>Ga0256839_1006234_pt1 | contig 10569 bp, 12 predicted proteins | sample 354166metaG_FD_185968 | JGI IMG/M metagenome (GOLD analysis project Ga0256839, IMG submission 185968) | Hydrothermal vent microbial communities from Mid Atlantic Ridge, Atlantic Ocean - 354-166 | ecosystem: Environmental > Aquatic > Marine > Hydrothermal vents | place: Atlantic Ocean: Mid... | reverse complement strand
TGCACGACCACGCCGAATCCCTCCCAGCCGGCAAGGGCCCGTTCGGCGAGCACCGCCTCGATCACGTCGAGCGAAAGCTCGAGCCGCTCGGATTCCTCGGCGTCTATGGTGAAGCCGATCCCGGCATCGGCCGCCATGCGGGCGAGATGGGCGAGGCGGGGCACGAGCTCGGCCATCACCCGATCCTTCTGCGGCTCCTCGTAGCGCGGATGCAGGGCCGACAGCTTGACCGAAATGCCCGGCGCCGCGGCGATGCCGCCCGTGCCCGTGCCCTGGGCCGCGATGGCTCCGATCGCGTCTTCGTAGGCGCGGAAATAGGTTTCGGCGTCATGGGCGGTGCGGGCGGCCTCGCCGAGCATGTCGAAGGAATGGACATATCCCCGCTCCCGGTCGGAGCGGGCCCGCAGGAGGGCCTCGGCGATGGTCTCCCCGAGCACGAACTCGGCCCCCATCTCGTGCATCACCCGGGCGACGGCGGCGCGGATGACCGGTTCGCCGAGTCGGCGGATCGCCCCCTTGAGGATCTCGGCCATGCCGGCGCCTTCCGAAAGCACCTTGCCCGTCAGCATCAGCGCCCAGGTGGAAGCGTTGACGAGCGGCGAGGAGGAGCGGCCGAGATGCCGGGCCCAGTCGGAGGGGGCGATCTTGTCCTCGATCAGCGCGTCGATCGTTTCGGCATCGGGCACGCGCAGCAGCGCTTCGGCAAGGCACATCAGCGCCACGCCCTCGTCGGTCGAGAGCCCGTATTCGGCCAGGAAGGCTTCCATCATGCCGGGGCGCGTGCCGGCCCGGATCCGCCGCACCCAGCCGATGGCGCGCTCGCGCGCCCGGCGGCGGAGGGCAGGCGAGATGGCGGCGGCTGTGGCAAGTTCCGTGATGAGGGGTTCTTCCGCCCGGAAGTGATGATCGCGGATGCGCCGGCGAAGCGCGGCAAGCCCGGACATGGTGCCGTCTCCCTGGATGGTGCTCACGGCCCCATCCTACCGCAGGATCAGGAGATCTTTTTCCTTATGAAGGGAATATTGACGTGACAATTCCCAATTTTTTGCCAAAATATCTTTCAAAAGGACCATAAAATGGCGCATGACAGGAAACTGGACCGATGGGACCGGGCCATTCTCGACGAGCTGTCCCGCGACGGCCGCCTGCCGGTGACCGAGCTGGCGCGGCGGATCGGCCTGTCGAAGACCCCGACCGGCGAGCGGTTGCGTCGGCTGGTCGCTTCGGGGGCGATCCGGGGCTTTCGTGCCGTCATCGACCCGGCGCTTCTCGAGCGCGAGCATGTGGCCTTTGTCGAGGTGCGATTGTCCGACACGACCGGGAGGGCCCTCACCGCCTTCAATACCGCGGTGCAGGCCGTGCCCGAGATCGAGGAATGCCACATGATCGCCGGCGCCTTCGATTATCTCCTCAAGGTGCGGACGAAGGACATTCGTGTGTATCGGCAGGTGCTGGGCGAGGTGATCTCGGCCCTGCCCCATGTGGCCGCCACCTCGACCCATGTGAGCATGGAGGCGGTGAAGGAACGAGGGTGAGGCGGTGCGTCTTCCCGCTTCCTCCCGCCGCCGATCCGCGGCCCGTCGCCGTCGCCCGCACCGCTTCGGCGGCGGCCGACCCTGCGCCGACCGCCCCGCCTTGTCGCGCCGCCTTGTCGCGCCGCCGCCCGACGGCGCAGCGGTCCGCAGTGGCCTTTCCCGCCCGGCGCGTTCATTCCGCCCTCTCCGAATCGGGGCAATCGGGACACCCCCTGCGGCGGACCCGGACTCCGGGGCGGTGACGAGGCGCAGACGAAGCGGTGGTGACCGGGGGAGCGGCCCGCCCGCCGATGGTCCGGCCGGGCACCCGCCCCAGCAGGGCGCCCCCTGCAAGGAGCGCGGCGGCGAGGAGCGCCCAGTTGGCGCAGGCGGCATGGAGGGCTAGGCTGAAATCGGACCAGCGCCGCCCCTCGGCATAGAGGTTCTGCCCCGAGAGGGTGGCGGCGAGGGTGGCGATTCCGAGATGGAGCGCCAGCGCATGGGCGAGGAGCGCCTCGTTCCTGCGGCGGGTCTCCCCGATCGTGAAGGGGGTGGTCAGCCAGAGGCGGGGCAGGGCGGTCAGGGCGCGCAGGGCGAACGCGCCGAGGAGGAAGGCGAGCCCCCAGCCGATCATGCGATGCCAGAGGAGCGGGCGCATGGCGCCGAAGGCGGCGAAAAGGCCGACAAGGGCGACGGAAAGCACGAGCGGCAGCCGCCTGCCGGCGAACCGCGCGAGCCGCTGACGGAGGGCCCGACAACGGGCACAGCCCCGTCGGCGCAGCCGCGGCGCGACCAGGCCGCCCGTCCCTGGCTTGGGGCCGGCCCGGGCAGTGCGAGGTTCCTCCCGGGGGATCGTCATTGCCGGCGCCTCATCGCTGTTCGCCTCGACATCGTTCGCATGCACTTGCCTCCTCCGTCCTGCCCCTCGTCGCTCTCTTCCTTTTCGCTTCCGGCCTTCCTGCCTTTTGCCTCCCCTGACCCGCCGCTGCCGGGGAGGCAGTGCAAGTCCCCTGCCATGCATGGCCGTTCTCCATGTCCGCCCCCATACCCATCCCCCATGCCGCGTTCTGGCCCGGCCTTCCCGAATCGTGTTCCGCGGCCGGTCTTGCGGTTCGGGGGCACGATCGGCCGCGGGCAATCGCCGATCGCTCTTGCGCTTCTGTGCCCCCTGATCCTGTGTCCGGTCCCGAGGACCGAGCACGCCTGCCCGCAGATGCATGCCTGTCCGCAGACGGGCGCAGGTCGGTCTTGCGGCCCGGCGTCCCTAGGGACGGGTGCGCTGCCGGCTCGTGGCCGGCTGGTGGCACATCCGCCGCCTCGCGGTTCGGGGAGATCCGCACCGCCGCGAACGGCTGCGGGGCCGCTGCACTCCGGCCTTGCGCCGTCCTGCGCTTCGCCCGCGTTCGGGAAACGGGCAGACGAACGCCCTGGCGCGGGGGCAGACGGGCTTCGGTCCCGGCCTCGCGGCCCCGAGGCGGGGCGGGGATGATCCGGGCGGCTCGCGGATCACCCCGGCCGGCAGCGGAGCGACCGCCGGACAGGTGCGCGGCCGGCAGGCGACAGGCCATCGAGTGCCACCGGTCGGGAGACCGGCAGGCCGATCGGCAGCGCACGGGCGACCGCCGGACGGATGACCGGCAGACCGGGCGGCGGCCCAGAGGTGGTCACCGGATGATCCTGCGGCCAACGGCCGTGAAAGGCCGTCCCCAGGCGTCGGCCGGGGTGAGGCTTCCCCTTTCTTGCGCCTGCTCGCCCGCCTTTCCTTCCACCCGCCACGGCAACCGCCCGTCATTTCCCGCCGCTCCCCGATTCGTCCCCATCCTGTCAGCAAGGAATGAACGACGCGTTAACGGCGCCTCTCTCCGCATTCCCCTTTCCTCATTCATGCGTCGGGGCTTTTCATTGTGCCCCGGTTATGGTGTAAGGTGGCGTCAAAACGGGAGAGCGACATGGCCGGTTCAGTCAACAAGGTGATTCTCGTCGGCAATCTCGGGCGTGACCCGGAAGTGCGGGCCTTCGCCAATGGCGGGCGGGTGTGCAATCTGAGGATTGCCACCTCCGAGCGCTGGAAGGACAGGCAGACCGGCGAGATGCGCGAACGCACCGAGTGGCACTCGGTCGCCATCTTCTCCGAACCGCTGGTGCGAGTGGCGGAGCAGTATCTGCGCAAGGGCTCGAAGGTCTATGTCGAGGGTCAGCTCGAGACCCGCAAGTGGCAGGACCAGTCGGGGCAGGACCGCTATACCACCGAGGTGGTGCTGCGGCCCTATCGTTCGGAACTCGTGCTGCTCGACAGCCGCGGCGAGGGCGGCGCGGGGCGGGGCGCTCCGGCGGCCATGCCCGAGCCCGGCGCAGCGCCCGCCGTGCCCGAGATCGACGACGACATTCCGTTCTGAGGGGGGCGAGGGGGCGCAGTCGCATGTGCCCGCCCCGGGCGCGCCTCGTGGCGAGGAGGTGTGCCGAACGCCTTGTGCCTCCTTGCAGGACGGTTCGCGCCGCTGCGCCGCTCCTTACCAGCGGCCGACATTCGGCATCGATGCCCAGGGCTCGGCCGGGGGCAGCGGTGCGCCCTTCTGCAGAAGTTCGACGGAGATGTTGTCGGGCGAGCGCACGAAGGCCATGCGGCCGTCGCGCGGCGGGCGGTTGATGGTGACGCCGTTCTCCATCAGGTGTCGGCAGAGGGCGTAGATGTCGTCCACCTCATAGGCCAGATGGCCGAAGGCGCGGCAGTCGCAGGGCATTTCCGCATCGCCGTCCCAGTTCCAGGTGATCTCGACCGGGCATTCGGGCTGGTCGGGCGGGGCCATGAAGACGAGGGTGAACCGCCCCTCCGGCACTTCCTTGCGCCGGATCTCGACCAGCCCCAGAAGGGAAAAGAAATGCATCGCCTTCTCGAGATCGAGCGTGCGCACCATGGTGTGCAGATAGCGGATCGACATGGAACGTCTCCTTGCCCGGGCTTCGGCGGTCGGCATTTTGAGCCGTTCTCATTGATAGGCGATCGGCCGGCGCCTGTCATCCTCTGGCGCCCCTTCGCGGTTCGCCGCTTTCTGTCCCCCTTGTCCGCGGGGGGTGGTGCCCCTTAGATCGGAAGACGGATTCGCCCAACCGCAACGGAACCCGGAGCCGCCCATGCCTCTCACCCCCGAACAGCAGGCCGAGATCGAATCCCAGCGCCGCGAGGCGCAACCGACCCTGCGCCCGGTCGCGCCCGGCATGGAGGCGCATCTCTACATTGCCCATCCGGTGCTCGATCACGGCTTCGTGCGGGTGATCGACTACATGGGCGACGACGGCGCCATCGTGCAGGCGGCCCGCGTCTCCTACGGCAAGGGGACGAAATCGGTGTCGAACGACGAGGGGCTGATCCGCTATCTCATGCGCCATCACCACACCACCCCTTTCGAGATGTGCGAGGTGAAGCTGCATGTGAAGCTGCCGATCTTCGTCGCCCGGCAATGGATCCGCCATCGCACCGCCAACGTCAACGAATACTCGGCACGCTATTCGATTCTCGACCGGGAGTTCTACATTCCCGCTCCCGAGGCGCTGGCGCGGCAATCGACGAGCAACAACCAGGGCCGCGAGGCGCCGCTCGCGCCCGAGGAGGCGGCGCGGGTGCTCGAGATCCTGCGCGCCGACGCCGCCCGCAGCTACGACCATTACGAGGAGATGACCGGCGAGATCGGCCTTGCCCGCGAGCTGGCGCGGATGAACCTGCCGACCGGCATCTACACCCAGTGGTACTGGAAGATCGACCTGCACAACCTGCTGCACTTCCTCGCGCTCAGGGCCGACCCCCATGCCCAGATGGAGATCCGGGCCTATGCCGAGACCATCGGCCGGATCGTGGCCGACTGGGTGCCGCTCACCTGGCGCGCCTTTCTTGACTACCGCGCCGAGGCCGTGACACTCTCCCGGCAGGCGATCGACTGCCTGCGTCGCATGCTTCGGGGCGAAAACGTCACCCGCGAGACCAGCGGCATGAGCGCGAGGGAATGGCGCGAATTCAGGGAGATGTGGGGGGATGGCACTGACACGGCATGATTGCGCCATCATCATGGGGTGATCGCGCCCGGCGACAACGAGCACGACATTACCGTGTGGTTCGGAATGACATTGCCGTGTGGTTCGGAATCAAGCAGGGAAGAATCGTCGAGGTGAGAAGGGGACATTACGGAAATTTCGGCATCGTGCCGGCGGCTCTTCTGGAGGAGCTTCCGCCGAGGGGAGCGCCCGGGCCGAAAGGGCTGCGGCTGCGAGGGCATGCGAGGAAGGCGTCGAGTGCCATGGACGAGGGCGATTGCTCTCGGGCGAGAGTCCCTCCCGAGGAAGGCCTGAAAAACTGCAACAGGAACGAATCTTGACCATCCTCATCCTTCAGCTGCGCCCGGAAACCGAGGCGGCGGATGACGAGTTCGCGGCCTTTCTCGCCCGCGGGCGGCTGGTGCCGGGCGAGGTGCGGCGCATCCGGCTCGACCGGGAGCGGCTTCCGGCCGATCTCGACCCGGCCGGTTTCGCCGGCATCATCGTCGGTGGCGGGCCCGGCTGCGTCTCCGATCCGCCGGAAAAGAAGACCCCGCTCGAGGCGCGCATGGAAGCCGACATCCTCGCACTCATGCCCCGCATCCTCGAGACCGACACCCCCTTTCTCGGCTGCTGCTACGGCATGGGGTTGCTCGGCCATGTGCTCGGCGCGCCCGTCGGGCAGGGGCGCCATGGCGAGCCGGTGGGCGGTATCGACTGCACGCTGACCGGGGAGGGCCGGGCCGACCCGCTCCTGGCCGGTCTTCCTGCCCGCTTTCGCGCCCTGGTCGGCCACAAGGAGGCGGTCGAGGCGCTGCCCCGGGGCGCGGTGCATCTCGTGGCGGGCGAGGCCTGCCCCTTCCAGATGATCCGCGCCGGCCGCCATGTCTATGCCACCCAGTTCCACCCCGAATCGGGACCCGAGAACTTCGCCCTGCGCATTCGTCTCTACAAGGATCACGGTTATTTTCCGCCCGGGGAGGCCGAGGCGCTGATCGCGGCGGTGGCCCGCGAGGATGTGCGTCATTCCCACCGCATCCTCGCCAATTTCGTCGATCTGTGCCGGACGCGGGCCGCCTGAAGGGCGGGCGGGGTTGTCGCCGGGCCGATCGGCCCTATCTCCCGGGGGGAGGGGCAGCCCCCCGTGGCAACGCCCCTCGGGCACAGGAAAGGGACAGCATGATCATCCGCATTCACAAGGACAGGGCCATCGAGGCCCTGGGGAATTTCGACGCCCTCGTCGAGCGCGAGATCGAGGAACATCTCGGGGGCTTCGTTGAGCGCATCACCCGCCTCGAGGTGGTGATCGCCGACGAGAACGGCATCCGCAAGGGCCCCGAGGACAAGCGCGTGACCATCACCGCCCATCCCGCCGGGCGGAAGATGGTGGCCGTCACGGCCCATGCCGACAAGGTCGAGACCGCGATCACGCGGGCGGCGAAGAAACTCTTCAAGGCGCTCGAGCGCAGCTTCGGCAAGGACAAGGTCTGGAAGCGCAAGAACCGCCCGGGCCCGCGCCGCCCGGCGGTGTGAAGGAACGCCGGGCAGGGCGGGTGTCGGCTCGGTGCGGCCCTCTCCAGGGGGCGAAGCGTCTTGTGCGGGGAGCGGCATCTGGAAGTCGGGGCTGAAACCCCGCGAGGAGGGCAGGTCCGCCCCTTTCGTCGCGTCCGTGGCCCGATCCGGTGTCCTTCGTCCTTGCGGTGCCGGGGCGAGCTGGTTGCGACTCCCTCCGGGAGCCTTCCCGATGACGGCTTGAAAGCCGCCGCCGGGGCGCTTATCTATGAGGCGTCTTCTTCGGAAGACTATGGTGATAAACGCGCTACGCAATAGGCGGGCCGGACCCGGGGGCAGTACCCGGCGGCTCCACCACGAGGGCACCGGCCGGGGTAAGAGCCCGGATGCCTGCCGCGCAGGCAGGGAGGTGCCTTCCTGATGGGGCCGAAACAGGTTCGACGGCCCGCTGAAAGGTAGCGCTTTCACCCGGTGAGGTACCACCGTTATCGGTCCAAGACGCACAATTGCCAACGACAATCGTGCTCCGGTTGCTCTCGCCGCGTAATGCGGTCCGAGTGACCACCTTCTGAAAGCCCTGGCCCCGAGCAGGGTCAGGCGGGGTTCGCAGGCACCTGGCAACAGAAGCCTGCACTTTCTCGTTTTCCCTCGTTTCTGGCAGTTTTCCGCCGTGTTGTTGCGGCAGACCCGACGCGATGATGCGTCGAACCGCCAGCTGTCGGCCCCTTCCACCGGAGGGCACATCGCCCCCCTTGCACCGCGCCGCGATCTCGCCCAGAAACGCCAGAACGCTGGCAGAAAGGGGTGGCGATGCTCAGGCGCCTTTATGACTGGACCATCTCCTTCGCCCACGGGCCGCGTGCGGCCTGGGCGCTGTTTCTCGTGGCCTTCGCCGAAAGCTCCTTCTTCCCTATCCCGCCCGACATCCTGCTCGTCCCGATGGTGATCGCCGCCCCCGAACGGGCCTGGCGCTATGCCGGTATCGCGCTTCTCGGGTCGGTGACGGGCGGGCTTGCCGGCTATGCCATCGGCGCCTTCTTCTACGACACGCTCGGCAGCCGGATCCTCGAATTCTACGGCATGACCGACAAGTTCGCCGTCTTCCGCGAAACCTACAACGACTGGGGCGCCTGGGCGGTGCTGATCGCGGGGCTGACACCCTTTCCCTACAAGGTCATCACCATCCTTTCGGGCACCACCGGCCTGTCGTTGCCGGTCTTCATGGCGGCGTCGCTGGTGGCGCGGGGGCTGCGCTTCTTCGTGCTGGCCGGGCTGTTGCGGTATTTCGGCCCGCCGATCCGCGGCTTCATCGAGAAACATCTCACCTTGGTCTTCACCCTTTTCGTGGTGCTGCTCGTGGGTGGATTCGCCCTCATTCGCTATCTGTGAAAGGCGGTTGACGGGATCGTGAAGAAAGGGCGGCTTGGCGCCCGGTGACAGAGCGGTGTTATGAGAAGCGCATGACGAAAGGTGCGACCGGCACGGGCAGAGGGGGGAGGAAGGCGTGACGGAGAAGGCGGGAGAAGGAAACGGCGCGGCGCGGGCCCGGCAGCTCGGTCTCGTGGCGGCCGCCGGTTCGGCGGCGCTCCTTCTCGGGGCGCTCGGCTTCCAGTTCCTCGGCGACATGCCGCCCTGCAAGCTCTGCATCTGGCAGCGCTGGCCACATCTGGCGGCGGTGCCGATCGGTCTGCTCTTCTGGCGTTTTCCCCGGCCCGGCCTTGCGCTCGCCGGGGCGCTTGCCGCGGCCACGACCGCCGCCATCGGCGTCTATCATGCCGGCGTCGAACGGAAATGGTGGCCCGGTCCCGATACCTGCACCGCGGGGCCGGTGGCCGGGATGAGCCCGGACGAGCTTTTCGAGAAGATCATGCACACCCCGCTCGTGCGCTGCGACGAGATCCCCTGGCAGCTCCTCGGAATCTCGATGGCCGGCTGGAATGCCATTCTTTCGGCCCTGCTCGCCCTTCTGTGGCTGATGGCGGCACAGGCGGCATTCAGGACCCGGGGCTGACGCTCCGCGGCAGCCTCCGAAGATATCGAGCAACGTCTCCGGGCAACGTCCCCGGGCACGGGCGCGGCCCTTCGCTTCAAGCCTCGAGCTCGGTGTCCCAGTAGAGGAAGTCGAGCCAGCTTTCGTGCAGATGCCCCGGCGGGAAGCGCCGCGCCATCGCCTGCAATTCGGCCATGCTCGGCCTTTTCGGCGGGCGGCGGAGCGTCATGCCCGCTTCCTCGAGCGACCGGGCGCCCTTGCGGATGTTGCAGGGGCCGCAGGCGGCGACGACGTTTTCCCAGGTCGTCCTGCCGCCCCGGGCGCGGGGCACCACATGGTCGAAGGTGAGATCCCCCTTGTCGCCGCAATACTGGCAGCTGAAGCCGTCGCGCAGAAAGAGGTTGAAGCGGGTGAAGGCCGGCTCCTCGAGCGGGCGGACATATTCTCTCAGGACGATCACCGAGGGCAGGCGCATGGTGATCGAGGGCGAATGCACCACCGCATCCTCGTATTCGGCGAGGATGTCCACCCGGTCGAGCCAGACCGCCTTCACCGCTTCCTGCCAGCGCCACAGCGACAGGGGCAACCAGGAGAGCGGGCGATAGTCGGCATTGAGAACGAGGGCCGGGTGATCCTCCGGCCGTGGCGGCGTGTGGACGAAACGCTCGATGAATCCGCCATCCATGGCGGCTCCTCCCCCCGCGGCTCGCCGCGGAGCCGGCAAGCCCTGCACCTTCTCCTGTCCGCCCTTGTGGGCGATGAAGGCATCGTCACTATATATGGGGAAAGCGGTTTGGCAAGGGCGCCGGGCGAGGAGGCGGAGAGAGAGGAGGGCGGCATGGCGGATGAGCGGACAGCCGGGGCCGGCAGGAACGGAGAGGAAGCGCCGTCGCCCGGACCTTGCGTTCGCGGCGTGCTCGAGGCGGCGCTCTATGTCGATGATCTCGACGCCGCCGAGGCCTTCTATGGCGTCGTGCTCGGGCTCGAGAAGATCGTCCGGGCCGGCAACCGCCATGTCTTCTTCCGGGCCGGGGAGACGGTCGTGCTCCTCTTCAATCCCGAAGAGACCCGCAAGCCCGCCGGAAACCCCGCCCTGCCGGTGCCGCCCCACGGGGCGCAGGGGGCGGGGCATCTGTGCTTTCGGGTCGAGGAGGCGTCGCTCGATGTCTGGCGCCGTCGCCTCGAGGCGGCCGGCGTGGTCATCGAGGCCGATTTCCGCTGGCCGAACGGAGCGCGTTCGCTCTATTTCCGCGATCCGGCGGGAAATTCCCTCGAAATGGCGCCGGCCGCGCTCTGGGCGGGTTGAAGGTGCAAGCGGTGGCGGCGTTCCCGGCGCTGTCTCTCGCGGCTCTGCGGGCAGGGACCGGCCGGATCGCGCAGGGTGACGGGCACGCTCCGCCGGTTGCGGTCGCGCGGCCACGGGGGCATGTGCAGCAGCGGCACGACAGGGACACCGCCCGGCTGCCGCAATAGCCGATCGCCCGCCGCGCGGCTTTCCGTGGTGGGAGGGCACGGGTATCTTCCGAT
>Ga0256839_1006233_pt1 | contig 10569 bp, 10 predicted proteins | sample 354166metaG_FD_185968 | JGI IMG/M metagenome (GOLD analysis project Ga0256839, IMG submission 185968) | Hydrothermal vent microbial communities from Mid Atlantic Ridge, Atlantic Ocean - 354-166 | ecosystem: Environmental > Aquatic > Marine > Hydrothermal vents | place: Atlantic Ocean: Mid... | reverse complement strand
TCTAATAACGGTTTTCCACTGCTGCTAATCAGCACAGGATCGAGTACAACATTGGGGTGGTTTATCTGCTGTAAAAAAGCGATAACGGTTTTTAAAATCTCAGTATTTCCTAGCATCCCTATTTTAATCGCCTGAATATCGTAGTCGTCCACAATCGCTTGCAGTTGGGATTGCACGATCTGAGTGGGCAAGGGGTAAACCGCAGAGACGCCTTGGCTATTTTGTGCGGTAATCGCCGTGGCAACGGTTAAGGCATAGCCACCACAGGCATGAACCGTTTTTAAATCGGCTTGCAATCCAGCACCAGCAGAGCAGTCGGAGCCTGCAATGGTGAGTACCGTTGGTAGGGGGGGGGAGAAATTTTGAGTCATATTTAAAAGCGTTGTGTGAGATGAATGCCCATGCCTGAGTCGTATGCACCGGTAATGAGGTTTAGGGTGTAGTTTAATCCTGTTTTTGGCGTGACATGATAGTACATCTCTAAGGTATTGGGCAGTAAGTCGCCTCGATATTTAAAGGTTTCAGTGTTGGTTTGAATATTGCCGTTACTGTCCATGCCTACGGGCACGGTAAGCACCATATTGGCGGAGGTGATGCCTAAATCTCGATAGGCTTGGATGCCTATGTTTTTGTCTGGGGTGAGCTGGTGACGAACGCCTAAGATACTCTGCCCAAGGGTAGCGTTTTGAAGTGCAATATAGCTGGCCGTTGCATTTTTAGTGCGAATGAGTTGTCCTGATTTCAGAATGCCATAGAGTTGTGTGTTGTTGAGTTGGTAGTTGGTGGATAACACGCTTAATTGGGTTTGGTTCTCTTGACCAAATGAGAGGGTTCCCTCGCCTTTTAAGTCTGCGAGTGCATTGTGCTCTTGTAGCAGTTCAATCCCAAACCCGATACGAAATGGTTGTGAGACTTGGTAGCTGACGCCTAATTGAGAGGAGCGATCCATTTGATTTGAGGCGGTATTGGGTGCATAGCTGTCCGACCACTTGATATCGCTTAACAGAGACCATGAAGGACTCAATTTAAAGGTCATTGCGATGATGTCCCCCTGTTTTGAGTTGAGGGTATTGCTTATAAAGGGCAGGGGATTTGTTGCGAGTGTGTTTAAGGAGGAGGCGACAGAATATTGTGTACCATAGTTTAAGGTGTATTGATCACTGGAGAGCGAGAGCTGTTTAAATAGGCGTGGTGCAGTTGGATCATAGGTGATGGCGAGTTGATGTTTTCCAGTATTTCCCAACGGTAATGTCTGTGTATAGCGAGCATTTAGATTACTGTTGTGCCAATGTGATTCCCAGTTGATCGGTGGGGTTTCGGTACGAATATTGGCGGTTAAGTCGACAGAAAAGTCACGACGATAGTCATCAAAATAAGCGGCCTGTTGTAATGTGGTGAGCGTTTTAAGTGATGAGAAGCTTGCCGGAAGGCTTGCTGTAGACTGGCTTAGGGTGACGGTGGCACCTGCTCCGGTGGTCGCGGCAGTTAACAGCCCAATCGGTTGCAGAGCGGCGGCGACGTCAACTATTCCGACGCCATACTCTTCTGGTGAGTACCATGCAAAGGTATTATCAGCGGTCTCTTTTAAGATTGAGACGGCATCCATTGGAGTCAATTGATCCCATGCGGACAGTAAAAGGGATAGTGAGCCTGACACAATAGGAGTGGCCATCGATGTGCCACTGACAAGCACCGTGCTGGTTTCGTTAACCTGACTGGCCGCGGTTATTTTTTCACCTGGCGCAGAGATAAAATTGTTTTGAATTTGTGTCATCACTGCTTCATTACAGGGCGTGTCTGCGGTTGGACTGACATCGACACAGCTTCCTGGGTAGTTTGAGAAAGTAGAGCGCACGCCGTTATTATCGACAGAGATGACGTTCAAGACTTTATTGGTGAGCGTTGGGTCAATGGAGAGGTTTTGATTGATGCTGTTAAAATCAAAATGTTGCACCCCTATTGGTTGTGCATCGTTGCCAGCCGCAGTAATTAATACGGTATTGTTGGCTTCTAAAGCCGATTGGTAGATGTCGTAAGAGTTGTTTACGCCAATATTAATTGGGTTAATCATGCCCGAGATAGAGGTATTAATAATATCGGATCGGATGGCCGCATAAGGCAGTGCGGCATCAATGACCTTTGAGTCAACTGCATTTTGGTCAAAAAAAACTTTAATAGGTAATACGGCAGAAGAGGGGGCGATACCATACGATTGCCCACTGGCAATGGAGCTAACATAGGTGCCATGTCCTTCGGTATCGTTATAGTCGTCTATTTGGTAGACCGTATTATCAATCTCATTAAGTTTAAAGCCTGTGGCATTGATTTCATCAATTAATCGTACGCCCGAGCGTTCGGTAAAGTCGGTATGACTAAGATTGATGCCAGAATCAATGGTGGCGATTGTTGTTCCTTGCCCTGAAAATCCTTGCTCCCAAGCCGTTGGTGCATTGACGGCGAGTTGGTGTGGTTCGTAAGGAGGGGTTGGAATAAAGGGCGGGATATCAAAAACAGGCGTGGCTGGAATAAGGGGAGTGGTGGTGACGGTTTCTGCTTCCGGCACAATGTTGCTTCCACCACCGCCTCCACACCCCGTTAGTGTAGAAAGTAGTGATAGAGCGGTAAAAAATAGAACGGGCTTATATCGATTAGCCATTTTGAGCGTAGGTTCCAAGGTGAACGGATTCTTTCTATTATAAGAAAAGGAGGGGCTTGTGCCACACCTAAATTATTTTTTGTAGGTTAGAGCATTATGGGGATGCGTTTGTCGCTTTTTTTAGACAAAGGCTGTTTTCTATAAAAAACAATAGGTTACAGGGTTTTGTCTGTTTTTATAGAAAAATATCGTTTTTTTGTCTCTCATTGCAGACAGCTTACGTGTTTTACATTTCAACCCGCCTGCAGAAAGGGATTCAAGCATAGTTCATCTCTTTATGTGGCGAATAGAATTTTTAAAAATGAGGTAAAAAAAATGATTATGTCGTGTTTAAGCAACACAAAAATGAGGTTATTTGTTTCAAGGAAATAATAGGGGTGATATCTTAGTTAAGTATTTCTGTTTTTTCTTTATAAATCAGATAGTTAAGATTGTAATTTTAAAGGTGGTACGGCCATTGCTGTAAGGTGGTTGAATAAGCGTTTTTTCTGGTGTTATTTTGAATGTCAGACATAAATAAAAGCGTGATTTTTTTAACCAACGTTTAACTTTAAAAGGAATGATATGAAAAACCTAAGATCGATTTTAGTGCTTGCCATTGCAATCGGGGGCTCAAGTGCCGCTATTGCAACATCAGATGCTGGAGAGCTCTGGAAAGCGCTTGATGTAAATAAAGATGGCGTCATTAGTAAGGATGAGGCATCCGCCTCTCAAGAAGTTTCTGCACAGTGGAGCTTGCTTGACCTGAATCAGGATGGCGTTCTTTCAGAAAAGGAGTTCTTTTTGATTAATTTATCAAAATAGCTCGTTTATCGCTGTAGTAGGCATTGCTCTACTGTTATTTTATTGATTCGGTTGTTTTTAAATCCTCCCCCTTTTAGCAACAACCTTTTGAATGATTTAACAGTGGAGTTTTTTTATTTCAAAAATTCTTCCCCCCCTTCTTGTTTTTCTTCTTTTACATTTTTTTCTTTTGCCTTAAAAAATGATGGAGCATCGTCTAACTTCGGCAAGCCAAAAGTGCTTATGTTAAAATACGGCTTTTTTTAGGTTTGGTTTTAATCGGTATGCTAAATTCGACATATGACGTGATTGTAGTGGGCGGTGGACATGCGGGGACAGAAGCGGCGCTTGCCTCGGCACGAATGGGGTTGAATACCCTTTTATTAACGCATAATATCGATACACTTGGTCAAATGTCGTGTAATCCTGCCATTGGTGGCATTGGTAAGGGGCATCTTGTTAAAGAGATTGATGCGTTGGGTGGGGTGATGGCGTTGGCAATTGACGAAGCCGGCATTCAGTTTAGAACGCTAAACGCTTCAAAAGGGCCTGCGGTCAGAGCGACTCGCGCTCAGGCCGATCGTGTTCTCTATCGCCAAGCGATTCTCTCCCGTCTCCAAAACCAAGAAAATTTAACCCTGTTTCAGCAGCCCGTTGAAGACGTTCTGTTAGAAGGAGATCGTATTCAAGGTGTTGAGACTAAGATGGGGCTTAAGTTTTATGCGAGTCAGGTCGTATTAACGGTAGGCACTTTTTTAGCCGGTCGAATTCATATTGGACTGCAAAACTATGAAGGCGGCCGTGCCGCAGACGAACCCGCTAACCACTTAGCCGCGCGCTTACGCGAACTCTCTTTGCCCGTTGGACGCTTAAAGACGGGAACCCCCCCTCGAATTGATGCGCGTACTGTAAACTTTGAGGCGATGCAGATTCAACCCGGTGATGACCCCGCTCCTGTCTTTTCATATATCGGCAAGGCATCGATGCACCCGCAACAAGTCCCCTGTTATATTACGTATACCAATACCCAGACGCATGATATTATTATGGCCTCTTTGGATCAGTCTCCGATGTACTCGGATCAGGGGGAGATCGACAGTACTGGGCCGCGTTATTGCCCCTCTATCGAAGATAAGGTGATGCGTTTTGCAGATAAAGATAAGCATCAAGTCTTTATTGAGCCTGAAGGGCTTACCACAACGGAACTATATCCGAATGGCATCTCGACCAGTCTTCCTTATGAAACACAGCTCAACTTAGTTCGGTCGATGAAAGGACTGGAGTGTGCAAATATTATGCGCCCAGGTTATGCCATCGAATATGATTATTTTGACCCTCGAGGCTTGAAACCCACCTTAGAGACTGAAGCGATTCAAGGGCTCTATTTTGCAGGTCAGATTAATGGAACAACCGGGTATGAAGAGGCGGCTGCACAAGGGTTGTTAGCGGGTATTAATGCCGCACGGCGCGCGCAAGATAAAGAAGCTTGGTACCCAAGGAGGGATGAGGCGTATTTAGGTGTATTGGTGGATGATTTGATTACCATGGGAACCAACGAACCTTATCGGATGTTTACGTCTCGCGCTGAGTATCGTTTGATGCTCCGAGAGGATAACGCCGATCAACGACTTACCCCCATTGCACGAGAGATGGGGCTGATAGATGATGTGCGCTGGGAGGCATTTCAATCAAAATTAGAGACGTTGGAAAAAGAGGTAGCACGCCTTAAGGAGACATGGATTTTTCCTTCACACCCTGAAGCAAAGAGAGCGGAAGCGTTAATGGAGCTTCCGTTAAGTAAAGAGCAAACCCTGTTTGACTTGTTAAAGCGACCTAAGGTCATGTACTCGGCACTGTCTGAGCTAACGGTTTTTGGCGAGGGTGTGACAGAGGCCGCAGTGGTTGATCAAATTGAAATTGAAGCAAAGTATTCCGGTTATATTGACCGTCAAATGCAACAAATTGCAAAAATAAAGCGTTCCGAGTCGGTTGAGATTCCCGCGGACTTGGATTTAGAGTTGATTTCTGGGCTATCAAATGAAGTAAAACAAAAAATTAGAGAGCATAAGCCTGCGAATTTAGGAATGGCCAGTCGTATACAGGGGATTACACCTGCGGCGATCTCTATTTTGTTAATTGCGATTAAAAAGTCACGTTCGAATGGTGGCAAAGGACCTAAAGTCGCCCGTAAGGTTGTAGAATGACACCGCTTACATTAACCTCTAGCCTAGAAAAAGGGCTTCAAGAGCTGGATGTTAAGGCCACTTCAGAGCAAGTTTCGCGATTAATTCAGTATTTAGCCTTGCTAGAAAAGTGGAACAAGGTTTACAATCTGACAGCCATTCGAGACCCGAAAGAGATGTTAGTTAAGCATCTGCTCGACAGCTTAGCAACGGTACCGCACATTACGGGTCAAAGATGGATTGATGTGGGAACGGGCGGCGGATTACCTGGTATTCCGCTTGCGATTATGTTTCCAGAAAAACAAGTGGATCTGTTGGACAGTAACAGTAAAAAAACACGATTTTTGATTCAAGTGAAAACAGAGTTGCGTTTGAATAATGTGCAAGTGGTTCATCAGCGTGTTGAAAATTATCAGCCAGTTGAATTATATGATGGAATTATCTCTCGAGCGTTTGCTTCCATGAATGATATGTTGCATTGGACCAATCATCTGCTAAAAGACGGGGGTGCTTGGTGGGCAATGAAAGGGCAAAAAGAGTTTGAAGATTTAACGGCACTGCCGGGTGAGGTGAGTGTTCAAAAGGTAATTGAGCTGTCTGTTCCAGAGCTGGAAGCAGAGCGTATGTTATTAAAGGTCGTTAAAGAAGCACCTAAAGGCTAAGGATTTTACGTGGGAAGAGTGATTGCAGTAGCAAACCAGAAAGGTGGCGTAGGTAAAACTACGACGAGCGTAAATTTAGCGGCAGCTTTGGGGCGACTGGGTAAAAAAATATTACTGATTGATTTGGATCCTCAAGGGAATGCGACCGTTTCGGTTGGTGTGGATAAAGATCAGTTGAGCGCGTCTATTTTTGAGGTCTTAGTCGGGGAAGTAAAAGCCAAAGCAGCCATTATTAATGTCGAGAGCGCCAGTTTAGATTTGTTGCCTGCGAATGGCAATCTTACCGCCGCAGAGGTCAGCCTCTTAGAAGAGGATATGGGACCAAAACGGCTTAGAAAAGCCCTTAAAAAGGTGCGCTTGCAATATGATGCGGTAGTGATTGATTGTCCGCCTACTCTGAATATGTTGACGTTAAATGCGTTAACTGCGGCAGATGGGATTATTGTTCCTGTGCAGTGTGAGTATTTTGCATTAGAGGGGTTGTCTGCGTTAATGGGGACTGTGGATACCGTTCAAGATCAACTGAATCCGAGTTTACATATTGATGGTTTGTTGAGAACCATGCATGACCGCCGTAATAATTTAGCGAATGATGTTTCCAATGAGCTGGTGAAACATTTTGGAATAAAAGTGTTACAAACCATTATCCCACGGAATGTCAGGCTTGCGGAAGCGCCGAGTCATGGTGAATCGATTATCGATTATGACCCCTCTTCAAATGGTGCTATTGCATATTTGGCACTCGCCAAAGAGTGGATTCGAAAATCTAAGATATAATGAGAGCTTTTCAGGTAAAGGTCTCATCATCTCTTTATTCTTTGCAAAGATAGTAAAAAGGTAGGAAGCTAAGTGGCTAAGAAACGATCAGGAATGGGCAAGCTGGGTATTCATGCCATGATTGGAGCAAAGCAAAAATCAGACAACAGTCGTTCTGATTTACGCATTGAGAAGGTAGGGGTTGAGCAATTACAGCCCGGACAATACCAGCCTCGGCAGCAGTTTGATGAGGTAAGTTTACAAGAGCTTTCAGACTCCATTAAAGCGCAAGGAATGGTTCAGCCAATTGTGGTTCGTCCATTGGATACGGGCAACTATGAAATTATTGCCGGTGAGCGACGTTGGCGGGCTTCAAAACTAGCTGGGCTTGATAAGGTTCCTGTGATTATTCGACAAGCGGACAGCCAAGCGACTTTGGCGATGGCGTTGATTGAGAACATACAGCGAGAAGATCTTAATCCGATTGAAACCGCAATTGGCTTAAAGCGTTTATTAAAAGAGTTTGAGCTAACGCAACAGGCGGTTGCGGATGCTGTTGGTCGTTCTCGTGCTTCAGTCTCCAATTTATTGAGGCTACTTAAGCTCCCTAAGAGTATTCAGAAGGAGCTTCATACAGGAAAGATTAGCATGGGGCATGCTCGAGCAATTATTAGTCTGCCAGAGTCTGAACAGAAAAATATTATTGCCAAAGCGATTGAAAAATCTTGGTCTGTTCGAGAGGTAGAAGAAGCGGTTCAAAAGCTGTTAATCCCTAATGAAGTGGTGAAAGCGGTAAAAGAAAAAGCAATTCCTAATCTCGAAAAAGTGAAGGCGCACGAAGCTCGCTTGGCTAAAAAAACACAAGTAGCGGTTAAAATTAATCATAAAAGCAGTGGGCAAGGTAAAATTGAAATTAATTATAAAGATCTTGCTGAGTTAGAGCGTTTGATGGCGATGTTTTAGTTGATTTAAGTGCTCTCTAATATAACAGATGGTGTGTTTTCTTTTTAAGGTGATACACTATCTTGTTTTTGGTTGCTTTGCAGGCGAAATAAAATAAAAAAATGAGATATATTCCCTAGCTTTTGTAGCCATAAAATATTATTATGTGCGCCCCTTTAGAATGATCTTAAGTGTTATTTTAAAAAACATTAATTAGTAGGGTTTTCCAGCAGATGACTGAGTCGAATCAACAAAAGAGTGGGTCTAAGCATGTTATTGCACCCAGGCCAGTTGGGGCGAATTATCTGCTGGTTGGTGCTGGAAGTATGTATACGGCCTCAGTGATCGCAGGTTTTCTGGTTGGTTATCTGTTGGACTACCTTTTTGGCACCATGCCCCTTTTCTTTTTGATTTGTGGGGTGCTAGGCTTTGTCGCGGGAGCGCGAAAAGTGCATCTTTTGTCAAATAGAGTAAATGTGGCGACTGTTACAGCAAAGAAAAAAGAAGAACAAAATGCTGAGTAAGCCGTTTAAAGTACAAGCCATTATTGGGCTGGTTGTGGTCGGGTTTTATGCCTCTCAGGATCAAGCAATAGGCGCAGCATACGGTTTTTTTATTGGAATGATGAATGTATTGATGTTGGCTTTTTCCTTTAAAAAAGCCAACCAACGTGCAGAAAATGATCCAAAGGCAGGGATACTAATTTTATATGTGAGTGCAGCGATTAGATTTATTCTATTGGCTGTGTTATTTATCATAGGGTTGTCTTTTCTTGAAGAGAGTCAAGCTTTTCCCGTTGTATTAACCTTCGTGTTAATGCAATTAGGGCAGCTGCTCAATTTGAGAGGAAAGCGACGTTTGACGGACTAAGGAGTAGACTTTTGAGTGCTGAACAGATGACAACAGTCGAGTATATGCAACATCACTTGACTAATAATTCCGTGGGAGAGGGTTTTTGGACCTTTAACTTGGATACCATAGCGGTGAGTATAATGCTCGGTGCATTGATTGTTTTTGTATCAATGCGACTAGTGAGGAAGATGGAGGCAGGGACGCCAGGAGGTTTTCAAAATTTTGTTGAATCTATATTGGACTTTGTTGCGGTCAACGTTCGAGATGCGTTTCCAGGGCATAACCCATTAATTGCACCACTCGCGTTAACGGTTTTTTTATGGATATGGTTGATGAATTTCATGGATTTGATTCCAATTGATTTACTTCCTTATCTATTTCAATTGGTTACTGGTGATTCTCATGCGTATTTAAAAGTTGTTCCTACGACCGATTTGAATACGACTTTAGCGATGTCTTTAACCGTATTTTTCTTGGTAATTTTTTACAATATTAAAATTAAAGGGTTGTGGGGCTATACTAAAGTATTTCTATTTCATCCATTTGGTAAGTTTTTGATTCCGATCAATATTATAATGACCCTGATTGAAGAGGTGGCTAAGCCCTTATCCCTTGCCTTGCGTTTATTTGGTAATTTGTTCGCAGGTGAACTCGTATTCCTATTGATCGCATTGATTGGTGGAACATTGGCGGTGGGTGCCGCTGCTCTATTCTGGGCGCCAGTACAAATCTTATTGGATTTAGCTTGGTTGATTTTCCACTTGTTGGTTATCACATTGCAAGCCTTTATCTTTATGGTACTGACCATTGTTTACTTAGGTATGGCACATGAGGATGTAGAGCATGAGAGTGTTCATTAGTCTCTAGGTTAATAATGCTGGGATAGGCGATCAAGGCAATTAGTTGTCTTGATTACCAAAAGGGTTTAAGCGCACCTGCTGATGTTTCAAAACTTAGGCAAAAAGCTTTTTTAACTTTAATTTTTTTAACTTTAAACTTTGGAGAAAATCGATGGAAGTAACTGCTACTATGATCGCTGATATATATGCCTCAACTGTTATTGCTGTAGGTGTAATTTTGGCTGCTGCTGGCATGGGGTCAGCAATTGGAATGGGTCTTATCGCTGCTAGAACAATTGAAGGGATTGCTCGTCAACCTGAAATGCGTCCGGTATTGATGACTAATATGTTCATTTTTGCAGGTGTAATGGAATCTTTCCCATTCATCGTTCTAGCATTCTCAATGTGGTTCCTACTGGCTAACCCATTCGTTGCTGCTATGCAATCAGCTATAGGTGGATAACCTTAAACGCAATTGTATAATATTAACTAATAACGAATGGCGAGGTAACCACTGTGAACATTAACGCAACGCTTCTCATCCAGATGATCGCATTTATGCTCTTAATCTGGTTTGTGAATAGAGTGCTGTGGGGTCCGCTTTCAAAGTTAATGGAAGACCGTCAAAAAAGAATTACTGACGGACTTTCTGCAGCGGAGAAAGGTAAGCATGAACTTGAGTTAGCTGAAAAAAAGGCCAAAGAGATCCTTAAAGATGCGAAACATCAAGCTCAAAATATACTAGGTCAAGCTGAAAAGCGTGGTTCTGAAATCGTAGAAGATGCGAAAGTAAAAGCCACCGAAGAAGCCGGCCGTATAAAAGCTTCAGCCCAGGCAGAAATAGAGCAAGAAGTAAGTCGTGCAAGAGAAGAGCTTCGTAAAGAAGTGGCTTCGAT
>Ga0256839_1006232_pt1 | contig 10572 bp, 13 predicted proteins | sample 354166metaG_FD_185968 | JGI IMG/M metagenome (GOLD analysis project Ga0256839, IMG submission 185968) | Hydrothermal vent microbial communities from Mid Atlantic Ridge, Atlantic Ocean - 354-166 | ecosystem: Environmental > Aquatic > Marine > Hydrothermal vents | place: Atlantic Ocean: Mid... | reverse complement strand
TTACGCAGCTGACTATAAAGTAGACCCCGCACATTCGGAGATAGGATTTAAGGTAAAGCACTTAATGATAAGTTCAGTCAAAGGCACATTCAAAAAGTTCTCAGGCACATACTCTTTAGATGAAAAGGAAAAACATTTTTCAACACTAGAAGGTACTGTCGAGGTAGCCACACTCAACACCAATGACACAAAACGTGATGAGCACCTTGGAAGTCCTGATTTTTTTGATGCGAAAAAATATCCACAAATGAAGCTAAAACTACTCAAGCAGACTGGCAATGAAGCCACAGTAAAATTAACTATAAAAGATGTAAGCAAAACCATTACTATGGAAATAGAAGAGATCAATGGTCCAGTAAAAGATCCATGGGGAAATGTCCGTTCAGCATTTGAACTCCATGGCAAGATAAGTCGTAAAGACTTCAATATGAAATTTCATAAAGTCCTAGAGTCAGGTGGCGTCCTTGTAGGAGATACAGTCAAAATGGATATAGTTATTGAAGGTATCAAAGCAACACCTAAAAAGTAAATCAAAAAGGAGTAACCCATGTCACGACAAGAATTTTTAAAACTTTGTTCTTTGCTTTTGACTGGTAGTTTACTACCCTTAGAAGCGAAGTTTTCTAAAACTACTATGCCTGCCCTATTTTTTGGGCATGGCTCTCCTATGAATATCATACTAGAAAACAGCTATACACAAATGCTAAAACAAACAGCCACACAGATACCAAAACCTTCTGCTATATTGATTATTTCCGCACACTGGGTAACAGGAGAAACGCTACTTTCTACAGTAGGAGATACACAAACCATATATGACTTTGGTGGGTTTCCTGAGTCTTTGTATGATGTGAGTTACCCTACTGAAGGAAGTAAAGACTTGGCATCTAAACTAGGTATGCACACTACAAGTAGAGGTTTAGACCATGGTGCTTGGAGTGTACTCACACATATGTACCCAAAGGCTAACATTCCCACTATGCAACTAAGTATCAACAGTAGTCTCTCATTGCAGGAACATTTTGAGCTAGGGAAGCGTCTATCTAGCTTACGTAAACATGGGGTACTTATCATCGGTTCTGGTGGTATTACACACAACTTGATGTATTTTAACCATACAAATATAGACGCAAAAATTGAACCATACGCACTTGAGTTTGATAGCTTCATCAAACATAGTATTGAAACCAATGACTTTAAAATACTAACCACGCCAGAACAATCTAAAGTACCCTTAGCTAAGGTACATCCCACCTTAGAGCACTATATTCCCCTACTATACATCGCTGGCATTGCATCACATAGAGAGAATCATAAATTTATTTATGAAGGTTTCCAAAATGCTGCATTTTCTATGCGAGCTTGGCAAATAGGATAAAAAATAATATACTCAACAAAAGGAGTCACTATGGAAATATTACACAAAAACAGTCTACACTTGGGAGGCTTTGCAGGTCTAAAAGAACACCGATTGATAGTAGATAGCCTCGTAGGTGGTAGAGATGATACTTGGGATGGCATAGGTAACTTTGTCTACTTGGCAGATGCAGTTTTTGACCCTTATGGCGAAACAAGAATGCATACACATAAAGAATTAGATGTCATTACCGTTATGCTTGAGGGCGAACTAAAACATGAAGGTTCTCTAGAACACGGCACAGCACTTGTCGCAGGTCAAGTACAAGTACAACGTGCAGGAGGAGAAGGATTTGCCCATAATGAAATCAATCCTAACCCTAATAAAAATCGCATGATTCAACTATGGGTACTTCCTGAAAACAAAGGTGAAAAAACAGATTATAAGCTTTACGACATAAAACAAGATGAACTTAGCAAAATATATGGTGGCTCAAAAAACCAAACAAGCACACTAGACAGTCATACAGTACTTGAAGTCGGGCGATTTACCAAAGATAAAAGTGTGCAAAAAAGCGGAGAGTTTTTAGCCTATGTCACTGAGGGGGATGCCATACTCAACGACACCAAGGTTAAAGATGGCGACCTCGTACGAGGCACAGACCTTCACTTCAAAGCCACAAGTGATAATGCACAGCTTATCGTCATAACCCAAAACATAAAGGAAAAAATATGAGTAATCCAATCATTGCAGACAATAAGCCAATTAAAGTAAATCTTTCTAAAGGACAGGAATATCATTTCTGTACTTGTGGCAAATCTAAAGGTCAGCCATTTTGTGATGGTTCACATGTAGGCACATCTTTTACACCAAAAGTGATTGTCTCAGATGAAGATAGCGAGTCTTATCTTTGTGCCTGTAAACATAGTGCCAATAGACCCTATTGTGATGGTACACATAAACAATTTACTGATGGCGATGTAGGAAAAGAAGGCCCAGGGATACACTCAGAGCCTTCTGATTTACCACAAGCAAAATCTACAATAGAAGAACCTACTGTAGAGTTTATACATGAGCTCGCACATGATGGCCTCTCTAAGCTAGGTCACCATGGAACGATGACTTCTATGGGTGTGCCTCGTTTTGCATTGCCTCACTGGGATGATTTACAAGTCATGGTGGCTCAAATGGCTACAAAACCTCTACTAGAAAATATAGATGTTTCTACACAACTCATCATAGGGCCTCAAGCCAAGAAGCCTTTGGTCCTTGACATCCCTCTTTTTGTCTCAGACATGAGTTTTGGTGCCTTGTCTGAAGAAGCCAAAATAGCCTTAGCCACAGGAGCCCAGCTCGCAGGCACAGGTATCTGTTCTGGTGAAGGTGGCATGTTACCAGAAGAACAAGAAGCAAATAACCGCTACTTTTATGAACTAGCCTCTGCGAAGTTTGGTTATGATGAAGAAAAACTCAAAAAAGTACAAGCCTTTCACTTTAAAGGTGGACAAGGTGCTAAAACAGGGACAGGTGGACACTTACCAGGAAGCAAAAACATAGGAAAGATTGCAGAAGTAAGAGGCATAAAAGCAGGTGAACCTGCTGTGTCTCCTCCGACGTTTACTGACCTCTCAAGCGTAGAGGATTTTAAAGCATTTGCCGACAGAGTGCGAGAAGTAACAGGAGGCATCCCTATAGGATTTAAACTCTCAGCCAATCATATAGAAGAAGACATACAATTTGCACTAGATGCCTCTGCAGACTACATCATACTAGATGGTAGAGGTGGAGGCACGGGTGCCGCTCCTGAGATATTTAGAGACCACATCTCTGTACCTACCATACCTGCACTAGCACGTGCAAGAGCGTACCTAGATAAGCAAGGTGCTTCAGGTCGCGTAACACTCATCATCACAGGTGGTCTACGTGTACCTATAGACTTTGTAAAAGCTATGGCTCTAGGAGCTGATGGTGTAGCACTCTCTAACTCTGCCATGCAAGCCATAGGTTGTGTGGGAGCTAGAATGTGTAACACTAACAACTGCCCAGCAGGCATTGCTACACAAAAAGAGTCTTTGCGTAAAAACTTTAACATAGAGAAGTCATCTAAACAACTGTATAACTTCTTTGAAGCCTCAACTGAACTTATGCAAGTTATGGCAAGAGCATGTGGGCATGATGACTTGCAAAAGTTCAACAAAAATGACTTAGCCTCATGGTACAAAGAAATGGCAGAACTCTCAGGTGTAAAGTACTCAGGGTTTGCACAGATATAAAGTAAAATAGAAAAGGAGAAAATTATGGATAACACTCGAATAAAAAATGCCTTATGGGGTGCTTTTATATCAGATGCAATGTCGATGCCTGTACATTGGTATTATCAAAGAAAATACATTTATGAAGGATTTGATGGAGGTATTACAAAATACGAAGATGCCCCTCACCCTCACCCAGAGTCTTTTATGGTTGGGATGAATTACCATCCAAACATCGCTAAAGCTCAAGAGTTGGGACGTCCTTTTGACATTGTCCACAAGCATATCCGTTTTTATGACACCAACTATAACGACCTAGACATAAAACTCTCAGTACACGATGGTGAACATAAAAATGCCATGCCTGACAAAGATGAACGGTATCATTATCATCATGGTTTGAAAGCTGGTGAAAATACACTTGGGGCGAATCTCATACGTGTTCTCATGCGTTCTGTCATTAAAGAAGGTAAGTACAAACAAGGGGTCTTTATAGAAGACTTCATCACTCACCTAACAACACCAAACCTTAACAATGACCCTTACACCGAGGTATACATACGTGCTTGGTTTCAAAACTTCTCAAATGGAGTACCTCCTCATGCTTGTGCACAAGAGCAAAGAGATGTTTGGTCTATAGCTTCAAATGGTGGTATCATCCGTCCTCTTGTTTTGGCTCTTACTTCTGAGTCTACTTTTCAGGCATTGGGTGTAGCATTACAGCATCAACAGATTACCCACCGTTCTGACAATGTTAGTTCTGCTCTTTGTGTTTTGGTACCACTGTTGCGTCAACTTTTAGGAAAAGAAGAACCGCTAAGCACATTAAAAGAGTCTGCTCTCAAAGTACAGCGAACTGCCATAAGTGGCACAGAACTATCACGTACCTACGCTGAACATAATGGACCAGGCAATATACCTAAAGATGAGATGTGGAAAATACACACTGAGTTTTCAGAGTTAAACGTGGACTTAGATGATTTGGTGAAAGAGTACACAGAAGATGAAATTTTAGGTTCAGTCTTTACTACAGGCTGTTACCCTGAACAGTCACTACCTGTGCTTATGTATCTACTTTATAAAAATAAGTTTGACTTTAAAGCTTCTGTTTTAGCCAATGCCAATGCAGGTGGTGATTGTGTACATAGAGGTATCATTTTAGGTCTTTTAGCGGGTGCAGCGAATGATGAGATACCTGAAGAACTCAAAACAGGTTTAGTAGAGTATGAAAACATAAAAAGAGAGATAGAAGACTTTGTAAAGGTCATCACATGAAAAACATTGGCATCATCGTAGCATCAGTACAGAAAAATATGGAACTTGCCCTCCAAATCCAAGAGGTCACAACAGAACTAGAGGCTAAAAGTGAAATCATCAACCTTGTGGCACTTAACTTGCCTATGTACACTTCTATACTAGAAGATGAAAAAGGCATACCAAGTGAAGTACATAACTTAGCCAAACACTTACAAACTTTTGACGCCCTCATCATCATTTCCCCAGAGTACAACGGAAGTATGCCTCCCGTACTCAACAACGCCATAGCATGGGTCTCACGTGTAGGCGACGACTTCAGAGCCATCTTCAACCAAAAGTTTATCGCCCTAGCCTCTCACTCTGGAGGTGGAGGCATGAGAGGTAACGATGCGGTGAGGGCTATGTTCTCCTACATCGGTGCAAATGTATTGTCACGGGAGATAATTAACAATTATTCTAAAGAGTATAAAAAAGAGACTGTTGAAAGTATTGTGAATGAGCTGATTGATTATAGCTAAATTATAAAATAATATCAGTCTATCGGCAAATAGTGTTAGTCAAGGTAAAATAATTAAGATATAGTAACGAAAGGAGCTATCTCATGTTATACAAGATAACAGCGACTATAAATGAAGCCAAAATAAAAGAATTTTACACCAAACTTACCGATGATACTATAGCTTCACTAAAACCAGATGGTCAAGAGATGTTAGCTTCTATGCAACGTGCCAAAATAGATGATAAGAAGAATGTAACTTGGTATGAAAGATGTTTTTGTGCTGTGCCACTAAACCATGAACGAAGCACTGTCTATGACCTTTACTTTGAAACCTTTGTCCCCATACTTGTAGATGAGACAAAAGATGACATAAAAGGCATATCATTTTGGGACTACATGAAAACACTATGAGCCAAGAAATACCACATTTTACGCTGCTGGAAAATGATCAAGTAAGAATCTCCCGTCTAGAAGAAAAACATAGAGCCAAATACTTTCCTACACATAGACATAAGTACTACGAACTGGTCATCATAACTTCATGTGTAGAAGGTAACTTCTCTCATGATATTGACTTCATTACCTACCCACTACAGGCAGGACGTATCTATTTTATAGCTCCTGGTCAAGCACATGCTTGGAATATCAAAGTGTACAACAAAGAGTACAAAGGCTTTCTAGTCACTTTTAATGAAGACTTCATTCTCAATGGCAACAAAACACTAGAGAGAAAACTTCTTAAACTTTTTGACCCTTTAGATACTACACCTTATATAGAATTTGACCCATCTCATTTTTATGAGACATTTCCCACTATGTCACTCTTAGAGACAGAATATCTTAGAAAAATATCCAATTATGCCCTCCTACGTTCACTTCTTGAGACTCTTTTACACTACATGTCAACACTCAAGTTAGGCAAGCATGAAACACTGGACTTTAACTGTAAACGATTAGTAGATGTCCGTAAACTCATAGAGAAATACTACAAGAATGAACGCCAAGTGGATTTTTATGCACGCAAAATGGACTTGTCTTCCAAAAGACTCAATGAAATTTCACGAGAACTCTCAGGTCAAACCATTACACAACTCATCCACCGAAGACTCCTCCTTGAAGCCAAGCGAGAAATCATCTCTCAAACCAAAACTCTCCATAGCATCTCAGATAAACTAGGTTTTGAAAATCCTTCATATTTTTCACGATTCTTTAAAAAACATGAAGGTATTTCACCTAGTGAGTTTCTCAAGCGAGTGTTCAAATAATACTAGATATTGTTCACTTAGTCTCTTCATTTTATTCTTTATAACATATATACTCTAACTACCAATTATAAAGGAAAAATCAATGCACTACTTAACACAACTGCAAGAAACTGACGACAATAAAGCGTCCATAATTCTAAGAATAAGCTTTGCCATCATGATGCTACCCCATGGTATGGGAAAAGTATTTGGAGTATTTGGAGTATTTGGAGGTATGGGGTTCGATAAAACCATACACCACATGACAGAAAATATGGGCATACCTTATATCTTTGCTCTTCTAGCCATAGTTGTTGAGTTTCTTTCAACATTTGCCATCATCATTGGCTATCAGACACGTATCAATGCCTTATTATTAGCCATTGTCATGATAGTTGCTAGTACCTTTCATTTCCAACATGGATTTTATATGAACTGGTTTGGTCAAAAAGCTGGTGAAGGCTTCGAGTTTCACATACTAGCCGTAGGCATGATGTTAGCCTTGGCAGTACTAGGTGGAGGGAAATACTCTCTTGACTATACACAAACAAAAAAGGATTTAAAATGACACAAATACACAAAAGTTTCCTAAGTCTACTCTGTGTTGGCTTTTTAAGTGCATGTTCAAGTAACAGCATTAAAGAACAAACAGTAGCACTCGACACAAAGGCAGAACTATTAACAGTTATCAATATAATGAAACCATCTGCAGCAGACAAAGAGTCTGTACTTTCTTTACTAAAAAATGGCATAGACAAAACGATGGTATACCAAGAAGGATATATTTCTTCTAGTATACATGCTAGTTTGGATAATGCTTATGTCATCAACTATTCACAATGGCAAAATATGGAAAACTTAGCCGCTGCTGGAGCATTAGTAAACTCAGGTAAAGCCCCTCAAATGGTAGAAGCATTTACCAAAGGAAAAGCAGATTATCATCCATTTAATTTAGTAGCCCAATATACTTCAACTTCAAATACAAAAGTGACCATCGACAAAGAAGGCAAAGTTCTTACAATTATAAATATCTTAACGCCCAAAGATGGAACAAGTAAAGAAGAACTGGTAGCCTTACTCAAAGATGCACTATCACAAGAAGTACAAACTCAATCAGGGTTTATTTCTTCTACTATACTGCAAAGTATGGATAACAACTATGTCATAAACTACACACAATGGAAAGACCAAACATCACTACAAGGTATGGTCTCACGATTACAGTCTGGAAATGCCCCAAAATTAGCTGAAGCCTTTTCTATGGCTACACCTGACTTTCATCCGTTTAAGGTGAATAGTAGTCACTTTAAAAAATAATAAGGAAATAAAATGAAACACCTACTTAAAATAGACACAAGCACAAGAGCCAATGACTCACATTCACGTGATCTAGCCAATAGATATGAAAAACATTGGAAAGCTATGCATGCAGATACTGCAGTTACCTATAGGGATTTAGCACAAACCAATATACCTCATGTCACGCAATCTTTTATAGGAGCGATGTTCACACCTACGGACAACAGAGATGGAAATATGAACGAAACACTTGCACTCTCAAACAAACTCATAGCAGAGCTAAAAAAAGCAAGTACCGTACTACTGAGTGTGCCTATGTTTAATTTTAGCGTACCCTCCGTACTCAAAGCTTATATAGACAATGTTTCACGTGTTGGTGAAACCTTTAACATGGATGAGTCAGGATTTACGGGTTTACTTACTGGTAAAAAACTAGTTATCTGTGCCGCCTATGGTGCAGAGTTTTCTCAGATGAAAAGTATGGATTTTGTAGAACCTTACTTAAAAAGTCTTTTTGGGTTTTTAGGATTTACTGATATTGAATACTATGTTATTGAGGGCACTAGTATGCTAGAAGGGGAAGAATTAGAAAAAAATAAGGTAGAATTAGCTAAACAATTTTTATAAGGAGAGTCTATGCGTTTATGGATTATATGTTGTATTTTACTAGCTAGTTTTCAGTTACATGCACTAGAACTAAAAGAAGAAACACACAAACTTAACGGAAAAGATATAACATATCAGTACACAAGTGGACGTTCTTACCATGTGAAGTTTGAGTCTGAAGGCATAAGTTATCAATACCTCTCAGGTTCATCTCCATCTTCATGGTGGGGACCATTTAAATACACTGCATTTGAAGTGTACAAAAATGTTTACATGGTTTCATGGTATGAAAAGGGTTATGGCGACCATGTTACCCTACTTATAGACTTCAATAAAAATGTACTTTACGGGAGTGCACTAATCGTGACAAAAGAGAAAAATATTATTCATTTTCATGGAGCGACTTTAAAGTAGTTTAAAGTTCATGATAATAATTACTTTGTGGTTCTTCTGCTAAATGTGAAGAGATATATTTCCAATCTCCAGAATCTACTACATGTTTGATGTGATTTTTATGTTTTTCCATACTTTCCCATCTCTCTACTAATGTAATACAATGCATATCATCTTTATTTTGATAAACAGCCACCCCATTGCACCCAAGCACAAGAGGTAGTTTCTTTTTAACGTCTTCTATAATTTTTAAGAAACTAACTAGTTTTTCCTTTTTAACACTAAAAACAATAATAACTTGCGTTTCTGGCATAGTCATTTTTGACGTAACATTTTCTGATGCCATACTAGTTAGTGGCAATCCCATTGCTGATAAATATAGTCCCATTTTCAATAAAACTCGTCTTTTCATATCTTTTCCTTTTTGTATGCAAGATAAGAGAGTATAGTTTTATTCTAAGTAAATGTGAAGAGACTATTATGCCATTTGCATGTATTATTTTCCCATATACACTGAAGGAGATATACCTTCATGTTTTTTAAAGAATTTTGAAAAATAACTGGGGTCATGGTAGCCTAGTTCTTCTGATATTTTTTGCACTGTCTTCGAGCCCAAAGATAATTCTCTTTTAGCTTCTAATAGAACTCTTTTTTGTACAAGCTCACTTATGGTTAGCGATGAAACAGATTTAACAACTTCATTGAGCCTTTTACCTAGCATATCCATTTTATGGGCATAAAATGAAACCTGTTTTTCATTTTTATAATTCTGTTCTATAAGTGTTCTTAGCTCCATAAATCGTTTTTCATTTATACTCATATTTTTCTGAAATTTGTGTTTTTTCTTTGAAAAGAAATGTAATAATGCTTCAATTAAAGACTTTTTATAAGCTCCATTATTTGACTCTGCATCTTCTTCAATCAGCCCAATAAGCTTTAAGGGTATTTCTATCTCATCTTCACTCAAATCTAAAAAGGGTTCATTATTTAAAAAATCAAATAAATCTAAAAGTGCATTGTCTGCCTTAATATATGATTCATTAAATACAATGAAGTAACCTTTAAACTCTTCATCATAATGTTCCAAAAGCCACTGATGCACTTGATTACTGGCAATAAAAAATAATCTATTTTCTAATATTTGGTGAGCACGAAAATCAATACTGTGCTGCATGTTCTCATCTAAAACCTCTGTAAAAAAAATGATTTCAAAGTATTGGTGTTGATGAGAAGATAGAAAATCATCGGTTAATTTCTCTTCTAGCTTGCAAATACGATATTCTTCTTGATCTTGTAGTTTATACTTAGGAATATTTAAAATATTTACTCCTTTCACTATATATTATTAAAGATATTATAGCAACTATCTATGGTAAAATACTTCAAAATATATTTACATACGAAGGACATCTATGGCAAGCGGGTTTTTTGCACTTTTTGATGATATAGCAATACTTATGGACGATATGGCTGCCATGAGCCAAGTCGCTACTAAAAAAACAGCAGGTATTTTAGGAGATGACTTAGCAGTAGCAGCCGAACAGGCTTCAGGCTCTTCTGCCTCAAGAGAACTGCATGTGATATGGGCTATTTTTAAGGGTTCTGCCATAAACAAAGCCATCATCTTGCCTTTAGCATTTTTACTCTCAGCCTTTGCTCCTTGGA
>Ga0256839_1006231_pt1 | contig 10573 bp, 5 predicted proteins | sample 354166metaG_FD_185968 | JGI IMG/M metagenome (GOLD analysis project Ga0256839, IMG submission 185968) | Hydrothermal vent microbial communities from Mid Atlantic Ridge, Atlantic Ocean - 354-166 | ecosystem: Environmental > Aquatic > Marine > Hydrothermal vents | place: Atlantic Ocean: Mid... | reverse complement strand
CACGCCAATGCCGCCATATCACTCGTAATGTATGTTGCTGCCTTTCATTATCGGCTCCGGTTGATCCTCCCATTGCTTCCTTCCCAACCGGCGTTCTATTCTCTGTTTACGATTTCTGATTATTCTGCTATAATTACGTTTGATTTTTCGACTCACTTGAAATGCCCCTTTCTTTGGTTGGTCCCTTTTTTGACGCTTCTATTTTAACCAATAGATTCGGGCATTTCTACCTTTTCCCCTTTTTGCTCGAAAAATCACGCTTGCTTAAGGCCTAGAACACCAAGAGTTGTGCGACACCGCACGTGGTAGGCGAGAAGTGTGCCATGCGGTTCGGGCACTGTCATTACCAACTCGACAGAATTCTTGGTTGTGACATTCATTGCGCCATTCATCGTAACGAAGGATCGAGGTAGCCAACTGATATGTCGCCCAGCTCTGCATCACGGCCACCAAATAGAAATGCGCGGCTGAGGTTAAGATTGAAAAAACGACAGCTAGTTTCTGCCAGATGAGTACACGCATGGCAGTTGCTGGCTCGGTCTCGACACACGGGGTCGTACACACAACGCCTTGTTTCTTTGACCGCATTCAGCCACTCGGCAAGAGATTGCTCAAACAATGCTGTGAGCGCGCCGATGGTTGCGCCGAAACGATGATTACAATAGAGGGCGAATGTGAGTGCTCGGGGAAGGAGGTATTCAGACAAGCTAGTGCGGTCTAGTCCACACAGCAAAGCTGCTTGGCGAACTGAAAGATGACTAAGTGTATGCAACAAGCCAAAGACCATGCGAGCTTCTCGGCAATCTGCCGGTATGGTCTCTCTCAAGGGAGTGTCACTGAGAAGTTGAATGAAGTAAGCCCTCCGGGCAAGATTTTGATCGGTCCCAACCGGGATCTCTGGCTGACAACCGTTCTGCTCGAGCCAAGCGATGACACGGTCTGGGTTCAGACTGAGCAATAGTGCGTCAGCTTGAACTTGGTCGACAAAAATGGGGAATTTACCTCCATGATCTGGATGAGCAGGGAAAGGATTTAGTCGGCACTGATTGGGTCGATATTCGGCACGACTGAATCCATATGTTGCGGTAATGATCGGATAATCCGATACCAAAACCATACGAGAAAGACCCATTTGCCGTGCAATTTGAGCACTCGGTTCGCTCGGATTTCTAAGGTCAAGCTCCGTTGGGCGACCAGTTTCCATGGGCATAATTGCCTCCAGCATTTCCTGGCCAGCATATTGCCAGATCGGCCAAGGTACCCCGGTACGCTGTGCGAGGCTTTGGATAATGCCGCTAGGTGAACTCGCATGCTGTTCCTGCTGCCGCTGTTCACGTAGGTTCTGCATTTCACGAACGAAGTCATCCGGTGTCAGTTCGCCGCACGCCTGGCGGCGCATGAGCTCGTCTAAATCTGCTCCGGACAGCCCAGGGCTTGAAGTACTTTGAGATCCGGGAGCACTTGGTCCGTAATTGGTTAACGTCTGATTCGCAACTTCTGGCATACCGAGGAACTTTGCCGCAGCGATAGCTGGCCACTCTGTAATACTGAAAAACCCGTCTAACCTGCGGTGAGGGATATTAAGGAGCACGGTCGTGTGCGCGTAGAAAGTGCGACCTGCTCGGTGAACTTCTATATCCATTCTTCGCATCGCACGATCTGGCCATTGACACTCATTACAATTCCCGCCGAAGACATTCAGCGCAGTGTTGCACTGGCGACAGACCCACCGAAAATTGGATATCCGTTCGCTGCTACGTGTGTCTAAAGACATGTGGTTCGAAGTGTGGCACTGCTGACAGCGCGGCGGTAATAGAGGCTGTAATGCTCCACAGCGATGAATCTTTACAAAGCGCAATTGTACCAACCGTCCTTGATGGCACGAAGGACATTGATTTAGCAAAGAGTCGCGATGACGGAAATCAAATACACGCCCGCACTCACTGTTCTGGCACCAAAGTACTTTTGGGAACAATTCCGATTGCACGCACCTCGGATCGAGAAGAACAAAGCGGTCAGGTTGCCGAAAAACGTCATCTCGCAAAGCAGGCCTGAATTCTTCCTGCCAGGCGCGAGCCTCATCAGCAATCCTGCGCATGAGAACCAGCGCATTTAAGTCTGTTCGTGGGTCTCCACGAACACCCACGACACGGGCTATAGCCCCAACTCGCTCGAAGTCAAATGTGCGATTGGGCAGGTAGTTGAACAGGACCTGCTGCTTCCCACGGTACATAGTCCTTGCCATAGCCAGTCTCCACTAGCGCCCACCGGTGCGGGCTGTCCATTGTGATCCGAGGGAGTCCAACTCGATGGGAATTGCCTCATCCACATCCCGAAGGCTTCGCATCGGTTTCGGAATTAGAACATCTGAAACGAAATTCAACCCAGCGGCCGGACTCAGAATCCAGTCTAGGTATTGGCGCACGCGTAGGTGGATTTCGTCACGAAACGCTATCTCTCCCGGTGTTGTTGGGTTTTGAACGCCGTAGGCGTCCTCCAATATAGGAATGAAGTGTTCTGGTCGGAGACTGCCGTCGCTGACCTTACCTCTTACAAAATCGATCATGTAATACCGGTTGGGATTGCTCTCCCCAGAACGGTTAGCCACAAGCTGAAGGAGCACAGCCATAAACAATCCCGGCAGCGTCCGATTGACACTAAACTTAGACCAGCGGTTGATAGCCACCGGTTCGACCAATTGCCCCAGGAATTCATGGAATTTAATAAAGTACGCATAGTGACTCCGATCTCGTTCACGCACAGGATGAAGGCAAGCAAACACGATTCCCACGTGACTGCGGCCGACGCGGCTGGACGCTTGAATGTATTCGGCATTCTGACGGGGCATTCCATAGAAAATCATGGCGTTGAATCGGTCCACATCTACGCCGTGGCTAACCATGCTCGTTGCAAGTACTGCATCTGGCGGACTACCTAGTGGTGCTGGACCCTCCAGCCTTTCCAATATACGGGATACATCGTCGGTGGATGTGCTACCAGTAAGCTCCGAAATCTCAAATGCCAATAGCCCATCTCGCTGCAAATGCGGGATCACATCTCCTTCCAAATCGGTTCGCAAAGAGTTTAGCTCACGGTTCGCTAGAAAGTATGTCAAAGACGTGGCATAGTAATCTAGTAGCTGTCTCCATTCAGGCGTACTTGGTGCAAGCGCTCCGCCATAAGGGTTTGGCATGCCTGCCGGAAGCTGTTGTAGACCTTGAACTTCACGATGATAGTGCTCAATCAGTTCAAGGATTGTGTTGAAAATCGTCTTATTGTGCGGGATCACACCAACATACAAGCGTTGAGGATGAGGCAGTGTCTCCGCATAGAATGATTGGCCGAGCGTCGGACCGGGACCTGGGAATACCCGAGCTTGATCGGGATTGCGTCCATACAGATGATTAACCTGCCGATCGAAGGCCTCAATCGTAGCTGAGGAGGCAATGATCTTTAACGGCTGCTCCTGTCCAACCTCATGCAGTAGCCTTTGAGTGAATGTCTCATAGTGACCATCAAAAGTGCCTAATCCTTCCTTCAGCAGATGAAGTTCATCCTGAACAAACAGAGTTGGGCCAGATAAGCCAGACGGTATACTTTTTTCCAGCCTGTTCACATCGGTGCAATCTTTTTGACAGCAACGGCCATTGTAGTAACCGTGGTGAGAACAGCGACCATCAACCTGTCCAAAGATCAATGCAAACTTCCGCTGATTTCCTATACCGGCTAGTTTATCAATAGTGCCAACGATCACGCACGGCAGGTACCGATAAATCTCGTTGTCTACGATATAAACGGGAATTATGCCCTCCGGGAAGCGGCAATCTGGTTGGCCGCAACGATGGATTAACCGAGTAGATGCAGTATTGAAGTCCAGCCTTACCGTGGCTGTTCGACACGATGGGCAACGCACAACTCGTTTCCAGTCCTGACGTGCAGTAGGATCGTTGACTTTGCTCCAAGTGACTTGTGCTTCAGAGCTCGCGTATGCATTGCCACGTGGGTTTATGATCTCGTTCGGGGAGCCGCCTTGCCCCACAAAGTACCCGACTGCAAAACTGTCCACGTCGGTACCTGAAAGTCGTGGATCTTGTTGTTCGCATCGTACAAGTTCCGCCATCCCAATGACATCGGCCACCCGCTGTGTTTGCTGCAATGTCAAAAGACGTAAAGGAAAACGAGTCCACGCAGTGACGCCGGCTGCCTTGCCACGCAACCGGTCGAAAAAGCAGTGGAAAACAATCGTTGCTAAATAGGCCTCCGTCTTACCGCCGCCGGTCGGGAAGTAAATAATGTCCACTTGATTACGATCAGCGATACCGGGACTATTGGAATCTGACAACGCAGCGATGCCAGGAAGCTGGCTCACTAGGAACACGATCTGAAATAGTCGCCACTCGGATTTCGGGCCGCGACGAAATGTCTCATTCGTCAGTTGGAATGCTTGGCGCACGTCTGGATTGGTGCGAATGAGTTCACAGCCGGACCGAAAACGCTCAATCTCATCCTCGAACCTTTGCCGGTCTCTTTCAAACTCTGAGCTGTATTCCGTCTCCCAGTTTGGATCGCCTTCGATGTACCGTTGCCGCTCCTGCTCCCACACTTGCCGATAGCGATCCATCGCCCGTAAGATGGCTTCCAAAACCGGCATTGGATCTTGTGCTAAATCTTCAAATCGAGCAGGGGGAACTGTTCGTGTCGTAAAGCGCATCTGGTTGTACACAGGCGCGTGCGTGGTCACAAAGGCGAATACTGATGTTTCCTCTTTTTGACGCACAACGGCACAGTTAATTCCACGTCCCCATACATGTCTGTCGTAACGAAATCCGCGGGGAGCTAGTTCAAGTTCGAATGCACGCACCTCACGACTCTCGAATTCAAATGATGCCTCGGTGTCAAACAGAAAGGCTTCTACGTTCGGCGAATCCTCAGGGCTAGGCGAGGTGTTAACAAACTCTACAGCGAGTACATACTCGGCAGGATGGTCTGTCCCCGTAGCCCATAAGTTGCAATTCACTTCCCAACGCCATTCAGGCCTAACGTCTACGTGCAACGACCGCAGAAAACTTTGATAGGTAACTTCTGAAGCTAACGCTGTTTCTGGAACTCGGATTCTCTCCTCTGGATTATTAGCAGTCCGTACGCGATCTGCGTCATTCATGGCGATCTGCTGCGCTCTGCCCACCTCCTGATTAATGGCGGTCTGTAAATCGCTACTATCTACTACCAAGCGCCCTGCCTGATTTCGATGAAGGATGATCCGACCAGCAGCCTGGCAGGAGACTTTGCGAAAACGGATAAAAAGCGAATCCTGCGGGGTACGTGCCCGGCGGCGGTCGTGGGGAGTATCGGTCACTTCGGGAGAATCTACTTCCGCCATCTGCTCATTATTCCCGTCTTCGTCATCCTGCTGTTCAACGATGTCATCGTTCCCCGCTTCTCCGCGAGATAGCTCTTGTTCTCTGTCTGTATCGCTCCCCCTGACAGCTTCGTTGTCTGCCACGTTATTCTGACGTTGGTGTTCACACTGTTGCGAAAAGGTCGGAAATATCCGGTAGTAGCACGCCCACCTTACCACGACCTCAACCTCGACAGGGTCGCTTTCAACTCGTAGCCGGAATTCCGCCCCGAATGCCATGGGAGCAAGCTTGCTCAACAACTCACGCAAGTGCCCCTGTTGAATTGCCGGATCGACCTGCTCATCACGACGGGGGCGTAGATTTCCGATGAAATATACGTCTCTTGGATAATTGCTTACGCACTCCGGTTCACTTCGGCCACTGGCCTTATCGCATACGCACGCAACCAAGAATTCCGCCAGTCTGGCCTCTTCCTGATGGTTCCAATTTTTGCTAGTCATGTTTGCATATCCTTTTCAAGCCGTCCTAGCGTACTACGCAAGAAAGGACCATTCACGAGCTCTATTTTTTTGATACGAAGTATCAAGAGAGAGTTCCGCACATCTCCGAATGTCAAACCCAATTCCGCGTCAATAACGTCGTCATCGTTTCCATGTATCGCACCTGTTACCTGATCCTGCAACCAACGATTCAGTCTATTTGACAGACCGCGATGCAACCCTCTTAATCTACTTGCAGCTTGAGCGATGCGTTTGTAGTACGTTTGAACAAATCCCATATTGAGTACTTCTCCTACTCGTCGTAAGTCTTCCGAATCAAGCGGGCATAGAACAAACCCCTTGAGCCAGAAACTCAGGGTCAGGGAAGACACAAGTTGACTACCCCGAGCCTGCATTCTCCGTAGAAGACCGTCTAAATCGCGCGTACCATAGGCTCGAAGTTCACTTTCAGCAACAGAACGTGTGCACCACTGGAAATATGCCACCCGAAGGTCCTCTTGCCAGCGACGAATCATGGCAAGATGAAGCTCAATTGACGGGTGCTTGTGGACACGAGAGATGATCAAGTCATACAAGCTTTGTCGTTGCTGTCCGTGAATGATCAGCACGCGCTCTTCGTGTTTCAGCGAGCGAACATACCGCGAATCAAGTCTACCATTGCTAACAACATTTATCTCGTCGTCGAGAGCAAAATATGCTTGCCATCCTTGATCAAACTGCACTCTTACAGCTTTAGGGCACCATATCTCTTCCAGTGGCTCACTTAATGGACTGGTCCTATTTTCCGGCTGGTCGTTTAGAATCAGTCCTTCACCCTCACATTCATCATCTGCTTGGAATAGGCGTTCAACCTCGATAACAGAGTCTTCAGGTTGCCAAACTGCACCAGATAGAGAGGTTCGTGTCTTCTGTGTCGTTTCAACATTCATTTCTACTGGCTTGTTAACAGATATTCGCGCGTTAAAAGCTGGCACAGCAGGCTGAGCCACTACTCTTGACATGGAAGCAAGAACATCAACATTGTGGCTAGGATTTCCACTCAAGCACAAGGACCATTCAGCCTGTCGGCGCATGAATGAGGAGCACTGGTGTGGGTATAGGACTATATCCACTTGAGGATGAAGAAAGGCATATAGAAGCCGAGGCGTCATCGCAGGGCTGGGTAGTCCAACAAGAACCGGATGCCATACCGCATCTGCCGAGGGCATTAAGACACCATCATCACCATTATCTTCAGTTGCATTGTAGCGAAGATGCATCCATCGGCGTAGTTCATTGAGACTCGTCACATACGTCTTCATTTCGTGGAGGTCGTCCTCGGTAGTGTTATGTCGCGCAAGCATGGCGAAAAGAAAAAGCCGCTTTTTGCTGTCGCTGGGGAACACCAGAAGGCGCGCTTCGTTGTTCGCGAAGTCCTCTATACAAAGGTTGATGAGAGCTTCCCATAAAGCGCAGCCCTGATTTTCTAAGTTGTTTCTCGCCTGCTGCAAAAGGGTAGCCACTTCCTCCAAATCTCGGTACAATCGAGTATCGTTCTGCATGCTGGCGCTTCGGAAGTGTTGGCATACCGCAGTAAGTTTGTCAAAAGGTTGTAGTCCCCAGAACCGTGGAGCCTGGGCTTCATAGAAATCGACGGGGACAGCAAGCGATTCCAAGGACCGAAAGTATTTCCAATGAACAGCTACGGTATCCTTCTCAAAGCGTCCTTTATTATCAACATGCTGGGTGACGCGGGCAAGAAGCTGCCAGGCTTTACGCAACAAAGCGCTTAATTGGCTGATTGATTTCCCGTTAAGGATAACCGGTCCTAAATATATCGGGTCCTGCGAGCGCAGAAGGGCATCAAGTTCTCCATTCAATGTGCAGGGGAAACTTGGTGGCCAAGTGAAAGTGTGACCAAAGGACGAAAAGTCTGTGACGCACTCCGAAAGTGGATTGTACCCCCACGCAACAACGGGAATTTCCTGTTGAACAGTCTCCTCCAGTAGTGGTTGCAACCAAGCTATTGACGGAGCATCGCTACAATCAACCGCGACCCAACACGGGTAGTAGGTTCGCAATATTCCTATTGGGTCTGCTGGAGAATAAACTGTGATCACGCGAGGTAGGTTCTCAGTCAATGACCCCTGGGTTTGGCCACGGCCGGTAATACCAGTAGCACCACGGCGAACATCTTGCTGCGAAAACACCTCTGCAAGGTCGATTCCCAATCCTTGCACGCTAGCACGGCGAAGTTGTTCGCGGATTCCTACGGTTGGGCCGAAATACAGTACCGGACCGCTTCGTGGGGTGGCAATGCTAACTTGGCGGCGTGAATCCAGAAAGTGGCGAATCAGTGCAGTCGCGAACAAGAAGGCTGGGCGGTGGGGCTGGAAGTCAGGCAGCGTAACCAAGAGCCGTTCACCGCGTCTAAGTGCCGCCGCAACAAGACGGGCACTATTATAGTCCACAGCATCTCCGACCCCTTGTCTACCATCGAACAAGAGTCGTTTCTTCTCCCAGACGTTCTGGAAAAGGGCGTCATCACCGCCAGGTAATGCCACCAACGCTCTTTTTATCCATTCCGTCCACATGATAAAGGCCCTCGGGTCACCTTTTCACAGGCAGAGGAGCAATGCATTGCTGTTCAGGCAGATGAGTTATGCTGCCTGTTCTCATTTTCCCTCTTCCTCATTGCGACAACTCGCCTTCGCTATGCCACATCCCAAGGCTTGGGACTTATCCATTGCATGCCGGAAACCATTCCAATTGAAAATTTTGTAATCCCATGGTGATCGCAGATGCACTACTGTGTCAGGCATGAGTTCGTTGATAAACTCGCTCCAGTTCGCAGCGGCTAAAATTACAGTCACGCCCAATTCCTTCGCGCACCGTCTTAGATTCCTAGAAACGATATTCGCTGTAATCGGGTCCAGCGTTGCGCAGAACTCATCAGCAATCCAGACATCTGCGCCAGAAGCGATCAACTTTGCAACCATGGCTCGGTAACGTTGTCCATTACTGAGCTCGCTGAAACGCTTCACATACAGATGTGCTTCTGCGAGCCCAGAAACATTTAGCGCGTACAAGACATGTTCAAATGAAACCCGACCTAATGAATTGACAAGAGGATAGTTGTTTCTAAGAGAGCCAAGAATCCGAACTGTCGCACCTGTCGGTACTTCAATAGTTCCACGGCATCCCTCTGGAATTTTCTCTGGAGTCGCAAGGCGTTGTCTCAACAGCGAAAGAAGGGTTGTTTTCCCTGCTCCAGAAGGGCCACACAGAAGCACAATGTCCCCTGGATGAATATCGAAGCTAAGATTCGAGAAAAGAGTAGTTCGTAGCATGTCTCTATTTACGCCGAATGCCTGTTGGACCTTTCTCGTGTTCCTCGTGCGTACTAACGATGAATCGAGGTGCAACGAGCAATCGCGAATTGCGATTTGCTTCGACAGTGTTGAGCCAAGATTTCTAGGCCTATGTGCTGGGTATCTATCTGGCAGGTTCAATTGGCGTTTACGCTTTCTAATGAACTTCTCCGCCTTATCTGTAAGACCGATAATGAAGGTGGGCTTCGGTAGCCTGAAGATGTGGTGTAGCAGAGCCCATTTCTCATCTGATAATTTTTGTGGAGCTTGCATCAAAAGCTTCAGCAAATCATCCCGAGAGATCCCCTGTTCAGTTTCGATCTTTTTCAGGCATGTTGCATAATGAACCTGTAGATCGACTATTCCAGCAGATTGTTCATCTAGTATCTCGCCATTCTTAACCCGGTCGAAATTCGCGAGGATGTAATTCATGTCCTTCTTTACACGCTTAAGATTACCCTCCGTTTCACCGATATAGTGCATACCTGCAGATTCGACAAATGGAACGTATCTCAACATATCCGCAGTAATTTCAAGGAAGAGTGGCTTCAGTTTAGCCACATGCCAGTGATCGTGCGCAAAAACAATCGCATGCTTGACGAGGATTCTTGCGATTCCCAAACCCCGAAACTCTGGCGAGACTACGCATCTGGCTATACGAACTACGACGTTCGTATAACGTCTCATCGTGTCCTTTTTCCAGCTTTGCCATGATATATTCCCTTTGCCATCGTCAAAGGGGTGATCGAACAAGACGGCTCGTGGTCGGTTCATGATGAACGCTGTAGCAAGTTCGATATAACCCAAGACGTGTGGAAGCAAGGGATCGTTAGACGCAACTACCAAAGGTACACGACGCCCGTGGAGAACTTTACCGCGATAATGATATTCTTCCAGCTTATGGTATCCCGCTAATTCCTCTTCGGAAACAGGTTCTTTGATGGTCAGTGGTACTGTTCTGGCTCCAACATGTAGGTAGTCTTGTGCCGAATATGCAGGTATAACAACAGCGCATCCATTAATGCATTTTACATGCGCTAGATTTTTGCCCTTGATAACTAAGTTGTCTCCCGGTCCAAGACAGCAGAACCGGTGTGCATCAAGTTTTACGCCATTCTCAAGACGATAAGTCTTGCCTGATGAATGGTATTTTACGGAAGTTACACGCATAGGTATGTCACCATAGTCTTGATCTTCATCAGTTTGCACAGCCCTGGTTTGAGCAAGCTCAAATTGCCCTCGATGATGGCTAGGCCTAAAACAAGCGAGGTTTTATAACGAGCTGTTTAGCACGTCATCATAGCCATTTTCAGCCATTATTTTTAAGCTGTTCATCTATTCCGACACCGATTTTCCGGCTGTT
>Ga0256839_1006230_pt1 | contig 10576 bp, 3 predicted proteins | sample 354166metaG_FD_185968 | JGI IMG/M metagenome (GOLD analysis project Ga0256839, IMG submission 185968) | Hydrothermal vent microbial communities from Mid Atlantic Ridge, Atlantic Ocean - 354-166 | ecosystem: Environmental > Aquatic > Marine > Hydrothermal vents | place: Atlantic Ocean: Mid... | reverse complement strand
TATTATGGACCGGGCGATACGGTCACCTCTTTCTACGCAATGGTAGGTGAGCAAACAGATTATCGTCTGACATCCTTGTTTTGTCAATGTCACTTGTCGGCTGGGTCTCTGGGATATTTAGGTATTTGCGTATCAAATTATCCTTAAAACAGGTATTTCTGTCACCGAAAGCATCGCAAACATTTGATTATTATGAAAATATCGAGATAGACATGGTTTCAAAAACAAATGAGCAGGCACTGGAATCCGCCATCGAAAAGTATCTTACCGGTACTTGCCTGGAAGAAAAAGACAAGGTTGAAGATGAAGTGCCTTTTACCCAGAACCACGGTTACAGGCTGGGGCTCGCCGCTGACTTTAATGCCCACTTTGCCATTGATACCAAATATTTCTGGGAATTCCTGGAAAAAACACAGGCTGACGAACTCGAAAAGCTGCAAAAGACAGGTGCTGACTGGCAACGAAAAATACTGGAACGTTTTGACCGCCTGATCAAGAAGTATGGCTTATTGCATTTGCTAAAAAAGGGGTTGAATGTCGATGACGCTCACCTGAACCTGATTTACCCGGCACCGCTGGCAAGCAGTTCCGAACAGGTTAAACAGAACTTTGCCGATAACATCTTCAGCAGCACAAGGCAGGTACGCTATTCCCTTGCCAATACGCTCGAAGAAATCGACATGGTCTTGTTCATCAACGGCCTACCCTTTGCCACGCTGGAACTAAAAAATCCCTGGACGGGACAAACGGCCCGTTACCATGGGCAGAAACAGTATCGCCATGATCGGGATACCGGCCAGCCCTTGCTGCAGTTTGGCCGCTGCCTGGTGCACATGACCGTGGATACCGATGAAGTGTACATGACCACCAAGCTGGCTGGGAAAAGCACCTTCTTCTTACCGTTCAACAAAGGCTATCACTTTGGCGCAGGCAACCCGCCGAATCCAGGTGGCCATAAAACTGCCTATCTATGGCAAGAGGTATTCAGCAAAGAAAGCATTGCCAATATTATCCAACATTTTGTGCGTTTGGATGGTAGCAGCAAGGATCCACTCAACAAGCGCACGTTATTCTTTCCACGTTATCACCAGATGGATGTGGTTCGTGGACTGGTCGCCCATGCCAGTGAGCAAGGCGTGGGGCATACCTACCTGATTCAGCACTCAGCCGGCTCAGGTAAGTCCAACTCGATCACCTGGGCGGGGTATCAATTGATAGAGACTTACCCGGCAAGCAGCGCTACCCCCGGTGCAGCACCGGAAACCGCTCCCGGCGTTTCCGGTATACACTCCATCCATGGAGATAAAAGTCTGGAACAACCCTTATTTGATTCTGTCATTGTCGTCACTGACCGGCGTCTGCTGGATAAACAACTTCGGGAGAATATTAAGGATTTTTCCGAGGTTAAAAACATTATTGCCCCAGCTTTCAAGTCATCTGAGCTAAAATCTGCGCTGGAGCAGGGCAAAAAGATCATCATCACCACGATACAGAAGTTTCCGTTTATCATTGATGGCATTGCTGATCTGAGCGACAAGCACTTTGCAGTGATTATTGATGAAGCACACAGCTCCCAGAGCGGCACTGCCCATGACAATATGAATCGGGCAATGGGCCACTCGACAACAACCGGCGATGTCGACGAAGACACCCTGGATGCCCAGGATAAAATCCTGCAAGCCATGAAATCTCGCAAGATGAGAGGCAATGCTTCTTATTTTGCTTTCACTGCCACACCGAAAAATACCACGCTAGAAAAGTTTGGCACAAAACAGCCGGATGGCAGCTTTAAACCGTTTCACCTCTATTCGATGAAACAGGCGATTGAAGAAGGCTTCATTCTGGATGTGCTCGCCAACTACACAACATATAAAAGCTATTACGAAATCCAGAAGTCCATCGAAGAAAACCCACTATTCGACAGTAAAAAGGCACAAAAGAAACTACGCGCTTACGTGGAAAGTCATCAGCAGACCATTAATATCAAGGCTGAGATCATCCTTGATCACTTCATACCTCAGGTTGTCAACAGCAAAAAGCTAAAAGGCAAAGCCAAAGGCATGGTGGTTACCCAGAACATTGAAACGGCTATTCGCTACTATAAGGCCATTACACGCATATTGGATGAAATGGGTCATCCATTTGAGGCACTCATCGCTTTTTCTGGTAACAAGGAAGTGGACGGAATCGAGTATACCGAAGCACAGATGAATGGCTTTGCTGAAAACGATACCCGTGATTACTTCGATAAAAACGATTACCGGTTACTGGTCGTGGCTAACAAATATCTGACGGGCTTTGATCAACCAAAACTCTGTGCGATGTATGTTGATAAGAAGTTGCAAGGTGTATTGGCAGTTCAGGCACTTTCACGTTTGAATCGCGCAGCGCCTAAATTGAGCAAAAAGACGGAAGATCTGTTCATTCTTGATTTCTTTAACTCGATTGACGACATAAAGGCTGCGTTTGATCCTTTTTACACTGCAACCAGCTTATCTGAGGCAACAGACGTTAATGTATTACACGAGCTGAAAGATGCCATGGATGATGTAGGGGTATATGAATGGCACGAAGTAGAGCATTTTGTAGAACTGTACTTCAGTAACGCAGATGCCCAACAGCTTAGCCCATTAATTGATACTGCTGCAGCCAGATTTAACGCTGATCTGGAGCTTGAAGAGGAAGACAAAGCCGACTTCAAAATCAAAGCAAAGCAGTTCGTGAAAATTTATGGGCAAATGGCTTCAATCATGCCCTACGAAATCGCTGCGTGGGAAAAACTGTTCTGGTTTCTGAAATTTCTTATCCCAAAACTGAAAATAAAAGATCCTGATTCAGATAAAATTGACGAATTACTGGAATCAGTGGACTTATCGTCCTATGGCCTTGAACGGGTAAAACTTAATCACAGCATAGGACTGGATGATAGTGAGACAGAAGTTGACCCACAAAACCCTAATCCTCGCGGAGCCCATGGTGGGGATGACGATCACGACTTGCTGGATGAGATTATCCGTAATTTCAATGAACGCTGGTTCCAGGGCTGGAGCGCTACCCCGGAAGAACAGCGCATAAAATTCATTAATATTGCTGACAGCATTAAAGCGCATCCTGACTTCGAGGAAAAATACAAGAATAATCAGGACACACATAATCGTGAGCTGGCTTTCGAGAAGATATTTGAAGAGGTGATGCTAAAGAACAGGCGTAATGAGCTGGACCTGTATAAGCTATTGTCAACCGATGCGGCGTTTAAGGCTGCCATGCAGCAAAGTCTGCGACAGCTGATTTCTTGAACCTAATGGTGTAACAAATAATTGACTATAACTCAAAATGAGCAAAGGTTTATGCAACAAAGAATTGTAAATAGAGAATAATAGGATAGGTATTTAGGTAGATGGCCAAAAAGCATGCACCGGCTTCTGGTGAACAAAACGCCATTAGGGGTTATTTCGTCCAATACGAATTCTCGGCCTACACCCTCTTGCGCCTTATGCAGGACAACCGCCTTGATGCAATCTCAGTGTGTGATCACGCGGCAGGTATCCTTGATGACCTTGTCGTTTTCAGCGGTCGCGACTTACTGGCACATCAGGTCAAATCTCAGGCCTACCCAAAGCCTTTTCGGTTAAGGACGGAGCTTGTCGGCAATAAGCTCATTGAGGAAATCGCGAAAAGCTGGTCCGCGCTTCGCGAAGAATATCCCGACAAAAGGATCAATATCCGCTATGTCCTGCCCGGATATCCATCGACTACCGATAAGAAGCAGCTTCTTGATGATGTGGGGCACAGCGCAGATCTGTTTTTCTACCTCGCAGATCCCGAGACCGAGGTTAATAAAGACGCGCTGCTAAACTCGAAGTGGGCACCGTTCATCCGCGAGCTAATTGCGGCTTCCACGCTGAACGAAGATCAGTTCTTCGAGATGTTTTGCCAGCTGAAGTTCTATGATCAGGAAGAAATCATTAGGCGGCAGATAGCTACGCTTGACCCCTACGCCGCTAAAAAAGCTCAGCAGATTAAACATCTTCTGCCAGAGATTGTTGCAAAGCGCAGTACAAAGAAAGTCTGGTCTGAACAAGACTTTATTGACGAACTTGGCTGGGATCATATCTCCGGACTCCGTGCTTCCCATAACTTTCCACTTTACCGCGATGTGCAAGTTAATTCTGCTGTCGAAGAAGCGCTTAAGAATGCAATCAACAAGCACAGCTCCGGCTACATCAGTCTAATCGGACCGCCAGGCACAGGAAAATCGACGACGCTGCAGCGAGCGATTACCACTTCACCCGACCTCGGTGTTGCGAGATATCTCGCTTTTCTGCCTGACGAGCGCCATGGTCTTGGTAGGGCTGAAGCCACCGATTTCCTGAACGATATCACGTTTGCGTTAAGTAAGCTCGGCTTCTCCCGGGCTCGATTTGCGGACGAGGATCAGTTACGCGAAGAGTTCCTAAAACAACTAGATGAGGCTCGCGATCTTTTTCATGAAAAGGGCCAGAAGACTCTGATTGTTGTTGACGGACTTGATCACATTCAGCGAGAAGAAAGCCCGCAGCACAATCTTCTTTCTATTCTGCCTCCTCCGCAAAGTATTCCCGAAGGAGTTCTGTTTCTTCTGGGATCGCAGTTCCTGGAACTCGATGGGCTAGCCCCAAGCATTGTTCAACAAGCTTCAGCCACCGATCGGTGTATTGAAATGAGGCCCTTACCGAAACCAGCCATCTTCAATATGGCGGAGAAGGCTGAACTGCCAGAGCATGTTGATAGGCATGCGCTGTTCGATGTCTGCGAAGGCCACCCACTCGTTGCCCGCTACTACATAGAAAAGCTCTCCGAAACCGAAAGTGAAGAGGAGGCTGATCGTCTTTTATCGTCCGGTGTGCTTGGCACCAGCGTTGAGCAGATGTATGAGCTCGTCTGGGAAGCGATTGATCCGGACGAGGACGCAAAGCACGTACTAGCCCTTCTTGCGCGCGCTGACAACAGAATAACTCCAGCAGAGCTCGCAAATATTGTCAATGATGCGGCTGTTGAGAGCGTTCGCACGCAAGCTGTTTTTTTATTGTCCGGCCGAAAGGAAGGGAAGTGGAGCATCTTTCACAACAGCTTTCGTGTCTTTCTCGGACGCCAAACAAGAAAGCGCTTCGGACAAGATGATCCTGCCGTTGATAAGGTCTTCTACTCTGAGCTGGCCGAGATTGCAGCTAACGCCGATAGCAATAGCGATCAGCACTGGCTTGAGCTTCGTTATCGCTCCAGGGCTGGTGACAAGCAGGCCGTCAAGAACCTGGCCACGCCTGAACTATTTCGAGGACATCTCAAAGAATTCCGTCCGGGCAAGGATGTTTATGTTGATCTACGCCTGGCATACGGTGCGATTGAAGACAAAAGCGAGCTACCCAAACTTGTTCAACTGATGATGGCAGAAAAGGAAATCGACTATCGCCTTGAAGCCATCAGTCAGCTGGACCTTGTGCAAGCATACCTTGCCTTTGATGAGCAGGACCGCGCATTCGAGATCGCACTCGCTAATGCCGAGCGAACTGACGGGGCATTCGAGCTCCTTGATGAGCTCTATGAACAAGGGGATATTGTTCGCGCACGGGCGCTCTTCGAAGCGATCGAACCAGCCGAGTACTTTTTCGGACGCGACAACCAGACAATTCACAATCCTGAACTAGAACAGTTCTACGACTGGATCGAGCGTGCGCATCGCTTCCGGACCGTCGGGAATATCCTTGAGATCGTGGGAGTGTTACCTTTTGATGATCTCTATCAGCACAATCCGGCGGATAACCTGAAGTTCGTTCTTGCGCGCGGCGTTCTACACGATGATCCCACTACAGACGTCGATGGGCTCTGTACTGAAATTGGTCTAAACGACCAGGCGAAAACAACACTGCTCGTGCAAGCTGCCTACTACTTGAATGACTCCGGAGGCAACCAGCGTATCCAATCGCTGCTTGCCCGCTTGCATGAGCAAGTAGGTGAGCTAAGCATTCCAAGTTGCCGTGTCTGTGCGCGCATAGCCTTTGAGCAAGGAAATCATGATCTAGCGCGAGAGTTTCTCGCGAATGTTTGCGTGCGCGCGTCTGAAAACTTTCGTGATTACCAATATCGCGAGCACGTGGAAGATCTGTTCGCTAGTACTTTTTCTGTTGCTAGGCTGAGTGAGCATCTAGGCACAGAAGTTCTGTTTGAGCCCTCGGAGAAGGATGAATTCCAAAACAAGATACTCGAAAACGTCATTCGATTAGGTTCCCTCCAGGGTAAGCTGGAAAAGGCTAACGATCCGTCAGATGTTCCTGTGAAAGAGGATATTATAAAGACGTGTCTGTTTATAGCTCTTGCTGACTCGGGAGAGGAACGTCATTCCTATGAGCCACTTGCTGCCAGTAGCCTTGCGTGGTTTGCGAAAACGCTTGTCAGAATTGCCGCGCTTCAAGGTGGTCATACTCTGCAGGCGCTTGAGGAGCAGGTAGAACGACTCTATACCAGAGGTGACAACCGCTTATCTCGTTTCAGCCCGTTTAGGCTGACCTTTGCCAAGGAAGTCTATGGTGCCGATGGCGATCAAGGAAAGGCGATTCGAAGGATAAGGTACCTTGAAGACGTTATTGAGACAGAGTACACACCGCACTCTGCGGTTGAACTGCGCGTAGACCTCGCGACCGCGTTGGCTGAAGTCGATGCTATAGATAAAGCCAAGGCCGAACTCTCTCTAATACACAACGAAACCTGCGGATATTGGCTTGCTGCCAAGAAGGAACCGCAATATGTATTCTGGAATGAAGCGTTTGAGCGTGCTTGTCGTGCCGATCCAGAACGGGTTGGTGAGTTCGCAGCGCAGCTTGCGCAATTCGTCATCGGGCTCTCCGATACTGAAGGAAGCGACACAGGTCATCGCATCACATATGGTCTACTAAAGAATGCCACTCGGGCCCCAGAGCAATGTGCCGGAATCATCTCGCGCCTAATCGGAACCCATCTCGTGAACTGGGCCGATATCGTTGCCGCTACTCTTCATGGCATCGTCCTCTTGCGCCCTGATATGGCGCGTCAATGCTTCACACTTTACTGCAGGCTTGTGATCCCCTTTGCCGGTAGCAATGCCTACGATGCCATCGGGCCGATCTATCAGCGATTGCCCGAGGCGGTGAGAGAAGAGGCGGAGAGCGATTTCATCAGGTACGCCCAGCTTTATGCAGATACATCTTATAAGGTCGCGCTTCTCTCACATCTTAAGAAGGTGTCTTCTAGCGAAAATGATACGCTTGATCGTGCGCTAGAGCGGGTTGAACGTGAGCTCAACGACTTTCGTAATGAAGGGCCGCGTGAAGGCGGATCTACGTCTTCCTATGATGAATCCGAAAAGAAACTCAAGCAGATCCAGTCTCTTCCCGCACTAGCCGCGGCGAATGACGGCGTTGCGCAATACGGTAGAAGGCATGTTGACTACTCCTATGCACGAAGAGCCTCGGAATTACTCGAGACGGCATCGTTGAATGAATTAGTAGCGTTCTTGGATGAGCGCCCTATTGTTCTGGAGGATGCGAAGTTCGCTATCGCCGCGACATCTCGTCTTATGGATCTTGGCGCGACTCAGAAAGCAAATGAGCTCTATGTAATTGCTGAGAAACGCGCTCTAACCGGAAGCTGGTCTGTCTGGCTCGGCGGAGAAAAGATCGCCTTCCAGAAGCTTCGCAAAAAGCGAGAAGGTGAGGCGAGCCAAGCGGAAGGCTTCGGGTCGATCGTTGACGATTTTGCCCATGGGCGGGCGTCAGCGCAAATGGTTCTTCCCGACCTAGACGAGGTGTTCGATCTCGTTGTCCCTGAAGCGGCCTGGGATGAGGTGTGGTTGCAGACCCAAGACCACTTGTCTACCTACCGCGAGTATGCCACCACTGAGCCAGTGGAAACGCTTTTGGATGTCTCATCGCACGAAGAGCTATTAGGTCATATATTTCGGACTGGATTTTCTCTCCTAAGCTATGTGCTAACGGATCGACTTCGCGAATGCCTACTTAGGATCGCAGTACAGGCGGATGGGTTGAATCTCTTCGATGTAATCGCGGGGATGTTAGTACGTGATGAAAGGTGCCATCGTGAGATCTCCGCCATTTTGTGGAAGCTGATTTCTGAGCCAGACTGTAAAGACATTCTTATTAAGTATGCAAAGGAATTATCTCTTTCAGAAGATGCCGTCGTTACCAACGTTGCGCGCAACATCCTGCACAACTTTAAGGTGGAGTTTGATGTGCCTTCAAAAGAACTGCCAGCATTCTATAAGCTTGCAATATCGGGAGATGAGAATGCCGAGAAATTCGAATTACCTGCAGGCGTAGAACCGGGATCGAAATTTTGGATCGACGACCCCTGGTACTGGACTACAGTGCTAGGCTATGAGATCAAGATGGTTTCACGCGCATCGGGCATTGAAATCGAGGCCATCAGAAGGCGCTGCGCTGAATTTATGCGCGAGGCCGGCGGTGCGGACGCGTTTGGCCCGCTAGCTGAGAAGCAGCTTGAGAACAACCTCAAAAGTCTAGATCTGCGATTTCCGTACGCGCGATTGATGCCGTACTTTGCCATCAGGGCTCTTGGAAGAGTAATAGAAGAACTCACGCGGGCAGCTCATATCGATCTAGGCCTTCTGCAGCAGATCTGGTCAGATCTTGGAGGCGCGCACTTCGCGAATTACCAAATTCCGGTAGAACCGCGGCCCTATTGGATTATCCCCTCAGTTCTTCCCAAAACGGATCACTGGAAGATCGATGCTGACACATGGCTACAGTTAGGGACAGAAAGCACCTTTGTGCCAGTCGCCGACGGTTGGTTCGTACTTGCTGAACAAGCAGAGTTTACGCTTGTAGGCAATTGGAAGAAGTATTCTGTTATTCGCACATCACTACCCATTCTCGAATGGGATTGTAATCCTGATGAGAGTCTGTTTGGAATGCCGAGAATCATGGATCTCGGGCACCTTGATATGATGCTAAAGGAGCGTGATGAAGCAATGTTGTGCACGATTGATGATCGCATGTATGGCGACCTTCGTGAGACAACATTAACGCTGAACAACAAAGTGCTGGAAGAGTTCGGCTGGAAACGCTCTAAGACTCGGCCGTTCGAGATTTATGCGGACGATGGTGAATTAGTTGCCAAGACGTATATCTGGATGGACGGTGTTGGGTATCCAGAAAACAGTTTAAAGGAGCGCTCCGGTCTCGGCCATGTTGTCCTGATTTCTGATGCTGCCCGAGCAAAGTTAGAAGACCGCTTCGGTGAGCTTAATATCAGAACGCGTACTATCCAGCGTTATGAGTCTAGTGATGGGAGGTGTGAGCGCACATATTTCAATGGATGTGAAGAATAAAAAAATAAGTTGTATAAGTTGTGACTTAATCTCATTAACTATAATAGTAAACGATCTCATCAGGGAAAATGTGTTATAGCAGTATGTCTATCGAAGTTGGTAACTGTCAGATCAGGTCGCGACTACTACAATTTATACATTATATCTGATAGATTCAATTTCCCATTCTTTACTGGATTCTGCCGCACGGACAATTACCTCGTCACCGACGCTTTTGCCCAGGCAGGCTTTAACAATGGGGGCATTGACGGATGAATAGTTCTTTTTACTGTATATTTCATCAGGGCCGACGATTCTGAAACACAGGGTTTTGTCGTCTTCATCGACCAGGGTCACCCAGGCGCCAAAAAAGACTTTGCCTTCCTGGGCGGGGTTGTATTCGACGATACGCAGTTCTTCCAGCCGCTTTCTCAGAAACCTTACCCGGCGGTCGATTTCGCGGAGTCTTTTCTTGTTGTACTGGTAGTCTGCGTTCTCGGAGCGATCACCCAGGCTTGCCGCCCACTGGACAATTTTGGTGACTTTGGGGCGTTCCTTGAACCAGAGCTGGTCGAGCTCCTTTTGTAGCTCGGCGTAACCTTCGGGTGTGATGACATTGGTATTCATAGGGCGCTACAGAAAGGTGAGTGCTTTTTTTACGGCATCGACCGTGGCGGCCCGTAGCACCACGGTTCCGGCGCCATCCACAATTTCGCCATATTCCGAGACGGTGAAATCCCACTTGCCAAGAAATTCCTCTGAGATAAGGTATTCCAGAGCACGGCGTTCAAGCTCGTTGAGCTTACGGTCTTCACTGTGCGCTTCGTTCTGATAGTCTCGCACTTCAATGCGAGTGCCGGGTGGCACAAAATCACGGAGTTTTTTATTGGCTGCGGCCAATTCAGCCGCCTGCACCCGTGCCAGTAGTTTGTGCTTTGGATTCTGGATTTCTTCGATCCAGTCATCTGCTGCTCTTTTCTCCATGCGTGGTTTATTATCATTATGCTGATCCTCAAATGCGCGAAGCAGTGCCCGGTAGCTTTCGCCGGTTTTGTTGCGCAGGCTCTGGGCTTTTGGCACACCTCTTTTATGACCCAGGCGGGCGATGGTGGCAACGGAAAAATCATCAACTCCTCGTTGTTCCTGCTCAACACATATCTCATAGATCGTATCCAGCGTTTTACAGGCCTTTGACGATGCGGTTTCCTTGAGTTTTTG
>Ga0256839_1006228_pt1 | contig 10581 bp, 8 predicted proteins | sample 354166metaG_FD_185968 | JGI IMG/M metagenome (GOLD analysis project Ga0256839, IMG submission 185968) | Hydrothermal vent microbial communities from Mid Atlantic Ridge, Atlantic Ocean - 354-166 | ecosystem: Environmental > Aquatic > Marine > Hydrothermal vents | place: Atlantic Ocean: Mid... | reverse complement strand
ACACTGCTTCCGCCTGTTATGGGCGATAAGCCGATAGAGGCATTTTTGTTTGATGTGCGTGCAGGATTTTGCGGACATTATGCAACGGCTTTTACCTATTTAATGCGTGTTGCAGGGATACCTGCCAGAGTGGTCGGCGGCTATCAAGGCGGGCGTTATAATAAAACAGGTGGGTTTATTGAGGTGCGTCAGGCTAATGCGCATGCTTGGGCTGAAGTTTGGTTATCAGGTCGGGGTTGGGTACGCTATGACCCCACGACAGCTATTGCGCCGGAACGTGTACAACAAGATGTCAATATTGAACAGCAAATTGCTAATAATGCCGTGAGTTTTGCCCCTGTAAAGTTAGATAGCCAAACCGTGGCATTATTAAAACAAATGCGTAACTTATGGAGCAGTATGGATTATTCATGGCAACGCTGGATTATTCATTATGATCGCAAGCATCAGCTTGATTTTATGCAAGACCTTGGCATAGATACTTTGCAGAAAATGTTTTATTACCTGCTTGCTTTGGTAGGTACTGTCACGTTGTTGTTAGGTCTTTATGTACTGCGTCAGCAAATGCCTGTTTTGGATGAGGCGCAACGCATTTATGCTAAAGCCTGTCGCAAATTAATGCAAGCAGGGCTGCTTAGGGCGGATAATGAAGGGGCGCAGGACTTTTTACTGCGTGTTAAGGCGCAGCTACCGCAGGCTGCTGCGCCCTTTGCGCAGATTACGGCATTGTATGTGCAATTGCGTTATGGCCAGCAACAAGAGCGGCAAGTGCTGGCACAATTAAAAACATTGGTACGCAAATTTCGGCTAGACTAAAGCTAACTATGCTGTTGTTATTTTATCTTTAGTGCTTAATTTTACTGGTTTTTTTGTGGTGTATTTAATGAGCTTTGTTTCGGTTGTTGTTTGTTGTTCTGGCTCTGTTTTAATTTGCTCGCATCAACTTGTTTGGCAAAATAGAAATTGCCGGTAAAGGAGGATTCCATCCAAGGCGTTTGTTTGTTTTTAGATTCTTGTTGTACGCCTTTAGAGACTTGCTTCATGACTAATTCAATGGGTTGATTGGGGGTCGCCATATAGCGTAGTAAGTATTTTGAAAATAGGCCGTTTTTACCGACACCATCTGCAGCAACTGAACCTGGGCTAGTTGCGTAAACAATAATGGTTTCACTAGGGCTGGTTACTCTTGCTAGGCCGCGTGTGCTAGAGCGTGAGCTTTTTGCTAAGGGATTATCGCGACAGGCATCTAATAATACAATATTTAAACCTGTTTGCGCATCCCGCATTTCATCAAGAATTTGTGCTAAATTCAAAGCTTTATATTTGACATCACGTTCTTCTTTTATATCTGCGCCAACAGGGATTAAAAAATTACTGCCATTAATCTGTACGCCATGACCGGCATAATAAAATAAGCCCACTCCGCCATAAGATAGTTCGCGACCAAAGCGTAACATGGCCATATCCATTTTCTTTTGGTCGGCATCTATTTCCAGAATAACGCTAAAGCCTAACTGTCTAAGCATTTTGGCAATATCATTAGCGTCATTTTTAGGGTTTTTTAAGTAGCCAACCGTATAGTCGCTGTTACCTATGACAAGTGCCACTCTTTTTTTATCAATAAAATCATCGTTAAGCATAGGTGCAATGGCTACAGGTATCACTGCTGTTGAGGGTAGGGTAGCTTGCACTTTGGGCTTATTGTATTTTTCTATTACTTCCAGTACCTCTGGATCTTGCAAAAAATTACTCATTAAGACGTGCAGGTTACTTTTATGTGAGAGCTTATCTTTAAGTAGGCCGCTACTGATTTTGGAGTAGAACAGTTTATTTAATAAAACTTCATTGGTTAAGGTATCTTTAATAATAAAGGTGATTTTATTTTGCCCCCAAATGCGATGAATTTTTCCGGAGATTGCAATATCACTTTTTTTAACTTGGTAGCCTGCTGCAATAAGTTCTTCTTTGAGGGTATTTTTGACGATGGTAACGATAGGCTCAAGGTATGAGATATTTGATTTAATTTTATTCGGGTTGGTAAACCCCATTTCATTTGAAAACCGGCCTATTTGAATGGCTTGTCCTTCTGTCTGTTGAGGCTCTATATTAGTTACTTCGCGTGGTTGATGGCGACTGCATCCAGATAGACTAATCAGCAGAATAAGGGCAATCAGTTTTGTTATTAAGTGGGGCATCATCATTTATGATAAAAAGATATAAAAATTAAATTGGTGGTAAGTTCTATCTGTTGGGTGTTTTTTATTTTGATGAGAATGGCTGTATCGGCTTTTGTTTGTACTATAAAACTGAACCTAAGATAATATGTAAGGTTCAGTTTTATAGTATTGGGCGTTTCTAGCGAATGTCTGCTGCCCCTGCGGAGAGTGAGTCACCGACATCTCCTTCAACCGTCCAAGACTCCCAGCCAAATAAAATAACACTCCATGACGTGTGGTAAAGCACGGCACTGGTCATAAAGTCACCTCCCCCTTTTTCTAAGCAAATATCGACAGCTTCTTCTATTTTAGGTGCAGAACCAAACGGAATGATTAAGAAGGTAAAACGACCATCTTTTCCGGTTACATTACGCGTAAAATCGACTTTTTTCAGGTCTACTCGACTAATTTCAACATTTTTAGTGGATAAAATCGTAAAACTGCCTTGGCGAGATGTGCAGGCACTGCTGAGTATGCCTAAGATTAAAATACTGATGATGGATATGATTTTTTTATTCATCGTTGTTTCCTAATTATCAATTTAAAATGGGATGCTCAATGATTAGCTGGCATTGAACTTTTGTGTGCAGACGAAAAAAAATGAAGAATCGCTTTAATTGGCGAGTTTCCTTATGATTATTGCTGAAATAGTAAGGCAAGGCAAATAAATAATGTATAGCATGCCTTTGTATAAATAGGGGAGAAGCTTTATTCCGGTATCATATCAGTACTGATTTCTACTAAGTCGGGGTGGCTAGTTTGAGGTAATAGAGGCATGGCATTGGCTTCTTCTTGTTCTTTATTGCCTGTATGCCAGATGAGCAAGTCTAAATAACTGCGAATATTGTCTACATAGATAACGGGTTCAGTGCCGCGAGCATAGCCATGTTTGGCTTTGGAGAACCATTCTTTTTTACTGAGTAAGGGGAGTGAGCGTTTAACATCTATCCATTTGTCAGGATTTTTACCACGTTTTTGGGTAATAATGCGTGCATCTTCTAGGTGACCAAACCCTACATTATAGGAAGCGAGAGCAAACCAGGTGCGATCAGGCTGCGGAATTCTGGCAGGAATTTTTTTGAGCCGTTGTTTGAAGTAGCGTGCGCCGCCATAAATACTTTCTTGTGGGTCTGTTCTATCTTTTATGCCTAGTTGGTCGGCGGTAGCTTTAGTAAGCATCATCAGTCCTTTAACCCCGGTAGGTGATACGGCACGCTTGTTCCAATGCGATTCTTGGTAGCTGATGGCGGCTAATAAACGCCAATCTAAACCCCATTTTTGGGCGGCGGCTTCAAATAATTCTTGGTATTGAGGCAGTCGGCTGTGTAAGTGCAGGTGGAAAGTGCAATGGCCAACATATTTTATATTGCGGGTGTGCCCATAGTGGCGTTCAAGTAATTGCTCCAGTGTTTTATTTTGTTTGATTTTTTTAAAAAATGAGCTGGCTGCCTGATAGAGGCTTAAGTCATCTGATTTTTTAAAGGCCCAGGCTAGTTGACGTGAGGTGCTAATATTAAAAGCAACATTGAGTTTAGGGTAAAAACGCCGCATGAGGGTAATTTGGTTGGAGTCGGCGATGGTGTAATCAATTAAACGCTCATTGACTAAGTAGAGTAGCTCGTCGGTATCTAAAAAATGATTAGTCAACCATTGTAGTTGCGGTATTTTTTGTTGTAATCGCTGTAATGTTTCGACATGGCTAGTGTCTTTTACGATTTCTAAAATGCCATTGACTAAATCACTTGGTTTTTTAGGGCGTTTGGTGCCGGTACGATAAATGACTTGTTCAGTAATTTTATGATAAGGCGGGGTAAACAGAAATTGTTGTTGGCGTGCTTGGGTAATCGTTAGACCTGCTGCTGCAAAATCGGCTTCGCCCGCTTGTGTTTTTTGTAAAATCTCAGCGAAAGTTTTAGGAATGATGAATTTAGCTTCAACCTTTAAGTGTTTGGCAAATAGAGTGACTAAATCATATTCTAAACCTGCTAGGCTGTCTGATGATTCGTAATAGGTCGTTGGGTCGTAACGCGTTAAAATGGTGAGGGTTTTTGTGGCTTTGACGCGCTCTAGTTGGTTGGCGTAGTGAATGGGTGTGGGTGGGGGCGTTGCAGTTTTTTGTGTGTGCTTAGGTGATGTTGGTGGAGACTGTGTTTGCATGTCGCAAGCACTGAGTGAGATGAGGAGTAAAAAAAATACAATATATTTTACCAGTGATTTGCTATTGTGTTCTGTACTGATGGGGACGTGATAGTGTATTGCCTGGCGCATAGCAAAGCGAGTGGAAAATGGGCTAGTTGTGAGGGCGGCAACTTTTGTTGATGGATAAAAAAGTTGCCGCCGGTTCAATTTAGCGAAGTTTTTTGTAATGGCTGATTAAGCCGTTTGTGGAGCAGTCATGAGCAGTGACGGGGTTATCATGCTGTAGTTGTGGTAGAATTTTTCTGGCAAGTACCTTGCCTAATTCAACGCCCATTTGGTCATAACTGTTGATATTCCATATTTTTCCTTGCACAAAAATTTTATGCTCATAAAGTGCAAGTAGTGTTCCTAAAGTATGCGGCGTTAATTTTTTAAATAAAAAGGAATTAGTGGGTCTATTGCCGGAAAAGACTTTAGCCGCAATTAAACTAGGGTCAGCATCCTGTCCTATATCTGCCTTGACTTCTTCTGCCGTTTTTCCTTTCATTAAGGCTTCTGTTTGCGCTAGAAAGTTAGAAATTAAAATATCATGGTGTTCCGGTAGGTCGTAATGGCTTTGTGCGGGGGCTAAAAAATCACAAGGAATCAGTTTGGTTCCTTGGTGGATTAGCTGATAAAAGGCATGCTGACCATTTGTGCCCGGTTGCCCCCATATGATAGGGCCGGTACTGTAATCGGTTGTGTGTCCTTCTAAATCAACACTTTTACCGTTACTTTCCATATCACCTTGTTGAAAATAGTCGGCAAAAAACTGCATGCTATGGTCGTATGGTAGCATCGCATGAGAATCGGCATCGAAGAAATTATTATACCAAATGCCTAGTAAGCCCATGATAACGGGGATATTTTCTGCAAAGGGTGTGTTCTGGAAGTGTTTGTCCGCTTCATGGGCTCCTGCTAGCAGTTGCTCAAAATGATCCATGCCTAAATATAAGGCAATGGATAAGCCGATAGAGGACCAGAGCGAATAACGTCCACCTACCCAATCCCAGAATTCAAACATATTGTTTGGGTCGATGCCAAATTCGGCCACATTGGTTTTATGAGTAGATAAGGCAACAAAGTGTTTTGCGGTAGCAGATTTATCCTGTGCCGCATTAAGTAGCCATGTGCGCGCAGATTGCGCATTAGTCATGGTTTCATGGGTGCTGAATGTTTTTGATGCAATCAGGAATAAAGTTGTTTCCGGTGAGACTTTTTCTAATGTTTCCATTAGATCGGCTTGGTCAATATTAGAAACAAAGTGTACGCTCATACCTTCAATTGCATAAGGTGTTAACGCTTTGGTGACCATTTTAGGCCCTAAGTCTGAGCCGCCAATGCCAATGTTGACAATATCGGTAATAGGCTTGCCTGAGTAGCCTTTCCAAGTACCGGAGTGTACCTGCTCACAAAAATCACGCATTTTATGTAAGGCATGATTAACTTGTGGCATCACATCAACGCCATCAACATAAACGGGGTGATTGTCATGATTTCTTAAGGCAGTATGTAGTACTGCGCGACCTTCCGTTTTATTGATGCGCTTACCACTGAACATGTCGTCAATTTTTTCTTTTAAACGACACGAATTTGCTAAATCTAATAGCAAAGGTAGGGTTTTATCTGTTATTCTATTTTTCGAGTAATCGAATAATAAATCACCAAACCTAGTTGAGTAGTTTGTGAAGCGCTGAGGTTCGGCTGCAAATAAATCTCTGATATGTAATTGACTGACATGTTGGTGGTGTTCCTTTAGAGCTAACCATTCTGCAGAGTTAGTTAGGTGAGACATGTATTGAACCTTTAGGTTGCGTTATTATAATTGTGATATGCAAAATTTTACGAAAACCGGAGCGTGATAGCAATAGCAATATAAGAAAATTCTGATATAATAGTTTTGCATTATTGGCAAAATGTATCGCTATTCTATCTTTGTTGGACTCTATATGATAGAGTTTCCGATGTTTTTAATGTTCGTTCAGTCAATTTCGCAGCAAAAACATTTTAAAATTATAAAAAATAAAAAGAGGAAGAATTTATGACACATAAAATAATAACAAAAAGTTTTCTAGCACTGTTGGCAATGCTATTTTCTGCATCTATCTGGGCTCATGGTGGTGCTGCCGGTACCGATACCGATCAGTGTAAATTTGAGCTGGAGCCGGAGCATTGGATTCATTACACGGCTTATCAGCCATTGGCATACCCTGCCGAGGATTTTTGTGGAAATATTCCCGATACAGGCACTCTCACTCAGTTAGTATTTGACTACCAAGATGTTAGATACCGTAATAGAGCGGTAGAATTTGAAGTAACAAAAGAGCCTGAAGGCACGCGCGTCTTTTTCCAGCCGGCGAAAAAGCATAAGTCTGGTACTGTCGTATTGAAATTGCCTAATGGCGTATCTGAGCCAGGCAAATATTTGATTCATATTACGCTTAAAGGTAGAAATAATGATAATTTAGATGCGCATATGAGTTTTGTTGCAGGCAGTGGACAGTCTGTCGCACGTAATGATTTATTTATGTATTTTCTATTTGTATTAGCGGGTTTGTATGTCTTGTACTTATCTCATGCAGGCTTTAAAAATAAAGTCGATGAAATTATTGCAAATCTTAAAAAATAAGTTAAAAAACTTCAGGACAATTAAACAATGCAGAAAAATCCTTTAGGAATACTACTGGGTGCTACTGTCATGCTGATGCCGTTTTCGGCATCAGCTGTCGTCGGCTTGCCTAAAACAGTTGAAGTAGACCGTGGAAAAGTAGAAACGGTTTGTAACCAAAATAATCCGGAGTGGCGCAAGGCACAAACGATTGAGGGTGTCAGTATGCAGGAATCTCTGCGCTGTAGTCCTGATAACCCTTATGCGATTGCTGCGGAAGTAAAAGGAACGAATAATTTATCAATGGAAGCATTGATGAATACGCATTATGCACTGGACGCTATCATTAAGAAAAATGATATGGATGGTGATGGTGATCCTGATTTAATTATTATTAAATTAGAGGTGGCTGAGCTAAATGGTCACTCACCTGATTTTCAGGGATTTGTCCCTACTTTTGATATTGCCCCAGGCGTACAGCCTGCAATGTGGGTGTTTGCGCCTAAATCAAGAGGTATGGCAACGAATAGTTTTGTGGGTACTGATGCGAATCCGTTATTGAGGGCTCCTTCACCGGTTATTCGCGTGGAGCAAGGTGATACCATCTGGATACAGCTAGAAAACACGCATTATTTTCCGCATACGATTCATTTGCATGGTATAGATCATCCTTATGTCGATAGTTCGGGTGAGGGAAATGATGGCGTGCCGCAAACGAGTGATAAGTTTGTGTTGCCTGGACAAAGTAAAACTTATGAAATTCGTCCTCGGGTTGCAGGTAGCTTTGTCTACCATTGTCATGTGCAAACACATGTACATTTGGCTATGGGCTTAGTGGGGATGTTTGTCGTTGAAGAAAACCGCCCTAATAACTGGGTACAAACTTTCAATGTAGGCGGTGGGCAAGTAAGACATCCTTCAAAAGCCGTGTTGGAAGAATATGATAGTGAATATGATTTACATTATCATGCGATGGATAAGGAACTGCACAGTATTGTGCAACAATATAATGACCCACGCTTAATTGCGAAAAAAATGAATCGTGAATATGATATGACCGATTCAACCGAAGATTACCATACATTAAATGGTCGTTCTTTTCCTTATACTTTAAGAGAGTCCATTATTGTTGCAGAGCCGGATAAGAATATTAAATTACGTATGTTTAATAGTACCGGTGAGTTGTTAGCAGTGCATACACATGGACACAAAGCAACCATTACGCACTATGATGGTGTAGAGCATAACCCTATTGCTCAAATTACACGTGATATTTATGATATTGCCCCAGCGCAACGTAATGATTTGAAAATCAATACAACCGATGATGGTTTTCATAGTTATGGTGAAGGTATCTGGATTTTTCATGATCACCGGGAAAAAGGGATTACAACCGACGGGATGAATCCTGGCGGTAATGTCAGTGCTTTGGTCTATAAAAAATATTTGAATGAAGTTGGCTTGCCTAAAACGATTGGTGAGAGTATCGCACCTTTATTTACAGAGGCATTTCACGCACGTAAAGTGCCGGTGTGGCAAAATATTGATGATTGGAATAGCCTCGGTGAAGTCGATGCAGATGGCTATGTTGCACCGCCACCTAGTGTTGTCGCTGCACCTGATGTCACACCAGGCTCTGCTGATATTCCAGCCCCCGAAGATAACTCATTTAGAAATCTCATTTTTGGCTTATTCTTAGGGCTGATTGCTTATTTAGCTATTGTTAATAGAGAGAGCATTATGGCACTTATTTCTGCAAATAAAGGAGGTAACTGATAATGATGAAACAATTATCAATCGTAGCGTTATCATTGGCTTTATCAGCTCCTGCTTTTGCGGAAAAAGAGTTTGAAAATCATAATCGCATGATGGATCATGGTGATGGTCATTTAATGGATGCCACAGGTGGCATGGTCATGGGGCAAAATACTGATATTTTGCCGGGAGGGTGTGACAGCATTGCTGCCACCAAAGAGATTACTGTACATGCTGGGCATAAATATGCTGAGAAATTTCCAGGGCGTATGTTTGCCTTCGATGTGCAGGAATATCAATTTGAACCTTGTACTAAGTTAACGGTTAACTTTGTTAATGATGATGAGGTGCGTCACCAATGGATGATGCATGGTCTGCCTAAATATTTGTATCCAAAAGGTATGTTTCATTTGGAAGTGACAGGGCCCGGTAAGGTTTCTGGTACATTGATTTTTCCTCCAGGTGATAAAACCTATTTAGTGCATTGTGATATTGCGCAACACATGGAAAAAGGCATGAAAGGCCAGTTGAAAATTGGTAAAGGTGATGGTGATTTACCAAGCATTCCAGGGGTAACCGCTTATGTTATCCAGGATGACTATTCAGATAGTAAACCCGAAGAATCATTAGCGGATACGGTCGTTGAAGAAATGACTGATATGAAAGATAAGGTTGTGGGTAATAACTCTTTCTTTTCAGGTCTTACCGTGATTGGTTTAGCAATTGGTTTGATATTAGCACCTTTATTGGCGCGTAAGTTTAAAGGCATGTCGGCAGGTGAGATTTTTGCTTATTGCATTGCACTGATTAAAGATGGCGTTGACTTAGTTGTGAAGCTGATAGGCTGGCTAATTGGCTTGGTTAAAAAATGATAAAGTAGTACTAAGTGCTGAGAGTATATTCAGCTAATTGAAGCCTCTATTGACCTACTGGTCTTTAGGGGCTTTTTTACGTTTATAGCAAATGGATTGAATATGTTAGAGCTTTGGGGCTTGTTTGCAAGTGCTTTTATTTCTTCGACAATCGCACCCGGGGGGTCTGAGGCTGTGTTGGCTTATATGGTCTCTGAGCACTTGCATGCAGTGATGTTGTTGGTTGCTGTGGCAACACTTGGCAATACATTAGGTGCGTTAACGACTTGGTGGTTGGGGGCTATAACGGCTAAAAAGTTTCCGGCAGAACATGTCTTAGATAAAAATAAACAAAAAGCATTGACATGGGTTAGACATTGGGGGCAGTGGAGTTTATTGCTTTCGTGGTTGCCTGTGGTGGGGGATGGCTTATGTTTTGCAGGAGGCTGGTTAAAATTACCACTTTGGTCGGCCATTATTTTAATTTGTACCGGTAAGTTAGTCCGCTATTTGTTTGTTGCCTATTGGTTTGTATAAGCGACGGGTGCAGTGCTGTGCTAAAATAAGCGGCTACGAAAAGTAGAGTGCGTTTCTTGTTCAAGCATCGAGAAGCAGTACGCTATAGCCTCATTAGCCTATTTGTGATGAGAGTATTCAAATTAATCAGGAGCTTTATTTTAGATGTTACGGCACTTTCCTAAAGTAGGTGTAGCGTATGCGCACAATAGAACCGATTATTATATCGTTGCTTTTACATTTACTTGTACTGCTATTTGCTTAACGATTGATGGTAGCGGTAGTCGAGAAATGCAGTGGTTATTAGCTTTTTTTGGCTGGTTATTTTTAGCAGGTTTATTATCGCGAGAGTCAGCCATTATTCGTATGCAAGTTTTGGTTGCGCTTTCCTTTGCAACAGTCGGTGAATATTTTGCATCGCCTTATATGCAAGGCTATATTTATCGTTTTGGGACAG
>Ga0256839_1006227_pt1 | contig 10584 bp, 8 predicted proteins | sample 354166metaG_FD_185968 | JGI IMG/M metagenome (GOLD analysis project Ga0256839, IMG submission 185968) | Hydrothermal vent microbial communities from Mid Atlantic Ridge, Atlantic Ocean - 354-166 | ecosystem: Environmental > Aquatic > Marine > Hydrothermal vents | place: Atlantic Ocean: Mid... | reverse complement strand
CAGCGGGTGAAAAACACCAGCTGATGCAACTGGCTCAAAAAAACGCTCGGTTTTTACTGGACGAACTTCTATTGCAAAAATCGAAAAAAAGCGATTATGTTCCCTACAACGTGCGCGAACTGCAAAAAGCGTTGAAACTGGAAAATCCACCCCGACGCATCGAAGCTTTCGACATTTCCAACATTCAAGGTCAGGACGCTGTGGCCTCTCTGGTAACTTTCGTAAATGGGAAACCCCGCAAAAGCGAATACCGCATTTTTAAAATTCGTAGTAAATCCACACCAGACGACTTTGCCATGATGTACGAAGCCGTTTTCCGCCGCTATCGCCGGCTTCAGGAAGAACATCAACCCATGCCTGATCTAATTGTTATTGATGGGGGAAGAGGCCAATTAAACAGTGCTTTGAAAGCCCTGCAGGTATTGGGCATCACCAATCAACCCATTCTGGGATTAGCCAAACGGTTAGAGGAAATCTACCTGCCCGAGGTGCCTCAGCCCCAAACCTTACCCCGACGCAATGCCGGCCTGCGTCTTCTGCAACATATTCGGGACGAATCGCATCGTTTTGCTGTTCACCACTTTCGCAAACAACACACTAAACGGCTGTTGCACTCCCCGCTGGATGATATTCCCGGCATCGGGCCACGGCGCAAAGAACACCTGTTAAAAACATTCGGGTCACTACAAAAAATTAAAAAAGCTACCGTGGACGAATTGGTTCATAAAGGCAAACTTCCGCGAAAGGTGGCGGAAACGCTTTTGCAAAGAATTTCATAATTATAACAACTCTTTGACTTTTGCGACCACTTCATCATAATCGGGTTCCTGGCCAATTTCAGGTACTACCTGGATATAGCGAATCACATCCTCGCGGTCGATCACAAAAATGGCACGGGCTAACAATCGGAGCTCTTCAATAAGCACGCCATATTTTTGCCCAAAATCAGCATCGCGGTAATCTGATACGACTGTTACCCTTTCTACCCCCGCAGCACCACACCAGCGTTTTTGTGCAAAAGGTAAATCCATGCTAATGGTAATAATTTCCACATCGTCAGATAAACTGGCGGCAATTTCATTAAACTTGCGTGTTTCTGTATCGCATACCGGGGTATCCAGCGAGGGAACAGCGGAGATGACATAAACTTTACCATCTCCAAACTGAAATTCACGGGTGCTTAAATCTTGCTGTATGGCATGAAAGGGGGGCGCCGGTTCCCCAACCTTTTGCTCTTTCCCGACCAGGGTAATCGGATTTCCTTTAAGCGTTACGTCACGATAATTGGACATCAGAGCAACCCTCCAAATTTTAATTTTAAAATAAAATAGTAGCCGATGCTAAATTTTCAAATATCTATTTTATAAAAGCCACCAACTTTTTCACACATGTGTTCAGTTTAATCATTATTCGATTTGATTCGATATAAATTGTTAATAGTTTACAGCTATCAAAAATTGAACGATAAGGAAGGTTTATGTGGATTCGTTTACTTAGCACCATTGTATTTTTAATTTCCGCAACTTATGGACATGAACCACTGTTTGGTCTGGGCCCACATACCATTGGTCAATACAGCTGGGCTGTGGAATCTGAAATGGAAAAAGAAGGATCGCAACTTGCCAATCAAATAGAAGTATTGTACGGAGTGTTTCCTGATCTTGCTGTTACCATTGTAGTGCCTTACATACTGGAAAATGAACAACACCCTTCAGGTCTTGGTGCTATTGTTCTTCGGGGTAAGTACCGGTTCTGGCGAAAGGACCAACGCGGTTCCAGTACTGCCCTTGCTCTCCATGCAGGCATGCGGTTACGACGTAGCTCTCTGGTAGCGGTCAGTGCCCCACAATCATTTCTCGGTTTATCATTTGGTTACGAATCGCGCCGGCACTATGCTTTTGCCGACATTCGAGGAAACTTTTATGAAAATAACGAAACCAATGTGAATTTGCCTTTTGCATTTTTCGAGGCTGCTTACGGTATCCGTCCCTGGTTATTAGAATATAAACAGCCTGACCTCGTAGTGCTGGTCGAAATATTGCAGGCTTTCAGGCAAAACCCTTTTACCAGGGGCACCAATGCTTTACAGTTAAGCATAGCCCCTGGATTTTTATTCAGCGTGCGGAACATCATGCTAAAAGGTGGCATTAAATTACCCTTAAAACCTTCTACACAGGAGAAAATTTTTATCCTTGGTATTGAAATTCATATGCCGCCGTTTAAATAATTAACAGGAGAACATAATGACGCGTCTATACATCATCGTATTTTTACTATCAATATTTGCCATTCCGTTAATGGCACAGACGACCCAAAATCAAAGTGCTGATACTATCGCCACAAAATCCATTACGGTTCGTGTTGATGGGATGGCCTGCCCTTTTTGCGCCTTTAGCCTGGAAAAAAAACTTAGCAGAATTCCCGGGGTGCAGTCTATTGCCATTAAAATCAACGACGGTAACATCATCTTATTGCTAAAACCCGGTGCACAGGTAGATACAAGTTTGATTCGCACCAAAGTAAAAGAAGCCGGTTTTACTCCCCGGCAAATCCAGTTCAGCGATATCAATCCGCCACCCACCCCCGCACCTTAATATTACATCTTGAAAAAATTCTTTCTTTACCCTATAATTCAGGGATGGTCTGTCGGCGGATTTTGACAATTATTTTTAGCCTGGTTTTTATCATTGGGTGTAATCAGGGACTTTCACCCGATGAGTCTGTGGTGGGGCAGGGACCTTCAGGTATTGCCGGCACACTACGCTTTACCAATTGGCCTCCGCCGGACAGCCTTTTTGACCTGCGGGTGGTGGTATTTAAAGTATTCCCCCCTACCGATATTTTAAGTGCGCTGTTGACCGGTCAGGCATTTGCTTTTCCACCTATCGATTCGTTGCCCCTACCGTTTTATGTAGATAGCTTAATTTATCAGGTAGAATTGCCACCTGGGACCTATGAAGCTGTTACGGTTGTGTATCGTTACGGACCGCTGATATTGAATGATTGGGCACTGGTCGGTGTTTATCATCGCCCGGATGCACCATCGGACACCATTCCTGATAAAGTGAAAGTATATCCAGGACAACTCACCCCCAACATTGATATACAGGTAAACTTTCGCCGGCATATTGCCATAACCCAGGGGAGTTCAACGCAATGACCTGGCGTATTGTAATAATCCTAATACTAATTGGCCGTTTAATTCCTCAAACAACGGCAGGAACCATTAGCGGTAAAGTTACAGACGAACAAAACCGCCCCCTCCCGGGGGTTGCGGTTTACATCCCTAACACACCTTATGGCACCACAACCAATGAAATGGGTTATTTTCACCTTACCTCCATTCCTCCTGGTACCTACACTTTAACATTTGATTTACTGGGATATCAAACACTACACCAAAACGTCATTATTGCACCTGGTCAGCGGGTTCAACTACCACAGATAATATTAAAAGAGGCGCCTTTGCAGGCCAACCCCGTAGTTGTGACCGCAACCCGGCACGAAACCCACTTAAGTGATGTCCCGGTAAGTGCAGCCGTATTGCCGCGGTCGCAAATTCGCCAGCGCACCAGCATTTTTCTCAACCAAGCCCTGCAATACATCCCAGGCATTACACTGAATGGGGGACAATTGAATATTCGGGGGTCAACCGGTTATACCCGTGGGGTCGGAAGCCGGGTATTGTTGTTGGTTGATGGGTTACCTTTACTAACCAGCGATACGCGCGAGGTCAATTACGATGTTATTCCCACCTATTTTATTGAACAGGTTGAAGTATTAAAAGGGGCTGGTTCCGCTTTATATGGTTCTGGTGCCATGGGAGGTGTTATTAATGTACAAACCCGCCGTATCAAGGATTTACCTTCTCTCTGGCTGGAAAGCTACGGTGGTATTTACACCTCTCCCACCTATAAAGAATGGCAATGGAGTCAGAAGCGCCAGTGGCTTAACGGTCAGCTGGCGGGTATTGCAGGAACCCATTCAAATATGGGTATGGCTATAGTGGCCAGCCGGGATGAGGACCAGAGTTACCGCCAAAACGATTGGCGACGCCGCTGGCAGATAACATCGAAAATAGAACTCAGTCCGAATAATCGTCACCAGTTGTCAGTTGTCACCAGCTGGATGCAGCAACACCGGGCAAATTTTCTTTTCTGGAAAAATTTACGATACGCCCTCCAACCACCAGAAGAACAACTGGGCAATGCTGTGCAATCCCGGCGTGGTTTTATGCTCGCCCGCTACCAATTTTTTCCATCTACCCATAATATTCTGGAAGCAAAGGGAAGCTGGTTTTACAATCACTTTGAAGATAATATCGGTGGCATGAACAACGGGAATCAATCAACTGCAACAGAGGGGTATCTGGAAATTCAATACACCCATCAAAGAAAGAAACATCTACTTATTGCGGGTGGTAATGTCAGCCGTGGCCAGGTAACCAGCAATTTATTCGGGAATCGCACTTTAACCGAAAGCGCTGTTTTTTTTCAGGATGAATGGCAACCTCATTCCACTCTGAAAGTTACCCTTGGTATTCGGGGGGATGGGTACCGGCTGGATACCTTACAATTCCGGGGAAGAGTAAGCCTTCGGTTTGCCACCCTGCTCCGATGGCAGGAAAAACATCGCTGGCGAATTGCAGCTGGCAGTGGTTTCCGCTCCCCCTCTCTGGCAGAAGTTTTTACCACCACCAGTGCCTCTGGATTAACAGTGGTGCCCAACCCCCGGTTATACCCCGAAAGCAACTGGGGGGGCGAACTCGGCTATCGCTACCAGAACCATAGGGGATATCTGGATCTGGCACTTTTCTACCAACGGTACCAGAACCTGATAGAACCCACCTTTCAATCCAGTATAAACATCCAATTTCAAAACGTTGTACAGGCACAGATTGTGGGATTGGAGGGCGTCGTGCATCACTCATTTCTCAACCAGCGGTTACTAACTCAGCTGGGGTATACTTACGTGGATGCCCACAACCTGGAGAATGGTAATTTTTTGAATTTTCGCCCCCGTCATACCCTCTATCTGCAAATCCAGACCCTTTTCCCCTGGGGATTAGTGCAAACAGATTACCGCTATGTTGCCCGTTATGACCAAATAGATCCTCGCCTGGCCTTATTTATTACCGATGTGGATCGTTATAACGCAGCCCATGTGGTGGACGTCTCCATTAGCACACACTTCCCCAAGTGGTTACCCAACCTCCAGGTAAATTTTACGATAAAAAATATATTAAACTATTATTATACCGATCTGGTAGGCAGTTTGGCACCATTACGCCATTACATTCTTACCTTGCGGTGGGAAAAGTAAAGCCCATTTTTTTGAAATAACACCAAACACTTTAATTGCTTGTATCACCAACAGTTATCATCTAAATTTAGCGTGCAACTTATCACCAAAACATGAGGAGGTCTTTACCATGCCATATACATTACCCGAGTTGCCCTATGCGTATAATGCGCTCGAACCCTATATTGATGAGCGCACCATGACCATACACCATCAGGCACACCATGGTGGCTATGTTAAAAAAGTGAATGCCGCCCTGGAAAAAGCACCGGAATGGGCTGATAAGCCCATCGAAGAAGTATTGGCCAATTTAAATCAGTTACCAGAAGAAATCCGCACTGCCGTGCGCAATAACGGTGGGGGGCATCTAAACCACACAATTTTCTGGTCTATCATGTCCCCTAACGGTGGCGGTGAACCCTCAGGTGAACTGGCCGAGGCACTGAATGCTGCTTTTGGTTCTTTCGCTGACTTCAAAGAGCTATTCTCCAACACCGCTGCTACCCATTTTGGTAGTGGCTGGGCCTGGTTGGTCTTTGATGAAAATGGGCAGCTGAAAGTTTACAGCACCCTGAATCAGGATAATCCTGTCCTCCAGGGGCATAAACCAATTATGGGACTGGATGTATGGGAACATGCCTACTATCTGAAATACCAGAACCGTCGTCCAGAATACATTGAGAATTGGTGGAATGTGGTGAATTGGGATGCTGTGGCGCAACGTTTTGCCAGTTTGAAATAACAGCAATTTAATTTTAAAGTCAGCGATATTACCTGCGGGTAATATTGCTGACTTTGCTATTCTCCTTGGCATTCCCGTACAAATAGGTAAAATGATGCAAATCATTCCGCTAAGCCAGGTGAGTTTCCATAACGCAAAATTTAAGCTTAAATTTTAAAATTATTCAAAATTTCACCTATCAGAGACCTTACCCATATAAACGGACTTCCTTTGTGAGTAAACTTGGGGTATTGCCTTTCCCAAAATTGACAATTACCCATTTTTTACTTAGAATTGTTTTTCAGCAAGTGAGGAATAAGTTTTTCCTTGGCATGACCTGTTGCTAAGCAATTACGTTCACTTTGGCTAATTCAACAAAATTTTCCTTTAATGTGTGAGAAATTCAGTGGACATAAACGCTCACTGAATTTTTAGTTCCCTATACTAACAAGAAATTCTCCATTGCTAAGACATTTTTACCAATAGCCGCGAACCATTATTTACCCGTGCTAAATACCACTTTTTATTTAAATTGACATCTCTCAAAAAATCCTTTAGGTTAAACGCGAAACCAAAATTGTTAAACAGGAGGAGGAGATATGCCCAACGCTAAATACTACATACCCCTACCCCCCAATGAACCCATTCGCAGCTATGCTCCGGGAACTGAAGACCGCCAGCGATTAAAAACGGCTCTGGCGGAGTTGCGGGAATCGGAGATCGAAATACCACTAATCATTGGGGGTAAAGAAGTTCGTACAGGTAAACTGGGGAAATGCCTGTTGCCGCACAACCATCAAAAGGTAATTGGCCATTATCACATGGCGGGCGAAAAAGAAGTGCAGATGGCCATTGATGCCGCCCGTGAAGCATATAAAACCTGGAGTAAAATGCCCTGGCAGGATCGCGTTTCCATTTTCCTGAAGGCTGCAGAATTGTTAGCCGGCCCGCATCGCTACACCCTCAATGCCGCTTGTATGCTGGCGCAAAGTAAAAATGTTTTCCAGGCAGAAATAGATGCTGCCTGTGAATTAATTGACTTTTTCCGCTTTAATTCGTACTACGCTCAAAAGATTTACGAAGAACAACCCCCTTATTCTCCAACAGGCACCTGGAACCGCATGGAACATCGGCCTCTGGAGGGTTTCATATTTGCTGTTACACCATTTAATTTTGCCTCGATTGCAGGCAACCTTCCCAGCGCTCCGGCCATCATGGGAAATGTTACACTCTGGAAACCTGCCTCCAGTGCTGTGTACACTGCCTATCATATTATGAAACTATTCCAGGAAGCGGGTTTACCCGATGGCGTCATCAATTTCATTCCAGGTTCCGGGGCTTCCGTAGGTGATCCCGTATTAAGCTCACCTGAATTAGCCGGGATTCACTTCACCGGGAGTACCGCAACATTTCAGGGCATGTGGCGCAAAGTAGGCGAAAATATTCGCAAATATAAATGGTACCCACGGATTGTTGGTGAAACCGGCGGTAAGGATTTTGTATTTGCCCATAGCAGTGCTGATCTGGAAGCCCTGGGTGTAGCATTGATTCGGGGTGCATTTGAATATCAAGGGCAAAAATGCTCAGCAGCATCCCGGGCCTATATCCCCAAAAGCCTGTGGCCTAAGTTAAAAGAATATTTAATTGACGAGCTTAAAACCGTAAAAATGGGTGATGTTGAAGATTTCACCAATTTTATGAACGCTGTTATTGACCGCAATGCCTTCGCCACGATTACGGAATATATCGATTACATCAAAAACGCCAGCGAAACAGAAATTATCTTTGGTGGTGGTTATGACGATTCCGTGGGATATTTTATTGAACCCACCATTGCAGTAACCAACAATCCGAAATTCCGCACCATGGAAGAAGAAATTTTTGGGCCGGTATTAACGGTGTATGTCTATGATGATGACAAATACGAAGAAACCCTTCATCTTTGTGATGAAACCTCTCCTTATGGTTTAACAGGCTCTATTTTTGCACAGGATCGCTGGGCAATTGTTAAAGCAGAAGATATTTTAACCAATGCCGCGGGAAATTTTTACATCAACGATAAACCTACCGGGGCGGTGGTAGGACAACAACCTTTTGGCGGTTCCCGCGCCAGCGGTACCAACGATAAGGCTGGTAGCTATCTAAATTTGATTCGTTGGGTTACCCCACGGACTATCAAGGAAAACTTCAACCCGCCCAAAGATTATCGGTATCCTTTTATGGCCGAAAAATAGCCATAACACTATTGCTTCATTCTTGGAGAAAGCCCGGTAACGTTGCCGGGCTTTTCTTATTTATACTGGTCCATAAAGCACTTCAAATTTAGAGCCTAAATTTCTTAAAGGTTTTTCCATTCTATCAATCGAAATTAAAGTCCCTTAAATTCCTGTACTATTAAGCAATTCATATCCCCCCACATAAAATAACATGACCGGTTCTATTTACTGATTTTATTATAGTTCTGCCACTGCATTATCCGAATTTCAAACCATTGGGATTTTTTCAGATTGTGCATTAATTTTTAGGGTTCATAAACGGAAGAAGTACAACACCATTTAAATTTAATGGATACCGCTGCAACAAATACTACCCTTCAAGCACAGGCTCCCGGTAAATTAATCTTATTGGGGGAATATGCCGTGCTCCGGGGAGCCCCGGCACTGGTCATGGCGATTAACCGTTATGCCCGGATATTCCTCCAGACATCTCCAGATGGGCAGGGGATCATCGTTGCACCCGATGTGGGTATTCACAACCTTTATTATCAATGGGATGATCAGCAAGGAGTGGTTCTGGATCACACAGCTGATACCCACACGGTAGCCTTTGTAAAAGCAGCCCTGGCAATAATGCACCAGCGCTATAACATGTCCCCTTTACGAATTACCATCAGTTCAGCAGAATTTTTTTACCAGAACACCCGCACAAAACTGGGGCTGGGTTCCAGTGCCGCAGTAACTGTAGGCTTAATTGCTGCTTTACTTAAATGGGGCTCCCCTTCATCCTTTCCGATAGACGATGCCTTCAGGCTAACCGTGTTTGAACTGGCCCTGGCAACCCATCGGCAAGCGCAAGGGAACCAGGGCAGCGGGATTGACATCGCTGCCAGTACTTTTGGCGGTGTGTTACAATATACCATGCCAGTAATTTCTACCCAGCTGCCTCCTGAAATACGGGCAATGAGTATTCCGACCGGACTTTACCTTCGGTTTATCTGGACACGCCAGGCAGCTGCTACAACGGAATTGCTGCACCAGGTTAACAAACTGCGGGACACTCATCCCGTAACCTTTCGTCAAATTTTTAGCCAGCTGATCTACCTGGCAGAGCAAGGCGCATTGCACTTCCAGCATCAGGATGTACCGGCATTTCTGGAAATAGTCGAACAATATTATCAAACCCTTAAAACCCTCACCAAGGCAGCCAGTGCCCCTATCATCTCGGAGGTACACCAACAAATTCACGCCATAGCCCATCGTCACCATGCTGTTTACAAACCTTCTGGTGCAGGGGGGGGCGATTTTGGAATCCTTTTGGCTCAGAATGAATTTAATGTTATTGATGCTGTCCGAGAACTGGAAAAAAAAGGCTTTATCAGTTTTAATTTTCAAATAGATCCAAGGGGTGTATCAACGAACGAAAGAGGTGATTAACCATGGCGAATTCTCGCATCCCCAAATTTTACCAGTATTCCGTAGAAGAACGTTTGCGCTTGTTGCTGGAACGGGAAGTCATAACTCTTGAAGAATACCAGATGCTAATGAAGGGGCAGCAACTGCTGGACAACGCTGCCGCCGACAAGATGGTAGAAAACGTTATTGGGGTTTTTAGTTTGCCCATGGGGCTGGGGTTAAATTTTTTGATTAATGGAAAAGAATATTTAATTCCCATGGTAGTGGAAGAACCTTCCATTATTGCTGCTGTGAGTTCTGCAGCCAAAATTGTTCGTGAAGCGGGGGGTTTTACCAGCATTAGCACAGACCCCATTTTAATTGGACAGGTACAGGTGGTAGATATTGAACACCCCACCCACGCGCAACAGGCGATTTTACAAAACAAGGAAGAAATTTTAAATCTGGCCAATAGTTTGCATCCTAAAATGGTTGCCAGAGGTGGCGGCGCTAAAGACCTGGAAGTGGTTATTCATCCCGGCGCCACTCACCGGGGTGACATGCTGGTGGTGCATCTGTTAGTGGATACTCGTGATGCCATGGGGGCAAATCTGGTTAATAGCATGTGTGAAGGTGTGGCTTCGCTGATTGAAAAAATTACCGGTGGCAAAGTTTTTCTGCGAATACTTTCGAACCTATCCGATCGCTCCATGGTGCGCACCGAGGCCGTAATTCCTGTAAAGCTGCTGGAAGGTAAAGGGTATCGGGGTGAAGAAGTCCGAGATGGCATTATTCTGGCTAACGAGTTTGCCACCGTAGATCCATACCGTGCCACTACCCACAATAAAGGCATTATGAACGGAATCGATGCAGTAGCAATCGCAACTGGAAACGATTGGCGTGCCATTGAAGCTGCTGCTCATGCTTATGCCGCACGGGGGAACAAATATG
>Ga0256839_1006226_pt1 | contig 10584 bp, 7 predicted proteins | sample 354166metaG_FD_185968 | JGI IMG/M metagenome (GOLD analysis project Ga0256839, IMG submission 185968) | Hydrothermal vent microbial communities from Mid Atlantic Ridge, Atlantic Ocean - 354-166 | ecosystem: Environmental > Aquatic > Marine > Hydrothermal vents | place: Atlantic Ocean: Mid... | reverse complement strand
GTGGCCTTGATCGAGCCGGGGGGGGAGGCCGACGGCAGCGGGACCGCCATGTTCCTCGGCTACCTCTGGATTCTGGCCTTTCCCCTGCTGATCGTCGTGCCCGTCGGCGCCTATCGCTCGCTGGTGAGCGAATGGGACGACGCCACCTACGAGCTGATGAGCATCACGGCCTTGGAGGCCGGACACATCGTGCGAGGGAAGCTCTCCAGCAGCTTGCTGCAATCTCTCATCTACAGCTCCGTGTTCCTCCCCTGCATCGGTTTCACCTACCTGCTGGGAGGGGTCAGCCTGCTGAGCATGGCCGTGTGCTTGCTGGTGGTGGTGGCCGCGTCGGTTTTTTCCACCCAGTTCGGGTTGGCCCTGGCCACGCTGACCCGCAGCCGGGGTATGCAAGTGTTCTTTTCGGTGCTGTTCATCATGGCTTTGCTTTTGCAATACTGGATGGTGATGACCGCTCTTTTCGTGCTGGTTTTTGAAGCCGGCACTTCTTTTGCCTCCTCTGCCTTGTTCTGGCACTGGGTGACCGTCGGACTTTCCCTGCTGGGCGCCTATGGGCTGGTTTTTTATCAGATCACCCGGGCCCGGTTGCTGTTCCCCAGCGAAAACCGATCCACCGCCCTGCGGCTGGCCTTGCTGCTCCCTCCGGCCTTGTGGCTGGGCAGCTGGGTGCCGTTTCTGGGCGAGTTGACCGACCTGGACGGGCTGATCGCGCTGGTTACCCCGGTGTTCGTTCACTGGGCCGCGGTGATGGCGCTGATCGGAGGAGAACGGGGGGAGATCTCGCAGCGCATCCGGCGCCGCGTTCCCCGGAGTTTCTTCGGACGGATGTTCACGGTGTGGTTGCTTCCGGGTCCGGCGCTGGGCTATTACTATGTGCTGCTATCTTCACTGGGCCTGGTACTGCCGTGGATGGTTCTGCTCCTCTGGCAAGGCGAAGGACGCATTTCCGCCCGGATCCAGGAGACCTTGTGGTTTCTGGTTTTCACTTTTTGGGCCTACCTGGCCATTTACGGAGGGGTCGCGGCCTGGGTTCTTCGTCTGGTCCGCCGCCGCGTGGTCAATAGCTTGTTGCTTTCCCTGGCCGTGATGCTCACGCTGGTGGTGCTGTTTTGCGTGGTGCCGGTGTTTATCGAGGTGCTCACGGCCACGAACATCCCCTTTCTGCAATACCGGTTGATCCACTTGCTCAACCCCGCCGTCACCTGCGCGGCCGTGGCCCAGCGCGTGCGTGAAACCTACACGATCCTTCTTCTCTTGGGGGGAGTATCGCTGGTTTGCGTGGTGTGGAACCTTCCGGCCGCATGCCGGGAGATGGTGTGGCTGTTCCGGGGAGCGGCGGCACCGGGGCGCCCGGCCGGGCAGGCGGACGCGGAGGCCGAACCGCAGCATCCGTTCCAGGAGTTGCTCCCCTCGGGCACGGAACAGCCCGCCCAAGCCCCTCCCTCCCCGCTGGCGGCCGAGTAGCCTCCGCCACTGCGGACAGTTCATGTCCCCACTTCTGGCCGCAGGCCCCCAAAAAAACATCCCCGCTTGCTCCTGTGGTCAGGATCGCCAGCAGGAGCAAACGGGGACACACCGGGAGGTGGTTTCCTGGGGGACAGGAAACCGGCGGGAAAGGAGAGCGGGAGTCCGGGCTACATGGGAGGTTTCTGGTTCGTGGTGGGACTTTCGTAGGTTTGGGGCACCGCGGGCTGCACGGGAACCAGGTTCCCTTCGATCACGGTTGCCGGGGCGCAGTTCTCGCAGCCGGGCGTTTCGCACGGGGCGCAGGAGGTGCAAGGGTCGCAGCACTCCACGGGACTGAGGGCCGTGGTCCCAAACGGATTGAGCAGACGGCCGCCGAACAGTCCGCAACAGTGATTGCATCCGGCCAGCAACACCGGGGCCAGCAGGGCCAACATCCACAGGCGTTTCATCTGCGTTTCTCCTTCGCTTCACAGGGGACGGCTCCCCGGAGCCACTCAACCCTACCCCACAACCGGCACATGGCAAATCGAAATGGTGATTTTTTTCAGCAATTTTTCCTCTCCTCGGACGCCCGGCTGTTGAACAAAGGCTACATTGTCATAGCACAACGCATTTTTTCTAAACCGAACCGGACGCAGAAACTTCCCGTTCTTCCCGCGACAAGCCATGAATCTGCTTCGTCACCTTCCCCCGATCTCCCGTTGTTCCACGCCAACAGGCATACGCCCGGTGCGGACCCTGGCCCTGCTGTGGCTGGTGTGTTGCGGATGGCCGGCTGCCTGGGCCAGCCAGGGGTCGCCCTCGTTGTGGCTGGTCAGTTCCCGGAACGCCTGCTGTTGCGATCCGCAGCAGCTACACATCCGCTGCGACCGGCACGGCCGGTTTGTGCCGCTCTCACTGGAACAGTTCCGCCGGCAGCAGCGTGCCGAGCTCCCCCTGATTTTCTGGATTCACGGCAATCGGGTTTCCGCTTCCGAGGCTTCTGTCATCGGACGCCGCGTTTACCGTGCCCTGGCCCGGCAAACCACACAACCGTTCCAGATGGTCATCTGGTCCTGGCCCTCGCAGAAGCAAGGGGGCCCCCTGCGCGATGCTCGCATCAAAGCGGCGGTGGCGGATCGACACGGTGCCCACTTGGCCCGATTCCTGGAAACCCTGGCGGATCGCCCCCGCATCGGCCTGTGGGGCTACAGCTACGGGGCGCGGATGATCCTTGCGGCCTTACACAAGATGCGTGATTCCGACCCCGAGCCTTCCCGAAGCCCGCCACGGTATCAAGTCGTCCTCTGGGTGCCGGGAGTGGAGGATACGGCTCTGGCCCCCTGGGGGCGGTTTGGCCGGGCCTGGGACCGAACCGAGCACGTGCTGCTGGTGACCAATTGCTCGGACCGGGCGCTGCGCTGGTACCCTTGGGTGGAAGGCCGCTGTGGTCCGGAAGCGCTGGGGCGGGTGGGTCCTCGCGGGCTGGCCCCTCGACACAGGCGGCAGTTGCGCCGGATCGAAGCCTCTCCCTACGTGGGTCCCCGCCACGACTGGGCGCGGATGCTCGCTGCCCCGGCGGTGCTGGCTCCCACGGTCCAGCTCCTGCTGCAGGCCCCTGCGGGCCCTTGAGCCCCGGCAGCCCCGCCCCATTCAAACTCCCAAATAGGATCGGCTTCGGCGTTTTTCCCGGACGGCTAGCCCCCGGCGAACAGCTCTCGCAGAAACTGCATGCTCGGCTCCCAGCACCGGGCGGCCTGCTCGAAGTCCACCGGCATGGTTCGCAGTTTTTCGGGCAAGGGGAGCCGGGGACGCTGTTTCACCTGGGAGTTCAAGGGGATCTGGGCGCTGGGCCCCCGGGCCAGGTGGCGTTCCACTTCCGGGGAAAGCAGAAACCGCACCAGCCGCCGCGCCGCCTCCGGGTGCGGTGCCCCGCGAAGGACGCAAACCGTGTTGGGAATCAGCAGCGTCCCCAGCCCGCCCGGCTCCTGGTCCGGAAAAACCACCGCCACCGGGTGCCCGGCCCGCAGGGCCAGGTGGGCGTCGTCGGTGTCGGTGATCCCCCACAGCAGGCGCCCGGCGGCCACCTCCTCGGCCACGTGGCGGTTCCCGGCCAGGATGCGAACCTGATTCTGCTTCACCTGGCGGAAGAACGCCCGGGCCTTTTCCTCACCCCAGTGGGCAAACAAGCACGCCGCGTGCGTAGCTGTAGTCCCGAACAGCGGCTTGGCCATCCCCGCTTGGCCCCGCCAGCGCGGGTCGGTCAGGTCGCGGATCGAGCGGGGGTACTCTTCTGCGGAGAGTTTCTCCTTGTTGACGATCAGCACCCGCGCCCGGGCGGCAAACCCGAACCAGCTCCCATCCCCAGCCCGATACTGCCGGGGAAAGTTCTCCGCCTCCGGCAGTTGCAGTGGCTGCAACAGGCCCGCCCGATGCAGTCGCAACGTGTGCAGCACCTCGTTGTTCCAGAACACGTCGCACTGGGGGCGGGAGCCCTGGGTCAGGATGGCCTGGGCCAGGCCCACCGTCTTGGTCGATTCCGTGTCGTACTTGGGCAGCGGCTCCACCCCGGTTTGCTGCCGGAACCGCTCCAGCAGCGGGGCGGAAAACTCCTCGTCCAAGGCCGTGTAAACCACCACCTGCTGTGGGGAACCGGACCAGCACCCGGCGACGACCCCCAGCCAAGCCGCGTAGAACAGCGTGCCTGCGACCCTCCCAAGCATGGCCTCGCCCCTCTTGAGCAAACCTGCCGAACCCCGGGCCGGAAAACCCGGCGCGGCCACAACGACACTTATTCTAGCCGATCCGGGCCGGAGGTACGATCCACGGCGCTTCTTGCCGACTGGCTCGGTTCTTCCGCACCGGGCAGGACTCGGCTTGCGTCGTGCGCTGGTGCTGCCGCACCGATGCAAGGAGAAACATTTATTCTTGGAACCGGCGAGCCCCGAGCTTCAGCTCGGCGGAGGGCCTGGAGGGATGGCGAGCCGGGAACGTCAGCTCCCGGTTGCTCCGACAAAACAGAACTGCCGCCGTTTCAACAACCGCACGCTCTCGCATGTGGCAGCCTGCCGGCCATCACGTGCCGCTGCGGGTTGCTTGCCCCGGAGAGCAATTGCGCCCACAATCGGTTGCCTGTATGCGAACATCTCCAACCAAACAGGATCGCCCCAAAATGAAACTGGCCAAGATACAGCTGCCCCAAGGAGAGATCGTCCCGGCGGTGGTGCAAGGGGAGCAGGTGGTGCCGCTGGAGCTGCCCTTGGGCTCGCTGAGCGACCTGCTGGAGCAGGTGCCCGTGGTGCCCCAAGTGCAGCGGCTGCTGGAAAGCTCCCCCGGGGCGTTGCCGCTGGAGCAGGTGCGATTGTTGCCGCCGGTGGATGGGCAGGAGATCTGGGCCGCCGGCGTGACCTATCGCCGCAGCCGCACCGCGCGGATGGAGGAGAGCGAGCAAGGAGCCACCTTCTACGACAAGGTCTATACCGCCCCCCGGCCCGAGCTGTTCTTCAAAGCCACCGCCCGGCGGGCCGTGGGGCCGGGCGGGCCGGTGCGCGTGCGAGCCGATTCCCACTGGAGCGTGCCGGAGCCGGAGCTGACGCTGGTGGTGAACTCCCGCGGCCAACTGGTAGGCTACACGGTGGGCAACGACATGAGCGCCCGGGACATCGAGGGCGAAAATCCCCTCTACTTGCCCCAGGCCAAGGTTTACTCGGGCAGTTGTGCCGTGGGCCCCTGGGTGCTGCTGGCCGAAGCAGCTCCGCCGCCACAGCAGTTCACCATCCGCATGACCATCCGCCGCGGGGAAGAGACGGTCTATGACGAATCGATCGGCGTGGACCAGATGGCCCGCAGCCTGCAAAACCTCATCGACTACCTGTTCCGCGACAACGATTTTCCCGACGGGATGCTGTTGATGACCGGCACGGGGCTGGTGCCGCCGGACCATTTTACGCTCCGCCAAGGGGATGTGGTGCGCATTGAGATCGATCCGGTGGGCGTGCTGGAAAACCCGGTCCTGGGCGGCCCGGCCGAGCCGAGCAAGCCGGAGGTGTGAGCACGCTTTCACAAGGCAGCAGCGGATATTTGTTTTAGCAACCGGGAGCTTACGCTCCCGGCTCGCCATTGCAAGAATCAAAGCAGGTTCACCAGGCGCGTTGTTTTCTTCTTACACGTTTTGTTCCCACCCGGTGCGGCAGCACCACCGCACGGCGCAGGCCAATTCCGTCTCTCCCCGCACTGACGTGCGGGGCTCCGTATCCCTCCAAGCCCCCAGGTCCTCACGCCTCCATCCCTTCCAAGCCCCCACGGCCGTTGGTGATCGAACGCCGTGGATTTTCCGAGTTCGGCCACCGCTTGCAACGCAGTTCTTTTTAGAACCGTCCGCGGCGGCGCTCCTTCTGCGGCAGAATCTCCAGGCAGCAGGTCCACCAGCCGGTGAGGATCGTCTGCACGAACTCTTCCGGCAGTCCCTCGGTGCGCATTTCGTGAGCCAGGCGGTGGTGGTCGTATTCCACGGGCACGAACTCCACCTGGAACTTTCTTTCCGGGCCGAATCGTAGCAGGGCGTACCACACGCAGGTGCGGCCGTCGTTTTCCGGCCGGCCCAGCACGCCCACGTTCACGAAGTGCCGCCCGCCGCTCAAGGGACGATGCCACTTGATGCCCGTGTGCGTGGCCAGGATCACGTCGCAGTGGTACCGGCGGCACAGGTGTTCCAGGAACGCGGTGGAGGTGGTCGATTCCCAGAGGAACTCGTTCATTTGCCGCGGGCTGCCGTGGCACAGAAGCACCCGCAGCCCGGCCATCTCCAGGTGCAGACGCTGCGGCAGCGTGCCCAGCCAGCGGCGGTTCTCCGCCGAGGTGTTGGCATAGGTGTAGCGGTAGCTGATGCGGGCGAAGTGGTTGTCCCGCGGATCGGTGTAGCCGCACTGGCAGTCGTCCAGTCCGCGGGCCAGGGAATCGTCGTAGTTGCCGCGGATGCAACGCACGCCGTGCTCACGGAGCAGGGGGAAGACGCGGTCCGGGTGCGGGCCAAAAGCGCCCATGTCGCCCAGGCAGTAGAACGCCTCGGCCCCGCGACGCCGGGCGTCGGCCAGGGCCGCCTCTAGGGCCAGGTAGTTGCTGTACAGGCCGCCGAAAACGGCGATTGTTTGCTGCGGGCGGTTCATCACCGGGGAGTGTTTGCAATCGGGCGGGGTTTGGGGTATGCAAGGCATACGCTGGAAACGCCGAGTTGGTTCGTTTCCGCAAGCGACGGCCGCTTGCATTTTGATCGGCCCACCACGGCGAGCCGGGAGCGCAAGGCTTCACTCCGCAAGCTCACGCTTGCGGCTCGCTGGAAATGAATGACACTCAATGATACACCACGGCGAGCCGCCGACTTCAGTCGGCGGAGAAAAATAGTGCCGTGTGTTTGTTCGGCTCTCCCCCGGCTAAGTACGTGTTTAGCGTGCTAGCACAAGGTGTGATGTGTCCAAACCATAAAGCAAGCCGAAGGCTTGCCAGCCTTGTAGCCGGTGGTCGGAGCGCAGCGGAGACCACCGGACCGCGACGGCCATTACCCCACCCCGCACCCCGGCAGGGGTGCCAGAAACAAGGACCGTTTTGCCCTCTGGCATCCCTTCGGGATGCTCAAGGACAGGGAAAAACGCTGCCTCCCGGGGGTCTGACGACCCCCGGCTACAAGAGTGCGACGCCTGCGGCGTCGGTCCTCCGGCTGCTAGCTGGCTAAACACGTACCAAGCCGGGGGCTCGCTTGCACCACTTGAACAAAGACGGCTGCTGTGTTGAACGACGCACGTTCGCACTTGCGGCTTGCCAGATGCAAGAACAAATCGCGCCACCCAAGCTCAAACAGGTAAAAACGCCATGACCGCCCCTCGTGCCGTTTCGGCTCGCGAGTTCTGGAACTGGGCCCTCTCGCCCGCAAGCTGGCAAGCCTGGCAAAAGCGCACCGGCCCGCTGGTTTCGCTGCGGCTGGCAATAAGCCTCCCACCGGGCGGAGAGCCGCTGGCCGGGACCGCCGCGGCCGTGCTGTCCCGCCTGGAAAAGCTGCTGGGCGACCCGGTGCGGCAACTGGCCGCTCTGTCCGGTCCCCAGCGACGCCCGCAACTGCACCTGCTGGCCGGATGTGCTCGGGGGCAAACGGTGCTGGTGTCGCTGTGGCAACCGCCAGCGGAGAAACTCCCCGTGGTGTGGCAACTGGTGGCCGTGGGCACGCGGGGGGTGGTGTCGCTGCAGGGGGTGCCGCTGGCCCTGGAAGGCCAAGGGGCCTTGCCCAGCGAGGCCGCCCCCGAGCTACGGCAGGCCCTGGAGCTTGCCCTGGGCCGAGGCGAATCCGTGCAACGCCGAGGGGAGGAGTGGATACCCGCAGCGGGGCACCGGGCCGAGGCGATCCAGTTGCCCCGGCAGGAGCCGGACTGGAAGCGGCTGCAAAACGTGCCCAAGCCCTGGGGCGTGCTGCTGGTGGCCGGCAAGTTCACGCACCAGGAAAACTACGGGGAATCGTTCGCCCAAGACCCGCGCTGCCGCCTGGTGGCGGTGACCGACGGCGGGAATCTGACTCCGCGACGGGAGAAGCTGAACCGGCAGTGGGCCCAGCGGCTCCAGCTCCCCTACCTGGAAGACTACCGGCAAGCGCTGGCCCGGCAGGACGTGCACATCGTTTCGGTCTGTGCCGAGCCGGACCGGCGTGCGGCCCTGGAGGTGCAGGCGGCGGCAGCGGGCAAGGCCGTGTATCTGGACAAGCCGCTGTGCACCACGCGGCAGGAGGCCCAAGCCGTGGCCCAGGCCGTGGCCCAAAACGGCGTGCCCAGCCAGATGTTCTCGCTGGTTTGGGTCCCCCAGGTGCAACAGGCCCGAAGGCTGCTGGCCCAGGGACCGGAAGTGGCCGATCAGCTCCACTACGAGCTGTTTTTTGCCAAGGGGCATCCGGGCACGGCCACGCTGGATCACCCGCGGCAGGAGGTGTATCCGCCGGGGCTGCTGGAAGGGCCGCTGACCAAGCGGGAATGGGCCAACGTGGGCGTCTATACGCTGGCGGCGCTTCGGCACCTGCTGGGCCCGTGCGTGAAGCGGGTGTTTGCCATCACGGGCAACTATTTTTTCAGCGAGAACCAGGCCGAGAACATGGAAGACTTCGCCGCGGCGCTGCTGGAACTGACCGACGGACGGGTGATGAGCGTGCGCGTGGGCCGCACCGGCTGGCGCAGCCATCCCAACTTCGGCGTGCACCGCCTGCTGGTGGCCGGGCCGCGGGGAGCCAGACTGATGGATGTGCACGAGCCGCACCTGGCCTTTTGGGTCGAGGAGCCGCCGTGGCCGGGGGCCAAGCGTCACGAGGGGGACCCGATGGGCTTTTGGAGCTCCTCGCAGGAGGAGATGCAAACCCCGCCCAAGCAATCCTGGTCGCTGCCGCCTTGGGGGGCCGACGACATCCGCCGCTTTGTCGATTGCCTGGAGCAGGGCCGTCGCCCCGAGGTCACGGCCCTGGAGGCGGCCCAGGGGCATCACTGGCTGCTGGCCGGTTACGAGTCGGCCGCCCGGGGAGCATGGGTGGAGGTGTAAGGGGCGTTGTCGAGTCTGCTGCGGCGAGCCGTTGCAGCTCACCCATGGCGAGCCGCGTGCGTGAGCACGCGGTTGTTTTGAACCGCGCCGACTGTCGCTTCGTTTGAAGCAACCGGGAGCTAACGCTCCCGGCTCGCCGTTCTTCCGCCGACTGAAGTCGGGTACGTGTTTAGCCAGCTAGCAGCCGGAGGACCGACGCCGCAGGCGTCGCAGCTTCGTAGCCGGGGGTCGTCAGACCCCCGGAAGGCGGCGTTTTTCCTTGTCCCTGAGCATCCCGAAGGGATGCCAGATGAAGGAACGGTCCGTTGGTTTCTGGCACCCCTGCCGGGGTGCTGGGTGGGGTCATGGCCGTCGCTTTCCGGTGGTCTCCGCTTCGCTACGACCACCGGCTACCGGGCTGGCAAGCCTTCGGCTTGCTTTTGCTCTGGGGGCGCTTCGTCTTATGCTGGCACGCTAAACACGTACGAACTCGGCGGCTGGCCGTTCTTCCGCGGCTGGAAACCGCAGGCTCGCCGGGTGGCGCGTTAACGCTTGTTCTTAGCGGGACTCAAAGCGTTTTGGCTCCTGGCAGGGCCGGGATGCGGCGAGGGCGAAGGTAGCGCACCTTGGGTTCCAGCCGGGGCAGGGCCGGATCGTCGGCCGGATGCAGGCGCTCCAATAGCTCCAGCCCCAGTTGCCAGAACGGCCCGCCCAGGTGTTCCAGGTGCCGCGATTGGGCCAGGGCGTAGATCGGCCCGTGGTCCCAAAAAGCCAGCAAGAAGCGGTCGTGATGCACCGGCTGGTGCAGCACCACGCAGACGCCGCGGGCCACCAGGTCCTTGGTGACGGCGTAGAAGGCTTCTTCGGCACTTGGGCCGTCTTCTTCCCAGGGGACCAGCAGCACTGGCAGCGAGCGGTTGGCCCGGCTCTGCTGCCGCGATTCCAGCTCCAGCCTGGTGTAGTTGGGCGTGGTGAGATTGATCAGCCGCTGAACCAGTCGCTGCAGCTCTTGTTGCCGCTGGGCCGAGAGGGAGCGTTGCATGGGGCCAGCTCCGCAAGCGAAAAGCCGGACGCGCACATCGAGCGACAGACAGGGGCATAAAAAATCTAGCTTACGATTTTCCGAGAGGGGGGGAGCGGGTTTCCCGTTCCGGGGGAGGCCTGGTCCCGGAAAAAGAAAAACCCGCGGCCAGCAGCCGCGGGAAAGGATGCCGCAAAAGGCCATCGGACCGACGGCCACGGGAACCTTACCGTCACGAAAAGCAAAAGACCCGAGAACGGGAATCCGTCCGACGTACCCCGGGGGTGGCAGACGCGGCGGAAGAGGTCGAGGCGGTCGCGGCCCCTGCCCAGCGCACCAGGAGCTGCCGGGCCACTTGCTGGTTCAAATCCCCCTCGTGGCGCTGCAGGATGACCATGCGGTGGGCATCGATCACGGCCAGGTGGGGGAACCGGTCGCGGCGAAAGGCTTGGGCCAACTGGGCTCCGTAAGGAGTTTCCACATTGATCCGACACAGGACGAAGTGGTTTCGCAGCCACTCGGCGGACCGTCCCACGGGAGTCACCGGGTTGACCCGGCTCCCTTGGTAGAGCACG
>Ga0256839_1006225_pt1 | contig 10589 bp, 8 predicted proteins | sample 354166metaG_FD_185968 | JGI IMG/M metagenome (GOLD analysis project Ga0256839, IMG submission 185968) | Hydrothermal vent microbial communities from Mid Atlantic Ridge, Atlantic Ocean - 354-166 | ecosystem: Environmental > Aquatic > Marine > Hydrothermal vents | place: Atlantic Ocean: Mid... | reverse complement strand
TATATATACGTCACAACGCGAGGCGTTTGGACCATCCGCGCCGTCGGGCTTTGGGGCTTCCCATCGGCAGCGGCGCGGTGGAGGGGACGTGCAAGCACCTGGTGGGGGCGCGGTGCAAGGGATCGGGGATGCGCAACTGGCGAAAACGCCGGGCCGAGGCCGCGTTGAGCCTTCGGGCGGCATTGCTGGATGGAACTTTTGACCACCTTTGGACCACCTGCATCCGCCAGGCCGCCTGAAAACCGCCACAGAGTTTCAGCCGCACCCGGGAAGGGGGCTAGCAGGCCCCTGTCGCCGGATGCGAACAATCGCTACAATCGTCACAGGTTGTTTCGCTGCTGGGATTCCATCGCCGCTACCCCACAGTTTGCTCTAGGATTGAGCAGAGCAGTTTCTGGGCGTTCTCGACCGACTTGTGAACAAATCAACTTGTGAGGCAGAACACGGCGAGTTGAGACACAAAACAGCGATCTTCTTCCCAGGAGAATCACGCATGATCGTCACCACCGCCGAACTGTTCAAGCACTGCTACGGCAAGTACGCCGTGGGGGCCTACAACATCAACAACCTGGAGCAGTGCATCGGTTTGTTCCGCGGCAACCTGGGCAAGGTGAAGAGCAACGACGAGCCGATGCGGCCCGAGGTCGCCGCGCCGTTTATCATCCAGATTTCCCGGGGGGCCCGGGCCTACACCGACAAGCGGTTCCTGGAGGCGATCATCCGCACCGCCGAGGAGGTGTTCCCCGAGGCCATCTTCGCCGTCCACCTGGACCACGGCACCGAGGAGGTGTGCTACGACGCCATCGACAGCGGTTTCTACTCCTCGGTGATGATCGACGCCTCGCACGAGCCGTTCGAGGAGAACGTGGAGATCACCCGCCGGGTGGTCCAGCGAGCCCACGAAAAAGGTATCTCGGTGGAGGCCGAGCTGGGGATGCTGGGGGGCGTGGAAGAGGACATCGCCGTGGACGAAGAACACGCCTGCCTGACCGACCCGGACCAGGCCCTGGAGTTCGTCCAACGCACCGGCTGCGACTCGCTGGCCGTGGCCATTGGCACCTCGCACGGGGCGTACAAGTTCCAGGGTTCCCAGGGGCTGCACTTCGACCGCATCGAGGAAATCCAAAAACGCCTGCCCGGATTCCCCCTGGTGATGCACGGCTCCAGCAGCGTTCCTCGGGAACTGGTCGAGCGGATCAACCGCGCCGGGGGCAAGCTGGAAGGGGCAAGCGGCGTGCCGGAGGAACACTACCTGCCGGCGGCCAGGCTGGGCGTATGCAAGGTGAACATCGACACCGACGGCCGCCTGGTCTGGTGTGCCGTGCACCGGGAGTTTTTCCGCGATCATCCGGACCAGTTCGATCTTCGCGGGCCGGGCAAGGTGTTCATGGCCGAGTATGCCCAGTTCATCGCCCACAAGAACCAGAAGCTCGGCTCGGCCGGACAACTGGAAGCGATGCGGCAGGCCCTCAGCGTGCAGGCGTAGGCGAGGCTTTCAGGGAAGTGAGCGCCGGATCGGGGACAAGGAATCCCCGAAAAGCCATTCTCCTGCTGCCGCAAAGGGGGGCGTTTGCCCTGGTGCATCCCCGGTAACCGGAGGTGCAGAGGTTACGGGGGAGGTGCATCGGTCTTCTGCATGTTGGTCTTCTGCGCGTCGGTCTTCTGTGCGTCGGACTCATCCGGCCGCGGGGGCATTTGGAGTTTCACATCGAACGGGCCATCGCTGGAAAGCTGGTAACCTTTTTCGGTCCGCCGATAGGATAGAGCCAGCATGGTAAAGCGGTCCAAGGGAACTTCTTCCAGGAACTCCGGCACCAGCGCCGCCAGTCTCTGGGGGTAGTGTCCGTGGCGGCTGCGGTAACCTTCCAAGGCTACGGCCAGGCGGAACAAGTCCAGGCGTTGCAGCATTTGGATTTTTTCTGCCAGCAACGATTCCAGTTGCTCTCGAATCACTTCCCAGGCGATGACGTGGCCGGCCACGTAGCTCCGCTTGGTGGAGCTTAGCCGTCCCAGAATCCAGTTCCGCCGACCCATGTATCCGGACTGCACGTTGAGCGCCACCTGGGGTAACACTTCCAGCAACTGAGCCGGGGGGTACTCCACCAGCGGCTCCACCTCGTCGAAGGTCTGATTGATCCCTCGCAGCAGGGCGTTCCGGTCCCAGTCCAGAGGCGGCTTGGAGAACCAGAACGGCTCAGGTGGGGGGAAAGCCGCAACGAAAGCTCCGGAAACACCAGGGGGGAGCGGTTTGCCGACGGGGGCGAGGAGGCCGGTTCCAGGTACAACCACGAATCCACCGAGGTCATCACGGCCAACTCCCGGCACAGCGCCTGCTCCTGATGCGCCTGCAAGACCCAGTGAAGCGTGGAGAGGCGAAGCAAGACAAGCTGCCGGGGAAGAAAAGCCGCCAGGGAAGGCTTGAGTTGTTTCAAGATAGACAGGGCCAGTTCGGCATCCGGTGGTCCCTGCCGCAGGCACATCAGGGCCAGCGGGTGGAGCAATTCCTGCTTTTGCACCGACTCGGCGCTATCCTCAAGCGTCAGCCCTTGGGCCTGCAACTGGGCCAACCGCCAGGCGGCCAGCAGGTCCTGCCAGGCCTGCTGGAGCCGTCCCCGCCGCATGTGGACCAGCGCCCGCAAGCGCAATGCCCGAAAGGGATTGTCGATCAAAGCCGAAACGATCCACGTGTTCCAGCTCGGAGAAGTCCACTCTTTGGCGAAGATGTAGGCAGCGTCGGTCGCGGCCAGGGGGGGCCGCGGGGGGAGCTGAGGGTACAGGGGGAGCCACAAGCGTCTTTTCCGGGAAGCCTGGACGGCCAGCGCCAGGGCCTGCCGGTTTTGCTCCAGCCATTGTGCCAAGCGGGCAAGCTCCGTTTCCTGGAGCTGAAAGATGCGTTCGCCCCAGCGGGGCTCCTCATGGCCGATCCGCCGATGCAATTCCTCCGGCAAGGGCACAAACCCGGCGGAAGACTCCGGCGGCACTTCGATCCCCAAGCGATCGCAAAGTTCCTGGAGCATCGAGAGGGAAAATCCTTTCCTGCCGTGGGCCCGCAGCAACAGCACCAGGGCATTCTCTTCCGGCGAGGCGGGAGATTCGTGCTGCTGGCGGTACCAGGCTGCGTAGTCGGGCAATCCCTGTGGGGTAAGCGGTTGCGTGGCGTAGGTGGTCTGCGGAGAGACGGTCACCTGGCGATGACGATACCAACTGACCAGGACCACCAGTCCCGCCGCTAACAGGACCAGCCCCCAAAACCCCATTTGGATCAACAGGCGTCGCTTGGGTTGCTCCGGCGGGGAGGCGAAGTGGGCGGAAACCGATGATGTGTTCATTTCAGGCCCCTGAGCGGATTCCACGCCCGAGATGGGCAAACGCACTAAGCCCCACCAGGGTACCAGAGGGAACATTTCCGGCCAAAGCAATCCCACTCCTCGCCGGAACAAAACTTGTGATGGCACCAAGCAGTCGATACGATGAAGATACATTCCTGGGAAACATATCCACCAGAAGCAAGTCATTTCCCGGGTTTGCCCAGACTACTAAGTTTCCCAAGCGTGGGAGTCGCAATTTGCGCAAGTGCTCCTAAGGTTTTCGGATTCGACACGTGGAAAAAAGCCAAGTATCCATGGCGAATCGTTCGTCGCAGCCTCTCACGGAAGATTTGGCCGGATGGGCCACGGCTCTGGAGGAAAACATCGCCACCGTCGTCTGCGGCAAACGCGACGTCATCCGCAAGTGCCTGGTGGCCCTGCTGGCCGGGGAGCACGTGCTGCTGGAGGACGTGCCGGGGGTGGGCAAGACCCTGCTGGCCCAGTCCCTGGCCCGCAGCATCCGCGCCCAGTTCAGCCGCATCCAGTTCACGCCCGATCTGTTGCCCAGCGACATTGTGGGCAGCAGCGTGTTCAACCGGCAGACCAGCGAATTCGTGTACTCGCAGGGACCGGTGTTTGCCCATATCGTGCTGGCCGACGAGATCAACCGGGCTCCACCGCGGACGCAAAGCGCGCTACTGGAGGCGATGAACGAACACCAGGTGACCGTGGACGGAGTAACACGGCCCCTGCCGCAGCCGTTCATGGTGATCGCCACGCAGAACCCGTTCGAGTTCGAGGGCACCTACCCCCTGCCCGAAAGCCAGCTGGACCGCTTCCTGTTGCGGACGCGGATGGGCTATCCGGCCCGGGAGGACGAACGCCAGATTTTGCTCCAGCACCGGGAAGGCCACCCGATCGAACACCTGCAACCGGTGCTGGATTGCCAGCAGGTGATCCGCTTGCAGGAAGCGGTGCGGGAGGTGCAGGTGGAGGAGACCCTTTACGACTACCTGCTGGACATCGCCGAGGCCACCCGGCAGTGCGAGGAATTGCATGCCGGGGTGAGTCCCCGGGGAGTGCTGGCTTTGTATCGGGCTTCGCAGGCGCTGGCCTTTCTCAATCATCGCAACTACGTGGTCCCCGACGACGTGAAACAACTGGCCGTTTCCGTGCTGGCCCACCGGGTCATCCCGCGAATGTACAGCGTGGAGGGGGGCCGGGAGACGGTCGAGGGGTTGATCCAGCGGATCCTCGGTGAGGTCCCCTGCCCGGTGTGAAGCAAGGCCTTCGGGGGTCCGCGCAGCAAGGGAGCAAGCCGTGGATGAGGAGGGTGTTTCCTGGTCGTGCACTGGAGCTTCGGTTGGTTCCATGACTTCGCTCCGCTCCCGATTCACCACCACGGGTTGGTACTATCTGGTGGTGCTGCTGTTCATCCTGGCCGGTTCCATTCTGCAGCAGTTGAACCTGCTGATGCTGCTGTTTTCGCTGATGGTCTTCCCGCTGGCCTGGAACTGGGGGACGACTCGCCGTTGCGTGGCCTCGCTTTCGCCCCGACGGAACGCCCCGGTGCGGCTCTTTGCCGGCACCAGCTGCCGAGCCACGGTGCAGCTGCAAAACCGGCGTCGCCGCCGGTGCTGGTCGGTGCTGGTGCGCGATCGGCTGGTCCGCATCCAGCCGCAGCCGCAAAGTTTCTCCCCGGTCGCCTGGACCTTGCAGGTCCCTCCGCGAGGAACCGCCGAAGCCTCCTACCAGCCGCTGCAACTCCCCCGGGGAGTGTACCAGTGGGAAGAGCTGGAGCTGGAGAGCAGCTTCCCCCTGGGGCTGGTGCGCAGCATTGGCCGGCAGCGGCAAGTGCAGAGGCTGGTGGTCTATCCGCCCTTGGGGCAGCTGACGCAGGCATGGCGCACCCGCGGAGGACTGCGCATCTGCTGGAGCCAGGGAAAACCGCGCCGGCACAGTTTGCTGGAGGGGGAGTTTTACGCACTGCGGGACTACCTGCCGGGGGACAACCGCCGCTGGATCCACTGGCGCAGCTCCGCACGGCGGGATGAGCTGATCGTTCGCCAGTTCCAGGAATCCCCCTCCCGACGCCTGTGCCTGGTGCTGGACCTCTGGAGCCCGGAGTTCGACAAGACCGAATCGCAGGTGCTGGAAGACCTGCTGAGCTTCGTGGCCACCGTGTTGGAAGACCAGGTGCGGCAAAGCGGCTCGGAGTTGTGGCTGGTGCTGGCAGCCGGAAGCGTCCAGCAGGTGCGCGGCCCGGCCAATCGTGATACCCTGCACCGGGCCTGGGAACTGCTGGCCGGGGCATGGCCCCAGGCGGCAGACCCCTTGCCCCAACTCCAGCAGCAATGGGAGACGGGCAGGGAGCACCGAACCGAGCTGCTCGTGGTTTCCCTGACCGCCGAGGGCCAACGCCGAGACAAGCTCCAGTGGCTGGCGAGGAAGATGGATTGCCTGCTGTGGGTCGATCCGCAGCGGCTGTCCCGATTTTTCCAGCCCCCGCACCAACTTGCGCCCCACACGCCGGCGGTCCCGGGGAACCCTTCCCACCACCCCTCCCAGGTGCCCGCCGGAGGAAGATCATGAACTCCCTGTTGTGGTTTCGGCTGGGCGTGGTGGCCATGGCCTGCCTGGGAGCCCTTGCCCTGGGCACGGGGGAATACTCCGCACCTTGGGTGCTGGCTGCCATTCCGGTGAGCCTGGTATCGGTGTACCTTTGCGACGCCAAGCGCTACCTGGTCTTGCCTACCTCCGTGGCCAACGTGCTGGGTGTGGTGGCCATGGTGGGCACGCTTTGGAACTTCGATCAACTCCAGCAGGACCAGCAACTGGTGGCCCTGGCCCAGCTGCTGGTAGCGCTGCAGTGCATCCTGTTCTTTCGGCCCAAAAGCCGGCGGCTTTACCTGATGCTCATCCTGCTGAGCTTGCTGGAGTTCCAGGTGGCCTCGATCGTTCATTCCACCATGTGGTTTGCTACCCTGGTTGCCGTTTACATCGCGACTGGGGCCGTGGTGTTGTGCTTGCTGGAGCTCATCACCCGCCAGCAGGAAGCCGGCCTGCTCCCGCGGACGTTCTGGTCCGCCACCTCCTTGGCTCCGGCTAAGCCCTCGCAGGGCCCGGGACCGGTTCTGCGGCCGAAAGCGGCTTTTCCCTTGGCACTTTGGGGACACTTGCTGCGGATGGGGCTTTGGACCTTCCTGGTGGCTCCCTTCGTGTTCGTGCTCATTCCCCGGCACAACCAGAACCCCGTCTCCTGGTATCCTCCCCGGCAGCTTCCTGGAGTGCCGGTGACGGGGTTCAGTGCCCAGGTTCGCCTGGGGGAGTTGGGCCAGATCATTCAAAACTCCCAAGAGGTGATGCGTATCGAGTTCGTGGATCCGGCCACCGGCCAGCCCTACCGCTTGGACGAGCCCCCTTTGTTGCAAGGGGTCACCTTGTGGACCTACCACCAGGGGGGCTGGTCCGCGCGCGGCATGTTCCGGCTGCATCTTCCTGCCCTGTCGAAACTTCGCCACCGGGCAGGAGGCGACCTGGTGCTGATGCAGCTGCACCTGGAGCCGGTGATCAATTCCACGGCGATTTTTACTCCTCGGCCGGTGTTCCTCGCCTCGGGAAACAGCGAACGGATTTTCTACGACCCGGTCCGGGACGCCGTCCGCCGCCGCCCGGAGGACTCGGACCGGGAGTTCCAGTGCCGCCTGCTCACCACGGCCTTCCGCTCCGGAAAGCTGCGTCGCTTCATCCCGGCCCCCAAGCTGGATACCCAGCAGCGCAGCGCCCTCACCCAATTGCCCCAGGGAGAAGAACAACTCGCCCAGCTCCAGCAATTGGCCCTGCAAGTTACCCAAACGAACGACCCGGATGACTGGGTTGCTCGGGCAGCGGCGCTTGAAGTTTTTTTGAAGGACTCGGGCCGGTACCATTACACGCTCACGCCTCCTGCCCGCAGCTCGGACCTGGACCCGATCGAGGATTTTTTACTGAATCGGCGTTCGGGGCACTGCGAATACTTCGCTTCCGCCTTGGCGCTGATGCTGCGTGCCTGTGGCATCCCCTCGCGGCTGATCGTCGGCTTCAAGCCTACAGAGCTAAACTCCGTGGGCGACTACTACGTGGTGCGGCAACAGGACGCCCACACCTGGGTGCAAGCCTACATTCCTCGGGAAAAGCTCCCTGCGGACGTCGCCGCCCGGCTCCCCCGGCAGGTGCAAGGAGCGTGGATGATCCTCGATCCCACTCCCGCCAGCGGAACGGTTCAGTCGCAGCTCCATTTCGACTGGTACTCTCTGCTCTCCTACATGGGCACGTTCTGGACCCAGTACGTCGTTCGCATGAACGCCAGCCGTCAGCAGCAGTTTTTCCAGCAGTGGTTCTTCTCCCCGCAACCCGACGGTTCCTGGAAACCCAACCCCGTGGGTTGGGGAGTAGTCGGCGTTTTCCTGCTTGGCATCGTCGTCTGGCTGTGGCGCAGGCGGTTGGGCTGGTTGTTTTCCCGGCTGTTAGGGAAGGTTTCCCGGGCAGGGGTGGCCAGCCGGGAGCCGGCTCCCTTCTACCAGCGGCTGGAACGCGTGTTGGCTGCCCGACTGCACCGCCGCCGCCAGGCCTCGCAAACCCCGCGGGAGTTCGTCGAAAACGTCACACGCCTGCTCCGCCAGCAATTTCCCCAAAACGGCGTGGCCGACATCCCCCGCCAGGTGGTCGATTGCTACTACCAGGTGCGTTTCGGCCGACGCCCCCTGTCGGCGGCCGAGTCCCGGCGGCTGGAAGAGCTCGTGGCCCAACTGGACCACGCCCTGCAAAACGGCAACGGCGCCGCAGCAATATCTCCCCAAGAGTGACCCCCCTACCCGGGGCGGATCGGCACCGGGTGCCGCGGCTGGGCCTGCAGGTCCACGGCTACGTAGGTGATCTGCGCCTGGGTGAGCGTAATCACCCGCCCTCCGCGATCCGTTTCCACCCGCACCTGAACCGTAATCGACGTCCTGCCCAGCCGCACCACCTCCGTCCACAAGCTCACCACGTCCCCCACCAGCACCGCGTGATGAAACTCCACCTGGTCCATGGCCACCGTCACCAGCGGAGGAACCGGCCAGCCGGCTCGGGCGATGGCATGCGCTGCGCCGATCACCCCGGCCTGGTCCATGTGGCTCAGCAGCACCCCACCGAAAATGGTCCCATGCACGTTGGTGTCCTTGGGCATCATCATCACCCGCAGAGCCAGGTGCGGGGCGCGCATCGGCTCGGGCACTTCCGCCGAATCGTTGCTCATCGGCAAACTCCTCTTGGCAAACCATGAAACTGCCAACCTCCAACACCCCCGCCAGAACCAGAACGAATCATCGCATGGTTTCCCCCAAGAGAAAAGCGCCCAAAACAACTGCGGCACGCTCTTTTGCTGCGGGCAAAGTCCCGACAGGGGCGCCTGGGACGGGCGGCTGTTCACTGCGGCGGAGTTTTCGTTTAATGGGAAAGAAGTTTTCGGTTTGCGGTCTCCCCTTCCGGCTTTCTCCTTCGCACAAACAACCGCCATGAGCACGGATCGCCTGCCTCCGGAGTCGGGTCGTTTCCCCGGCACACGCCTGCGGCGAGCGCGGCGCTGGGAATGGTCGCGCCGCCTGGTGGCCCAGGCCCGGCTCAGCCCAAGTGACTTGATCTGGCCCGTCTTCATCTGCGAAGGCCGGGACCGCACCGAGCCGGTCCCCTCGATGCCCGGGGTAGTGCGCTACTCGGTGGACCACCTGGCCGAGGCGGTGGCCGAGGCCTACGAGCTGGGCATCCCGGCCGTGGCCCTCTTCCCCGCCACGCCGCCGGAGAAGAAAACCCCCGATGGAAAAGAGGCCCTCAACCCCGACAACCTCGTCTGCCGCGCCGTGCGGGAGCTGAAACGCCAGGTGCCGCAGATGGGCGTGATTTGCGACGTGGCCCTGGACCCTTACACTTCGCACGGGCAGGACGGGCTGGTGCGGGACGGCTACGTGGTCAACGACGAAACCCTGGAGGTGCTCGGCCGCCAGGCGGTGGTGCAGGCCCAGGCCGGTTGCGATTGCATCGCCCCTTCGGACATGATGGACGGCCGTATCGGGGCCATCCGCCGCGCGCTGGACGAGGCCGGGCTGGAACACGTGCTGCTGCTCTCCTATGCGGCCAAGTACGCTTCGGCCTTCTACGGCCCTTTCCGCGACGCGGTGGGTTCCAAGGCGGCCCTGGGCAGCGGCGACAAACGCACCTACCAGATGGACCCGGCCAACGGGGACGAGGCCCTGCGGGAAGTGGCCCTCGACGTGGCCGAAGGGGCCGACTGGGTGATGGTCAAGCCCGGCATGCCTTACTTGGACATCGTCTATCGGGTGAAGCAGCGGTTCGGATTGCCCACCTTCGTCTATCAAGTCAGCGGCGAGTATGCCTCGCTGGTGGCCGCGGCCGAGCAGGGGTGGCTGGATCGCCGCCGCGTGGTGCTGGAGAGCCTGCTGGCGTTTCGCCGCGCCGGGGCCGACGGCATCCTCACCTACTTTGCCGTCGAAGCGGCCCGCTACCTGCAACAAGGCGAGTGAGGAAAGGGCTTGAAGGCTTGGAGGCTTGGGGGCTTGGAGGCTTGGAGGCCAAGAGCCCCGCACGTTAGTGCGGGGAGAGACGGTATCGGCTTGCGGCTTGCGGCTTGCGCAAGGAGCTTCCGCTCCGAAGGTCTTGGGTCTTGGGTCCTGGGTCTTGCGGTGGTGCTTCCGCACCAGTGCGAGAAAAAGCGTTTATTCTTGCAACCGGCGAGCCACCGACTTCAGCCGGCGGAGCAACGGCGAGCTGGGAGCGTCAGCTCCCGGAGACGATAAGAAAGCGGCGCATGATTGCCCTGCTCTCCGTGGGCTTACGCCCACGGCTCGCAGCTGCAAGAACCAGCGCCAGCGGCAAAACCACCGCAAGCTCACGCACGCGGCTCGCCGGAGCTGCCGCTCCGCCGCAAGAAAAGCACCAAAACGGCGAGCCGGGAGCGTCAGCTCCCGGAGGCGATAAGAAAGCGGCGCATGATTGCCCTGCTCTCCGTGGGCTTACGCCCACGGCTCGCAGCGGCAAGAACCAGCGCCAGCGGCAAAACCACCGCAAGCTCACGCACGCGGCTCGCCGGAGCTGCCGCTCCGCCGCAAGAAAAGCACCAAAACAGCCAGCCGGAAGCGTTAGCTCCCGGAGACGATAAGAAAGCGGCGCATGATTGCCCTGCTCTCCGTGGGCTTACGCCCACGGCTCGCAGCGGCAAGAACCAGCGCCAGCGGCAAAACCACCGCG
>Ga0256839_1006224_pt1 | contig 10590 bp, 13 predicted proteins | sample 354166metaG_FD_185968 | JGI IMG/M metagenome (GOLD analysis project Ga0256839, IMG submission 185968) | Hydrothermal vent microbial communities from Mid Atlantic Ridge, Atlantic Ocean - 354-166 | ecosystem: Environmental > Aquatic > Marine > Hydrothermal vents | place: Atlantic Ocean: Mid... | reverse complement strand
TCTCCAGGGCCCACTTCAGGGATACATCTCCGTAGAGGACTGCTTTAAAGTCACAATCTTTTGTTCTGACGACACCCATTGTGGTTTTGCACTCTGCAAACACGAAAGCGGGAACAACCTCTGCTCCGACTTTCTCAAAGATGAGCGGGTTGACCTTTACCGAAACGTGCCTGAAGTTCTTGAGTGAAGTTATGTAGGACAGGATTTCCCTATCAATTCCCCTTATTACGCCGTAGAACTTCCAGTCTTTTAGATTTTTAGCCTGCCTGAAGACATTGTCCACGGTGGCACGCGGGACGCTCCTTGAAAACAGGTAAAAGATAACCTTCTTCTTTGAACTTTCTCCTAATAATGGAGGAGTTTTAAAGAACATCTCCCATATCCTTTGCTGGCTTGCTGCCGAAAGAAGTGCGTCCATCAGCCTGTCAACCTCTTGACCGCTGAACTCTCCGAGGTGTTTATATCTTTCCTTTACTTCCCTGATCTTATCCTCCGAAGGAAGCAGGTTCCCCGTGTCTATTTGAATCCTCCTATTCTTGAATTTCTTGAAATCCCTTCTGACCTTCTCTATTTGCTCTTTGCTCGGCATGAGAACCTTATACTCTTCAAATACCGCGTCCGCAGGACAGGCAAGTAGACTCAAAGCCGCACCAAGCAAAATCCCTATCATGGGAACTGGAACCCTACGCAACAGTCTCTTATTCTCCAGACCACCCACACGAAATTTTCCTCTCCCGGTCTTGACTTCATGAGTGCCCACTTGAGACCCCAGTCTCCTATGGGAACCGCGGATTCGGGTGTCGGATAGGCGAGGTTTAGCCAGTACTGAGACTTAACTATTGCGGGAAAGTAAAAGGGCTGACATTTCACGTCAAAGGAGGGGATGCTTATATCCATTGTGCTTGCTATGAATGAAAGTCCCGAAGTTTCCTTGTATAGAAAGAGCTGAGCGGATTCGTGCATCATATCCAAAATTCTCGTTGCTATCAGACCGCTTTCCGTAACGGCGTTAAGTCCGTAGCCGGTAGTGGTATCGGGGTATATGGTTCCCCAGCATCCAGCACACCAGAACATGGAGTTTCTGAGAGCTTCGGTTGCCTCGGGAGCGGTAGATGTAGCCACGCAGTCTGCAAGGCATGTAACTTGGGCTACGGGTGATGAAAGAAGGAGCTTCCAGGGCTGGATCAACGCTGCGAGCTTATCGTCCCATATGAGCGGGTTGAGTTCGCTCAGACCCGTGGGTATGAAGTCAAAGTCCGTGCCTTTATCCACGCACAGGTAGTCCATTACTATGTTGAGAACTCCGAAAACGGGATACTTGATGTAATGCACGTTGACCTTGGACGCTCCCTCAGACTGGTTCGTCCCGTCGTTCCTTCTTACCGCGAGATCACTCCTCCTGTGTCCGAGGCAGGGGAACTCCCAGGCGCGTCTCGGGACCTCTATGAAAGCTATCGGTTCCGCTACCTGAAAGTGGAGACCTACTTTAAGCTTTCCGGAAGTGGAGCAAGAGCATGTACCCTTTAGCTCCAGAGTATCTACGAAAAATGACCAATCAACTGTAGATATTGGGTCAAGACAGGGCGGATTTGCGAAAACTGAAGACACCAGCATCAAAAAGGCAGCAAGGCTCTTCCTTCCGCCCATGGAACCTCCACCTTTATGAGCTTGTCTCCGGACTGATAGACAACCGTCGGGACAGCCTTGATTTTGAGCTTTTTCACTATTATAGGCAGAGCCGTGTAGATGGTGAGGTCCGGGTACCTCTTTCTTGCCTCAAGAACATTACCCCGTGTGATCAGGAATGTGGCGGGGTACTTCTTTGCGAAGGAGACAAAGTCTTTGAGCATGTAATCATCAAGGAATACATAAATCTTGGAGAGGGTTATCTTTTCAAGCACGTTTACTTCCTCTCCTTTCTTTACTATGAGCCTGTCCCCCACCCTTAAATCCCGCTGTGCTTTGAATATCAGTCTGTCCTCGTAAACCCTCAGGACTTTCGCAGCCGGAAGTCCGAGGTTCACCTCTGCCGCTCTCAGGAGCTTCTTTTCTATCTCTCCCGTATGTATATGAGGCGGTTTAGCCGACCTCAGCCTTTCAAGTATGCTCTCCTCTTTTATGGGGTAAACCCTGCCGTAGATGCCGAGATGCTCTACGGAAAAGGCACTTAAGACAAAAGCCCACAGTCCTATAAGGATATACTCCGGTCTCACGGACATTATTTTTGGTTCTCTAAGGCGGCGGCTCAAGGAAGCTAATGCTGATTTTTGCGGCTATAGCTTCATAAGGTGAAGCCTTTTAGGGTGTTTCCGTTACCCGCACTACCTACAATTCATAATCGTCATGCTACCGCTTCTCATGAGCGTGCTGATTTACCAGGGAGATGCGGATACGGATTTTGTGAAGGTGAAGTTTCCCGAACACAAAATATACGTTTATACGAAGAAGACCACGATTTATTTTGATTTCGACTCCTATGAAGTTAAGAAAGAAGAAGCGGAAAAGCTGAAGATATTCGGGAAAGGGGATAAGGTTATAGTATCGGGCTTTGCATCCCCCGAAGGAAGCAGGAGCTATAACCTTTCTCTGTCTGAGAAGAGAGCTTTAAATGTTGCTGATATACTCCGCATGCGTGGAGTCATTGTCAGACAATTGAGCGCCGAAGGCGAGGATCACTGCTGGGTTCCGGGGGAGAGGTTCTTTAAAGAATGCAGAAAAGTAGAGGTGGAGGAGTTCCATGGAGAAGAGAGCTTTGGTCTTCCTTGAGAGTGCGAAGTTTCATTTCGAGAAGTTCAGGACGCTCCTTGAGGAAGCAATGCAGGCAGATGAAAGCCTGCGCTCGGAGGAGCTTCAGGAAAAGGTCTTCTGGGTAGGTGAGTATGTCAAGAACGCTATTTCAAATCTGAAGGGAGGTATATGCCATGAGGAGTTTCCGCAAGGTTAAAGCGTTCTTTTACATTCACCACGCGGAGCTCAGGACTCTGTCCGTAGTTCTCCTTGTTCTTCTTATAGGTGCAGGTGATACGGTTTTCGCCCAGACAACCGACCCGTGGGCAAACCTCTCCAACCTTCTGATTACCTGGATAACGGGTAACCTCGGGAAGTTCATATCCCTTGTCGGTATAGTTATTTCAATAGTCGTGGCACTTGTAATGCACTCTTTCAAACCTCTCTTATACGGGATCATCATATCGGTGGTTATAGGTGGTGCTGTAGGACTTGCGAGAATATTCTTTGAGGCGGGAAGTGCTGCTTTTGGAACAAACTGGTAAGAGATAACCATTCAGCCATGGAGAGGAAAGTTTACAGGATACCCAGATACGTGGATGACGACCCTAAGGCTCTCGGGATTATACCCATAGACATGTTTATTGTTTTCCTGGTATTTGCGGTGCCCCTTATATGGCTGATAGGTGTATTCAAAGGCTTCTTCGCAAGCTTGGGTGTTGCGGTTCTTTATTACAGATACGTTAAGAGGAAAGGCAGAGGGTATTACAAGCTCCTCGCCTTTAAGCTCGGTTTCTACGCTCCCCCGGGAACCCTTCCGCCCACTGAGAAAGAGGTCAGAGCATGAAATATCTTGAAATATGGGAAAACCTGAGAGAGCAGAGCAGGATACTCCTTATACTGGTCGGATTTCTGCTTGTGGCAAACCTTGCCCTGATATTCATTGTCATTTCCCTGTCCCTCAAGAGGGAGATAGTCGTGTACCTTCCGCCTTATGAAAAGGTGTATGTAGGTGGAAAGGAATATGTGCTTCTCTGGGCAAGGTACTTCACCAACCTCATCACCAACTTCAACCCCGAAAATGTAGAAGAGAGGGTAAAACTGCTCGCCCAGTATGCTTACTCGGATGATATAAAACTCACGCTTATAGAGGAAGCCAAGCGCATAAAGAAAGACAGAATTGAGCAGGTGTTCCATCCTTTTGAGGGAACGTGGAAGCTTGATCCCGAGAAGAGGGAAATATCCGTAAGAGGGAGGCTCAGGAAGGAGGTCGGAGGAGAGGAAATAGAAAACAGGACAGCGATCTTCAAGCTTTATATGAGGATAATTCACGGGAAACCGTATCTTGTGGGGTTCAAATATGAATAGGTTTCTGACGGGATTGCTGATTGCAGCTTTGTGCTTTGCACAGGAACTGCTCTACAGGGGAGACCCTGTCAGCGTGGAGGTGTCAAGTAAAGCCTTCAACCTGTTTGTATTTCCCGAAGAGGTGGAGAAAGTACTCACATCAAGTAATTTCGTCAGCGTTAGGGTGAAGGGAAAAGAAGTGCTCGTGAGGGTGGCGGAGAATGAGAAGGCGGATCTGTATGTTAGAACCGAAAGTGGGAGAAGCTACCTCTTCTATCTGCTCCCTGCTTCCAAACCTCCCGGGAGGCTGAGCATTATTGATACAAGAAGGTTGCTCCCGGAGGAACCTCCTCCCCTTGAGAAGGAAAGGGAGCATGAAGAGGTTCTCGCACAGCTTATAAGACTTGCTCTCGGCGGTGAACCGCCGCCCGGCTATGAGGTCAAGGTCAAAACCTACGCCATAGATACACCGTCGTTGCTCGTAGTGGTTCAGGAGGAGTGGAACGGCTGGGAATACAGGGTCTTAAAAGCCGTGCTTGTGAATAAAACTCAGAAGACCTTAAGGGTGAGAGAGGATATGGAGTTTTTTGAAAATCTCCTGCGTAAAGAGTTCGGAAGACCCTACGCCTTGGCAATTACGAAGGAGTTTATTCAGCCTGACGAAAAGGCTTACCTCGTAGCGGTTGTGAAGAGGCAGGAGGAGGGGAGACCCCGTTATCAGAGCTTTCTTGAGAACGTTATGAAAAACCTGATGGGTAGCACGGATGGAGAGCGTCAAGGAAAAGCTGACTAAAAGGAAGAGGCTCGTATTCGGTGTTCTTATAGGCTCTCTCGTTCTTTCTCTTGCCGGCAGTATGCTGTGGAGCTTGCTGAGCCTTTTATCCGCATCCGCAGAAGCGACCCGTCCTCAGAAAGAAGAGCAGGCAACTCTTTACCCTAATGAGGACTGGAAAGCGGTGATGGAGCGGAGGATGGATAAACTTCAGGAGAGGCTCGAGAGCATCGAAAGTTTGCTCAAAAGTATGAAGACTTCCCAGGATAAGATGGCTGATACTGAACCTCAGAGAGTCACCGCAGGAGGCGGTAAGAGTATTGGGAAAACCTTAGAGGATATGCAGAAGACGGAAGTCAGGAAGAAAGAAGACCGGCCCGAACTTCCGCCCATAAAAATAAAGCTTGAAGAGCCGGCTCAGCCTCCGAGACCTGTAACTCTCGGATCTCCCAACAAAAAGAGGGAGAAGCAGACACCTGTTATAAGGGAGTTCACCCCGGAGAAAGACGATAAAACAGAGAAAAAGGAAACCTCCGAAAGGAAGGAGAAGGATAAGCTCTACATACCTCTGGGCTTTGCTGAGGGGATACTCCTGAACGGTCTGGATGCTCCGACACTTCAATACGGAAGGGAGAACCCCCATCCCGTCCTTATACTCCTGACGGATAAAAGTATTCTTGCGAACAACAGAAAGCTGAACCTCAAGGGGTGTTTTGTCCACGCCTCCGGCTGGGGAGAACTCTCCTCCGAGAGAGCATACCTGGAGCTTATCAGCATCTCCTGTATAAGCAGGGACGGGAAGATATATGAAAAGAAGGTCAAGGGGACGGTGGTTGATGCCGACGGCAAAACGGGGCTGAAGGGCAGGGTGGTCTCAAAGTTCGGGAGCGTCCTTGCCAAGCAGTTCATGGCGGGGCTTCTGGAGGGGATAGGGAACATACTCAGGGCTTCCTCTACTACTGTTCAGATTTCCCCTGTCGGAACTCTTGAGAGTATTCAACCCGAGGACGTGACCAAGGTTGCGGTCGCAGGGGGTTTTTCTTCCGCCGCAAGGAGGCTTGCGGAGTTTTATGTTCAGCTTGCCAAGGAGTACTTCCCCGTTATAGAGGTGCAGGCAGGACGGAGGGTATCGGTTCTCTTCTACGGAGGGCACAAACTTGATGAGATTGATACTTACAGGAGCGGTCTTAATGATGGGGTGCACAGGTGATTTTGAAAGTGCGGTGATAAACGGGAACCTCTACCTTATAGCTCACAAGCCGCGGCTTCAGGCTGAGGGGCTTCAGAAGTTTGATGAGTCTCCGAAGGGCAAGTATGCGGGAATGCTCTTTGTTTTCCCCTCATACGGTGAGAGAGAGTTCCATACTGAAGGATTCAGGCATTACCTCATGCTCTGCAATTTTGAAGGCAGGGTAAAAAGAAACTGCGTCTGTCTCCCTCCGAATACAAGAGTCAGGGTAAGCGGAAGGGTCTTTCTGGAGGAGCTCTATGAGGATAAGGAATGCAGTAAAAAGGTTTTCTTTTAAGGTCGGTCTCTTAATCCTCTCTCTTGCAGGATTCGGGTTTGCGGAGCCCGAAATATTCAAGCAGCTCGGAATAAGAGTTCTTGAGGAAAGAAACCTCGGAAGCCTGAGAGAACTTGTTGTGGAGAGGGGCGGAAAGAAGATGCTCATATACATGAGTGAGGACGGCAAATATCTCCTGATAGGGGCGCTCGTGGACGCTAAGACGGGTAAGAACCTGACGAAGGAAAGATACAGGGAGATAAACAGGGTGGACGTATCAAAACTGCCTCTTAAAGAGGCTTTGAGGATAACATTCGGGAAGGGAAGTAAAAAGCTGATAATGATCTCGGATCCTGACTGTCCCTTCTGCAGGAAAGCTCATGCGTATCTTAAAACAAAAGATGTAGAGCTTTATGTCTTCCTCTTTCCCCTTGATATACACCCCGAAGCTTATGTCAAGAGCGTGAAGATCCTCTGCTCAAAGGACAGAATAAAGGCATACGACATAGCCTTAAACGGTGGAAATGTGGAAGCGGAAAGCTGTGAGGATGGCGAGAACCTCCTGAAAAAGCATATACTTGTGGGTCAGATAATAGGAGTTTCGGGAACGCCTCTTTTCATAAGGGAAGACGGCATCAGGATTGAAGGATTCAATCTAAGGGAGCTTGAGGACTACCTCGGAGGTAAGAGGAAATGAGGGTTTGGCTTTTAGCATGCACAGCCCCGCTCCTTTTCTCGTGTGCAAAGGTGCTTTCCGTCGGGCATGAAAACTTCAAATGCGAAGCTACCGAAGGAACAGGGGTATGCGGAACCATGGAGTATGTGTATGAGAATCATGAAAAGCTCCTCAAAGGGAAAGAGAGGTTCTATCTTCCTCGGGATTATGTTACGCTTGAGAGTGAGGGCAATAAAGTTGTGTTGATAGGCGTGAGGGAGTTTGAAATGGTCTGCAAGACCGTTGAGGATGATGATCCCGTGGAACCTGAGGAAGAAAGAGTCTGCACTTACAAACCGAAATTAATAATAAAAAGGTTCAAAGATGAGCTTGATCCTTACGAAGGTAAGCCCGTTCCCGTCAGGGAGGAGGCTCTTGTTCAGAGGATATGGATATACCCGTATGTGGACAAGAGCGGCAACTTTGTGGAAGGACACTTCATCTACACAATAGTCAGGGAGGGAAGGTGGCTTGACTCCAGAGGAAGGGAGGTGGACTGATGCTTGGGTTCCTCGACAGGCTCCTCGGGGAAAAGGGGCAGTCCACCGAACTCAGGCTCATAGAGGCTTTCAACGATTCAAGGGTAAGGTTTCACGACCTCTACCCCGTTCTTGAGCATAAGGACGGCGTTTACCTTACAAAGACGGGAATGGGTATTATATTTGCCCTGAACGTCCCTCCCCACCTCGGAGACGGGGACGAGGACAACTTTGAAGCCTTCATCAATCACTCCTATCCGAACGGCACCGTTATAGGGTTTTTCTGCTATGCAGATTCAAACATAAAACCCTTCCTTGACTACTGGAAAAGCTTCCACGGGCATGTTCCCAAGGTCAGAAACCCCGAGATTATTCAGAAGCTTATAGACTACAGATACGAGTTCTTCCTCAAAGCTTCAAGGGAAGGGTTCTGGGCGGGAGCGAAGCCGAGAACCTTCAAAAACTACGTCTGGGTGCTGTATCCCTTTGAAAAAGATGAGGACCCCAAAGAGAAGTTCAGCTTTGTCAGAGATGAGATTACCAAGCTTGAAGGAATCCTCAAAGACTACGGACCGCGGGTTGTTGAGCCGACAGAGCTCGTAACTACCCTCAAGTCAATCTTTAACCCCTCCTTTGAAGGTACGGCTGAGGCGGAGGGCAGGGACATAAACCTTCAGATACTTGACCATGATACGGTCATGAGGGTGGAGAAGGAGTCCGAAACTTCAGAGGATGCGGACCTCGTCATCAGGCAGGCGGGAAAGGAAAGGAGGTGGAGAGGCTTTCACGTAAACCGCTTTCCGAATGCAATGACGCTGTGGGAATTCTCGAACATACTGTTTCCGTATGACACCAGGGAAGTATCAACTCCCCTTCCGGAACCCTTCATAACTGCACTAGTTGTCAGGGTTAAGGACCCGGCAAGGAGACGACTTGAGATAGACTCAAAGGCAAGATATGCAATACAGGCGGCGGACAAAAATCCTTTAACCAAATTCTTCCCTTCAATACAGGCAAGGGCTGAAGATGCAAGATTTGTCCTTGAGCTGACCGAGGACGGAAAACTCCCCTATGAGGCGTCCCTGTTTTTCTTCATAAGTGCCCCGACCCGCGAGGGGCTGAACCGCATCTCGAGCGACTTCCTCAATAAGATGCAGAAAAAGAATTTTCAGCTCGTGAGAGAAATAGACGTTGCCCTGATAAACTCACTTTTTGAGTGCCTGCCTCTCGGAACTATACCGAGCAGAAATGACCTCTTCATGAGATACTCTACGCTCTTTTCCTCAAATATAGCATCTATGGTACCTCTCGTGGGGCAGGTTTACGGTTCCGACAGACCTATAACCCTGTATGTGGACAGGAAATTCGGACTCTTCGGATTTAACCGCTTCCACTCTAAGACCAACTACAACGAGAACACCATAGCGGAGTCAGGAGGAGGGAAGTCCTTCTCAAAAGGTGATGACCAGGTGTGCAGTCTGGCTTACGGCTGCGTCATCAGAATAATAGATATAGGCTATTCCTACAAGGGCATATGCGAGCTCATAGGGGGTGAGTATATAGACTTCACCGAGGACTGGAGACCCTGCTTTAATCCCTTTACTAAGGTGGTTACAAACCCGGACGGTTCCATTCATGAGGATGAATTGACGAGCCTCGTGAGCCTTGTGGGGATACTTGCGGGCTACAACATCTCTGGTGAAGAGATCAAGGAGGGAGATAGCTCCCTGGAGGCGAGGGTAGCATCAGTAATACTCAAGGCGATAGTATCCGCATGGGAGAAGTTCGGAAACAGAACGGGGATTGCGGAGGTGGCAAGGGAGCTAAGGAATATGGAAGACACAACAGGAGAGAATCTTCCCGCGAAAATTGCAGAGGGGCTGTATCCCTTTGCGGAAGGTCCCTACGCTCACTACTTCAACGGGGAGAACAACATAAACTACTCTCTTGATTACGTTGTTCTTGAGCTTGAAAACCTCTCCGTTAAGGACGTGAGGCTCCAGACCGCGATAATCACTTCCCTCATAACCCAGATACTGAGGGAGTTCTTTATCCTGAAGCAGAAGGAAGATAAGGGAGAAATGTCGGCAAGATACAAGATACTCTATGTGGACGAAGCATGGGCACTCTTCAAGAAAACCCAGATATCCAGGTTCCTTGAGCATGCGGCAAGGAGGTTCAGGAAGTATGATGCTTCTCTCGAGGTAATCTCACAGCAGTATGAGGACTTCCTTAAGGGGGAAACTACCAGAGCAATCTTTAACAACTCCGCCCACCTGTTTGCCCTGTATCCCAAAAAATCTGACCTTAACAAAGCTTATAAGGAAGGAAACCTCCCCTTTAACGAACTTCAGCTCAGGCTCGTGTCATCGCTTCATACCGTGCCAGGCAAGTTCTCGGAGTTCTACATCCTGTCCAACGTCTTTGAGGGCGCGGGGAGGCTGATAGTGGACAGGTTCTCCTACTGGCTCTTTACAACCTCGGGAAAAGAAAGGGCTGTTCGGCAGCAGCTCATAAAGGAATACGGACCGCTTAAAGCTCTGGAGATCCTTGCAGGAACACCCCCGCTCATAGACCTTTTGTTAGAGAGAGGAGAAATTACCCGGGAACAGTACTACATAGCACATATGCTCCAGAACGACCCCGCCTTCAGGAACGTGTCCCCGGAAGAAGCGCTGGTGATAATGGGTGCTGTAAGCCCTTGCAGGCTGGAGGAGCTCAAAGAGGAAATACTCCAAAGTGTTGAACTCATAAAAGCTAAGGTGATGGGCTGATGGAAAGGTGGCTCGTGGGCGTTCTTTTGCTGATGCTCACAATAAACATGGGTTTTATAAACTACATGGCGGTAAAAGAGCTCCGGAAGCCCCTTTGCGTGTTTGATGTTCAAAGGTTCATAGACTTCCTTTCCCTGCAGGATATAGACGAGAAGGAAGCTGACCTTCTCCTGTCAAGGGCTAAGGGTTTCCTCGACAGTTTAGAATGCAGAGCGGTTTTCGTTAAGGGTGCACTGATTACGGGAGATATGAAAGACGTAACCGGGGAGGT
>Ga0256839_1006223_pt1 | contig 10591 bp, 4 predicted proteins | sample 354166metaG_FD_185968 | JGI IMG/M metagenome (GOLD analysis project Ga0256839, IMG submission 185968) | Hydrothermal vent microbial communities from Mid Atlantic Ridge, Atlantic Ocean - 354-166 | ecosystem: Environmental > Aquatic > Marine > Hydrothermal vents | place: Atlantic Ocean: Mid... | reverse complement strand
GTCCACCCCCAGGGTCAACTGGGTGAGATCGTTGGAGCCGATGGAAAAACCGTCGAAGTGCTCGGCGAAGCGGTCGATCAGGATCACGTTGTTGGGAATCTCGCACATGCAATAGACCTTCAGGCCGTTTTCCCCCCGCTTGAGTCCCAGTTCCGCCATCTTCGCCAGCACCCGCTCGGCCTCGTCCACCCGGCGCACGAAGGGCAGCATCAGGATCACGTTGGTCAGCCCCATGACCTCGCGCACCCGCTTCATCGCCGCGCATTCCAGGGCGAACCCTTCCGCATAGGCCGGATGGGCGTAGCGGGCGGCGCCGCGGAAACCGAGCATGGGATTGGCCTCGACCGGCTCGAACCAGCGACCGCCGAGCAGGGAAGCGTACTCGTTGGTCTTGAAGTCGGACATGCGTACCACCACCGGCTTGGGATAGAAGGCCGCGGCGATGGTGCCGACCCCTTCGGCCAGCGTGCGGACGAAGAATTCCTTCGGATCGTCGTAACCACGGGTGAGTTTTTCGATGGCACGGCGCTCGTCCTCGTCCGCCACCTTCTCCGGGTGCACCAGAGCCATGGGATGGACCTTGATGTACTCGTTGATGATGAACTCCATCCGCGCCAGTCCCACACCGTCGACAGGCAGGAACGCGGTGTGGAAGGCGACCTCGGGATTGCCCAGATTGACCATGATCTCGGTGCGGGGCTTGGGCAGGCGGGACAGGTCGATCTTCTCCACCTCGAAGGGAATCACCCCCTCATAGACCCGCCCCACCTCGCCTTCGGCGCAGGACACGGTGACATTCTGGCCGTTCTCGAGCACTTCGGTGGCGTTCCCCGTCCCCACCACCGCCGGAATGCCCAGTTCGCGGGCGACGATGGCGGCGTGACACGTCCTCCCGCCGCGGTTGGTGACGATGGCCGCGGCGGTCTTCATCACCGGCTCCCAGTCCGGGGTGGTCATGTCGGCCACCAGCACCTCGCCGGGACGGAAACTCGACAGTTGGGCCACGTCGGGCACCACCCGCACCTGGCCGGCGGCGATCTTGGCGCCCACGGCCCGCCCCTCCACCAGCACCTTGCCCCGACCGGCGAGGCGGTATTCCTCGAGAACGGCGGCCTTTTTCCGGGACGCGACCGTCTCCGGCCGGGCCTGGACCAGATACAGCTGGCCGTCGATCCCGTCCTTGGCCCATTCCATGTCCATGGGCTTGCCGTAATGCTCTTCCACCTGGATGGCGTAATCGGCCAGCACCAGCACGTCGTCGTCACCGATGCAGAACCGTTGCCGGTCTGCCTTGGGAGTGGGAACGATGCGGGTGGTCTGGCGATCGCCGCCGACGGCATAGACCATCTTGATCTTCTTGGCGCCGAGCTTGCGCCGCAAGACGGCCCGGTGTCCCTGGCGGAACGTAGGCTTGAAGACGTAGAACTCGTCCGGATCCACCGCCCCCTGGACTACGGTCTCCCCCAGACCGTAGGCGGCGGTGATGAACACCACCTCGGGGAAGCCGGTTTCGGTGTCGATGGAGAACATCACCCCGCTGGCGGCCAGGTCGGAGCGCACCATCTTCTGCACCCCCACCGAGAGAAAGACCTTGAAGTGGTCGAATCCCTGGTCGATGCGGTAATGGATCGCCCGGTCGGTGAACAGGCTGGCGAAACAACGCCGGACCGCCTCGATGAGCGCCTCGTCGCCGCGGATGTTGAGATAGGTCTCCTGCTGACCGGCGAAACTGGCCGTGGGTAGGTCCTCGGCGGTGGCGGACGATCGCACTGCCACGCTCAGTTCTTCGCCGTACTGCCGCTCCAGGCGACGATAGGCGTCGATAATCTCGGCGCGCAGGTCGTCGGGAATGCCGGCCTCGTAAACGATCCGGCGGGCCTGACGGCCGCGGCGCTTGAGGTCCTCGACGTCATCAGGATCCAGGTCGTCGAGGACCGCGTGCAACTCGTCCCAGGCGCCGGCCCGGGCGAGCACGTAGCGATAGGCCTCGGCGGTGACGGCGAAACCGTTGGGCACTCGAATTCCCTTGGGGGTCAGCGCCCGGTACATCTCCCCTAGGGAAGCGTTCTTGCCCCCCACCAGAGGCACATCGTCGATGCCCAGTTCCTCGAAGAAGCGGATGAAACGGTAGGCCATGGGGTTCTCCTGCTGCCGGCGGATTTAATTTCCATAGAGTAAACAGTCTAATACTAAAAGCAAGGACGATCGCGGGTTTGCTCCAGGTCAAACCTTGAGCCGCTTCCGGTTCTACAATTGAAACCTGGAATCATTTCAATCGGAAACCTCGGGACGCCTCCATGCAGAACATCGACGCCGGCGTGCGCCGCAAACAGACCCGCATCCTCGGGATGAGCACCTTCGCCTTCACCGTATGTTTCGCGGTGTGGACGATCTTTTCCATCATCGGCCTCAAGATCAAACAGGAACTGGGACTCGACGACACCCACTTCGGGATTCTCATCGCCACCCCGGTGCTGACCGGTTCCCTGAGCCGCATCTTCCTGGGGATCTGGACCGACCAGTACGGCGGCCGCCTGGTGTTCACGCTGGTGATGTTGGCCACCTCGGTGGCGGTATGGCTGTTGGCGACGGTGACGAGCTATCCCTGGTTCCTGGCGGCGGCGCTGGGGGTCGGCCTGGCGGGCGGTTCCTTCGCCGTCGGCATCGCCTACGTGTCGCGCTGGTTCGAGGCGGAGAAACAGGGCACGGCGCTGGGGATCTTCGGCATGGGCAACGTGGGGGCGGCGGTGACCAACTTCGGTGCGCCGTTTCTGGTGGTGGCCCTGGGTTGGGAGGACACCGCCCGCGCCTACGCCGCGATCCTGTTCCTCACCGCCCTGGTCTTCTTTTTCCTCACCGAGGACGACCCGGTCACCGCCGAGCGCAAACGCAGAGGCGAGAAGGTGCCGGCGGCTCTCATGCAGCTGGAACCGCTGAAGAAGCTCCAGGTGTGGCGTTTCGCCCTCTATTATTTCTTCGTCTTCGGCGGCTTCGTCGCCCTGGCCCTGTGGCTGCCCCGCTTCTACCAGGGCGCTTACGGTCTCGACATCAAGACCGCCGGGATGCTGGCGGCCGCCTACGCCCTGCCCGGCAGCGTGTTCCGCGCCCTGGGGGGATGGCTGTCGGACAAATACGGCGCCCGCCGGGTGATGTACTGGACCTTCATCGGTTCGCTGATCTGTCTGTTCTTCCTCAGCTATCCCAAGACCGACTACGTCGTCCACGGCGTCCGCGGCCCGATCCCGTTCACCCTGGCCACACCGCTGTGGCTGTGCGTAATCCTGACCGTGGCGCTGGGCTTCTTCATGTCCCTGGGGAAAGCGGCGGTCTACAAGCACATTCCGGTGTACTATCCCCGCCACGTGGGGGCCGTCGGCGGCCTGGTGGGGATGATCGGGGGGCTCGGGGGTTTCTTTCTGCCCATCGTCTTCGGGGTTTCCAACGACCTGATCGGGGTGTGGACCAGTTGCTTCATGGTGCTGTTCGGCATCACCGCCGTCTCCCTGATCTGGATGCATCTGGCGATCCGGCGCATGGAAATGGCGGCGTTCAAGGAAGAGCTGCAAAAACTGCCGGAACTGCCGGAAATGGCCCACATGCACCATATCAAGTTGGCCCCGGAGGAGAATTCAGATCAGCCCAATCCCTGAACCGAATCATGGAACGATCCTTGCCTCTCATAACGATGTCAATTTCATCATCAACCACAGGGAATTGAAACGGCATGAAAAGAAGCATCCTCACCGCACTGTGCCTGAGCAGCGCCACCGCTTGGTGCACCGACCTGCTGCAACCGCTCGCCGATTCATTACAGGGGGACTGGGGGTGGATTCGGGCGGACGTCCGCTACCGCTACGAATACGTAGACGAGGAAGGTGACAAACAGGAAGCCCACGCCTCGACGATGCGTCTGCGGCTGGGTTATCTGACCCCCAAATTCCGGGGCCTTCAGGGCTATGCCGAGATGGAGGGTAACTGGGTCCTGGGCAAGGAGCGCTACAACAGTCTGCGCAACGACGAACCCAAATACTCGGTGGTGGCCGATCCCCAGGAAACCGAACTCAATCGGGCGTGGCTGAGCTACACCGGCATCGACGGCATGACGATCAAGGTGGGCCGTCAACGGATCATCCACGACGACCACCGATTCATCGGCAACGTGATCTGGCGTCAATTGGAACAGACCTACGATGCCGTCGTGATCCGCAACGAACGCTTGGCCAATACGGTGATCGAGGTCGATTTCATCTGGCGGGTACAGAACATCCTGTCACGCACCATCGACATGACCTCGCCGCTGCTGCACGTCACCTACTCTGGGTTGCCCTTCGGAAAGATCACCGCCTATGGTTACTGGCTCGACTACGACGACCGCAAGGACAGCGCCAACTTCACCCGCTCGACCCAGACCTACGGCATCCGCTTCGACGGCAGCCATCCCCTCACCGACACCGTCAAGGGGCTGTACCATCTGGAATACGCCCGGCAGATGGACTATCAGCGCAATCCCATCGACTTTTCCACCGACTATTACCGCTTCATGGCCGGCCTGTCGGCCTACGGGGTGACGATCAAAGGAACGGTGGAGAACCTGACCGCCGACCACGGCCTGGGATTCGCCATGCCCCTGGCGACCCTGCACGCCTTCCAAGGCTGGGCCGACAAGTTCCTACGAACCCCGCGTAACGGCGTCCGCGACGTTTACGCCACCGTCACGTTCGATCTGTGGGGCGCGAAACTGATGGGCGTCTATCACGACTTCCGCGACGAGAACGGCGACGAACGATACGGGGAGGAATACGACGCCCAGCTGACCCGCAACTTCGGCGACCACTTCAGCGTGTTGCTCAAATACGCCTACTACAACGCCAAGGGGTTCTCCAGCGACACCCAGAAAGTCTGGGGGCAGGTGGCCCTCCACTTTTGAACGGCTGGAAAACCGGCATCAAACCCGGCTCAAACGATCCCCGAACCGGCCCGTCAACCGGCGGGCGGTTTCCAGCTCGGCGTCGAGATCGAAGCCGGGAGAGAAATCCAGCCTCTGGAGGCGGGCCTGGTAACGGTCGGGATAGCGGGCCAGGGTGTGCCTCACCGGATTGTGGGCGGTGTGCCCCAGACCGCAATGGCTGGCTTCCAGCCATCGCCCGAGCTGTTCCAGTTCCTGGAGGTCGCCGGCGGTGCCCCAGCCCCGCCGGATCTTTTCCATCAACTGCTTCTGCAAGGCGGTCCCCACCCGGCAGGGGGTGCAGAAACCGCAGGATTCGTGAGCGAAGAAACCGACGAACCGGGTGACGATGTCGATCAGATCCCGACCGGCGCCGAACACCATGAAGGAACCGCCGGTGCCCAGGTCCTCGTAAGCGATACGACGCCCATACTCGTCCGGGGCCACGAAGGTGCCGGCCGGGCCGCCCACCTGCACCCCCAGGGTTTCCCCGGCCCCGCACAGATCCAGCACTTCGGCCACGCTGATGCCGAAGGGCACCTCGTAGATGCCGGGCCGGGCACAGTCGCCGCTGACCGACAGCAACTTGGTTCCCCGGGATTTCTCCGTCCCCACCCGGGCGAACCAGTCCCCACCGTAGGCGGCGATGAAGCCAGCGGCGACGAAGCTTTCCACGTTGTTGACCACCGTCGGTTGCCCCCATAAACCACAGGTGACCGGATACGGCGGCCGGTTGCGCGGCGTCGCACGCACCCCCTCGATGGAATCGAGCAGGGCGGATTCCTCGCCGCAGATATAAGCGCCGGCACCAACGACGATCTCGATTTCGAAATGGAAATCCATCCGGCCGCAGATGTTCCGCCCCAGCAGCCCCTGGCGACGGCGTCGGCGCAGCACGGCCGTCAACTGGAGCATCAACCATTCGTATTCACCGCGCAGATAGAGGAATCCCTGGCGGGCGCCGGTGACGAAGGCGGCCAGGGTCATGCCCTCGAACACCGCATCGGCATGGTGTTTGAGCAACTCGCGATCCTTGAAGGTACCCGGCTCGCCTTCGTCGGCGTTGCAAACCACGTAATGGTCGCCGGTGACCTCCCGGCAATAGCGCCATTTGAGCGCCGTGGGAAAACCTGCGCCACCACGGCCGCGCAGGCCGGAAGCCGTCAACTGCGCCAGCATCCATTCGACCCCGTGGCGCAACGCCGGCTTCAGCCCCATCCCCGGACGCCAGGCGGCCGTGAGCAAAAGGTCGCGGCGCCGCCAACGATCGTCGACCTGAAACCACTCCTGAGGCCATCGGGACAGCGGCACCCCCTGCTCGATCAACGCCGCCACCGCATCGATCCGGGTGGACGTCAACCGCGGCAATGGCCGGCCGTCGATCAACAGGGCCGGCCCCTGATCGCACAGCCCGGTGCAGGAAGTGGTATCGATGGACACCCGTCCATCGCCGCGCACCTGACCGGGACGGACTCCCAGACGGTCACACAGCCGCGCCATCAGGGATTCGTAGCCGTGCAACACGTCGATCACACAGTCGCTGAAATAGATGTCGTACTCCCCCCGGGACTGGGTGTGCAGGAAACTGTAGAACTCGGCCACCCCTTCGACCCGCGCCACCGACAGACCGAAACGGTCGGCGACGATCCGTAGGGCATCCCGCGGCAGGTGGCGGCACTCCCGCTGGATCTCCCGCAACACCGCCAACAAACGGTACGGCCGGGTGCCGTGGCGCTCGATCGCCCGGTCGACGGTCTCGACGACTTTTGCCTTCACGACAGCGCTCCCCCCCTTTCCCCTCGTCCGGGAACCCAAGTTACGGGGCTAACTTAACCTGCAACGTATCGAAGAGCAACCGGCCCTGCCCCGTACGAAAGCTTCGACCGTTGCAACCTCACTCCATTGCTGTCACCATACCTGTAAACGCCCGGCCTACGCCCATGACCTATCTGGTACTCAACTGCGGCAGTTCCTCGATCAAATTCGAAGCCTTCGCGGTGCCGTCGTTACGCAGCCGCCTGCGGGGCCAGCTGGAAGCCATCGGCACCGCCGAGGCCCGCCTACGCTGGGACCGGGAGGAACGCCCCGCGACGGCGGCCGACCACGACCGGGCCCTGACCCTGATCGCCGAACGCCTGGCCCGCGAAGGACTCCACCCGACAGCGGTGGGCCATCGGGTCGTCCACGGCGGAGAGCGTTTCCACCGCCCGGTCCTCGTCGACGACAGCGTGCTGGCGGCGATCGAAGCCGCCGCGCCCCTGGCGCCGCTCCACAATCCCATCAACGTGGCGGGCATTCGCCTGGCCCGGCGCCTCTGGCCCGAAGCCAAGCAGATCGCCGCCTTCGACACCGCCTTCCATCACACCCTGCCGCCCCGGGCCTTCCGCTACGCAGTCCCCTCGTCCTGGTACCGCGACCACGGCGTGCGCCGCTACGGCTTCCACGGTCTTTCCCACGCCCACGTGGCCAAAAAGGCGGCCCGCTTTCTCGGCCGGCCGCTGGAACGGCTCAGTCTCATCGTCCTGCATCTGGGCAACGGGGCCAGCGCCTGCGCCATCCAGGACGGCCGCAGCATCGACACCTCCATGGGCATGACGCCGTTGGAAGGGCTAGTGATGGGCAGCCGCTGCGGCGATCTCGATCCCGGCATCCTCCTCTATCTGATCCGGCAGCGGCGGCTCTCGCCCGAGTCACTGGACGGGGCGCTCAACCACGCCAGCGGCCTTCGCGGACTGTGCGGCCACAGCGACATGCGCGCCGTCCGCTGGTCGGCGGCCACCGACCCAGACGCCCGCCTGGCGCTGGAATTGTTCAGTTACCGGGTGCGCAAATACATCGGCGCCTATCTGGCGGCGCTCGGTCGTCTCGACGCCCTGATCTTCACGGGGGGCATCGGCGAAAACGACGCGGAAACCCGCGCTGCCTGCCTGGAAGGACTGGAACGCTTCGGTCTGGTGATCGATCCTGCCCGCAACCGCCGGCCTCTGACCGACGTCCTGCCGCTGCACGCCCCCGAATCCGACAGCGCGATCCTGGCGATCGCCACCGACGAAGCCCGGGAAATCGCCGAAAACATGGCCGCCCTCCTGAACCCGGAAAAAGCGGGAAACGGCCGGTAGGCGCCGCTCACACCCAACCACGCCGCCGCATCACCCGGTAAGCCCACACCTTGATGGCGTCGATCAACACCATCCAGACCACGTAGTAGGCGATGAAGAACAGGGCGAAATCCCAACCCACCGGGGTCATGAACCAGCCATAGACCGCCATCAGCACCCCGATGATCCCGGTGGACAGGTTGGCCGCCAGCAGTTGCCAGGAGGGGAACGGCCGGGTCCAGAGAAAGCGGTCGTAACTGCGGGTGATAAAGATGGTGCTGTGGCCTGCGACGACCAGCTTGAGGAAGATCGCCGAGCGGATGAAATCCATCGGGTAATGGAAATAGTGCATCAGCACGAACAGCACCAGGAACGAGGACACCACCCCGAGTACTCCCATCAGCGAGGCGATCCCCAGCACTTCGACGAAATTCCACCGCACCGGGCGTTCCGCCAGCTTGACGTTGTCGGTGGCGATGGCGAGGATGGGAATGTCGTTGAGGAGAGCCAGAACGATGATCATGATGGCGGTCACCGGATAGAAATTGAACACCGTGATCGCCAGGGTCAGGAACAGAATCAGGCGGATGGTTTCGTTGATGCGGTAGATGGTGTAGGCCTTCATGCGCTCGAAAGTGCGGCGCGCCACCTTGATGCCCTCGACGATCACCGAAAGGCCCGGCTCGAGCAGCACCACGTCGGCGGCAGCCCGAGCGGCGTCGGTGGCCCCCGACACGGCGATGCCGGCGTCGGCCTTCTTCAGGGCCGGAGCGTCGTTGACGCCGTCGCCGGTCATGCCGACGATGTGGCCGCCTTTCTGCAGTTCCTCGACGAGGAAATACTTGTCCTCCGGGAACACCTGGGCAAAACCGCCGGCCCGCTCGATCAGGGCGATGATCTCCGATTCGTGCTTGCGCACCAGCTCGCGCTGGGCCTCGGTCTTCACCAGGGCATCCTCGAGGTTGTGCAGCACCTTGCGGGCGGCCCGGTGGATCTCCCTGGGGGTGGCGTCTGGCTTGAGCTCGGCATACAGGGTTTCGGCGATGATCCGGGCCACCAGAAGCAGTTCCCGCTCGACCCCGGCGTGAAACGCCTTGATGTCGTGAATCTCCCCCTCGATGCCGAGCATACGGGCGATCTGGCGGGCGATGGCGACGTTGTCGCCGGTGACCATCTTGACGTCCACTCCCAGCCGCCGGGCTTCGGCGATGGTGGCGGCGGAATCCTCCCTGGGCGGATCGTAGAAGGGGATCAGACCCACCAGTTCATAGGTTTCCCCCCCGTCACAGCTGACGGCGACGGCCAGGGTGCGATAGCCTTTCTCGGCGAACGCCTCCACTTGCTCTTGGGCCTGCTCCAGCACTTCCTCGTGGTGATTGACCCGCTCGCACAGGGCGAAGACGACCTGGGGCGCCCCCTTGACCACCTTGAGGCGTTCGCCGTCACGGGTCACCAGAGCTTCGGTGCGCTTGCGGATCGGGTCGAAAGGCGCGAACGCCAACGGCTTCCAAGCCGCCAGCCGGTTTCTCAATCCCATTTCCTCCAGTTTGCGGAAAATGGGGATTTCCAGCGGGTCCTGATTTTCCTCTCGGCTGGCCAGGGCGGCGTAGAGGAGCAGATCCTCGAACCGATAGCCGTGATAGGTGACCGGCTCGGTGATCTCCATGCGATTCTGGGTCAGGGTGCCGGTCTTGTCGCTGCAGAGGATGTCCATGCCGGCCATTTCCTCGATCGCCGCCAACCGGCTGACCACCGCGTTGCAGCGCACCATGCGCAAAGCCCCGGCGGCCATGGTCACCGACAGCACCGCCGGCAGCGCTACCGGAATCGAGGCCACCACCAGCACCAGGGTGAAGCGCAGCATCTCCATCATGGGATCGTGGCGGCGATAGGCCACCACCAGAATCACCAGGGCGAGGACGACGGTGACGGCGATGAGGAAGTTGGCGATGGTCATCACCGCTTCCTGGAAGTGGCTGCGTTCCTCGCGTTCGGCCTTGGCCACCAGAGACACGGTCTTGCCGAAATAGGTGTCGAGGCCGGTGGCGGTCACGATCCCGGTCATCTCCCCGGCCTTGACCACCGCGTTGCTGTAGGCCAGATCACCGGGCTTCTTCTCCACCGGCAGGGATTCGCCGGTCAGGGCCGACAGATCCAGGAGCAGGTAGTCGCCCTCCTTGAGCTGGACGTCGGCGGGGACGATGTCGCCGATCTTGAGCTTGACCACGTCACCGGGCACCAGCTGGCGCGCCGGCACGGTCTGCCAGCGCCCCTCGCGCAGCACCAAGGCGGTCTTGGACAATTTCTGCTTCAGGATCTCGAGGGCGCTGATGGCCTTGGATTCCTGGCGGAAATCGATATAGGCGTTGACCAGCAGCAGGGTGACGATGATGGCGAAATCCTCCCATTTGTGCACCAGAGCCGAGAGGAGGGCGGCGATCTCGATCATCCACGGGATCGGTCCCCAGAATCGCTTGAACAGGCGGTACCAGAACGACGGCTCCTTCTCCGGGATCTCGTTGGGACCGAAGATTTCCAGCCGGCGCCG
>Ga0256839_1006222_pt1 | contig 10592 bp, 11 predicted proteins | sample 354166metaG_FD_185968 | JGI IMG/M metagenome (GOLD analysis project Ga0256839, IMG submission 185968) | Hydrothermal vent microbial communities from Mid Atlantic Ridge, Atlantic Ocean - 354-166 | ecosystem: Environmental > Aquatic > Marine > Hydrothermal vents | place: Atlantic Ocean: Mid... | reverse complement strand
ATTCCAACCAATATAGCGAAACAAGATAGCATAGCGGCACTATTCGCAAATATTGCAAATTTAACAAAAGAAATGCCCAATCTCCCCCCAGCAATAACAAAATCTATAAAGCAATTACAAACTGCCCAATTAAATTTTGATGATAAAATGCCAACCGCCCAAAACCTTCAAGCCGCGATAAGACAATCTGGCGTATTCATGGAATCAATCATGGCAAATGCCGCGCAAAATCCTAGCGCACAAAATTCTGCGGCTTTAGTCAACACAACACAATCAGACTTAAAACTATTGCTATTATTATTTCGCTCCACTCTAACAAAATGGCTAGGCGATCAGTCAAAACCTCAAAAACCAGATATCAACCGCCCAAATCCACCAATAAGGGGAGCTATTCCGCGCTCCAACGCTCCTCCAAGCCATTCGCAAACCCAACCACAAACAACAGGTCAATCTGCCCAAAACATCGGCAATTCACTATTATCACAATCAGATGCAGCACTATCACGGCTAAGATTATTTCAAATGACCTCCCTACCCGAGGCAGGCGCACGCGCCCAAGCCCTCTCATCACAAGAAACAAACCTAGAGTTGCCCTTTATCTATAATGGGGAGACAAATATCATTCGCTTTCAACTTTCCAAAGATGCAAACGATAACGAGCAACAAGGAGATAATGGTTGGCAAATTCGCTTCTCCACCTATCTAAAAGAAATAGGCGAAGTTGGAGCTGATGTCGCCTTTCGGCATAGAAAAATCAACGCAACAATTTGGGCAGATAAAGAAGAAACCGCAAATTCACTAGAAAAAACCCTCCCCTTGTTAAACCAAGCTCTAACAAACAAAGGCCTTGAATTAGGATCAATTCACATTCGCCACGGCGCTCCAAAACCACCTGTAAGCAAATATGGAGCAAATTTATGAGCAATGATAAAAAAGACGAAATAGAACACGATATAGCTATCGCACTAAAATATGACAAAGAAAGCGATGATGCACCAAAGCTAATTGCCAAAGGTTATGGTGAAATAGCCCAACGTATAATAGATCTAGCAAAAGAAAATGACATAATAATAGAAACAAACCCAATACTCGCCGAGGCATTAAGCGGCGTTGAACTAGATGAAACAATTCCAATAGAATTATTCGAAGCAGTAGCAGAAGTTATAGGCTTTGTTCTTCGTACCCAAAACAACAAGCAGCAATAAATCACTCTTCTTCAGGCTCTAAATTAGGCCACTCAACAATATGTTCAATATATTCTTCATCAGTAATGTCACTAGAACTAAGCGTGTATCGTTGTGAAATAGACACTCCGGCATCTTTCATTTTTTGTGTATCGCCAGCAACAAGCGGATGCCAATAAGAAAGATCCTTCCCCTTTGCAAGCTTTAAATATGCACAAGTATTTGGTATCCACTTAATTTCACCTATATTTTGTGGAGTAAGCTTAATACAATCTGGAACAATTTCTTTTCGTCTGTCATAATCTTTACACTGAGAACTCTTTTCACATAACAAAACACAACGCACATCAGAATATAAAAATTCCCCTGTATCCTCATCTTCAAGTTTAATTAAACAACATCTACCACATTGATCACAAAGAAGCTCCCATTCCTCTTTTGTCATCTCGTTTAGAGTTTTTTCTTTATAAAAGACCATTGACTTTGCTATCTCTCAAACAACACATATAAGTTTGTAATAATAAAATAACTGCTATAGAAAGACAAGCGTGCCAAAACAGCCTAAAAATAACAAAATCAGCAATAAAAAAAATTACTTGCTTAGTGCTGACGCTTGGCTTGATTCCTCCCTATATAATTTTTTTCAATCACTAGCGCGTAAATACACACGATTTGAAGACTTAATGTCTTTTTTCCATGTCTCAGGCTTCCGCCGCTTTATAGTTGAACTTCTCTCAGACGGTCTATCATTTGGAGCAATCGGAGCCGTGCTAATGCTAGCATTAGCATTGCCTGCATTTGACGAAACCGCATCAGGAGAATTCAACAAGGCCGAAGACTATGCCATTATCTTTCTTGATAGATATGGAGCAGAAATAGGGCGGCGTGGAATAAGAAGTGATAATTCAGTAGAATTAAATCAACTCCCCGATTATTTAATAAAAGCGACTCTCGCAACAGAAGACAGACGTTTTTATGAACATTTAGGTATAGATCCACTTGGCATTCTAAGAGCTGCAATATCAAATGCTCAGGCAAATTCGGTAGTTGAGGGCGGCTCATCAATAACCCAACAATTAGCTAAAACCCTCTTTCTTTCATCAGAGAGAACATTTGAACGCAAAATAAAGGAAGCATTTTTATCTCTTTGGCTTGAAGCTCATTTCAGCAAAGACGAAATCTTAAAATTATATTTTGATCGCGCCTATATGGGGGGCGGTAATTTTGGCGTTGTTGCCGCAGCTGATTATTATTTTAACAAAAAAGTGCAAGATTTAACCCTTGCCGAAGCTGCCATGATGGCAGGCCTATTTAAAGCCCCAAGCCGCTATGCACCCCATATTGATTTAGCCGCAGCAAGAGGAAGAGCAAATGATGTTCTCTTAAACATGGTTGAAGCAGGGTTTTTAACAGCAGGCCAAATCACCGCAGCACAACGCTTTCCAGCTATACATATCGAACGCCATAATGAAATCAATTCGCCAAATTATTTTCTTGATTGGGCATTCCAAGAGGTTAAAAAAACCATCGCAGATCGTAAAGAAATAGGCTTTATTGTTAGAACTACTTTTGATCCCATATTACAAAATTTTGCAAAAAAAGCTGTTGATTCAGTCATTCGAGAAAATGGTGAAAGATACGGCGTCAATCAAGCCGCAATTGTTGTAACCGACACCAAAGGCGCAGTAAGAGCAATGGTGGGTGGCTTAGATTATGGCAAAAGCCAATATAATAGAGCCACAGCATCAACCCGCCAACCAGGATCCTCATTTAAGGTATTTGTTTATGCAACAGCTTTTGAAACAGGCAAATATAGTCCAAAAACTCTTATAAGTGATAGACCAGTATGTATTGGCAACTGGTGCCCACAAAATTACAATCGTTCTTATCGTGGGCAAGTAACATTATTAAATGCTTTTACCCGCTCAATAAATACTGTTCCAGTTAGACTTTCAATCCACACTGGCCGCCAAGCCATAGCCGATATGGCGCATAAAATGGGCATCACAAATGACTTCCCAGTAACCCGCTCTCTAGCACTAGGGGTTGCATCAGTTAGCGTGCTTGATATGACATCTTCATATGCAGTTCTTGCAAATTCAGGCCTCAAAACACCAGCTTTTGCAATCTCCCGAATTACAACACTTACCAATGAGGTGGTTTATGATGCTCGCCAAAAGCCCCCTGCTAAGCGTATACTTAGTGAAGAAACTGCCAAAAATATGAATATGATGATGCGCAATGTTGTTGTTTCAGGCACAGGACGCAGGGCACAAGTTGAAGGCGTGCCAGCTGCAGGCAAAACAGGCACAACTTCATCTTATCGAGATGCTTGGTTTGCAGGGTTTACCGGAAATTATGTCGCCGCCGTTTGGATGGGCAACGATAATTACCTTCCAACTAAACGTCTAACAGGTGGCTCATTACCAGCAATGATTTGGCAGAAATTTATGGAATTTGCTCACACAAATATAGAAATAAAGCCACTTTATGGAGTAGATTTTGAACCTCAACCCCTTAATATTACAAATAATGAAGAAGGCGATTCAGAAAATATAATAAATAAACGCCCACCAATTTTACAGCCGCTTGCCGCTGGAAAATTGTTAGACATTGCTCAAAAACTTAACAATATAATTAAAAATAATAATTCAACTAGGCCAGAAACAGCAGAGATTCTTAATGAATAGATTCACTCCAAATTTTCTTGCTATGATATTCACAGCACTTTTTGTTGGTTTGGGTCTAAGCTATTATTCCCTAGCAGATGGGCGCTTTCTTGGCACATATCACATTGGCTCTTGGTCTACTTGGGCAAATGTTGGCACACCCAATCCAGACCCCTATACCAAAACTTTTGTTGCACTTGGTAGCACATTACAACTGGGCCGATCAGAAGGAGTGCAATTCATCGCTCAACGCGATAGTGATGGTGAATTGCTTTTACGAGAATGTAATTATTCAATCACTGGCACTACTCCTATAGCTAATTTCTGGACATTAAGAGCCTCTGCCCCAGATGGCCACTCTATCACACCCAAAAACAGCACTCAATCCATGCACTCAAAACGTATCTCACGCGCAAATAATGGCATTGCAACTATTCACGTCGGCACAAAATTAAGTTCAGGAAACTGGCTAGAAATTGAAGGAAAGGGTTATTTTGAGCTAATATTAACCCTCTATGATGCCTCTGTTCTCTCTGGTTTTGGCGGCACAATCAACACAATGCCAATAGTAACAAAAGAGGGCTGCTCATGATAAAATCAGCTCTATGGATATTTGGCGGCATTTTACTTGGCCTTATAATCCACCTAACCCTAATTCTTTCACTACCTCATTTAGTTCCTAATAATATATGGAATGTTTTTTCAAAAATTGGCGCTCCGGGTGAACTCATAATCATTGAAAAACCAAAACAACAAGAAGAAAATATCTTGCGCCTAGACCCCGAATTAACCTACGCAGTTTGTCGCTTTGACTTATCAATTGGCCCGGGCCTATTAAGCGGAAAACTACCAACTGATTTTTGGTCACTAGGCGTATTTGATAAAAATGGCGTTGCAATTTACTCAACTACAAATCGCTCTGGTGGTGGACAGTCTCTTGACCTTGGAATATTTAATCCCGCTCAAACTCGACTTTTAGCTGAGCAAAAAATTGAACTGCAAAGCGGGATTTTAATAGTAAGAGCGCCACGCGATGAAGTGTTTGTTGTAATAAGATTGTCCGTCCCCCACCCAGCAATGTGGCAACGCTATCAAGAGCAACTCAAAGCATTAAAATGCTCTCACGTGGGGCAGAGTGAATAAATCAACTCTCAACTATTTTAAATATTCAGGTTCAGAATTATTTGCAGAGCCAAAAATATTCGATTTAGTTTCATATCTTGAAGGTATTGTGTTTGCATTGGATTTTTTAGAATAAACCAAAGACGAACCACAAAAATCACGCCGTTCCGCTCGCTCAACTTCAATTGCAAAACTACTCAATCTTCTGTCAATATCTCGCGCCCCCTCATGCGGAGTTTCAATCAACAGTCTTTCAAGTGCCAATGAATAGCTGTCATAGCGAAAACGAATTGCACGAACAAACCAATCTATAAATATTGCATTTTCAGCTTGTCGCTGATTCACTGCATTTCGCTCCAATGCCCCCGCACTATTTAAAGAATTAACAGCAATCGCTCTACGCCGATCAATCTCAAGCGCAGCACAAATAGTTTTAAACACACTCGGAGCAGTATTAAGGTCAGCATCAATATCGTTAGCAAGTTTAAAATATCTCACCCTCGATGACGAATAACGCTCAGATCGCAAAAAATTATAATATCTCTCAATTGAGAATTCACTATCTGTTGCAGCAATAAGGCGTGTTCGCTGCCATTCAACAGCTATATCATAAAACCAGTCTTTGGCATGAGGGGCAGCAAGGAATCGCCACACCCTATTATGCATCTCACCTTCTTCATCAGTCAAATTAAGATTTGAAACTGGCTCACCATCAGCTTTAGCTCGCAACTTTCCAGCTGCAGGCAAAATATCATCATGAATAAAATTAGGCTGCACACGACCAAAATCCCCTGTTGGGCGAGTACAGGCAGAAATTAAACCAAAGATAACAATCAATAAAATAAATCGAACCAAAATATTATCCGCGTTTGCGTTTTTTATTAGGGTTATTATCACCCTTAATTGTATCTTTTTGACGCTCGTAACGAATACCATTAAACATGATTATTTGTCCCATGGCATTTTCAGGGGTAGATTTTTCTGCCTCTAATTTTTTCGAATCAGAACGATTACATTCATTGAGTTTGATGAGCTTTCCCATCATTTTTCTCCACCTTAGTCCACTATTTCAAGCAATTCATCACCACAATCATTACAAAATCAATATTTATGTGAATTATGGTATGAAATTCATTAAGAAACCATCAAGGTTAATAGTCTGCTAACTTTTTTCAATGAACAATCATTATATGAAACTTTAACTCTCTTTATTCATAGGAAACTTGCATGATTGGCTTTCAGCCTTATGAAACATATCAATTGCTAACCCAAACTAATGACTCTAAAAGAGCCAGTAGCTTATTGGTCGCTGCGTGTGATGCTTTCATGCGTCGAATAAAACCATTACCAAATGAAATTGAGCAATTTGAAACCCTTGCAACTCGTCTGTTCCAAACAGCGCAAGATAAAGCCCGCCATAAAGGCGCGGCAATACTTGGGCGCTCTGAAAATCTTACCTATTCTTTAGAACAATTAGTCATCGATAATATTGGCCAAGATTTAGATGATTATATTTTATCTGCCAAAAACATCTCACAACAAAGCTTAAATCAAATAATAGATGATAAAGATATCCAAACTTGTGCTAACATTGCCAAGCGCACAGATTTAACAAATGCAACCCTTACAAAATTATTCCAAATGAACTCGCGGAAAATATATCGCGCGCTTGCTGCAAACACATCTTTTAGCGCAAAAGGACCATTCCTAAACGCTTTAGCCCGCTCTGCACAAATGGATCACCAAGTCGCATTCTCGCTAGCAAAAAGAGATGATTTTGATGCAGCCCTACTATCCCCTGCATTTTTTGATTTAAGCGAAGAAGATCGCCTAAAGGTGATTTTTGCATTTTCTAGTCGCAAAACTCCAGATGCCCCAATTAAAAAAACCCTTGAGCAAATTTCAGTTGCAAATAGCCAGTTAACTAAAGCATTGATGAAATTATTTTCTCAAAACCGCCGCCCTGAAGTAACAAAATTACTATCACAAATTACTGGACTAGAAGATGTTAGGTGCGGGCAGATTGCTCATGATGAAAGCGGGGCAGCGTTATTCATTGTGCTAAGAGCTTTTGGCTGCACAGTACAAGATGGCTTAAGAGTCTTAATCCATGCAACTTCACACGATAAGGACAGATCAAAAGCGCTAGCTATTTTTGCAAAATTATTTAATGAAGTAAGCGTTGATTCGATGGCTTTTCTACTAAGCGTTTGGCGCCAAGAGGTTAATCTACTTGATTTAACCAAGGTAAAATTCTCTCAAACATCAAGAAGTAGAACAAAACTAGCAGACACCAAAGCAGCTTCTAGTCAACAACCAATCGATAAAGCTATTGATGTGTTAAAAAAAATCCCTGCCCGCCATGCAAGTTAAGCTAAATAATATTTATACCAAGCTTGCTTTCAATCGCCTGCTTACTATTGCGAATTTCAAGCGCAATCACCCAAATATCAGGGTCAAAATTTAACTCTTGCGCAATTTTACTTTTCACTTCTTCTGGCGTGGCTTTACTAAGCTTGCGCTCAAACACCCTCTCAAATTGGTATTTTTCTGCATCATATTTTAACATCGGAGCTGGTGAAAAAAGTGAAATACTATTATCTAAATGATCAAGCTCAATCCAAACCTGCCCTGCAACTTCATGACCTTTTTTTGCAACCACACAAAAATTACCAAGGTCATTATGTAAACGCACAAATGCAGCACACCAAATATCAGAACGAAGTTGAGACAATTTTTTTCCTATATTTTAGCACCTGCTCCAATCAGCATATCTAACAGCTCAGGGCTAACTTTTCCACTTACCTCATAATTATGAAAAACTTCAAACTCTCGAATAGCCTTAGACGTAGATGCACCAGCAACTCCATCAACTTTTCCATATAAAAAGCCAAGGCTAGCAAGCCCCAATTGCACATTTTTAATCATCTGCTCATCAACTTTTTGCACCCGAGCAACTGGCACACTATTATTGTTATTACTAGCAGCATTTCTAACTATTTGCATAATTGGGTCTTCAATCAAATTATTTGCACTAACGTGCGTATCTGGCCTAGTCATTGGTTTAACATTTGGCTCAACAACTGCTGAAGTAGGGGAAGTTTTAGCAGATAATATATCTCGTAATATTTCTGGTGTTATTGCTCCAACGGGCTTTTTACCCACGCTCTTTTCAAAGGCACGAATAGCAGCTGCTGTTTTTGGGCCATAATAACCATCAGCAACCTCATTAAAAAAACCAAAACTAGCTAGTTTTTTCTGCATCAAAACTACTTGCCCATGATCAATTTTTGCTACTGCCTGACTAGTTGCAGGATTAGGAGCAGGTATAGGAGTGTTTGTTTGTAATGGCAAAGAAACAGGCTGGCTTGTCACCACCTCAGGTAAAGCCGACAAAGCAACAGGCTTAATCTCTTGTGGAATTGGCGCAACAATAGCCATCTCGTGCTTTGGTGCAAAAAATGGTGATGGATGCGCCTGTTTTTGCATAAATAATGCATTATTTATGCTAGCAAGCGAGCCTACACTTATAACGATCACAATGGCACTAAGTAATGGAGAGCTAATAATTTTAGCAAATAGCCAACTAAGCACCGCCCCTAGCGAGTGAATTATTGCTTTTCCTGCCATAATCGGCAAGTTAGAAATTACCTGAGAAGTCATTTACACAGCCCTTCTTTGATTTTGTATAATTTTTTCTTTTTCTAAAACATCAAAATATTTTTTATCAGTTCGCAAAGTATTTTTCTGCAACACTTCAGTTTTTTCATCAATTTTAATTGCTGGCTCACTAATCGGCAAAAAGACTGAAATAATAGTGCCAACGCCTATTTTAGACTTCACAATCAATCTACCATGATGCAAATCCACTAGACCCTTAACGATGGAGATACCAAGCCCCGTTCCTTCATATTCACGCTTAATACCAACATGAGCCTGCAAAAATGGCTCACCAAATCTAGCAATATGCTCTTTTTCCATGCCAATCCCCTCATCACTTACGCCAAACACAAGGGAATTTCCTCGCCTTTTAATTGAGCAAATAATTTGAGAATCATTATAAGAAAATTTTATCGCATTTGAGAGCAAATTGATAAGTATCTGGCGGCAAGCTCTTTCATCAGCTTCAATAAACGGAAGATTTTTATCAATCTCAACTCTTATCTTAATTTTCTTGTCTTGCGCATGCTTTGAAACAATTTGAATGCTAGGCTCAATAATTGATGACAAATCAAATCTTTTAGTGCTTAATTCAAACTTCCCGGCCTCAATCTTTGACATATCAAGCAAGCCATTTACTACATCAAGTAGATGATAGCCACTTTGAGAAATATTTCGTGCATATTCTAAATGGGCTGATTTAAGCCCTCCACCAATCTGATTCACCATCAAATCTGAAAAACCCACTATTGCATTGAGTGGAGTGCGTAATTCATGCCCAATCATAGCTAAAAACTGATTTTTTGTTTCTAAATCAGTTTTTTCATTTCGCGTATTATTAAGCAATTCTTCCATCTCATTTCTTTGTTGGCTAACATCTTTAAACATAGCAGCAATGGCATAAGGAGCAGATTTTTTATCACTCTGCACAATCGGCATTAAAGAAATTTCAACCCAAATATATTCAGCAATTGATTGTTTTGCAGCCATATTATCTTTACGCATACGAATAGTAATATTCTGCTTTTTGCAATCCATACGAGCCAAAGAAACCGCCCTAAGGTATAAAGGTCGATCCATTATATGAGTCCTATCAAACAGGCCAGAGCCAATTAACTCGAATTTTTGACAAGAAAAAAGCCTAGCTAGCGAATTAGAAATAAACTCTGGCTCACCATCATTATCAAACAAAAACACCCCATCACCCAAATGCTCAAGTGATAAATTTTTAATTTCTGATATATTGTTATTAGGCTTAGCTTTTTCTCTAAAGTAAAAAGACACAGCCAAAACACTAAATATAGTAATAGCCAGCCAAAAACTGTCTAAGCCCAATTTAACTGACAAGAACCCTGCAATAATCACAAAGCCTATAATAGTCGCAAATATAATTTTATTCTTACTCGGCAAATCCGAAATTTTCATCGTGGTGATACTCATTTACAAAAACGCTACGATTTCAAAAGTTAAGCTCAATAATATATGCACTCTTTCTCTATCTATTAACTAACCTGCCAGCTAAGCCCTAAGACACCCTTAAGTGACATAACAGATTGGCAAGTTTATTACATAAAAATCATAGTTTTTGAGGTTAGAGTAAATAATCTATTTACAAGAAATCCAACAACTAGATAAAATTTGACTTAAATCCCATCCAATTCAATCAATGTCGCTTAAATATTTGTCGCTAAATATTTACATCATGTTCTCAAGGCATCTTTTGAGCATTAAGTTTATAAATAACTATTTAGGGCGATATAATGTTTTTAATAAAATCCACATTTTGGTTAGGACTAGCGTTTATCGTTATCCAACCACAAAATTTGGATTTTAATGCAAAAAAAAACACTATAAGTAATGCGGCACTCAATGCAGGTCAAAAAGCTTTAATATCGCAATTAAACTCAACCAGTTGCAATAGTTTTGAATGCTCCGCAACAAAAGCCTTACTACTGTC
>Ga0256839_1006221_pt1 | contig 10592 bp, 11 predicted proteins | sample 354166metaG_FD_185968 | JGI IMG/M metagenome (GOLD analysis project Ga0256839, IMG submission 185968) | Hydrothermal vent microbial communities from Mid Atlantic Ridge, Atlantic Ocean - 354-166 | ecosystem: Environmental > Aquatic > Marine > Hydrothermal vents | place: Atlantic Ocean: Mid... | reverse complement strand
TCTCCGGGAGCTGACGCTCCCGGCTCGCGGTGATGCGGAGAATCAGTCTCTGCTCTTGGTGTTGAAGTCGCTTTAATCTCCGCCGACTGAAGTCGGCGGCTCGCCGTTTGGTGTTCGAGTCGGCGCTTGTTGTGACTTCGGCGAGCCCCGGGCTTTAGCCTGGGGAGAGCCGAATTAGCGCTTTTGGTTGTTCTCCTCCGCCAGCTGAAGCCGGCGGCTCGCCGCTCAACCGCGGGCTTACGCCCGCGGCTCGCCACGCCTCCAAGCCTCCAGGCCTTCCACGCCCTCCGCCGGCTGAAGTCGGCGGCTCGCCGTTGCAAGAATTAGCGTTTGTTTTACTTCGGAGCGGAAGCTCCGGCGCAAGCCGCATGGCGCACGCCGCAAGCCGATACTGTTTCTCCCCGCACTAACGTGCGGGGCTCCTCAAGACCCAAGACCCAAGACCCACGCCCCAAGACCCAGACACTGACGTGCGGGGCTCTTATCTTATTTCTCCCACGCCCCCAAGCCTCCACGCCCTCTCCGAGCTGAAGCTCCCGGCTCGCCGTTCAAGTGCCGGCTGCCGGCACGCGGCTCGCCGGATGCGGAAGCACCCGTCGAGCCCCTTACACCTCGTACTCCACGCGGCCGTGGCGCTGGTGGCGGCTGATCCGCTCCGTGGCGTACAGCCCGGCCAGCACGAACTCGATGCAGCTTGCCCGCACGGCCGGGTCCTGCGAGGCGTTCACTTCAAACGCCTTGTCCCAGATCGCAGGCACGCGTTGCAATATCCGGGCGTAGTAGTCCGAAGGGACCATGTCCCCCACCTGCACCCGCACCCCCTTGGCGAACACCTGGGCGATCTCCTCCAGCCCGTGCTCCTCCACGTACTCCTCGAACACCGTCCGCACCGCTTCGGCCACCAGGGCCTCCAGCACTTGGCGGGGGCTCATCTGGTGGCCGCTCATCAGGTCCAGCTCCATCTTGCCCAGAGCCGAGGAGTGCAGGTGGGCCAGGTCGCTGATCCGGGGCACCGCGGGCCGCTCGCCCAGCACCACGGCCCGATGCCGGGCCGAGGCGACCATCGTGCGAAAGTTGGCCAGCGAAAACCGAGCGCTGACGCCCGATTGCTGGTCGATGTAACGGCTTCGCCGCGCGGCAAAGGTGATCTCCTCGATCACTTCCCGCATGAAGTAGGGCACCACCACCGGGTAATCCCCGCCCAGGTCGATCTTCGCCTCCTGCTGGGTGATGCGGATGGCCGTTTCCCGATCGGTGGGATAGTGGGTGTGGATCACCGCCCCGATGCGGTCTTTCAGCTGCGGGATCACCTTGCCGGAGCGGTTGTAGGTGGCCGGGTTGGCCGAAAAGACGATCAGCACGTCGATGTCGAACCGCACCGGGTAGCCGCGGATCTGGATGTCGCGCTCCTCCAGGATGTTGAACAGCCCCACCTGGATCAGCTCGTCCAGCTCCGGCAGCTCGTTCATGGCGAAGATGCCGCGGTGCATGCGGGGGATGAGCCCGAAGTGCAGGGCCTCTTCCACCGAGAGGCTCACCCCCTGGGCCAGCTTGGCCGGGTCCAGCTCGCCGATCAGGTCGGCGAACTTGGTGCCCGGGGCCAGCCGCTCGGCGTAACGCTCTTGCCGCGGCCACCAGGCGATGGGCACCTCCTCGGGCCGGTGCGTGGCCAGGAACTGCTTGGCCCTGGTGGTGATCGGCCGCAGGGGGTCTTCGTGCAGGGGCACCTCGGGCAGGTCCAGGTAGGGGACTTCCGGGTCGAGGAACTGCACCAGCTGCCGCATCAGGCGGCTTTTGGCCTGCCCCTTCTCGCCCAGAAACAGCAAGTCGTGCTGGGACAGCAGGGCGATGTTCAGTTCCGGGATGACCGTATTTTCATAACCGATGATGCCCGGGTAAAGCTCCTCGCCGGTGGCGAGCATGCGGAGGAAGTTGTCGTGGATTTCCTGCTTGATCGATTTGGATTTCCAGCCGCTTTGCAGCAGTTGGGCCAGCGTGCGCGGTTTTTCCGCCAGGTGGTTCATGGGCGAAGCTCGTTCCGGAGGGAGGTTTGTCACAACCGAAATTATAGCGCCTGGGTGCCGGGAGCCAAACGGGCCCCCTGCGTTGGAGCGACGGGCAGGGTGCCGGTCGTTTTCCGCACCCGCGAGGAGCAAAGCCGCGTTGGAATGCGAAGGATGCTTTGCTAGGCTAACGCGAAAGCCGTGGTGATCGGCTATCCAGGAACTGCCAAGACGGTCTTCTCTCCTACGGAGGACCACCCATGTCGGAACGGATTGTTTTGCTGCAAAAAGTGCAGGAGCTTCTTGACGATCCCGGGCTGCCTCCCTGGCAGCGCTTGGCGAGGAGTGTGCCGCTACTTGCCCGGGCCGACCTGCCGGGGCTGTCCTCTTCGGCTCGAAAGCGTGTGGATCGGGAACTTGCCCGCATTCACGACCTCCTGAAGCAGTATCCCTTGGAAAGTGAAGAAGACTACCGGCGCATTGCTCCGGAACACCTGCAAACGATGCTCCAGAGTGCCGAAGCGGTGGCCGTCCAGGTCATCCAGGCGGAGTTGGATCGCATTGTGGCCGAGCTGGACCGCGATGATGATAAGCTCCCCGTGTCAGCCATTAAAGAAGCCCGACAGCACCGGGAGCTGATGATCCCTCGGCTGATCCGGGTGTTGGAGGAAACGGCAGCCCTGGTCCGACAGGGAAAATTGCCCCAGGGGAGTGCCCACTTTTTTGCTCTGTTTCTGTTGTCGGAGTTCGATGCCCAGGAGGCTCTCCCGGCCATCCTGGAAGTGATTTCCCTTCCCTCGGACCCGGTGGATTTCCTGTTTGGCGATGCCATCACGGGGGAACTCCACCGCATTCTGGCCCAGTTCGCGATTGACCACCCGCAGGTGCTCGACTCCTTGCTTTCCAATCCGGAGGTGGATCAGAACGTTCGCTGGGCCGCGGCCCAGGCCTACTTGTTTCTGATCCGCGAGGGAGTCCTGACCCGCGAAGAAGTCGTCCGCCTCCTGGGGAAGCACTTGCGGGAAGCGATGGACCGGGAGGACGGGGAGACGACAAGCATACTGATTTGTGAATTGGCCGAGTATGCCCCCGAGGAAATCTGGGAAGATATCCAGGAAGCGTTTGACCGTGGCTTGGTAGAAACGATGTTGGTTGACTTGGACTATCTCCAGGGGCGCCTTCGCATGGGCAAAGAGGCCTATAAGCAAAGCTTCGACTGGGAGAAGACGTTGGGGATTCCGGACGCGATCGAGGAACTAAAGGACTGGGAATGCTTTCAGGAAAAAATACCTTATCAGGCGGTCTCTCTCCCGCCGAGGGAACCTCTGCTTGAAATGGTCGAGCCGCAGGAGCCGCCCGTGTCCTCTTCGGTGCAGTCGTATCGAGGCGTGCGGCGCAACGAGCCTTGCCCTTGTGGGAGCGGGAAGAAGTTCAAAAGGTGTTGCGGTGCTCGTCGCTAAGGGGACGGCTCTCGCCAGGTAATCGCCGCCGCTTCCCGTGCGGAAAACATTCCCTTCCTGACTCCCCCGGCCGGTTGTACCTCCACGGGGCTTGGCCTACGATTGAGCCAACGGCCGCCTGCAGGACTTCTGGTTTTTTCCTCCGGGCAAGAAAGCAGCACGTGGCATGACCCTCTGGCTGTGGCTGGTTTTGTATTCGGCAGCGGTACTGGCCGCCTCGCTCCTGGGCGGAGTGCTCCCCTTGCTGGTGCGGCTGACCCACACCCGTACCCAGTTGATGATGAGTCTGGTGGCCGGGTTGATGCTGGGCGTGGGCATGTTTCACATGCTGCCGCACGCGGTGGTGCACACCGGCTCGGTGGACCGGACGATGGCCTGGGCCGTGGCGGGCTTGTTGGTGATGTTTTTGCTCATTCGGGCGTTTCAGTTTCATCACCATGCCGACCCGGAGCATGCCCCGGCCTGGGCCACCGGCTGCGATGAGCCCTGCCCGGACCATCACCACCCCCACCCCGCGCTGGCCGCCGACCCGCCCCGGGGATGGACCTGGCTGGGCGTGGCCCTGGGCATGGTGGTCCATTCGGCCATCGACGGCATGGCGGTGGCCTCGGGGCTGCTGGTGCAAGCCGAGGGCCAGGGGACCGGAGCGCCGGGGCTGGGCATCTTCGTGGCCGTGCTGCTGCACAAGCCGCTGGATGCGCTGAGCATCACTTCGGTGATGGCCGCCTCGGGCTGGTCGCGTCGGGCGCAGCGTTGGGCCAACGCGGCCTATGCCTTGGTGTGTCCGCTAGGGGCAGTGGTGTTTTTTGCCGTAGCCTTCCCGCAAGGAGCCTTGTTCCAGCAGGGAGTCGGCGCCGCGTTGGCTTTTTCCGGCGGGGTGTTCTTGTGTATCTCGCTGGGCGACCTGCTGCCCGAAGTGCACTTCCACGCCCACGACCGCATCAAACTCTCCCTGGTGTTGCTGGCCGGAGTGGCCCTGGCCTATGCAATTGGCTACCTGGAACCGGCACATTATCATGATCATGAACACCAACGGCCGGGGGTCCACCGCTTGCCGGATGTTTCCCCAGGGCACGATCATGTTCATTAGCCAAGTTCTTTCCCAGACGACAAGGAACCCCTTCTCCCTCCAGCAGGAGAGCGACGTATGAGCCAAGCCGATTCGGGATCCGCAAACCCTGGCGGACAAGGAGCCCCGCAGCGTTCCGAGGTGCGCATCCAGCTCAACGACGCCCAGGCCACCCACGGCTACGCCAACTTCTGTCACGTCACGGCCACGGCTGAAGAGGTGGTGCTGTACTTCGGCTTCAATACCCAGCCGGTGGGAGGTTCTGCCACGCTGAACGTGCCCATTCATCACCGCGAGGTGCTCAATTACTATGCCGCCAAGCGGCTGCTGGCCGCGCTGCACATGACCATCCAGCGGTATGAGGCCACTTTTGGCGCCCTGGAGCTGGATCCCCGCAAACGCCAACTGCGGCACGACGCCTCGACAGCCAAGCCGCCCCAAGAGGACGAAGACGAAGAAGCCTGGGAAGAGAAATAGGAATACGGGGGTCGAGCTACTGCGGTCCGTTCAGCCCGTTGAAAAACGCTAAGCTCATGCAGCAAAAAGCCCCCGGCTACAACCTGCCGGAGTTCCGCCCCGGCTGGGTCCAGGTCCGCATTGCCCAGGGAGCCATGCAGTTGCAATATCGCCCCTTGCACAGAGACTCCCCGGCCCGGCGGCAACTCCCCCTGAAGCAACTGGCCCTCCAGGGATGAGCCGACCGGTCGGCTTTCCCTGCACCTTCTCGGCACGCAACCAGGCCGAACTCCTGACAAGGCTGCCCCGTACCATAATCTACAAGCGGCGGCTATAATACGGGTGATCCGGGCATTTGTCGGGAAGCAGCGCCGGAGCAAGGTCGCGTGGCGGCCCGCTAAAACCCACCGCGGCCCGGCCCGCAGCTTGGGCTGCAGCTCGGCCCTGGCCGAATGTCCTCCAGGCGGGCGATTCCCCCCGGAGCGCGACTAGGCCCACTTCGGCCGCCGGGCTATACACCCGGGGTGCCCGAGAGGGAAAAACTACAACCTGATAACCGTGAGAAAGAGTGCCCCTTCGGCCACTGGCCGGAGGGGTTTCGGAAGTGCGTGCACGGCTGGTGCCGGCCACGGTCTTCAAAACCGTTGGGCTGTACGGAAAACGTGCAGCCGGTGGGTTCGATTCCCATGCACTTCCGCTGGATGGGGTGAACGTAAGTGCCCAGAGTCACAAGGAGTTGAATCAAGTGGACTTGACGTAAGTTGGTTTTCCTCCAGGTCCGCCAGGTTCCCCTCAAAAGCAGCAGATTGCGCACCCAATTGCGCACCTGTTTTCTCCCCCGGCCCCGGGGCGGTTTCCTTTGCCGGGGCTGTTCCCGTTTGCTTCTCCGGCAGGGCCGCCCCTTGCTTCTTCTCCGGCGCAAGCCCGGTTGCAGCGGCACGGCGGAAGTCCTCATCGGTTACGTCCACGTAGTGCCGCATGGCCACCGCCGTGGTGTTGCCGATCCACTTGACCACCTTGGGCAGGGGGAAACGCTGCACCAGGTCGGTTTCGCAACTGGCCCGCAGGTTCTGGAACGGCCTAGGCCACGGTTCCACCCCGGCGCGGCGGATGATCCGCACCATTTGGGTGCGCAGGTTGGCCCCCTTGGAGCTACCTTGGCCGCGGCGGCGGAAGGGATCGGGAAAGACATACTCGGCTCCCTCGGGGGCTTGTTGCCAAGCCTGCTCCAGGTAGGGACGCAGCTCAGGGAACAGGGGCACAGCCCGGTAGCCCCGTCCGGCCAGATGGGCCGTCTTGGAGCTGGTAACCAGCAGCCGCCCGGCGGCCCAGTGGATGTCCTCCCATCGCAGAGAAAACGGCTCGCTGGGAACGCGCAGTCCTGCAAATCGGGCCAGCACCACCAGCAACCGCCACCACACATCCGGGCAGGCTTCCAGCACTTTTTCTACCACTTCCACCGGCACGTACACGCGGCGGGTGGCCGGATCGCCACCGTGGTGCCGCACATGTTCCAGGGGGTTTTTGTCCAGCAGCCCCTGCCGCACCGCGTCCTGGAACATCATGCGGGCCGTCTGGAGCCGCTTGTTGATGGTGGAGTCCGCCAGGCCGCAAGAGAGCATGTGCTGGCGGAAGGCTTCGCCGCGGGCATGATCGAGTGTGTGCATGGGGCACTGCGGGCCGTAAAACTCCAGCAACCACTGCACCACCTGCCGCCACACATCCTGGGAAGTGGCTTTGTAGTGCTTGCGCGATTCCAGCCACTGCTGCAAAAACTCGCCGAGAGTAACCTGGGGGCGGGCATCCACCAGTCCCACGCGGGCCAGCTTCTGCCGCAGGGCCTGATCCAGCGTGCCGACCCACTCGGCCAACTCCGGCGGCCAGGGAGTGCCCGAGCCGTGGCAAGCCAGCAGCTGCTCCACGCGCAGCCGCACGGTTTGGGCGGCCCGCTTGGGCAACTTGCCCAGCGTGACACTGGTGCGGCGGCCGTGCTGGGGATGGACAAAGTAAAGCTTCCAGGAACCATTGGCTTGCTTGGAAAGAGTCGCCATCGCTTCTACTCCGTTGCTAGGGGAACGCTGTCCGTATTATTCGCTTCCGTTCCACTGGGCGCCAGTGCTTTTCACTGGTTTTGTTCTTGGAGGGGGTTTTGTTTCGGGCAAGCTTGCACGGCTGCACCGGCCAGCTCATAGCCCGGGTCGTGGCCGCACTGGGGACAGAACCACGCCCGCCCGGCAAAAGGGGCTTTTGGCGAGTCCACCCGGGCCAGCACCAGCACGGGAAAGCCGCAACCCTGGCACGGGTCCTGCCAAGCGGCTTCAACCGGAAAGACCTCCACCAGTTGGGGCCACCACGGGGGCAGTGCCATCCCCTCGGGCCAGCCGGGGGGCGGCTGGAGGGAGAAACTGGGGCGGCTTGGCTTGCTCTGCCAGGGGGAAGCAAACAGGGCATCAAAATCTATGTGGGACATGGTTTCTGGTGTCCTGGTGTCCCGGTTAGCAGAAGTACTTACTCCAAAACAAATTAAGCGGGACACTCTTTGACTGTCCCGGTCTGTCCCGGTGTCCAGGTCCCCAGGCCCAGGTCCAGGGTCCCTGGCTCCCAGCCGGGATCAATCACCTGATACACCTTGGCTTTGCCGTTAGACCACTCCTCGGCCAGCTCCAGCGCGCCCGCCTTCTCTAGGTCTGCTAGGGCTCGCTGGAGAGTTTTTTCGCCGCCTAGTTTTTGGGGAAGATCGGCCAGGGTGAAGGTGCCTTCCCTTTCCCGCACCACCGCCCAGACGCGCGCTGCCCTTGGGGGGACACCTCCGCCCACCGAAACGTCCAGCCACTGCTGGGAAACACGCAGCGCCAGGCGAAGGTCATCCTCAATGGCTACGATGCGGCCTTGCGCGTCCCGCTCCCGCTGCCGCTGGTGCAGCAGGGCCGAGGCCTCGGCCAGGGCCACCAGTCGGGGAAAAGCTCGCCGCGCCTCCAGGCGGCTTGTGGGAAAACGTTTTGCGATGGCGGGAAGGAACGGCAACACCACCTCGGCTGGCTCCAATAAGTGCTGGACCGCCCAGAGTGCCTCCTGTTCTTCCTGGGACAGTTGCGGCTGTCCGTGCGCTTTTCGGCGAGCCAGTTCCGTCACGACTAACCGGGTTTGCTCGGGGGAGTCATTGGGCCATGCCTGTACCGCCCGGGTTAGGTCCTCATGGGCCACGGCCTCATGCGAACATGTTTCGATCACTGCGGCCGGCCCTTCCACTTCGATTCGCTCTGCCCGGCGCGCCTTCGGATTCGTCACCAGGAGGGAAAGCCTGCCGTTTTCCACCAGCTCGCGGAGGGCTTTGGTCCGATCCACGGATTCATCAGCGATCTGGCGCTTCCGCTCACCCAGCAGCAGCACGCGCCGCTGCAGCCCTTCGTCGCGCAGGTAATAGAGCGCCTGGGGTGTCAGGTCCGAGGCCTCCAGCACCACGCCCGGCGGAAAAAGCCGGGCAACGGCGGAAGTGATGAACGACTTGCCACTGCTCGGCTCCCCCTTTACTAGCAAGTAGATTGGCTTGGGCAGTAGCCTGCTGGTGGCCGCCAGGTAAACCAGGAAAACCAGCTTCCGCTCGTTGACTACGCCGAGCGTTTCCGCCGCCCGGGCCACGTGGGCCAGCAAATCGGGCCGCGCCAGCAACCGCTCGGCAGCGGCCTTGGCCTGCGCGGTAGGTTCCCACGCGGGTTCCGCCTGGGCCGCCAGCTCCTCGGCTTGCTGATCGGCCGCATCAGCTGCGGCCGGGAGTTCGGTGTGGATTCGTGGCAGGATTTCCTTCAGCGGCATGCCGAGTTGTCTTGCGAGCTGTTCTCCAAATCGCTCCCGGTCGGCGGCGCGGTTGGGATTAGTCTCGTCTCGGAAAACCTCATGTTCGCCGCGATACGCAATCACTAGCCGCCGGGCACTACCATTTGAGGGTGCAATTTGGAAAATCAGATCATCCATGACACCACCTCCTTTTTGTGTTGTGTGCTACTGCCTTGGCCCACGCCCGCCGAAACACCGGCGGCAGCGTCTCCGCCGGGGGATAGCGGGAAATACTGCGCGCGATGCCCAGGACTTCTCTTTCCGACAACGGCGGAACACAGCGCGCCGTGTTGAACGCCAACAACGCGGCCTCCAGTTCTTCCTGACTTGCCCCCGCCCGGCGCAACTTTCCGGCCAGCGAAGCTAGGCCGCTGTTGCGCTGGCCCTCCTGGAGCACCACGGGCGCTTCTGCCACAGGGTCCCACGTCCCATTGCCCGCAGTGCGTGGGGCAGCCCGATGAAGCCGGTCCAGTGCCTCGGCCAGCCAGGCTGGGGGAAACGGGAGCTGGTCTGGGGGGACCAGCGTGCGAATCCACCGATATTGGCCGTGCTGTGTCCGGGACGGCGGCACCAGCACATAGCCCCCCGTGGTGCGCACGTCCACGCCTGGGGCCAGGCGGCCTGCCGAACACCGCCACGTTTTTCCGACGGGCACGCGAAACCACAAATGCCACCCCCCGCGGGGTGTGCGGGCCAGTGGGCAGCCAGTAGCCCGGATGCTGGCCCGTTGCTCCGGCTCGGGCGGCCAGCCCTGCCCGGCAGGGTCCACGTCTATGACCACCACACCCCGGCAGGCCACCGCTAGGTTGGCCCTGGGCCAGCGGGTCCACCACGCCCGGATTGTCGCTGGGTCCCGCGTGGCCGCGTGCAGCCCGCCCCGGACCAAGGGGCGCTTCTGGCCGGGGATGCAAGGAAAGACCGGGTAGCCCAGCTCGGCTAGGCCCAGGACAGCGGTGAGCAGGTTACCGTTTCTGGCCATTGCCACCGCCCTTTTCAATTCGCGCGCGGAGCCATTTCTCCAGCTCGCACCGCGGGATTAACACTCGACGCCCCATGCGCACCACCGGCAGTCCTTCCCGCTTGGCCAGGCGGTCGATGTGGCGATCAGTGACTCCCAACAACTTTGCCGCTTCGGCGCGAGAGAGTAATTCCACTGCTTTTCTCCTCGGATAGGGGACTTTCTTAATTGCTGGCGTTGCGCGTTTTTCCGCGCAACATCCCCGCCCAAGACGTACAACCCAAAGCAATCAAAGGTAGTTAGGGCGAATTAAGAGAAGAAAAAGCGTTGCGCTTTTTGGGAGAGTGCGCGCAACACCTAACCCCGCCGCTTCATTTCCATGTAGCCTCCCTGGGCTTCCCGCAGCGAAGGCACATCCCCTATCAATACGGCCAAACGCATCCCTAGTGCCCCTTCCAAGCAATAGGCCTTGTACTGAGAGTACCCCCCGAAGGCTTTCTTGAAAAAACGGCTAACTGTGCCCTTGTTTACTTCAGCTTTCTTAGCAATTTCGGCCACGGTGGCTGGTTCCGAGTTTTCCACACTGGTGCTGTAAAGCTGATGATACTCCACAAGGGCCGCCAGGACGATTTGCTGCTTGCCACTCCAAACACTGGCCTTCCCTTGCTTCCGTTTCTTTTGAGATTCCATCTTGCCCTTCAATGCGTTTTGAGCTGTCTTTTGCGCTGTAACCTCGATCACTTCGTGCAAATGTCGGTTGAGCTCCATCAATTCCCGATGCTCGTCCTCATCGTAGCCGCGACGCAGGGCGG
>Ga0256839_1006220_pt1 | contig 10592 bp, 10 predicted proteins | sample 354166metaG_FD_185968 | JGI IMG/M metagenome (GOLD analysis project Ga0256839, IMG submission 185968) | Hydrothermal vent microbial communities from Mid Atlantic Ridge, Atlantic Ocean - 354-166 | ecosystem: Environmental > Aquatic > Marine > Hydrothermal vents | place: Atlantic Ocean: Mid... | reverse complement strand
GGCGGGCGATGGGGATCCCGAGGTCCATTCCATGCGTTTCGAGCCGCCCCCGCCGCCCGGTGGCGCCGGCGACCCCGAGGCGCCCGCCCCCCGCTTCGAGCCGCCCCGGGCCCCCGGGCCCCCGGCGGGCGACGCCCTCGTCCCGGCCGCCTCGGACGCCGGGGACTGGCTGCGCAGCACGCAGCGGATCCGGACGGAGGACGGTGCCACCCTGCCGCCGATGGGGGCGCCACGGGCCGCGGCGACCGGCGAGCTCGACGTCCCGGACGAACCGCCCCCGGAGCCGCCGCCGCCGCCGTCGGCCCCGGCGCAAGCCGACGACGGCTTCGACGAGTGGTCGTCCCTAGAGTCGGAGCTGTCGGCCACGTGGGAACGCGACGACACCGGCCCGCCGGAGGGGCGCCCGCCCGCCCCGCAGGACGACGGCGACCGGCCAGCGTCCATGCGCACGACCCTCCCCGGCGAGGACGAGGCGGCCGGTGAAGGATCGCCGCCGGCGGGGACCGCGGAACCGCCCGCCCCTCCTCTCGAAGCGGACATGCGCGAGGGCCGGGAGGGGGACACCGAGGAGATCGAGCCGATCCTCACGACCAGCGACGACGGCTTCGCCCCGATCCCGGTGCGGGCGATGGTCGCGGCCGAAGAGTCCATCGCCCACGGCGCACGCCCGGCCCGCGAGCAGGACGCCCACGCGCCCCACGCAGGCGCCGACCGCACCGGATCCGGGGAGGGCCTTGCGCCGAGCCCCACCCCGCGGCGTCGGTTTCCCTACCTGCCCGCGGCCATGGGCACGCTGGCCGTGGCGGCCCTGGCCTACGCCGCCCTCGAACTGCTGGCGCAAAAGCCCGCGGCGCCCCCCCCGCGGCCGGCGGGGATCTCGGCCGCCAACCCGGCGCCGGTCCCCGCCCCGGCGGATGCCACGACGAACGCCCCGGCGGCGCGCGGGCCGGCGATCCCCGTCTCGAGCGTCATCGAGCGCACCTTGCGGGGGGAGACGGGTGGTGCACACGGCGAGGGCACCGCCGCCGGCGCGGACGACGGGACACCCGCCGCCGCGCCGGGCGACGAGACGCAGCCGGCCGGCACGACGACCGGGCCGAACACCGGCGGGCGGCGAAGCTCCGAAGCCGGCGAGGCCGGCGACGCGATCGACCGCAAGGTGGCCCGCGCCGAGGACCTGCTCAAGGCGGGGGCACGCCGCCGCGCCGCCGCCCTCGTGGACGAGGTCCTCGCGGCGTCGCCCGGTCACGCGCGGGCCCTGCTCGTCAAGGCGCAGGTGGCCCTCGACGCCGGCGACCTCGACACGGCGTTCGACGCCGCCGGGCGAGCAGCCGCGGCCGACCCCGACCTCGAAGACGCGCACCTGGCCCTGGGCGTGATCTACGAGCAGCGCGGCGAGGCCGACCAGGCCGTCGCCGCCTACCGCCGCTACCTCGACCTCGCCCCGGACGGCCCCTACGCGGAGACCCTGCGCCGCAGCATCGCGCGCCTCGAAACGACGCGGTGACGGGCGCGGCGTGCCCCGGCCCGGCGCCTGCGATAGGCTGCCGGCGCCCCATGCCGGATCCCCTCGTCCTGGCCATCGAGAGCTCCTGCGACGAGACGGCCGCGGCCGTCTGCGAGGGCCGTCGCGTGCGGTCGAGCGTGGTGGCCACGCAGGTGGAGATCCACCGCCCCTTCGGCGGGATCGTGCCGGAGCTCGCCAGCCGGGCCCACCTCGCCTCGGTGACCACCGTCGTCTCGCGTGCGCTGGCGGACGGGGGCGTGGCGCTGGCGGACCTCGACGCCCTGGCCGTCACGGACGGCCCCGGCCTGGTGGGCGCGCTGCTCGTGGGCGTCATGGCCGCGCGGGGCCTCGCCACGGCGACGGGCCTTCCCCTGTACGGGATCCACCACATGGAGGGGCACCTGTTCTCGGTGTCCCTCGCCGACGACCGCGCCGACGGCGGCCCCTTCGTGCCGCACGTGGCCCTGCTCGTCTCGGGCGGCCACACGGAGCTGGTGGACGTTTCGGGGCTGGGCGCCTACCGGATCCTCGGCGCCACCCGCGACGACGCCGCCGGCGAGGCATTCGACAAGGTCGCCAAGCTCCTCGGCCTCGGCTACCCCGGCGGCCCGGTCATCGACCGGCTGGCCGCCGAGGGCGACCCGGCGGCCGTGGCCTTCCCGCGCGCGATGATCGACGACGGCCTGGACTTCTCCTTCTCCGGCCTCAAGACCGCCGTCGCCGTCCACGTGGACCGCCACGGCCCCCCCCGCACCCGCAAGGCACTCGCCGACCTGTGTGCGTCGTTCCAGGCCGCGGTCGTGGACGTGCTGGTGGCCAAGGCCCTGCGCGCGCTCGCAACGACGGGCCGGGGGCGCCTGCACGTCGCCGGCGGCGTGGCCGCCAACGGCGGCCTGCGGACCGCCCTGGCCGCCGCCGCCCGGCGCCACGGCTTTCCGCTGGCGTGCGCCGAGCGCCGCTACTGCGGCGACAACGCCGCCATGATCGCCGCCGCCGCCGCCGCCCGCGTGGCGGCGGGCGTCCCGCCCTCGCTCCACGTCACCCCGAACGAGGGCCTCGACAGTCCATCGCGGGCGGTCGTCCCATGACGGGGCCGGGCGTCCTGCTGCGCCGGTACGGCCTCACCCCCCGCAAGGCCTGGGGGCAAAACTTCCTCCACGATCGAACGATCGTGGCGCGGATCCTGGCACACGTTCCGGGGCCCCGCGTGGTGGAGATCGGCGCAGGCCTGGGGGCCCTGACCGCCCCCCTGTGTGACCGCGGCCTGGAGGTCCACGCCATCGAACGCGACCGGGATCTGGCCCGCGTGCTGCGCCGCGAGCTTGGCGACCGCCCGAACCTGACGATCCACGAGGCAGACGCGGTGCGCTTCGCCTACGACCTGCCGGACCACCCCGGGCCGCCGCCGTGCGTGGCGGGGAACCTCCCCTACCACCTGACGGGTCCGCTGCTGTTTCGCCTCCTCGAACACCACGAGGCGACGGGGCCGTGGATCGTCATGGTCCAGCGGGAGGTGGGCGACCGCCTCCTCGCCGCGCCGGGCGGGCGCACCTTTGGCGCGAGCACCGTCTCGATCGGACGCGTGCGCCGGGCCGAGCGCCTGTTCGCCGTACCCCGCGGGGCCTTCCTGCCGCCGCCGCGGGTAGACTCCGTGGTCGTGCGGCTTACGCCGCGTCCGACGCCCCTGGCGGCGGTGTCGGCCCCCGCCGCGTTCCCCCGTTTCGTGCAGCGGGTCTTCCAGGGTCGGCGCAAGCGCGTTGCGAACGCGCTGGCCTTCGCCGGCGACCGGGCCGCGGTGCGGGCGGCCTGCGCGGCGGCCGGCGTGGATCCGACCCTGCGCTGCGAGGCCCTTTCGGTCGAGGCCTTCGCGCGCCTGTTCGAGCACCTGCACGGGCATGGCCATGCCTGAGCTGCCCGAGGTGGAGACCGTGCGCCGCGGCCTCGCGCGCTTCTTCGGGCGCGACCGCCCGCGGATCGCCTCCGTGCGCCGAAGCCCCCTGCCGTTGCGCGCGGTCCGCTGGCGCACCGTGCCGCTTGCACGCCTTGCGGGCGCCCGGCTCGTCGGCGTGGACCGCCACGGCAAGGTCCTCTTGCTTCGCCTCGACGGCCCGGCGACGCTCGCGCTGCACCTTGGCATGAGCGGCCGCCTGCTCGCCGACCGCGGCGAGGCCCCGCGACGCCCCCACACCCACCTCGTCCTGCGCTTCGACGACGGCCGGCGTCTGCGCCTTTGCGACCCGCGCCGCTTCGGGTCGGCATCGGCCCTGGCCGGGCACCCCTCCGGGGCCGACCTCGGCCTCGGCCCCGACGCCCTCGACCACCCCTGGACCGCGGAGGCCTTCGTGCAGGCGTTCGCCGGGACGCGCCGCACGGTCTTCGACGCCCTCCTCGACCAGCGGCGGATCGCCGGCCTCGGCAACATCTACGTGCAGGAGCTGTTGTTCGAGGCCCGCATCGACCCGCGGGCCGCCGCCGGGCGCCTCGCACGGCGCAGCACCGCCCGCCTCGCCGCGCGGGTCCGCCCACTGCTCGAAGCGGCGATCCGCCGCGGCGGCACGACCCTGCGGGACTTCCTCGACCCGAGCGGCCACGCCGGCACGAACGCGAACGCACTGAAGGTCTACGGCCAGGCGGGCGCGCCGTGCAAGATCTGCGGCACGACGCTACGGCCCCTACGCCTCGGCGGACGCACGGTCACGTCTTGTTCCAGGTGTCAGCGCACCGGCCGTTCCCATACCACCCGCGCGACCACCCGCTTGCTACCATGATCGTCATGTTCCCTATCCTCGCACGTCCTTCACGTCCTCACACCCGCCCCCTTTCGCTGTTCGCGTCGTTCGCCCTGCTGGGCGGGTGCGGCGACGACGGCGCGCGCGGAACCGGATCGGACACGGCCACCGGGGGCACGTCGCTGTCCGGGACCACGGCCTCGACCTCGGCCACGGACACCGCCACCGCCGGCACCACGGCAGGAACGGTGGGCCCGGCGTCGGGGACGGCCGGATCGACCGGCACGAGCGGCGGGAGCAGCACGAGCGGCAGCACCGGCACGAGTGGCAGCACCGGCACGAGCGGCAGCACCGGCGCGACCACGGGCCAGGTCTGCCCCCAGGGCGAGATCGTGTGCGAGGGGAACACGGCCAAGGAATGCGACGGCATGGGAGGCTTCTCCCAGGAGACCCCCTGCGCCGAGGTGTGCGTGGAGGGGCTCGGATGCGCCACGTGCGTACCGGGCGAGGCGCAGTGCAACGGGGACACGGTGGAGGTGTGCGACCCGAACGGCGACATGTTCGTCCCGACCGAGACCTGCGACCCGATCCAGGGGCAGACGTGCGATGCGCAGCTCGGCACGTGCACCGGCGCGTGCAGTCCGGCCTCGATCGGGCTATCTTATATCGGCTGCGACTACTATCCGACGGTCACCCAACAGTACGATCTCTATAACACGAGCCCGCCGGACGACTTCGCGGTGGCCGTGGCGAACACCTCGGGAAACACCGCGACGGTGACGGTCACGCGCGGCGCAAACACGGTGGACACGTTCGACGTGATGCCGGGGGATGTGGCGGTCCGAGTGTTGCCGTGGGTGAACCCCCTGACCAAAGGGACGGGCCCATCCGTACTGGTGGCCGATGGCGCCTACCGCCTGCGCTCGACACAGCCGGTCACGGTCTACCAGTACAACCCCCTCGGAGCGACGGTCACGAACGACGCCTCGCTGCTCCTGCCCGTCAATGCCTGGCAGTCCGACTACGTGGTGGCGTCATGGCCCCACTGGTTCGCTTACAGCCTGCCAGGTTTCTACGCGGTCGTGGCCAGCGAAGACGGCACCACCGTGACGCTCACGCCGTCGGCCACGGGCGGACAGGTCCAGGCCGGCGGCGGCGTGGCGGCCAACGGCACCGGGCAGGTCACCCTCGACCAGGGCGACGTTCTCCAGGTGATCACGGCCGGCGGTGACCTGACCGGCACGCGCGTCACCTCGGACAAACCCGTGCAGGTCATCGGCGGGCACGACTGCACCCAGGTCCCCATCGGCACACCGGCCTGCGACCACCTGGAGGAGGCCATCTTCCCGGTGGATGCGCTGGCCAAGGAATACTTCGTGGCGCCCCCGGTGCATCCGTCGAACCCGAACGCCGAAAAGGGCCAGATCGTACGCATCATCGCCACGGAGCCCAACACGTCGCTGACCTACGATCCGCCCCAGGGCCTGCCGGGCTCCATCGCCGCCGCGGGCGACTTCATCGAGTCGTCCATCGGGACCACCCCCTTCCAGGTGACCGCGGACAAGAAGATCCTCGTCGTGCAGTACATGGTGGGCCAAAACGCCAACTACGGCCTGTCGGACCCGGCGATGCTCATCGCCGTGCCGGCCGAACAGTTCCGCCAAGACTACCTGTTCCACGCGGCGACGAACTGGGTCGCGAACGTGGTGGACGTCATCGCCCCCGACGGCGCGAACGTCACCGTGGACGGCAACCCCGTCCCCGCGATGAGTTGGACGGGGATCGGCGCCACCGGCTGGTCCTGGGCCCACGTGCCCCTGTCGAACGCGGGCACCGGCAACCACACCGTCTCGTCCGACCAACCCGTGGGGATCTCCGTCTACGGGGTGCAAAGCTACGGCAGCTACTGGTACCCCGGCGGCCTCGACCTTTCGATCATCCCACAGTAAGGGGCGGGGGGGGCCTCAAGTGCCGGCCCCGGGGAGACGATGAGCCCCCCGTGGCCGGCTTCCACGCCCCCGGCGCAGCCGCCGGCGCTGCGGCCCCCCGCGTGTGGCACCCGCGCCCGGACGCGAACCGCGACAACCTCGCGGCGGACCTTCGGGACGTGCTCCGCGAAGCGGACGGGCCCATCGTCCTGTTCATCGTCCTGGACACGGCACGGGGCCGGCCGGTCGCCGCCGCCTTCGACGAGGCGGCCCAAACCGGGGCAGCGGACGACCTGCGGGCCGTGTGCGTGCTCCTGCGCGACCTCCGGTCGGCCGGCGGGGCGGCCCACGCCGCCTACGCGTTGCGGCGGAGCCTCGCCGTCCTCGGCGTGCCGTTCGGACTGGCGACGGACGTGAGGGGGGCGCGGGCCTTCGTGACGCGGGCGCTGCGCGACGCCGGGATCGACACCCACCTCCCCGCCCTCCACCGCGCGGCGTAGTGACAAGCCGAGGGGCCCGCGGTACGACCCCGCCGTGCACGATCCCGGCGACCGCCCCACGAAGGGCGCTGCGCTCGGCCGGCGCGTGGCCGTGGGGGCCGCCGTCGTGCTGACCGTCGCCTACCCGCTCGTCGTGTACGCCACGCTCGCCCGCGGGACCCGCCCGCGGCGCGTCGCCGCCGTCCTGGCCGTCCTCTACGGCCTGTCCCTGCTCGCGGGCTGGCTCGGACGCGGCCGGGCCGCGCGGGCTGGCCGGGCCGCGCGGCCCCTCTGGCCGGCGCTCGCCTGCGTTCTCGTCGCCGCGATCCTGGACACGCCCTGGGCCCTGCTGGCCATGCCCGTGGCGATCAACCTCGCCCTGCTCGTCTCCTTCGCCGCCACCTTGCGCCGCGGCGCGACCCCCATGGTCGAACGGTTCGCGCGGGTCACCCGCCCGGACCTCTCGCCGACGGCCGTCGTCCACTGCCGCCAGGCCACCTGGGCGTGGACGGTCTTCTTCGCCCTCAACGCCGCGGTCACGGCGGCCCTCGCCCGCTTCGACCCCGCCCTGTGGGCGCTCCACACGGGACTGTTGGCCTACGTGGCGATGGGCCTGTTGTTCGCGGGTGAATACGCCGTGCGGAGGGTCCGCATGGCCCGCGACGCTGAAGACGCCCCCGCCCCTGGCGACCCCCCGCGCCCTGTGCGTTAGCGCACACCACCGCCGAATGCCGCGCGGCCGTCTTGTCGCCGCGGAGACTTTGCCCCATCGTCCTGCTTCCGTGAAGCTTCCGCGCCCAACCGGCCCCACGCCCGGCGAAGCGAGTTCTCCCGACCGGCGGGGTCCCTTCGATCTCGCGCTGGTGGTGGACGCCCTCGCGGGTGGCCTGCCCGGCGACCTGGATCGGGTCGTGGTGGCCTGCCGGCGCCCGGCCGCCTTCGCCGCCGCCCTCGCCGCGACCTGGCGCGCCGGCGCCGTGGCCGTCCTGCCGGTGAACCTCGGCGAGGGGCGGCTCGCGGACGCCGCGGACGCCCCCCGCTGCCTGGTCCTGCGCGACGCCGACGTGCCGCTGCCCGACGCGCCGGACCCCGCATTGATCCGGCCGCTGCCGCTCCCCTCGCTCCCAAGCGACCGCGTCGTGGCCGAGGTGTTCACCTCGGGCAGCACGAAGGACCGTCGCCGGGCCCCCAAGACCGCGGGCCAGCTCCTCGGCGAGGCGGCCGCGCTCGCCGACGCCTTCGCCGGCACCTCGTTGGTCGGCCCCGTGCTCGCCACCGTCCCGCCGCACCACATCTACGGCCTGCTGTTCGGCCTGCTCGCCCCCTTCGCGGCCGGCCAGCCCGCCGTGGACACCACCGCGCTCCACCCGGAGGCGGTGGCACTCGCCCTGCGGCGCAGCGGCGCACGGACCCTCGTCAGCACGCCCGCCCACCTGCGCAGCCTCGCCCTGCTCGACCCCGGTGAGATCGATCCCGGCGTCCACGTCTTCTCGTCGGGCGCCCCCCTCCCGCCGCGCACGGCCGCCATGCTCCACGACCGCTTCGGCGTCGAGGTCACGGAGGTGTTCGGCTCCACCGAGACGGGGGGCATCGCCCACCGCACCACCCGCGGAGGGATCCTCCCCGACCGGTTCACCCCGCTGCCCGGGGTGGAGATCGCCGTGCGGGCCGGCCGCCTGTTCCTGGTGGCCTCGCCCTTCCTGCCCCCGTCCGCCCCGCGCCCCTTCCCGTGCGACGACGGGGCCGAGGCCGCCGGCGCCGGGTTCCGCCACCTCGGGCGCCTCGACGACGTGGTCAAGGTGGCCGGCAAGCGGGTCTCGCTGCGGGAGCTCGAGCGCGCCCTGCTGGACGTGCCGGGCGTCGAGGACGGGGCGGTGGTCGCCGAGCCGGACCCGGGCGGCCGTGGCGCGCGGATCCGCGCCCTGGTCGTGGCCCCCGACGCCGACCTCTCGGCGGTGCGCGCCGCCCTGGCTCGGCGTTTCGACCCGGTGTGCGTGCCCCGGCCCCTGCGATCCGTCCCATGCCTTCCACGGACGGCGACCGGAAAACTCCCTCGTGTCACCATCGAGCGCCTCTTGGACCTGTCCGCCTGCGCCGTACCGCTGCGGCTGCTCGAACGGGACGACACGGCGAGTCTGCTCGAGGCCCGGATCCCACGGGACCTGCCCGACTTTCGGGGGCACTTCCCCGGCGACCCCGTGCTGCCGGGCGTGTCGCAGATCCTCCGAATCGTCCTGCCGGCCGCCGCCGCCTGCTACCCGGTGGTGGGGCCGCCGCGGCGGATCGCCCGCCTGAAGTTCAAGGCCACGATCCGACCCGGGGACCGCGTGCAGGTCCACCTCGCTCCGCCGTCGCAGGGCCGGATCCGCTTCGAACTGGCCCGCAACGGAGGCTCCTGCACGGTCGGCGCGGTCGCCTTCGCGGCCGCCCCGGCCGGCGGCGAGGGCGCACCTTGCGCACCTGCCGCCGACCGTGCATAAACGGTCCGGCTTTGCGTCGAAGGGGGGCACGTAGTATCCCGCACCCGCCATGGACGCCCCGGAACGAACGCCGGGCCGGGATCTGCCGGCCCACCCGCAGCTCGAGCAGGAGATCCGCGCGCTCATCGTCGAGGCACTGATGCTCGAAGACGTCACGCCCGACGACATCGACCCGGTCGCGCCGCTGTTCGGCAACGCCCCCGGAAGCCTCGGACTCGACTCCATCGACGTGCTCGAACTGGCCATGGCCCTGCACAAGCGTTACGGCGTCCGCACGCGGTCGGACGACGACCGCAACCGCGAGGTCTTCTACAGCGTGCGCACCCTCGCCCACTTCGTCGCCACCGAGCGCAAGACCGACGAAAAGGTCCAAGCATGACCCCGCAAGAAATCGAACGAAAGATCGTCACGATGATGGTGGAGACCTTCGAGCTCGACGAGGGCGCCGTCACCCGCGACGCCAGGCTCTACGAGGACCTCGAGCTCGACAGCATCGACGCCCTGGACATGGTGGTCAAGCTGCAAGAGCTCATGCACCGCCGCGTGACCGAGGACGAGATGCGGGGGCTTCGCACGGTCGGCGACGTGGTGGACCTCGTCGTCCGACAGCAGGACGCGCCCGCGGCGGTGCCCCAGGATCCTCCGGCCGAGCGCTCGGCGGGCTAGGCGGGGCCGCCATGGACACGCCGGACGCGGACCTCGGCGGCACGCTTCGCCTGTGCGCGCTGGTCCCGACCTACGACAATCCGGCTACGATCGCCGAGGTCGTGACGCGGCTTCGGGCCCACGTGCCCGACGTCGTGGTCGTGGACGACGGCAGCGGCCCGGCCGGCCGCGCCGCCGTGGAGGACCTCGGCCGCCGGGGCCTCGCCCACGTGCGGCACCGCGCCCGCAACGGGGGCAAGGGCGCCGCGGTCAAGACGGGCCTTCGGCACGCGCAGGCCCTGGGCTTTACCCACGCACTGCAGGTGGACGCCGACGGACAACACACCCTCGAAGACGTGCCGCGCATGATCGCAGCCATGCGACAGCACCCAAACGCCCTCGTGCTCGGCGCGCCCCGGTACGATCACTCCGCCCCCGCCGCGCGCCTCGCCGGCCGCAAGATCACGAAGTTCTGGACCGACTTCGAGACCTTCGGGCCGGTCATCGACGACCCCATGTGCGGCTTTCGGATCTACCCGGTGGAAGCGGCCCTGGCCGCCAACGCCCGCGGCAACCGCATGGACTTCGACATCGAGATCGCCGTGCGCATGGTCTGGCGGGGCACGCCGGTGGTCAACGTCCCGACCCGCGTGCGCTACCTGCCCGCGGAGGAAGGGGGCGTGTCCCACTTCCGTCTGGTGGGCGACAACGTGCGGATCAGCCTCCTGCACGCGCGCCTGGCCACCCGCTCGATCGTCGCCCGCCTGCTGCCGGGCCGGCGCAAGCGGCCCCGCAGACTCCCCGCCCCCACAGCCCCGTTGACC
>Ga0256839_1006219_pt1 | contig 10593 bp, 9 predicted proteins | sample 354166metaG_FD_185968 | JGI IMG/M metagenome (GOLD analysis project Ga0256839, IMG submission 185968) | Hydrothermal vent microbial communities from Mid Atlantic Ridge, Atlantic Ocean - 354-166 | ecosystem: Environmental > Aquatic > Marine > Hydrothermal vents | place: Atlantic Ocean: Mid... | reverse complement strand
CTTTTGTTCTACAACGCTCATATGCGATGTTACCCACGCCACAAGTTTTACAAGTGCTGTGATCATAGCCACGCTGTGGGCAGCAATAGCAAACAGCAAGCCCCATTCTACTGGTGTCATAGTAATTTCCTTATCTGTTAGAGGTTTAGTATTTTGAGAGCACAACCCACTGGCCACCGTCTGAATAGATGGTGATGGCGGCAAAGTGAGATGTTAAATTCCAGATTTGCGCGTCTGGGCCGCCGGACCCTCCGGCGAGCTGGATTTTGACAATATTGCTGGAGGGATCGATTTTCTTGATCGTGCAGACACGCCCCTGCGCTTTATTAGCAGCGGGGATTTCAAAAATGATTTGTCCGGTAAAAGACGAAACTAGATAAACGCGGTTGAGCATATCGGCTTGAAATGTACCAGAGGGCGCGGCGGCGTTATCGATAAAACGGCTGGGGCGCGGCATGCGATTATCTTGTGTTACCCACCAGGTTGCGCCGTTGGAAAGCAACGTTACTGTGTCATATTGTTGTAGCAACGTCAGCGTCCGGTTATCTGGCCCAGCGCCATTATTTTCTTTCACATTGATCGGGTTATCGCGCAAATCCGCTTTCTTCAGCGTTACCCAGCGCCCCGTTGCATCCCCGGCATTGGGCAGGATCAAATCATAGGAGCGATTAAACGAGCTGAGCAGATAAAATGTATGCTCCAGATCGATATTGATATCGCCGCTACTGCCTGCGGCTGGGTCGATATAGGTCGTACCGCGCGTCATGCCGTCCACATGAACATCGGTGACGTAAACGTCTTTCAGAAAATTCCTCTTGGGGTAACCCGCATCATAAGCCTGATATTCGCCTTGCAGTGTTGGATCCCAAATCGCCGCGCCGCCCGTGGCAGAAAACAGCCGAATGATCGTGTTATCCAGCGAGCCGTTATCGATCCGAATACCGGGCGCAAGACCGAGGCATTCGGCATAAAAATTGGTGATGACATTGCTTCGTGCGCCAAAGCCCAGCCGAAAACAAGCCTGCGCGGTTACATCGACATTGGCTTCGCAATCGGTGAAGCTATTATTGAACTGCCCCGTCGAGACAAAGAATCCGGAACCGGACATTGGCGCGGACAAGGAATAAACCCGCACATCATAAAACTTGTTTGCATTAGGCGAGTCACCAAAGGTGGCTGGATCATTCCAGTCATCGGGCGTGGTGGTAAGCAGCACGCCGTCAATCTTAGGCCGCGCAACCAGAACACGACTGATATTGTTCCAGTAACACGGGCGATCAAAGCTATTCCAACCATCCAGCGTGATGCCGATCTGCGCGTCCCAGATGGTGACATTCTCCACGACATTCTTTACGCAGGGGCTGACTTTTCCTGCCATAAAGATTGCCGACGCGCCGCCGACAATGCGGAGATTTCGAAGATGTGAATACCCCTCCACAAACTCCACGGCATTAAAACTGGCCGAATATGGCGGGGACTGGCTCTCATCAAGCGGTGTGGCTTGTGCCTGAATGACGGACATATCGCCGTATCCGATCAGGCTCATGCCGTAATTTAAGATAATGGGAGCGGTGATCCGGTAATTGCCTGCCGATAAAACGCAGATTTTGTTTTCTTGTAAACATTGATTGATCGCAGCCGTATCATCATTCAGGCCATCACCAAGCGCGCCATAATCCTCTGGTCTTGGCGCTTCTCGCGCGGCCAGATATTGGCGCAGATCAAGCTTGGAAACACCCTGACCGGGAACAAGAATTTCATCTATTTTTGGCATGGGTTATAGCTCCGCGCTGGCGAGAATGATCCCGCCTGTACCGCGCTGTATGTGAAAACGCCCAGAGGTGAGACCGGAAAACAAAGCAATGTCCGCGCGTCCGTGATGTGCGTTGTTTTCGTGGATGGTGCCGATATTGGCTGTACTTTGCGCGAAGTCCGCCGTGTAGCCATCGGTGAAAGCAAGCGCGGCTGTAGCCTCATAAGTGGGGGTGGCTCTCATATTTGGGTGATTTAGAACCACCTGCATGTTGCTGCTGGAATTGGCCACGGCCACAAGCCCTGTGACGGGGCGCAAGTAACGTGAAACCAGCTTTTCTTCCAGCGACACAGGCCGCGCCATAAAGGGGCGTTTTGTAGTGCCGATGGTGAGTTGCTCTTGTCCGAGATAAGTATCCTTTGTGGTAATAGCGCCGCAATCGACTTTGACCTCAATCTCGATGCCGTTGCGGCAATCACCCATATCAGCAATGGCAAGATCAATGTCTGAATTGGCATTATTGGCGATGGAAATTGTTCCCATGGCAATCTGCGTGGTGGTCGTGAAATCATCCAGCGCATTGGCTTTGCGCACAGTGATGATGAAATCTTGCGCAACGCCGTGATCGTGATAAACCCGCGCGGAATAATAAGCGGCTTGGTTAAAAAACTTCCACGCATCCTTGGCCTCAATCCGGCGACGAAACAGGATCGCACCAGCGCCTGTGAGCGTGGCGTTTTCAACGAATGTGGCATGACCGGTCTCGCTCAAAGTAAAAGAGGATGTCACGCGTTTAATCGTGCCTGAGGTGACTGCGCCCTCGGCTTTAACCGAAAGCAGATCAATCGGCGTTTTATCCCATGCTGTTCCCAGCGTTTGATCTCCGCGATGGGAGACACGTCCACAGCCATTGATAATGGCATTTTCCAATCCGTGCAGGGGAATATCGTTGATGTCACCGTAATTGCCACTGGTGGCCACCGTTGCCAGATCACCGGGCTGGGTTGCTGTATCGGCTTTTGCGCCTTGAGCGGCAGTGGCAAAAGCATTTGCATCTTGCAGGGCTGTATCTGCCAGCGCTCCTTGTGCAGCGCTCGCAAAATCTCCGGCATTCGAAGCTGCCGCCGTTCCTGCATCGGCGATGTCAGCTAAAAGATGCGTATGCACAGCATCTGCCAGCCCATTCCTGATATCATTCGGCGAAGTGCGGCGCGTAGCTCCGCCTTGCACAATGGGAATATCTTCATCACCAACTAAAGGGGTGACTGCCGAGGGCAGCTCGGAAATTTTCTTGGTCGTGGTCATGTTTTAGCTCCTTAAAGTTTATTCGAGAACGAGAGTGACCGTCTCATTCCCTGTGGTGGTGGCCTGTACCGGCCCAGCAAAGTTGGATTTATTGCCGTAGCGGTCAACGGCGCGTAGCCAGTAATAACGAACCTCATTTCCGGCCAGCAAATTGCGGGTAAATGAGTTGTCGTAGACTTCTAAAATGCGCGCGGCATCAATCTCCGGCGTGGGCGTATCGGTGGTTTTTTCAAAAACCTCGACATAGCGGAAATCACTCTCGGTAATGGCGTCCCAGCTTACGATAATAAAATCATCCCCCGCCGAGGCCGTGACGTTATTCGGTTCATGCGGCGGCACGGATTGATTGTTCGGCACGACCACCGCTGGCGCATCGCCGATAGATTTCAAATCAGATTGCACGAAGGCATAAACGCTCGCGCCGTCCTCCTCGAAAGTGAGATCCACGCCCATATCCTCAACCATCTGCCAGTTGCTAATCCGGCACGGCAGGCCATTAATGCCAAAGCGCGGCAAATCAACGGCGATTGTATTGCCTGCTGCGACCTGAAACCCTGCCAGATTAGCAGGGTATTGAATCTGGCGCTGCCTGCGCACTTGCTCCAAAGCAATCTTGGCAATGCGCTGCGCCATGGTGTGCGACGTGGTGAACGAGAAATCCAGTGTCGAGAATATCTCCTCGCCTTTATCCTCCGTAACGTAGAGAACAGAGGTCACGGAAGGGTAATCCGTGGATTGCCAGTTATGGGTTGGCGATACAAATGCGCCTTTCACGCCATTGAATAATTGGCGCTTGGAACGGTGCGGACGCATAATGACGGCATCACGCAGGAAACTCTCGTCAAAGGTTTTGAGCGGCGGGCTATAAGCTCCAACTTGAAGGTGCCATTTCCCGCTGGTATGAACCAAAAATCCAGCGCAGCTTCCCAGCATATTCTCTAAAATATCGCGTGGATTATCTGTCAAATCCACAACGCCGTTGCAGGTGTAACGCTTTTCTGTAGCGTCCAGCGTTGCCACGATTTCATCGCAGATATTAGCGGCGGCAATGAAAGAATTTACATCGATCTCTTCAATACTGGCCCCAAGACCAATATCAGAAATCAGATAATTCAGAACACAAAGGGCTGCGTTATCAGACCACACCGTGAGCGTGGTGCGTGGATCGTAGATTTTGCGCCCCTTCACAATGGCAGAGATATTAGGCGTGCCACCCGCATAGGTTTTTTCATCATAGCGCAGTTGCGTATGGATATAAGCTAACTCTCGCAACCTATGCGCCGCTGTCCACCCACCGCCGGAATTATCGATCAGGACTTGATCCGCAACCTGATCAATGTCTCCCAGATGTTTATAGATGCTGGCGTAAATCGTGCCATCGCGTTTGTAAGGTAGAGCGCTGGCATCACCATTCCCGTCCAGCGGCACGATCTCATCATTAAATAGAATATCACCAATAGATTCAACTTCGTGCGCTGCCAGCACAATCACCCAATGCAGCATATCCAGCTTGGTATCGCTCGCGCTGACGGGGCGGCTGTGCGTGAATACAAGCGGCCCCGATACGCGCACCTCGCCATAAATAATGCGGTGCGCCGTGATCGGCTGGTTGACCATCTCTGTACGGCCACGAGAGCCATTGGCTATCGATGTGACGGACGGCGAAGAAAACTTCGGCTGCTTTGGCTTGGGCGCAAAAAGCGGAGCCGTAAACGACACCACCGCAGAGCCAACAACACCGCCGACAATCGCACCAATAATACCGCCGCCGACAACGCCGCTGACAAAATTAGAGGCCACCGCGCCAAGGACAACGGGAATAACTTGGGGCATTATCCAATCCTCCATGCACGTTTGGCTCGAAGAATAGGAAAGCCAAGCAGACCGTCTGACCCTGGTGCAAAGATATGCTCTCCAGCGATAACGCCCAGCGTGTCACCGCGCCCGATATCAAATAGGCAAACATCACCGCGCTGTGCAGTAAGTGGCGGGATTTTAGGGATTCCGTTCTTTTTGGCTATAGCTTCGGCGATCCCAGCCACGCCACCGTGTTTTTTCAGTAAGCGTAATGCTCCAGCTTTGGTTTTATATCTCCGATAATCTCCAGCAAGATCAATGCCTGTCATGATCTCCACGCAATGGGCAGCAAAAAGGCAGCAATCATTTTTACCCCACACGAATGGCTGATTACGGTCAGCCTCAATCTTTCCGGCTAGAAGCTCCGGCCAGTTTGGTAGTCGTTTAATCATTGATTTCCTTTGGAATATTTAGTATGGTTATAGGTACATACAAATAGCCATACTTTTATGTGGTTTTAACAAACAAAAAATGGTACAATAGAGATATGGAACAACCGAGCTTCGAATGGGATGAGGCCAAAAATACAGCCAAAAAGAAAAACGCTATTTTTGCTTCGGTAAAGTTAATGACGGCATTTTAACGGTGCGGTTTACGTACAGAAAAAACCTCATCCGTATTATTGGTGCCGGGTACTGGCGAAAAGGACGCAAAATCTATGAGCAAAAAAACAGTTAAATACACAGACGGTGACATTGGCGAGTTTAAAGTCCTTGATGACTTTTTACCCCCACCGCATGAGCTGGTTAAAAAAGATGAAACTGTAAAAATCACGCTTTCCTTAAGTCGTGACAGTATTGATTTTTTTAAGACCCAAGCCACTAAACTGGATGTGCCTTACCAGCGCATGATCCGCGCTCTGGTTGATGATTACGCTGAAAAACATAGCTCTCATTAATCATTCCGGCGCTCTGCCCCAGATGATTTGTTTGTCTTGCATGCTCGGCACGTATTCCAAGCCTTTATCGCCGGGGTAGCGGGATTGTTGATCTGCGTCTGTGTAGCGTTTCGTGCGGGGGCGCTCTAAATCACGCAAGCGGCTTTCGGCGGTAAGCGTCACCGTGGCTGTCTCGCCGCCATCTAAAATTTCCACCGTGTCCATGCGCCCATCGAAGATCAGTACCGGATCCATAATGAGAGTTTTGAAATCGGCCTCTATGAAGCCCAGATAGAGTTTGGCTTTGTGACCCTGCACAGGAAAATTGCTGACTTTATCGATGAGGTCGGCAGGAATGCCGCTAAGTTGAAAACTGGCTCCTGTGGCGCGCAATTCCGTGGTTTCTTCAATGGTCGAAACCTTGCCCAATGTCCCTGCGCCGTACCATGTAAAGCCGCCCCATTGCAGCTCGCCCATCCCGCTCCATGCACGGTCTGTGCTGGTCTCAAAATCAAACTCGGCGAGGAGAATCGGGCGCACCACTTGCTTCTCCGTCTCGGCGGACAGAGTTGCATCAAGGCGTTTTTCGGTCATAATTTAAAGAATCTGTTCAAAGGTTAAAGTATAAGTGGATCGGTTTGGCGGGATCGTGCGGTTGTCTCCGGCATCGTCATTTGTAAGCCGCATCAAAACGTTGATACCGCCCAGCACAAGGGGTTGTTCGCTAATCGTTGTGCGCAGTTTCGGGGCAATAGGCACGGCGGCAAAGCCGTTAATGTCTGTGATCACATCTTCCAAAATCAGATGCGCATGACCCTGGACTGGCATAATGCTTTGTCCGGCTTTGATAACAGTGTGCCACGGCGCAAGCCCGCCGATCAGTAATTCACGATCACCACCTTCGATCAATGTTGCCTCTCCATCGCCCTCGTAAAACCCGCCGCCCACTTGCACAGGCATATCTTCCCATTCTTGCGTTTGCAGGATGTAGCCTTCATGCGCGGCGATCTCTAAAGCATCACCATGCTCCAGTGTTAGGATATAGCCACGGTCGGTTTCGAACGGGATACCGACATTATCGGCCAGTAAGATCAGACCAATTTCGGTTAGCAAGATCACGCCGTCAGGAAACAACATTTCTGAATCGAAAACCCCGCCAAACAGGGCGTTATCTTCCGTGCCCAGCGGCGGACTTTCCTCGACAGTCAAAAGCCCTTCTTCATTGGTCTGGTCGTCAAAATCATAGTGATCATCAAAAAAGGTGAGACCAATTTCAGCCGCATAAGCATCCATGCTATCCGTAACAGACACAGCCACATTGCGCCGAAAATCAGGCACCAGAATTTGCCCGACTGCACCGCGTAGCTCTGCAATAAGCGCATCAAGTTCCCGCGCACGCGCATTTTCCAGCTCGAAAGTAAACGCGGCAATCCAGCGCACGCCTTCACGCTCCAGCACCTGAAATTGGCCTGTAAGCGAGGATATAAACTTTGTGACCGGATGTTTGAGGTGGAATTTCTGGCTGCGCGGATATATTTCAGAAGGCCAATTCATTATCATTGTGGCAGTACCTCAATCAATTCCAGATCAAAGCTGGTTAAATGGCGGTTATCGGTCGCATTCTCGGTTTGGCTATCATCGGACAAGCGCATGCGCACACGGCAATCATTGGTGATTAAAGCGCCGGGCGTAACGGCTTCGCGCAAACGCGGGGCAATATTCACCGAAGCCGCGCCCGTAACATCCGCGTCAACATCCTGCAGTACAATATGAGTGCGGCCTGTGGAGGTCTGAATTAAATCACCCGCCTTCAAAACACCCAGCGCATCCGGTGTAAATCCATCCACGGTCAGGGTCGTGGCGATACCGCTTACAAGCTGCGGGCTTCCCGCCAGCGAACCTTTGGCTTTGAGCCTGCGAAAATCCGGTACAAACACATGCCCGACCGCGCCGCGCAAAGTTGCCAGCAAAGCATCGAGCCGCCGCGCATCCAATTCACTGCGCACAAGCGATAGCTTTGTAACCCAGCGCGCAGCATCACGCTCCAGCACTTGGACCTGTCCGGTCAGCGGATTATCAAAGCGCGTGGAGACAGTACGGATATAAAAGCTTTGCTCCCCCGGTCTTAAATCCAGCGGCCAGTTGATTTCAATATCTGCCATGTTGTGTTACTTTCAAGATAGTTATGGAGATAAAAAATGACAAAAACTGCTTTATTAATCGTTGATGTACAAAAAGGTTTTTTGAACGAAACAACCAAGCATATTCCTTCACTTGTTGAGGAATTAATATCTTCACAAAATTATTCCTTAATTTGTGCTACACGTTTCATAAATCACAATAATTCTCCTTTTGTAAAATGGATGGGTTGGAAACGCTTTTTAAAAACGGAAACAAATGACATTGAGCTTGCCTTTTCTTGTCCAAATAGTGTTCATATTTTTGATAAAACAACTTATAGCTCTCTAACACCGCACTTGCTTGAAATACTACAGGAGCAAGATATCGATAAAATTTACCTTTGTGGCATGGATACAAATATGTGTGTCTTTATGACGGCATCTAATATTTTTGAGCATGGTATTTATGAACCTTTTGTCCTTTCAAAATATTGTTCGAGTCATTCTGGCGAAGAATTTCATGAAGCTGGTTTAATGCTTTTAGAAAAAGCTATTGGTAAAGATCATATACTCTAATCATTACTCAAACCTTGATCCGCGTCGTTGCCAACTATCGACGGTGCGGCGGTGCGCTAGGCGGGCGCTGGTTTCAACGATGCCGGGAATGCGGGCGCTCAAAGCTTCATCAACGGCGCGCCGAACGGAAATCGAAGTCCCCGCCGGATCGTTAGACCCGCGTGCATCAACATTAACGGTGTAGACATTCCCGCCGCCGCCGATGGATTGCACGCCGAGTTTTCCAGCGCGTGTTCGGGTGAGCGGCATTACCGCTTCTGGCCCAGCTTCGCCCATTAGCCCCATGCCTTTTGCCATGGGAAAGAGCGTTGGTTTTGAAACAACGCCGCCTCTGGCGAAAGCTGTCACCTTGCCGCTTTGAAAGGCTGCGCCTTGTTCAAAGAATCCACCGCCGCCGTTACCGCCGAAGATATTGCCGATCAAACCGCTTAGGCCTTGCGCGAGCGGCCCTGTAATCTGGGTGCGAATAAGCATCCGCGCGACATCTTCGATAATGCTATCGACCATATCCTTGAATTCGAATTTGCCCGTGGTCGTGGCTTTGACCAGCGCATCTTCCAACCCCTGCATGGCGTTGCTGACCACGCGCTCAACATTAGCCGCCATGTCGGTGGCTTCCTCGGCGTATTTATCCAGCGCACGTTTGGCTCCATCAAACCATTTGTCACTAGCCTCCGCCAGCGTGTCATAAGCCTTCTTACCAGCGGCTTCGAACTCCTCAAGATTAATCGCGCCTTCTTTTAAAAGCGCGTTTAGCTCCTCCATGCGCTCGTTATATTGATCCTGCGCAGAGATATTATCTTCGGTGATTTTCTTGATTTCTTCGATGAGCTTCTGCTTGCGTCGCTCGACTTGCTTCTCTTCTTCCTTGGCGGCCTTCAGGCGGTGATATTCCTCTACCAATTGCTGGATTTGCTGCCCTTCAAGGCTTTTAAGCTCTACCCCTGCGGCTTGTAATTGATTGTAAATCTCTTGGGTTTTTTCATCACGCAAGAGCTGTGCATTGCGGAATTTAAGGCTTTTCGTGACCTGATCAATTTTCTTGCGCTCATTTTCTAACCGTTTGATCAGCGCTTTATCAGCCTTTGAAGGGCCGCCCTTGGCTTTACGCTCCTCGGCAACCCGCGCTTGCGCGGCTTTGGAGCGTGCATTTTCAGCGTCGCGCTGAAGCTTTCTAACCCGCTTTTCCTGCTCTCGCAGGGCTTTGATGGATTCTTTAGACGGACCAAAATCAAGCGTAGCAACAAGCTGCCGACCATTATCGGCAATGGCAGCATCTACCGCGTCCGCAAGATTGCTCAAACCTTTTTGCGCCTTAATTTCAATACCGGGAAGCAAATTAACAATGCGCACGGCGTTATCATAGATGAACTCCAGCGAGCGCAAAACGCCCCGTGCTAGCCCCAAAATAGAGGTTTGCGTCAGTAAAAATGCGGCCTTAATTCCCCGCGCGGTAAAGAACGAGGTTTTCTGCACAATGCCTGTGGCCTCGGCAAAGGCCATCTGCCCCGTCACGGCTTTACTGGCCACACCAATATTGGCGGCAAAACCAGCCGTGAGATCAGCCAGAGCTTCAATCGCGCCCGTATCACCGATAGTGCGCGCCAGCTCCGTCCAGGCATTATTAAGCCGCGCCAAAGATCCGCTGATTGTGCCGTCGAGCTTTTTCGCTGCGCCGTCATAGGATTCCAGCGCTTTAACCAGCGTATTGGCCAGAAATTCACTTGTGACCTCACCAGCGTTCACCATGCGCCGGAAACCGCCTGTGACCAATCCAGCCGCTTTATCCAGCTCCTGCAGGAGACCAGGCAACGGTTCTGTGACCTGATTAAGCTCTTCGGCACGCAGTGTTCCCGCGCTCAACCCTTGCGAGAGACCAAAGAGCACGCGCTGGATATCAACGCCGCTGGCTCCAAGAGCCGCACCCGCATTGACCAAACCTTCCGAAAGCTGGTTCACCTGTTCACGGTTTAAAACCCCAGCATTTTGCAGCACCAAAAGCCGCGCATAACCATCGCTGAGCGTTTCAACGCCGATATTCAATTCATCGGCTTTGGTTTTTAGAAAACTCTGTGTGTTGGCGTAATCCTCGGCGCTGTTGGTGA
>Ga0256839_1006218_pt1 | contig 10595 bp, 9 predicted proteins | sample 354166metaG_FD_185968 | JGI IMG/M metagenome (GOLD analysis project Ga0256839, IMG submission 185968) | Hydrothermal vent microbial communities from Mid Atlantic Ridge, Atlantic Ocean - 354-166 | ecosystem: Environmental > Aquatic > Marine > Hydrothermal vents | place: Atlantic Ocean: Mid... | reverse complement strand
GCCAAGTGTATGACAGTCCCATCAGCTATCACTGATACAGCACAGAGTCTTCCAGGGTCTATGCCTACAACAAGCATGTCAAAGCTAGTCTTAGGGTATGCAAGAGCCCTGAAAAGGGCTCTCAAGGGGTCCTCGTCGGCGACCAGGGGGGCGCGTGCCCACCTTACATGGATCCTGCCGGCCATGCCCGCGTCGGCAACTATTATGGGGTAGCTGGCACCGCTACTACTATTATCTTCGGGTAACACTCTACCCATAGCAGCCGACCTAGGGACCTCCAACCTAATACCCTGGGCTTCGAGTAGCCTCTGATAGCTCTTAACCACTAAGAGGGATTGGGGGCCGGAATAAAGCCATATAATGCGTTTACCTGCCAGTTCTCCCACCACTGGGAGCCCTTCTCCGTAAACAGCCCAGTTTACCTCCTCATGTAGGCCGCGGCTATTATAGTTGATGAGACAGCTGTTAGTATAACGATTCCTATCATGATAGAATACAGTTGCTCGCTTATTATGCCGACCGAGATGCCTGCCTCCCCGGCTATAATGGTAACCGTTAGCAGCGGCACCAGGCTAGAGGAAGCTATTATAGACGATCTCCTCCTAGTAGCGAGGGCCTGCCTAAAGTATAGGTATGAGGGGAGGAACTTGGAGAGCACTATGAGGACACTTATGACGACTATTATGGGCAGCTCTCTAAGCATTAGGACAGCGTTGACGCTCATTCCCGAGGCTACGAAGAAGAACGGCGTGAAGAACCCTGTGGCAAGGCTCTCCAGCTTCTCTCTAAGCTCCCTTCTACTCCTAACAGTCTCGGAAACCACCATTCCTAGAAGGAAACTCGTTAGGACAGAGTGGACGCCTATGGCTTCGCTGAGCACGCCTAGTATTATTATTGCCATGGCGACTAGCCTGATCTCGGCCTCGAAGGGCGCCCCCGAGATCCGCGGCAGGAGCGGCTGGAGGCCGATCACGGCTATTATAACCACTATGTAAAGGGCTAGTGAGGGGTCTATGCTGGCCGTGGCTAGGCTCAGGAACATGATGCCAGCTATGTCAGCTATCATGGCGGCTGTCAAGGCCACCTGGCCCGCTCTCAGCCTTAGAAGGCCCGTGGACTTGAGTATGGAATAGGCTAGTGCGGCGCTTGTGGCAGCAAAGCCTGCTATGAGAATCAGGGTTCCCCCAGTGTCTAGGCCTATGAGCTTCGAGTACGCCAAAGCTACTATAGCCGGGCCCGCGAACGATAAGAGGCCCAGAATAGACACTCTACCGGCCCAGGCGCGCACCAGCTTAAGATCGATCTCGGCCCCCGCCATGAAAAGTACCATGTTAGCCCCAATACCAGCTAGCAGATCCAAGGGCTCCGTGGCTTTTAGTCCAACGATAGCCAGTGTCATGCCCAGCATTAACTCTATCACAGCCACTGGCACGGGAAACCTGGAGCCGAGGTGACTGGACACGATAATAATGTAAGCCACTATGCCAAGCACTGCCAGATCCTCTATCTCATCGGAGAGATACTTGTGAACGGGGTCCCTGGTTACAGCGTATGAAACCAGTAGCCCTGCAACAACCAAAGCAGCGTCTATAGAGTAGCTCCCCCATAGCCTGGCCTTGACTATGCCTTCTGCCAACCAGTGCACCTCTCCTTCAGGCTGTACTCTGATCGTCCATGAATATGGTAGCCTGTTACACACCTAACGCATCCACGTGTTTTTTAAGGGGTTAAGAGCCTGTCTCACCTTTAATAATTTCGCCAAGCTGGGAAAGTACGTATTCTCTAATCTCGCCCACGCTCGGCAGCTTTTCAACTAGGACACCGTCTTTTACGTAGAGCCTAGTTAGTTTCTGCGGTTCCCTCCCATTTCTGCAGGCCGGCGGCCTCTCTCCCATTTTGACGACTATGTCTTCTCCAACCCTACACCTGTAAACCTCTTTGGCTCCGGGCATTTTGCCACGCTTGGCTCTAGGGGTCCATCCACCGTCTTCCTCGACTTCGACTATGTCCATGCTGATATCAATGTTAGGGGGCCAGGCTATACTAGTGCCGACGCCGAAACCGTCAACCACGTCTCTTAGCTCTTTAATCTGGTCCTCGTCGATGCCCCCGCTTACATAGATTTTAACGTCCCTGTAGCCTCTGAGTCTAAGAGCCCATTTTACCTCCTCTACTATGTCGCGCATTCTGCCCCTCCTACTGCTGGGCGTGTCTAGCCTGACCCCGTGGAGTTTCTCGCCCAGGAGATCGGCAGCCATTAGAGCTTCTATTCTCTCGTCGTAAAAGGTGTCTACCAGGGCTATGATCGGGGTCTTCCCATAGTAGAGTTCTGCAAACCAGGACCAGGCTTTCCTCTGGTCACCGAAGACTATTATTAGAGCATGAGGCATGGTACCCCTAGGCTCTACGCCCAGATACTTCCTAGAGAGAACACCGCTTACACCGTCGACGCCCCCAATCAGGGACGCTCTGTCAGCCGAGGGCTGCACGGCCGGGTGCAAGGCTCTAAGTCCGAAGAAGAGGACTGTCCTATCGCCGGCGGCGACTTTTATTCTGGCAGCCTTAGTCGCTATGCTCGTGGCGAACCTGAGAACGCCAAGGATTGCGGTTTCGAGCTCCGCGAAATCCCTATATACGCCTTCTATAGTCATTAGCGGCTGCCTTCTCCTAAACAATGTGCCCTCGGGCACGGAATAGACGTTAACCTTCTTACCCAGGAGCATTGCAAGAGCCTCCTCGAGGCCCGCGAAGACGGCCCACTCATAGCCTCGGGGGAAACTGTAGGCGTTGACCTCTGCCCTTACCCTGACATCGCCTAGGCCCGCTTTTTCCAGGATTTCTCTAGTCCTAGAGAAGTAGACGTCGGTAGCGGAGCCTGAGAGTATTTCCTCGGGGTCGGCTATGTAGAGGCGGGGCTTCCTCAACAACCTATCCCTCCACTTATTGTAAGGCTTGCCATCTCGGATTAAAATTAAAGCAAGTATAGGCAATGACTGCTGCAGGACCATAGTTTGACCTTTACGCCAGGCTTTGATAGAAGCACTCTACCCGAGTACCGGCTCAGCACACCTTGGCTCCTATCCTGGTCTCCTCCTCTACCGTAAGTAGCACAGGCTTCTCGCTGTCACCGCATGGAGCGGCTAATACCATGCCTTGGCTGACTAGGCCGGCCATTCTCTTAGGCTCCAGATTGGCCACCACTATAACCAGTTTTCCAACAAGCTCTTCAGGCTTGTACCACTTGGCTATACCAGCTAGTACCTGCCTCTCCTCGCCGCCTATGTCTACTATAAGTTTTAGTAGCTTCCTGCTATTGGGCACACGCTCGGCCGAGACGATTTTGCCCACTCTCAAGTCTATCTTAGCGAAGTCATCATACTTGACCGTCCCAGCCACCCCGTCATCACCAGGACTTCCTGGATAACTCTATGACCCTAATATAGGTTAGGAGCAGGCACTGGAGGGAAAGGTGATAGGAGGAACAGGGAGAATATTTACTTAAAGCTAATAGGTAGCAGGAGGTCTTAAGCCTACTAGCGTACACAAGCGCGGTGGCAGAAATACAAGAGGGTGTGCCCCTTGGGGTCCTATAAGGAGATCGAGGTAGAGGATGCAAAATCGCTCGCAGACAAGGGAGCCCTTATAGTAGACGTCAGGTCTCCTAGCTCCTATAGTAAAGAGCACATTAAGGGGGCAGTAAACATACCCTTGGAGGAGCTAGACAAGAGGCTCAGCGAGATACCCAGGGATAGGCCTGTAATCCTCTACTGCGGTAGCAGGGAATGCAAGGCATCCTACTACGCCTCGCGTAAGCTGGCCGCGGCAGGCTACACTAACATTTACAGGTTCGTAGACGGCCTCAAGGGGTGGAAGGAGGCCGGCCTGCCAACGGAGTCCCAGTAATGGAAAGGACAGTAGCGTAGAGTCCCGGGGCCTTGAGTGCCTCGATCGGCTAAAAGCAAGTTTTTTATTTTCCCACCTTGACTATTTAACGGTGAAAGGTTGGTGGCTAAGGTCCCGGTAAAGCTAGTCAGCTGGGACGAGATCGTAGAGTGGAGCCGGGGCCTCGCAGGCATAATAGAGAAGTCGGGATGGAAGCCCGATCTGATAGTTGCCGTGTCCAGGGGCGGCTTCGTCCCCGCAAGGCTCCTCTGCGACTTCCTAGATGTCACGAACCTGCTCGCGATACAGAGCCAGCACTGGGTTGAAGCAGCCAAGGCTGCAGAGAAGGCTATACTAAGGTACCCCTATGAGATAAACGCTGAGGACATGAGAGTCATGATAGTGGATGACATAGTGGATACAGGTGACACCCTGGAGCTAGCCAGAGACTTTGTAAAGCGCTCCTGGAAGCCCAGAGAGGTAAGGACCGCCACCCTCCAGTGGATAAGTAGCGTCGCGAAGATAAGGCCTGACTACTACTACATTGAAGTAAAAGAGTGGACCTGGTTCCAGTATCCATGGACGCGGCTCGAGGACACCTCCCAGTTCATACTGAGAATACTAAGGGAGGACGAGAGGGCTAGAAGGGGCTTGCCAGTAGACTCGTTCAAGAGCATCTTCGAAGAATGGTATGGGGTAAAAACTAGCGAGCTGGGCTTCTACTGGGAGATGGCCCTGGAGAAGCTAAGGCGGGAAAAGAAGATATCATTGTCAAACGGCATTATAAGGCCGGGGGAACGCTTCTAAAAGATTCCTAACCCTAATAATGTAGGTTCCTATTTCCTTGGACCAGGCAGCCTCCACAAGGGGCGTCTTCTCGGTAATAACGCCTCTCTTAGACAGTTCTTCGGAAGTTCTCTCAAGTCCTCTCTCATACTCGTGCTCTCCGACAACAATGGGAACGGCGCCCCAGAGCAGGGCTACCCTGCGTGCGACGCTGTCACTGGGTACGCCCACGTAGAACGCCTTTGACAGCTTATTAGAGGAGACCCTTCTAGCGAAGGTCCCAGACCTCGAGTATATGACTAGGGAAGCGCCTATGCTCTCGACAAGCCTCACAATGCCGTCAGCTAGCCTGTCTACCAGAGTTTCCTCTTTCCTGCCGGCATTCAGAGATCCAGGCTTTATGGCAGCCTGGGCGCTGGCAATGATCCTGTACATCCACCTGACAGCCTCGACAGGGTATTTGCCTACAGCCGTCTCCCCGGTCAAAAGGAAGGCGTCCACTCCCGAGGTCACCCCCTCGTAGACGTCTAAGACCTCGCTCCTCGTGGGTCTAGTAGAGTACCTTAGCGTGGTTAACAGCTCTGTGGCGAGGACTACCGGCTTGCCTGCGTCTATAGAGGACCTAACGATCCTCGACTGGAGGAGGGGTATCTCCTCAAGAGGGAAATGCATCCCAAGATCCCCTCTAGCCACGACTATACCGTCGGAAACCGCCAGTATGTCCGTCAGGTTCCTTACACCACTCGGCGTCTCCACCTTCGAGAAGACCCATATATCGCCTCTCCCCAGGTCATCGAGGTAGTCTACTACGGCTTTGACGTCGCTTGACGACCTCACGAAGCTAGCCAACACGTGGCTGAAGGGCCTAGAGGCGACAAACTTCAGGCTTCTCTCATCTCCTTCAGAGAGAGGGGGCAGGTCGAACTCCTTGCCTACCACGACAACCCCCTTACGGGGCTCCAGTATATCGCCCTTGACCACCTCCAAGACAGCCTTATTGCCTGAAACGCTCCTGACGACCAGCTCTACGCGGCCATCGTCAACTAGAACCCTGTCGCCTTCCTCGAGCGCTTTAAAAAACTCGGGCTTATCCACCCTAACTCCCTCGTCGAGGCCAAAAACGAGCCTATCCCCGGGCCTGACCTTTAAAGGCTCCATGTCGCCTATTCTCACGCGTGGCCCCTCAATGTCCGCGATCAAGGCTAGGGGGCCAATCCTCTCCTCGACCCTCTTACAAATAGAAACCAGTGTATCCCAGCTTCTCTCATCGCCGTGACTCATGTTAATCCTAAAACCCGAGGCTCCCTCTCTAGCCATGGCCTCTACTATCCTGTAGTCGCTCGAAGAAGGCCCCAGAGTCGCTATTATCTTCGAGGGCCACACTTCCCTGTAAAGCACCGTTTACCACCCAGCCTACTTTATACCGAGCCAGACCAGTTTAATCAGGTTTAGCCAGCTAAAGGACTCTCGTGAGAGCTAGTAATAGAATTGTCCGCCTCGAATCTCCTCAAGGACTGCAACCGGGTGGCCGGCGGGAGCGTTAGCGTCTATCCTCTAGCTAGCATTACTATGCCAATGGATTCTAGGGCCAGTGTATAGTCGAGGTCGTCGCTCCCCCCGGGGAACCCGTATGGGTCTATTATCTGTATGCGTAGCCTGTAGATTTTACCAGTATCAGGCACCGTGACCGAGAAGGTGTCTGTCACGAAGTTCTTGTTGGGGGGCCACGTGTCCTCTATGTCATCGAGTTGCTGGTAGATCATAGTATAGGAGCTGTCTATGCGCCCCTTCTCGTCGACGAGAGCGAAGACCAGGATACCATTGCGGGGCTCGTCGACGCATGCAGTGTCCCCTCCTTCGGTGTCGTGGAAGTAGAGTCTAACAGTCACGAAGATGGCGGCGATCTCGCTCGAGTTTATCTCAATATCCGGGCTCACTAGGGTGAAGAACAGGCCACGGGCAGAGTCGGTTGATTCGTCTAGGAAGCCCTCGTCATCCACAGTACATGATGCAAAAGCGAAGCCTGGCCTGTAACCATAGTTTAGCTCCTCTGTAGTGAACAGCAGCTCTGGGACCTGGTTCCCGTCGCTGTCGAGCACGAAGAGGTATGGCTCGTAACTGAACTCCATTGGAGCGTAAAGGTCCTCGTAGACAACGACGCGCGTAACGGCGCCCCTCAAGTACATAAGTGCACAGGCCTCTCCCGAGAATTGCTGGTTGCAGGAGGCGCTAGTATAACCGTAGTACCAGAATCCTAGAGCGTTGAGCGGGTCCTGCGTGTCGAGGATGATCGTGTCAGACACGTACCTGAACCTGAAGTTCCCTGAGCCCACCTCTATTCCCGTTATGCCATAGACCTTTATCCTATAGTATCCAGTGTCACTGTTTGAGCCAAGAATATAAACGTCTACACTAGTACCGTTATCAAATGCGAGGACCGGGAGCCTATCGGAGGAGCAGCTCAAGCCTGAAAGACCCGTTATCAGCACGTTATACGATGTCGTGGAAACGCTGGAATAGCCGAAGTAGACGTTGCTGACCCTAACCATGTCGAGCGGGTCTATTTCCTGGAGTGTTTGGGCCCCTGATAGGATCCTGTTTATCTGGCCCTGGGAGAGGCAGGCGAACAGCATGTAACCGTTAACCCCCTCGAAGACCGTCCTGAGCATCGACTGGCGCGAGTCCACGTACCTCACCATCCCTTTCCCGGGGTCCTCTTCTGTGGGCTGCTTCACCAGCTGGGGATCGACTTCTATGGTCTCCGAGTTGAATATCCCCTCCTCGACGATTATCTGGGGCACCCTTATGAGAACGCTGCCCGCTTCCTCGGCGAACCCCTGGGGGACAGCGACACCGCTTATCTGGGGCCTTAGCAGGAGCACGTTGCCTAAGCTGGTGACTATGGCCTCTACCCCAGGATCCGAGGCTATAGAGCAGTCGCTTGAGCCAGGCTCTATTGCAATGGGGGGGTCCAGCGATCTGACAGTACCGTTGGAGTACCATACTCTGACCACGTAAATGGTCTTACCTCCAGTGTTCGTTATACACCGGGTTGCCGGGTCAACGCTAACTGTTTCCTGCTCTCTCTGCAGTTCCCGCGAGATCTCACGGGATCTCCTGGAGTACTCCTCGACCCCACTAACAAGCACAGTATTAGCTAGAAAGAACAGAAGTATTATGATAGCAGTCAGGACTATGAGGGCCCCAATTACCTCCGACTGGCCCCGCCTCCTACCTTTGCACGCTGAGCCTCGCAACCTCATAGTACTCACCCCCCACTTCTACGAGGAATACGACGAACGCAGAGCCCGCTGACCCCCACTCGATGTCTAGGCTTAAAAGATAGGGCCTCATGGTGTTAGAGTCCAGGAACCAGCTATAGAGCGTTACTGGGGCAACACCAACCATAGAGTCGAGGGGGGCGTAGCCGTTGGGCCCCAACACGTAGATCAACCTGCTATCCTCCGCTAGCGCATCTACTGCCTGAGGCGGGTCTGTAGCGTTGACAGCCACTTGTAGGGTAGAGTTCATGAAGGGTGCCTCGAGCACCGTGACATAAGCTACTAGAGGGCTGGGGTTATAATTGAGAGCCCCAATATAGAGTCTTGTCGTGCCAGTGGTAGTGTTGTCTATCCTCCACTCGATGTAGAAGAAGAGGTTGAACGATAAATCGCCCAGATAGTTTATGAGCTCCACCCTCTCGCTAACGCTAGAACTCAGCGATAAATAGTAGGAGGCGAAGGCGAAGGCTAGAGAGAGTGTCGCGGCAACTATGATAGCTACGGTTATTACAGTCAAGCCCCTTCTCGCGCCAACTCTTGAGACTACCCGCGTCAACGTAATGTTTTCCCCATATCATTTATTTTACAAGAATTATATTAGCCAAGCTATTTATCTATTTACCCAAAAACACCATCAACCGTGGCTACGGTACCTTAAAATAGCAAGGGCTAACACGGCGACTAAGCCTCTAAAACCGATGCCGCAACGGTAATAATATTCAGGGATACAAGCTAAAGCCCCGCCTATAACCCGAATACATCGCTTCAGCTAATGGCAACTGGCTCCTGTCAGAGTAGTGGAGCGTGTAATAGCTGGGCTCTAGAGCGCTTAATATGACCTCGAAGGCCTTAAACGGGTCCGCTCTCTCGCCGCACGTGAACACGTCGAAGGTAGCATAGGCGTATTCGACCCATGTATGGAGGGCTATGTGGCTCTCGAGTATTAGCGCTATAACGGAAACACCGCCCTTAACCCCCGGAATGCTCCAGCTTTTTATATCGTGTAGAACGGCCCCCGAGGCCTTGACAGCGTCTAGGACGACTCTGCGCAAGAACTCCTCGTCGCCAGCCTTACTCCTGGGTACTCCATAGAGGCTCCCATAGACGTGTCTTCCAACGATCACTTCTCCCGGCGCACTGCTTCTAGGCTTCTGCGTCAATACGGGGTCCCTGGAACTTCTTTGGCTTATGAGTTTAAAAATGTGATCAGCCAATAGGTAGCTGTATAATATCGTGAATGGTGGAGAGCTTAGTTTACTGGCTAGTTTACCGGGCTATCAACCCTTTAACCTCCTAAACTGTGCTTTAGCCTCCCAGTCAGAACAACTACTGGCGGAACCTTGTGGGACCAATAGCTTTACATTTACATGAAATTGAAAGTATTACATTAGCGGCAGGAACCCCTGGGGCTAGGGTGCACGGCCTGGCTTGTATGAAATCGCAAAAGCTACAGACTCGCCGCTCTTGATACTTGAGGGTTAATTGAACTGTTAAGAACACGGCAAGTAATACCTTGCACTGATTCTAGCACACGATCTACCTGTCCATTCTATACTGTGCGCTTCGGGGCAGTGGACTGAGCCTGCAAAGTTAATACATTATTTTCCCCTTAATTATATTTTTATTGTTAATTTAGTAATATTATTATGGTTTAATGGTTGAGCTAACCGCCGCTTAACTCTACCACCCAACATGAAATGGTTCATTTAACCGTAATTTAACTCCGGCAAAAGTTAACACTGGGTTAAACACGCTATGTTAAAGCCGTCCCCCAGTGTTGCCTGCAATAGCCAAGCCAGTCCACGTCGCAGGCTTCTCTCAAAGCTATAGTAGCATAGGCTCCCCGGGGAAGGCTGAGGGCGATCACAGCTGAGTCCCTTGTTTTCCTACATGTTGTAACGATTATGGGGTACTTTAGGGGTTTTATGCGCGGCTTCAGCCCCCTCAGCATAGTCCAGTTGAGGCCCTCCTCCTCTAGTATATACGAGACGAGCCTGGCCCAGCTGCTTCCCGAGGATCTAAGCTTGGGGGAGGGAAGCCTTGCAGCGGGAACCCTTGACAGTATGCCACGGTTTTCCACCGTGACTCCTGTCTCCCCGTACCTCTCCAGGCTTCCATCCCTTATAGCAGTCGAGAGAGCCCTGTTGAACAGGTAAGACTGGAGAGCCTCGAGAACTATGGCCGGGGGCCTGCCCGTTTTAAAGGGACTGAGAGCCCTGGAGGCCTCCTCAATGGCTCGTGCCTCGTAGGCTCCTGGCTTAGATCTCGCCTCAAGGGGGTACCTGAACCTGTACTCTCTTAGCAGGTCCCCGAGCCTGCTCTCTCCGGTTAGGAGGGCCACTATGTGGGTGTTTGGCCTCTCTATCCCGAACCTTTGAGGGCCGTAGAAGCCTGGTATGCATTCTAGCCGGGATATGTTGTCGCAGAGAGTCTCTGGATCGTCAGTGGAAGGCTTTAATAGGAACAGGTTGAAGGGGAGGGTTCTAGGCTTTAATGGCCCGCTGGAGCCTACATGGTAAAGCCTGAAACCCGGCCCCTCCAAGGTTTTACCTGCCAGGCCACCGTTTCCCGCGTTAGTATACAATGCTATGTACTGGTAGGATATGGAGCAAGCGTCCTTCAGGCCCCGCGAGCTAGCTTTTTGAG
>Ga0256839_1006216_pt1 | contig 10604 bp, 6 predicted proteins | sample 354166metaG_FD_185968 | JGI IMG/M metagenome (GOLD analysis project Ga0256839, IMG submission 185968) | Hydrothermal vent microbial communities from Mid Atlantic Ridge, Atlantic Ocean - 354-166 | ecosystem: Environmental > Aquatic > Marine > Hydrothermal vents | place: Atlantic Ocean: Mid... | reverse complement strand
GTTGAAATTGAAAAAAACAAAAGACCCAGCACAGGGAATAATAGCATTATGCCAAGCTTTGTTCCAAATTTTAAGTTGCCAACTAATTTCATTTTTTTTATAAATGTAAGCAAAATAAATAAATAAAAACTCTATGTTTTAACATCGAAAATAATGAGTTGTGTTAAATTGCTGCATTAAATCATCTTTTGAATATATTTAGTGGAGAAAAAACGAATGCTGGAGGTGGGTTAGGTTAGAGGTGTTTTGTTATTTAAAATTTTGATGCGAATGAATTAATAGAGGTCTCCATTAGTAAAATTTGGGGGTTGTACATTTTTTTAGTTAAACTGGAAGTGTCGTTTACTTTAAAAAAAGAAATAGTTTCTTTAAGCATTTTTGCTTGGGTGTTTAGTTGTTTTGCACTGGCAGCCATTTTCTCGGATATCGCAGCATTATTTTGCACTACTCCATTAAGTTGTTGAATGCCTTCATTTACTTGATCTGCACCAAAATTTTGCTCAATACTGGCATCTGCTATATCTCTCATTAAGGCGGCATTTTTTTCAATATTCGGAATAATATCTATTAACATTTGCCCTGATTTTTGGGCTATGTTAACACTGCTATTCGATACTTCATCTATTTCCATTGCGGCTTCCTGACTTTTTTCTGCCAACTTTCTTATTTCGCTTGCTACTACTGCAAAACCTTTGCCTTGTTCTCCAGCTCTGGCAGACTCTACCGCAGCATTTAGTGCTAATAAATTTGTTTGTTGAGCTATTTCACCAATAATGGTTATTTTTTCAGCAACAATTTCCATAGAAGCAACGGTTCCATTTACCGACTCGCTACTTGTCTGAATGTTTTCAACGGTAGTAATGGCTATTTTTTCTGTTTGTTTAGCCTTTTCTGTGTTTTGCTGAAAACCAGTCACAATTTCTTCCATTGAAGCGGATACTTCTTCTACAGAACTTGCCTGCTCGTTGGCTCCCTTAGACATTTGTTGTGAAAATCCTGTCATCTCTGCACTGGCATGGGCAATTTGGCTCGAAGCAGTTTTTACGGTGGTCATTACTTTACTAAGTTCTACGGCCATTGTTTTTATAGCTCCATATAACCCAGTTGCCTTTTTGCTTTCGTCAAACTTGTAAGTTAAATTCCCTTTCGAAATTTGAGCTGCTATCTTAATTACTTCTTGAGGTTCCCCTCCCAATTCTTTAAAAATGCTTCTAGCAATAATTGCCCCAGATAAAATTGTAAGCAATAGAATTATCAATGTGGCAATAATGTATTGCATTAGATTGCCATTTGCTGTTTTTTGCACATTATTAGTTAGTTTTATTAAATCTGATGCTATTAAATCTTCTACTTCTTTTAGGTAATTTATTTTAACAGTAATGGTGTTAAACCAAACTTTAGCATCAATACCAAAGTTACCCTCGGTTGCTTTTTTTAATGCAATATTTCTCATTTCCTGTACTTGCTTTACTTCTTTTGTATTCATTTTCTCATTAAAAAAATGAATTTCTTTATTAGTTGCATAGGTTAAAAAAACATCGATATAGGTGTTTTGGGTTGTTATTAATGCGCTAAATCTATTAAACTTGCCGTTGCCAAACATATTAGCGGTAAACGTATTGGTTAATACAGCCCGCTCTACGCCACTCTTTTCTTTTGCTTTTAAAAAATTCATATAAGCCGAAAGGCTTGTGCCTACTGCAGCGTTTGTACTAATGGTAGAAATAAAGCCTACTAAATCTAAAAACTTTGCATTCATATTGCTATAATAGGCCATGTCGTTACCTACGTTTATGGTTTGCAAAGAAAAAGCTTCCCTTTTGGAGCTTAATTTTTCTAATTCGTTTAAAGCATCAGCAAGCAAACTCTCAAATGTTTTTCCATATTTAGAAGTTTCTAATCCTAGAATAAATGCTTTGAGTTTATTGGCATGCCCATCTGTAGATTCCCTTTGTTTGTCTAGCTCTGTAATAAACGCAGTGCCTCCACTACCCAAAAAACCAGCCGTATAGCCTCTTTCTTTCTGCGTTTCATGAATAAAAGTGCCTATGTTCTCGCTTAGGCGAACAAGCTCGTTAAGTATTTGCATTTCAACAGCTACTTGCCGTTTATCAACTATAGTTGAAATTGAAAAAAACAAAAGACCCAGCACAGGGAATAATAGCATTATGCCAAGCTTTGTTCCAAATTTTAAGTTGCCAACTAATTTCATTTTTTTTGTGAATATAAGTAAAAATAAATGGAGAGACAAAATTCTATGCTTCAACATTGAAATAACAATACTTGCTATTAAACTATTAAACTGCTGTTACTCAAGCAGTTTTTGCATACATTTAGTGGAGAAAATTCTCTAATAGCGAAATGGCATTTATGGAGTATTTAAGCCAGGTAGTATTGAGAACAACAGAGCCTTATTGAAAACATAAATATTAACTATCTGATATTTTGAATTTAACTAAATTTGATGGTATTTATTAACTGGCTTCTGTTTTGGTGGCTATGTTTTTTCGGCTGAATAGGTACACAACTATCAACAATAAGAATTTTAAACCTACTTTAAGCCTGAATTATTATGAATAGTTCAGGCTAAATAGATATAACTTTATAGTATGGAAAAAAGTTTTGATAAAGACCGATTAAATATGGCAGAGCAAATAGCCCAAATTGGCTATTTTGAAATGGATATAGTTTCGGAAAAGATTATTTGTTCCAGTGGGGCACAAAAAATGTTAAAACTAAAACCCAATAAATCCTTTAGTTTTAACGACTTAGTAAACCTTATCCACCCTAATGATATTGGCAGGGTTCACAGAGCGTCTATTCAGGCCATAAACAAACATTCTATTTTTAGGTTAGAGTTTAGATTAGGTCATCAAATAAATCAATTGGTGCATATATTGGCCAATGGCAGAGTAAAACTAAATAAAGAAGGCAAGGCTAGCACTGTGCTTTGGAGCATTCAGGATATAACCAAGCAAAAGGCCTATGAAGAAGCTATTGAGTTAAGTGAGGCACGCTTAAAATATGCAGAGCGCATAGCCAATTTGGGCAATTTTGAGTGGAACTTACGTACCAATGAGTTCCTTATTTCTGATGAGATTTATCGCATTTTAGGTTTGAATCCTACAGATTATGATGGCACTATCGATGGATTTTTGCAGTATGTACACCCTAAGGATTTACCCCAAGTTCAGATAGAAAAAAAGAATAAGGAGTTACGGATGAAAGATAATACAAGGCCTGTTTCTTTTAGGATTAAAACGGCAAATCATAAAGAAACGAAGCATATTTACTCCAAAGGGGAAACTATACTTGGTCCTGACGGAAAACCTGACAAACGAATTGGGATTTTAATGGATGTAACACGGCAAGTAAAACTTGAAGCAAAACTTAAAAAAGCCAATAAGAAAAAGCTTAAATTGATTGCACAACGAGAGAAAATTGGGACAGAAGCTATTATCTTCGGACAAGAAGATGAACGCCAACGGATGTCGATGGAAATTCACGATGGGCTTGGGCAAATTTTAACGGCTGTATATTTTAATCTTAATCATTTAGAATCGTTAACGGAGCCGTATGGAAATAAAGAGGTAGAAAAAAGCTTAAACGAAATATTTGATTTGCTTCAAAAATCGAGAACATCCATTAGAGCCATTGCCAATAATTTAATGCCACAAGTGCTTATGAAATTCGGTTTGTTAGGCGCTATTCAAGCCTTGGTTGATGAATTGTTTGCCGCTACGCCAATTAAAATTTATTTAAAAGCGCCCAACAGCAAACTTAGGTACGAACAAAGTCAGGAGATAAGCATTTATCGTATTATACAAGAACTTCTTAATAACACTGTAAAACACTCAAAATCCTCGGAGGTTAATTTGCGGATATCCATTTGTCGTAATTTATTACATATCTATTTATCCGATAATGGTATTGGCTACGATTTGCAAAATGCGGAAACATCTCAACTAAGTAGCAAAGGCGTATCTAATATTAGGCAACGGGTAAAATTTTTATCAGGTAGTTTAACCTCTAAAATTAGTAATGGCTCAAGGGTCTTTATTCAAATTCCTTTAATTCCTAAATTATAAATTTTGCATTACGTTTTTATTATTGAGAAAGAAATAGTACTTTTTGTACGAATTATGATTCAATAGACTTCTAAAAAACTTGTTATGAGCTCAAAAATCCGATTGTTGATGGTGGAAGACCACCAAATTGTTAGCGATGGTCTATTGAAATTGCTTCAAGATGAAGATGATATTGAGGTATTGGAAGTAATAGACAATGCCCAAGATGCCCTTGTGTATATTGAAAATAACCAGATTGATATTGTAATGTCTGATATTACTATGCCTGGCATGTCAGGCTTGGAGTTTACCCAAATTGTGGCCGAAAAGTATATTACTCCACGTGTGTTGTTGCTATCGATGCACGAAGACGAAGAGTACGTGCTAACCGCAGTTGACAATGGGGCTATGGGTTATTTAACCAAAGATGTAAGGCGTTCGGAGTTACTAAAGGCCATTCGTAAAATTTCTGGAGGCGAAAAATATTTTAGCCCTAAAGTAACCGAAATAATGATTACGGGCTATGCCAATAGAGCCTCTCGTGTACGGGCAGATAAGGATAAACCCGATTCTAAATTAACAGGGCGAGAGCTCGAAATTCTTGGCTATATTGTAAAAGGATATAGTAATAAACAAATTGGCTACGAACTCGATATTAGTAAGCGAACCGTAGATACACACCGTACTAATATTATGAAAAAGCTCGATGCCAAAAACACCGCGATGATTGTGAAAGAAGCCATGGATCGAGGGTTGGTTTCTGATGATTAAGAAATTGGGCTAAGTTCTAATTCATGAATAATCTATTATGCATCCCAACTGACTATCATTCAGGCACGTACTCGAATTTTGGCACTCAACGTAGCTCGCTAGTCTCTGTTCCAAAATTCTGCGTGAGCACCTGACTAACAGCCATTTGAAATGCCTGCCTGCCTGGTCAGGCAGGCTCATAACGAAGATTCATGAATAATGCAGGCTAAATCTCACTCACTAATTTTCTAATAGTTATTCCTTATCCCGATTTCAGGTTACTACGGCTAAATTCATTAATTTAGCAGCAGCAATCAAGGATAACCCAATGTATGGTCGAAGCAAAAAAAGCAAAATCAAGTGTAGCTGTTTCTTTATTAAAAGAGGCTTATAAATTAATGAGCACGGCCAAACGCATGACCAAGAAATACGATGAAGAAAAGGAGTTTTGTAGCACCTATGTTCACAGTACCAGTCGTGGGCATGAGGCCATTCAATTAGCAGCTGGTATGCAGCTTCGAGCAACCGATTATGCGGCACTTTATTATAGAGATGAATCCATTCTTCTAGGCATAGGTATGCAGCCACATGAGCTTATGATGCAAATGATGGCTAAAAAAAATGACCCTTTTACCGGTGGTCGTTCGTATTATGGGCATCCGGCTTTAAAAAGAGAAGGTTTTCCAATCATTCCTCACCAAAGCTCTGCCACAGGCATGCAGGCCATTCCAGCTACTGGTATGGCACATGCACTTAGTTATTTAGAGTCGCAAGGGCTAGGTAAAGAAGGGCAACCAATTGTGCTTTGCTCATTAGGTGATGGGTGTGTAACCGAAGGAGAGGTAGCAGAAGCTTTTCAAATGGCTGCTTTACATCAATTGCCCATTATTTATCTAGTGCAAGATAACGACTGGGGTATTTCGGCCACGGGCAAAGAAATGCGCAGTATGGATGCCTATGAGTATGCGGCTGGCTTTAAGGGCCTTAAGCGTATGCGTGTAAATGGAGCAGATTTTGAAGACTCGTTTAAGGGTATGGAAAAAGCCATTGCCTTTGTTCGTAAAGAGCGTAAACCAATCTTGGTTCACGCCAATTGTGCTTTGTTGGGGCATCATACTTCGGGGGTGCGTAAAGAGTGGTATCGTTCGGAGAAAGACTTAGAAAAGCATAAAAAATTAGATCCATTTCCTATATTACAAAAGCTGTTATTAGAAGAGGGAGTATCTAAAAATGAGCTTAAGTCCATCGAAAAAGAAATTTTTGATTTTGTTGAAGCTGAATATATAGCTGCTAAAGACTCGGAAGACCCAGATATAACTGATTTTGATTCGCACGAATTTGCGCCCACACCTATAACCGAAGAAAAAGGAGTTAGGTCGCCTAAAAGTGGAACCAAAGACGTGATGGTAGATGCCGCCCTGCATGCGATTGATGATCTATTAAAAAAACACCCCGAAGCTCTTTTATACGGGCAAGATGTGGGAGGAACGCTGGGAGGAGTATTTAGAGAGGCCGCCACATTAGCCCAAAAATATGGGCACGAGCGCGTGTTTAATACACCCATTCAAGAAGCTTATATTGTAGGCTCAACTGCTGGTATGGCAGCGGTTGGTGTTAAACCCATTGTAGAAATTCAGTTTGCCGATTATATGTGGGCAGGCATCAATCAATTGGTGGAGGAACTATCAAAAAGCTGCTATTTATCTAAGGGTAAATTTCCAATTCAATCGTTAATTCGCATACCCATTGGTGCTTATGGTGGCGGAGGTCCCTACCATAGTGGCAGTGTAGAGTCAACCTTACTTAATATTAGAGGTATAAAAGTAATCTATCCATCGAATGCTGCCGATATGAAAGGCTTAATGAAGGCTGCATTTTATGACCCTAACCCTGTAATTAGTTTAGAGCATAAAGGGTTGTATTGGAGCAAAGTGCCTGGCACAGATGCAGCCAAAATGCTAGATCCGGAGGAGGATTATATTATTCCTTTAGGCAAAGCGACTATTACCTTGGCAGCCGATGAACAAAGGATTAAAAATGGCGAAAGTATGGGTGTGGTAACCTATGGTATGGGCGTGCATTGGTCTTTAAATGCGGAGAAAAATCATAAAGGAAAAATTGAAATTTTAGACCTTCGCACGTTAAGCCCGATTGATTGGGGCGCTATAATTAGCCTAACCCAAAAGCATAATAAAGTAATGGTGCTTACCGAGGAACCTGTGCTTAACTCGTTTGCCGAATCGTTGGCAGGTAGAATAAGCCAAGAATGTTTTACTTATTTAGATGCACCGGTTAAAATAGTGGGGGCGGTTAACTTGCCAGCTGTTCCACTTAACAAAGCACTCGAAGCCCAAATGTTACCTAATGCAGAAAAAGTTTCGGAAGCGATGAGAGAATTGCTAGAGTATTAACCTGAGTTCGGGATAATGGCTCGATTAAAAAGGGTAGCCAATGGCAAAATGAAATACAACGGGTTCGGTTCGTTGCCTGTTATCGAATGGGGGAGCATTAAACCCAGATTCTAAAATAAACCTGCTACCGATGGGCCTGGCAGGGTCAACAATTTTTAAGGCTGCATCAAATCGAATCAATAAGAAAGAAAAATCGAATCGGAGACCGATGCCTCCACCTAAGGCAATTTGCCTTAAAAAGCTATCGAATTTAAACTGAGAGCCTGGTCTTGTGGGTTCATCTTTTAAGGTCCAAATATTACCTGCATCTAAAAAAGCGGCTCCTTGCAAAATGCCAATTATTTTTTGGCGGTACTCTAAGCTAGATTCAATTAATATTTCGCCTTGTTGCTCAAACTGGTAACTTACTTGCCCGTTTTCATCAATATGGTTATAAGCACCAGGGCCCAGTCTTCGAGGTTTCCAAGCACGGTTACTGGTACTTCCTCCTGCAAAAAAGTATTTTTCATAGGGCAGCACTTCATTTTCTCCATAAGGTATGGCGGCTCCAATTTTTATTTTGTAGGCCAATTTGCCTCTCCTCGATTTTGGTGTTACCTGCCTATAATCAATATGGGCTCTAATGTAAGAGTATAATTGAAGGGTATCCTTATTAATAACACTTGAAGATGTCCAAAGACTATTAAACGTTCCTCCTGGTTCAATAGTAGCTCCAAAATAGCGTCCAGTTCCTCCTTGGCCATAATAATTATTTATAGCTGTGTAGGTAAGACTAAAGCTTGATACAAAAGCATCCTCAAACGAGTTGATTAAGTTGTTGCCAAGGCTGTCAAGTTCTTTTAGCCGGGTTAGGTATTCGTTAGATATAAAAGGTGTTCTAATGAGGTTTACATCAATTAAATTAAAGGTAAACTGCTTCGATTTTGATAATCGCCACGAGTAAGAGTTGGTTGCATTTAAAATAGTTCGTGTAAACTCTGGGCGGCTATTATAAGTTATTCCAAATTTAACCTGAGTTTTGGGGTCATAAAATTTGAGTTTTAATTTGGTTTCTTCGCTTAATGGAAGAAAGAATTGTGGGAATGTTAATCGTACATTAACACCAGATTCAATATTCGAAAATACCTTGTCTTGGTCAGAAGCAGCGGCAACCCCTTCAATACCTATTCTTCCATCAATTTCAAAAATGCCCAGTTTTTCAAACATATTTCTTTTTTTTATAGAAGCACTTATAAATGGGCCTGGTAATCCATACGAAGTTATACTAAGCCCTGTTTCTGACGAAAACTGATAGGTAGAAAGTGGGCTGGTAAAGATATTGGCAACAAACTTACCTCCTGTAGTATCGTATGATACGTTTACAAATTTAAAGATATCCATATTGGCTAGCTCCCTTTGGGTGGCCAACGTATTTTCTTTGCTATACAGTAAGCCAGGCTTAATAAATACCCTTCTGTTAAGTACCTTATTCGAGTAGCTTGGTTTAAAGTAGCGGTAGGTTATACCCTTGTATGGAGCCGATATGCGATGAGTGCTCGTGTTATTTTGTAGCGAAGCATCGGTGGTAAAAACAACCGAATCTATGTTATAAAAAGGATGGGTTTCTTGATTTACAGGGGAAACAATCTCTAAATTGATGGCTAATTTATGGTTTCCAATGGTGGTGTCTATCTGATAGTGAATGTACTGTTTGGAGAAATTAAAATACCCATTGTCCTTTAAATAGGTTTCAATATTATTTCTTTCGGTTATGAGTTTTGATTGGTCGTATTGTTCTCCTTTTATTAATTCTTTTTTTCTTTTAGTAACAACCAAGGAGTCAATTCGCTTGTCTTTAATAGTTAAATAAACGGAATCAATCATATAAGGCTTATTTGGAGTTACAAAATAGGAAACATAAGCCCTGTTTAGTATATATTTTACTTCAAAACGAGTAGAACCATCGAACCAACCCTTAGCAATTAAATAATTAGTAATATTATGTTTTGTTTTTTCAGTAGCCGAGCTATCTAAATACACCAGTGGTTCTCCCCAACGCATAAGCAAATTACCATCCTCCAAGCTTTTATCCTGTTTTGCTAGCTTCGAGTTTCGTCTAGCGTTTAAATTTTTAACTTTGGTGTCTTTGGTTCTATTTTTTTTAACTTTGGTATCAAATTTTTGATTTATTTTTATTTTTCTCGATTTATATTTGGTTGAATCATACTGTTTAGCCCCATAATTATAAATGGCTGCATAGTAAAATATAGGCAATCCTAAAAGCCTTCTGTTTTTTTGTTGTACTAATTGTTTGTGTAATTCTTCTTTATTTACCGATTTTGATCCTGATGTTTTTTGTTTATAAAGCACATATTTGCCTTCTTTGAATTGCTTTGTGCCTACACAGCCACCCAAAAAGGCTGCAAGGATGAGTAAAAAAGAAAGTTTAAATAATTTCAATCGAACTAAAATAGAGGTCTTCAATATGTTATCAAAAGCAAAAATCAAATATATAAAGTCCTTACATGTAAAAAAACATAGAATTACTGAGCAGAGCTTTATTGCTGAAGGCGTAAAATCTGTACTTGAATTTATCGACAGCAAATTTACAACAGATGTGGTTTATGGCACCGAATTGTTTTGGAAACAACATAAAAAAATATTGAGTGCAAAAAATATACCCTTTGAATTGGCTAGCGAATTTGAATTAACCCAAGCAGGAACGCTTAAATCGAATAATGGAGCCATTGCGGTTGTAAAACTTCCGCATTACGAAACTACAAAACTGGAGGAGGGCAACTGGACTATTATGCTTGATGGGGTAAACGACCCTGGTAATTTGGGCACTATTATTAGAATTGCCGATTGGTATGGAATTAATAGAGTCATTATTTCAGAAAACTCGGTTGATATGTATAACCCTAAAGTAGTAAATACTACCAAAGGTTCTTTGGCGAGGGTTCGTGTGGAGTATGGTAATTTACCCGAGTTGCTAGCCAGCTTTAACGGAGCTATTATTGGAGCTGAAATGAAAGGAGAGGATATACATACCTTTAATTCAACTGTAGGCGGTGTACTGGTGATGGGCAGCGAATCGCATGGTATTTCAGACGGGTTGAGTAGATTTATTACCAATTATGTTACGATTCCAAGAATTGGGGGAGCAGAATCGTTAAATGTAGCGGTGGCAACGGCTATTTTTTGTGATAATTTGATTGGTAGAAAGTTTAGGGGTATTGGGTCTATTTAAAGCACACTGTAAAATTATATCAACTCACACAGGTTTAAATTGCTCAAAGGCTTGTTTACAGTTATTGCAATAATGCATGGCACGGCATAATGTTGGCCCAAAAGGAGTTTTTAACTCCGTATCGGTACTATCACAAAAAGGACAAGG
>Ga0256839_1006215_pt1 | contig 10606 bp, 10 predicted proteins | sample 354166metaG_FD_185968 | JGI IMG/M metagenome (GOLD analysis project Ga0256839, IMG submission 185968) | Hydrothermal vent microbial communities from Mid Atlantic Ridge, Atlantic Ocean - 354-166 | ecosystem: Environmental > Aquatic > Marine > Hydrothermal vents | place: Atlantic Ocean: Mid... | reverse complement strand
GACAATATAGGTCGCGGTCAGGATCAAGGGTTTCCATTCGCCCTCCGGCAGCGACAGCGCCAGCGCGACCGAAATGCCGCCCTTCAGCCCGCCCCATGTCATGATCGGAACGATCCCCGGCGAAAAATCCTTGAACGGGCGCAGGATCATGACCGGCACCGCCACCGCCACCAGTCGCGCAAACAGCGCCAGCACGATCGAAAACACGCCCGTCATGACCGCGTCATAGTTCAGCGTCAGCGCAAAGACTTCAAAGCCGATCATCATGAACAGAACCGCGTTCAGGATTTCATCGATCATCTTCCAGAAGGCTTCGACATAGCGGCGCGTCTCTTCGCTCATGCCGTATTTGGTTCCGACCTCGCCGATCAGCAGCCCCGCGCAGACCGCCATGATCGGGGCCGAGACATGCAGCGCGACGGCCAGTTCATAGCCGCCGAAGGCCAGCCCCAGCGTGATCAGGACCTCAAGCGAATAGTCATCGATCCGGCGCATCACCCGAAAGGTGAGCCAGCCAAGGATGACCCCGAGCAACGCGCCGCCGACAGCCTCGCGCGCAAACAGCAGCGCCGCGGCCTGCATGGTGCTTTCGCCGGCCCCGCCGTGCCCGTCTGCGACCGGAAAGGCGATGCCGAGAAGCACGAGAAACACGACATAGCCCACGCCATCGTTGAACAGCGATTCCCCGGCGATCTTGGTTTCCAGCGTCTTGCGCAGGTTCGCCTCACGCAGAACGCCCAGAACCGCGACCGGGTCGGTCGGCGAAATCAGCGCGCCAAACAGAAGCGCGATGATGAACGGCATGCCCGTCAGCCATGAAAACCCGACCCCCACGACCAGCGTTGACAGGGCAACACCGATGGTGGCCATCAGGAAGACCACGCGCCATTGCTGCCGCAGGTCCGATATCTTGACGTGAAGAGCGCCGGCAAACAGCAACAGCCCCAGCATGCCTTCCAGCAGCGCGGTGGAAAACTCGACGCCCTCGACGGCGTTCTGCACCACATTCGCCATTCCCAGCGAGGGCACCAGCAGGTCGATGCCCATGACGGCCAGCGAGGCCAGCAGCGCGACCACCAGAATGCCGATGGCGGCGGGCAGGCGCAGGAACAGGTAGTTGACCGCCCCGAATGCGCCGGCCAGCACGATCAACAGCGATGCGACTTGAAGAAAGTTCATTTGCCCTGTCCGCCCGATTGGTTTTCAGGGTCTTAGCACGACCGCCACGAAAACGGAAACAGGGCGAGCACCTGTTTTTCCAACCTATACACTCGCCCGCGGTGTCAGGGTCTTTTTTGCAAGCCTGTCGAAACAGACAAGATCATCGTGCCCGACATCGGCCCAGATCGGCAGGTGATCCGAGGCAATACGGCTGAGCGGCGTTTCGACCACCCCGGCGTCGGTCAGCGCCAGCCCGTCGCCAAGCGCGAACCGGTCAAGCGCCGCGACAGGACGCGCGGCATGATAGCTTAACCCGGGGCTGTGGATGCGAAAGCCGAGATCCAGCGGTTCCAGCCCGCGGTTTTGCGACCATTCATTGAAATCGCCCAGTATGACGGCATTGGTGCGCGCGCCATTCAGGTGTTCGACAATGGCATCCAGCTGTCGGCGCCGGTCGCGGCGCAGCAGGCCCAGATGGGTGGCCACCACGCTGAAGCGCCCGCCCACCCTGGCCGATATGGCGCCCCGCGGCTCGGTGCCCGGCAACTCGACCCGGCGCACCTCACTTGCCTGCAGCCCCTTGCGCACCAGCAGCGCATTGCCATGCCAGCCGATCGAGGGGCTGTCCGGGTCGATTTCCAGCGCGCGGAAATCGGTGTCGCGCGCAATCTGCTCTGCGGTGATGGCGGCCGGGCGCGGGCCCAGCCTGCGGTCGGCTTCCTGCAGGGCGATGACATCGGCGCCGATCGCATTGATCACATCCACGATACGCCCCGGCCGGCGCCGCCGGTCCAGGCCGATGCACTTGCGAATGTTGTAGCTCGCAACGCGAATGTTCGTGGGCAGCGGCATGTTCGTCATCATCTTCATCATATGGGGGGCCGGACCGGCATTTTGTAGTTGTGCTGACCAAAGGTTGATATTGGGTGCATCCGACGGCAGTGGGCCGAATTTGTGACGATTTTGCGAATGGCCCGCTGTCGCACGGACGGGCCGATCTTACATCAGGTTCCGCAAAAAGTCTGCAACACTTCCTCACCGGGGGCAGGCGGGGCGCGATAGCCTTCCTTTCCCGGGTGGTCGTTAAACGGCGTATCGAGAATGTCCGACAGTTCGCGAAACAGGGAAAGGTCGCCTGTCACGGCGGCCTGGATCATCGCTTCGACCCTGTGGTTGCGCGCGATATAGGCCGGGTTGGCGCGGCGAATGCGCTCTTCCCAGTCAACCTCGTCGGCCAGCCGGGCCAGCCAGTCGACCTTCCACCCGGACAGGTTCTCGGGCACGTCGCGGCTGGCCAGATCGCGAAAGGAATTGGTGAAATCGGCGCCCGTGTCGGCCAGCCCTTTCAGAAATGCCTCCACCAGTTGGGCGTCGCCCTCACGCGGTCGTTCGATCCCGAGCTTTCGGGCGAAACGCTCAAGCCAGGCGCGCGCGTAATGCGTCGGAAACCGGTGCACGGCCTCGGTGGCCTGCTCGATGGCCTTGTCGCGCTCGCCCATCAGCGGCAACAGGCAGGTGGCGAACTGCGCCAGGTTCCAGACCGCGATTTCCGGTTGGTTGCGCCAGGCATAGCGCCCCATCCGGTCGATCGAGGAAAACACGGTTTCGGGGTTGTAGGCATCCATGAAGGCGCAGGGGCCATAGTCGATGGTTTCGCCCGAAATCGCCATGTTGTCGGTGTTCATCACCCCGTGGATGAAGCCGACGCTCATCCAGCCGGCGATCAGTTCGGCCTGGCGCGCCACGACGGCGTTGAGCAGATCAAGAGCTGTCTCGGCCTGCGCGTAGTGGCGTTTGATGGCATGATCAACCAGCGTGCGGATCGCCTCGTGATCGCCGCGTGCCGCGAAATACTGGAATGTGCCCACCCGCAGGTGGCTGGCTGCAACGCGCGTCAGCACCGCGCCGGGATAGGCCTGCTCGCGCTGCACGGTTTCGCCGGTGGCCACGGCGGCCAGGGCGCGGGTTGTCGGGATGCCAAGCGCATGCATCGCTTCGCTGACCAGATACTCGCGCAGCACCGGGCCAAGCCAGGCCCGGCCGTCGCCGCCGCGCGACCAGGGCGTGCGCCCGGCGCCCTTCAGCTGTATGTCGCGCCTCTGTCCGGTCCGGTCGATCACCTCGCCCAGCAGCACCGCGCGCCCGTCGCCCAGCTGCGGCACCCAGCCGCCGAACTGGTGCCCGGCATAGGCCTGCGCCAGCGGCTCGGCCCCCTCGGGCAGCTCATTTCCGGCAAAAGTGCGCACCGCCGCCTCGCTTCGGATCCAGTCCGGGTCGATCCCCAGTTCATCCGCCAGCCCGAGGTTGATCACGAGCAATTCCGGCGCGGCGACGGGCTGCGGGTCTTGAAACACGTGAAACTTGCCGGGCAACCGGGCGTAGCTGTTGTCAAACGGGATCGGGCGCATGCTCATGATGTCAGTCCAGCATTCGGGTCAACAGATGGTCGTCGTCGCGCAGCCGGAACCCGGCGCGGGCATATAACCTGCGCGCCCGGTCTTGCGGGCCGACCTCCAGATGTATCGCCCGGACCCCGTGTTCGGCCAGCGCCGGCAGAAGCTTGGCCAGAACCTCGCCGCCGATCCCGCGCCCGCGCAGCTTGTCGCGCACGAAGAACTCGTCGATGCGGCCGTCGATGCCGCCCATCCGGATCGAATAGCCGAAGGATATGACGATATGGCCGATCGGCGCCCGGCGCGGGCCGATCAGGTAGGCCACCCCGTGCGGCGTGCCCTGCAGCAGCGGGGCGACAGCCGCCCGCAGGGCCGTCGCGTCGGTTTCGGAGCCGCCGGTTTCGTGAAAGGCCGTGACCAGTGGCATCAGCTGCTCCAGATCATCCGGCCCGCACAGATGCAGCGCCGCGCTCACAGCCGCGCCAGACGTTCGGTGAGCAGGGCAAAGAACGCGCCGGCATCGATGTCGCCCATGAACATGGCGTTCGCCGGGCGGTCGGTCACCCCCCACCAGTCGGCCACGGTCATGCCGCGGGTCAGATCGCTGCGGGTTTCGATTTCCACATTGATGTGGCGGCCCGAATACAGCTCCGGCGCCAGCAGGTAGCCGATCACCGTCGGATCATGCAGCGGCGCGCCCTCCGAGCCGTATTTCGCCTTGTCGAACCGCTCGAAGAAATGCGTCCAGCTTGCCACAACCCGCCCGGCATGGTTGCCGAGCGCCTCGAAGCCATCGACGATCGGGGCGGTGACCAGCGCCTTGTGGGTCAGATCGAGCGGCATGACCGTCAGGGGAATACCAGATTTAAAAACGATATCAGCCGCTTCCGGGTCAACGTAAATGTTGAACTCGGCCGCCGGCGTGATGTTTCCGACCTCGAAATAGGCGCCGCCCATCAGCACGATTTCCTGCACCCGGCCGGCGATGTCGGGGGCCTTGCGCAACGCCAGCGCGATATTGGTGAGCGGACCAAGCGCGCAAAGCGTGACCGAGCCCGCAGGCTCGGCGCGCAGCGTGTCGATGATGAAATCCACCGCATGGCCGTCCTGCAGGGCCATGGCCGGCTCGGGCAGTTCGACACCGTCCAGCCCGGTCTTGCCATGCACATGCTCGGCGGTCACCAGCGGGTGCACCAGCGGGCGGTCGCAGCCGGCGAACACCCGGACGTCGCCGCGCCCGGCCACCTCACAGACCTTGCGCGCGTTCAGGCTGGTCAGCTTCAGCGGGACGTTGCCGGCAACGCAGCTGATGCCCAGGAGGTCGATCTCGGGGCTCGCCAGCGCCAGCAGTATGGCGACCGCATCATCCTGTCCGGGGTCGGTGTCGATGATGATCTTGCGCGCCATGCAGGTCCTCCGGGCGAATGCGAGTCGTGTCAGGAACTCGGGAAAATACGGCAAGCGGGCGGACAAGGCCAGCGCCCGGTTCTCGCGGGCGCCACTTGTTGCTCAGAGCCTGCGAAACAGGCTGCCCTGGAACCTCTGCACCTTGCCCATGGGGGTGACATGATCATGGCGTTCGGAGCTCACCGGCTCGAGGATGCCGGGCGCGTGGCGGTCGAGCTCTGCCGCCAGCGCCTGCGGCGAACAGCGTTGCACCGGCAGACCCGAGCATTTTTCCGGCCCGTCATCGGCGAAGGTCCAGATCAGAACATGTCCGCCCGGCGCAAGCCCGGCGCGCAGGTTCGCGACGTAGGCGGCGCGCTGTTGGGGGCGCGTCAGAAAATGAAACACCGCCCGGTCATGCCAGAACCGATAGGTCTGCGGCGGGATCCAGCGGGTGATATTGGCATTGATCCAGGTGATGTCGTCTGCGCGCTTGCCCAGGCGGGCCTGGCTGCGCTCGAGCGCCCGTGCCGACAGGTCCAGCACGCTGAGCGGGCCCAACCCGGCCTCGAGCAGGCCATCGGCAAGCCGCGAAGTGCCGCCGCCCACGTCGATGATCGCCTGGCCCGGCCGCACGAGCGGCTGAACAAGCGCGAGCGCGCGGTCCGGGCTGTCCTGGTTTCAGGTCAGAGCCGTTTCCGCGCGCTCGGTATAGACGCTATCCCAATGATCGGATGAGCCGCTCATGCTGAATTCCCCATGACCGAGATATGGGCACTCAGCCGTCGAAATCAACTTCTTCGGTGATGCGCAGGGCCGCGGCGCGCAGGCGCGCCAGTTCCATCAGGTTCACGTCATCGGGCGAGAATTCGCCCCAGCTTTTCACCAGTTCCGTAGGCTCGGTTCCCGGTGCGATCGGGTATTCAAAATTGGCCGCCGCATAGATTTCCTGCGCCTCGGGCGATGTCAGGAACTCCATGAATTTCAGCGCTTCTTCCGGGTGCGGGGCCGCCTTGACCATCGCCACACCGGAAATGTTCACATGCGTCCCGCCGTTTTCAAACGTCGGAAAGATCGGCGTGACGGCCTCGGCCCAGGCCACCTGTTCGGGGTTGGCCAGCATTTTGCCAAGATAATAGGTATTGCCAAGCGAGATGTCGCATTCCCCGGCCCAGATGGCCTTGACCTGGGCCCGGTCGTTGCCCTGGGGCTTGCGCGCAAGATTGGCCTTGAGCCCCTTCAGCCAGTCTTTCGCGCCGTCTTCTCCGTGATGATAGATCATCGCCGCGGTCAGCGCGATATTGTAGGGGTGCAGGCCCGAGCGGGTGCAGATGCGGCCTTGCCACTTCGGGTCGGCCAGGCCTTCGTAAGTGGTGACCTCACCCGGCGCCACGCGGTCGCGTGAGGCATAGACGATGCGTGCCCGCGTCGTCAGCCCCCACCAATGGCCGTCCGGGTCCCGAAAATCTTCGGGCACATTGGCGGCCATCACCTCGGACGACACCGGCTGCGTGACCCCGGCCTCGACCGCCGCCGCAAGCCGGGAAATATCGACCGTCAGGATCACGTCGGCCGGCGAACGGTCGCCCTCGGCCTTCAGCCTTTCGATCATCCCCTTGTCCAGATAGGCAACATTGACCGCGATCCCGGTCGCTTGCGAAAACGCATCGGTCAGGGGCTTGATCAGTTCGGGTTGACGGTAGGAATAGACATTGACTTCCTGCGCCATGGCGGGGGTCACCAACAGGGCAGTCAGCCCAAGAGCAAGTCGCGTGATTTTCATTTCAGTCTCCGGTCCGCTGAGGTCTGCAACTGGCGCCGTTAAACCCGAGTTTTTTTGTCAGGTCAATACCTGAATGTTTTACTCGGATATTTTTTCGCGCCGTTTGATCTCATCCCAGAGCGCGTCCATTTCCGCCAGATCGACATCCTCCGGGCGTTTGCCGCGCTCTTGCAAAAGAGCCTCCACACCCTTGAAACGGCGGATGAATTTCGCGTTTGCCGCGCGCAGGGCCTGTTCCGGGTCGACCTTCAGGTGCCGGGCCAGGTTGGCCATCACGAACAGCAGGTCGCCAAATTCCTCGGCCACGTCCTCGGGGCGGTCGGCCCCGCGCGCTTCGGCCAGTTCGCGCGTTTCTTCGACAATCTTGTCCATCACCCCGTCGGTCGACGGCCAGTCGAACCCCACACGCGCCGCCCGTTTTTGCAGCTTGACCGCGCGCGTCAGGGCCGGCAGCCCGGCGGCAACCCCGTCCAGCACGCCGCCCTCGTTGCGCGCCGCGCGCTCGGCCGCCTTGATCCGCTCCCAGTCGGCGCTCTGCTGGGCGGCCGACTTGTCGCGGCTTTCATCGCCAAAGACATGCGGATGGCGCGCCACCATCTTGTCGGCGATGCGCCGCGCCACGCTGTCGAAATCGAACAGCCCCGCCTCGGCGCCCATCTGCGCGTGATAGACCGTCTGCAACAGCAGATCGCCCAGTTCGCCCTCCAGTTCCGGCCAGTCCCGGCGCTCGATGGCATCGGCCACCTCGTAGGCTTCCTCGATCGTATAGGGGGCAATCGAGGCGAAATCCTGCTCGATGTCCCAGGGGCAGCCGGTCTCGGGGTCGCGCAGGCGCCGCATGATGTTCAGCAACCGCGCCATGCCGTCGTTGGCATCTTTTGCGCGTTCGTCCGATGATTTGGTCATTGCCCCGCCTGTCGCTATGGTAAAAGCTGGGTCCGTTATCAGCCATGCGAAAGGTCAAGTCCACATGCCCGTCATCAACCGGATTGCAGATTATGCGCCCGACATGAAGCAATGGCGCCACTGGCTGCACCGCCACCCGGAACTGCAGTTCGACTGCCACAAGACCGCGGCGTTCGTCGCGGATCGCCTGCGCGAATTCGGGGTCGATGAAATTCATGAGGGGATCGCGCAGACCGGCATCGTCGCGATCATCAACGGCCAGGGCGCGGGGCCGACCACCGCGTTGCGCGCCGACATGGACGCGCTGCCGATGACCGAAGAAACCGGGCTGGAGCACGCCTCTGTCGTGCCGGGGAAAATGCATGCCTGCGGCCATGACGGCCACACCACCATGCTGCTGGGAGCGGCGCGATATCTTGCCGAAACGCGGCGTTTTCGCGGTCGCGCCGCCCTGATCTTTCAGCCCGCGGAAGAGGGCGGCGGGGGTGCCCGCGTCATGGTCGACGAAGGGATCATGGAGCGGTTCGACATCGCCGAAGCCTACGCGCTGCACAATGCGCCGGGCATTGCGGCCGGTCATTTCAGAAGCGAACCGGGTGCGATCATGGCGGCGGTGGACACCTTTGAAATTCACATCAAGGGGCAGGGCGGCCACGGGGCTTTGCCGCATCTGACGCGCGACCCGATCGTGGCGGCGGTGGCCATGGTGCAGTCGATCCAGACCATCGTCAGTCGCAATCACCATGCTGCGGATGATCTCGTCGTGTCCGTCACGCAGATCCATTCCGGCACGGCGGACAACATCGTGCCCGACGCGGCCTATCTGTGTGGCACGGTGCGCAGCTTTGACCGCGACGTGCAGGCCATGGTGCGCCGAAGGCTGGCCGCGCTGGTGGCCGGTCACGCCGCGGCCTATGACGTGCAGGGTGAACTGGACTATCAGGTCGGCTACCCGGCCACCGTGAACCATGCAGCCCAGGCCGAATTTGCGTGTGAGGTTGCGCGCGAGATTGCCGGAGAGGCAGCCGTTGAGGCCTGTGGCGGGCGCGAAATGGGCGCCGAGGATTTCGCCTACATGCTCGAGGCCCGGCCGGGCGCCTACCTGTTTCTGGGGCAGGGCGACACGGCGTCGGTTCACCACCCGGCCTATGATTTCAATGACGAAATTGCCCCGATCGGCGCCTCGTATTTCGCCCGCCTCGTCGAAAAGGCCGCGCCGCTGTGAAATATCTTCTTGCAGCCGTGGTTCTGGCCGTCGCCGGGTTTGGCGCCTGGGTGCGCCTGGCCCCCACGCCCGCGGCGCGCTGGCAGGTGGACCCGGAAACCGCGCCGGCCCCCGGCATCGGCGGCTTTCGGCAGACGCTGGACCTGGCAGCGCCTCCGCGCACCGTTCTGGAAAAGCTGGACGCTGTTGCGCGATCGACCCCGCGCACGCGGCGCATTGCCGGCAGCATAAAGGAGGGGCGGCTGACCTATGAAACCCGCTCTCGGCTTTGGCGGTTTCCCGACTATACCACGGTGCAGGCAGTGCCTTCCGGCAACGGCACCCGGCTGACCATCCTAGGACGGCTCCGTTTCGGGCGAGGAGATCTGGGGGTCAACCGCGCGCGCATCCGGCGTTGGATCAAGGATGCGGAACTTGTCCCCGATCCCGTTGTCGAGTGAAGCGCCCGGGCAACCGTCCTGCACCTTGCGCCAGACCGGGGTGTTCGTGCTCATGCCGCATTTGGCCAGCCAGGTCTGACAGCCGGCAACGACGCAGATCACATCGCCCATTTCCCGCCGCTCACCGGAGGCGTCGGTGCAATAGTAATCGACACCCGGCATCGGTTCGAACTCGGCGCTTCGCTGCGTTGCCGGCCTGTCCTGCGCAAGGGCGGGGCCGGCGATCATAACCAGTATGGTGGCCATCCGCCGCATGCTTCAGCATAGCGCAATCTGGCGAAATTGGCCACAGCGCGCATATCCGCTTGACCCTTGGGCCGGTTTTCGGCAACAGGCTGCACATGGTTCCCATGGATAAATTGCGCCAGATCACCGAGCGTTTCGAGTTTCTCGAAGCGTCGATGGCAACCGGCGAAGGCGACATCGCGGCACTGGGCAAGGAGTATTCCGACCTGCGCCCGGTGGTCGACCAGATCGCCGAGTATCAGCGCCTTCTGGCCGAGATTGCCGAAGCCGAAGACATGCTGGCCGACCCGGAAATGAAAGAGCTGGCCGAAGCCGAACTTCCGGCGCTGAAAGCCCGGCTGCCCGAGGTCGAGCAATCGCTGCGGGTGGCCCTGCTGCCGCGCGATGCCGCGGATGCGCGCCCCGCGATCATCGAAATCCGCCCCGGCACCGGCGGCGAGGAAGCGGCGCTGTTTGCCGGCGATCTCTTGCGGATGTATCAGCGCTACGCCGAGCAGAAGGGCTGGAAGTTCGACCTGCTGGAACTGACCGAAAGCGAACTTGGCGGCATCAGGGAAGCCGTGGCCAACGTGAAGGGCGAGGGCGTGTTTGCCCGGCTGAAATACGAAAGCGGCGTGCACCGGGTGCAGCGCGTGCCCGAAACCGAAAGCGGCGGGCGCATTCACACCTCGGCTGCCACGGTTGCCGTGCTGCCCGAAGCCCAGAACGTCGACATCGACATTCCGGCCACCGACGTCCGCATCGACACCATGCGCGCGAGCGGGGCCGGTGGCCAGCATGTGAACACCACCGATTCGGCGGTGCGCATCACCCACATCCCGACCGGCATCGTTGTCACCTCGTCGCAGAAATCCCAGCACCGCAACCGAGAGATCGCCATGGATGTGCTGCGCGCGCGCCTTTACGAGGCCGAGCGTCAGCGCCAGCATGACGAACGCGCCGATGCGCGCAAGTCGCAGGTTGGCTCGGGCGACCGGTCGGAACGCATCCGCACCTACAATTTCCCGCAAGGGCGCATGACCGACCACCGCATCAACCTGACGCTCTACAAGCTGGATCAGGTCAT
>Ga0256839_1006214_pt1 | contig 10608 bp, 8 predicted proteins | sample 354166metaG_FD_185968 | JGI IMG/M metagenome (GOLD analysis project Ga0256839, IMG submission 185968) | Hydrothermal vent microbial communities from Mid Atlantic Ridge, Atlantic Ocean - 354-166 | ecosystem: Environmental > Aquatic > Marine > Hydrothermal vents | place: Atlantic Ocean: Mid... | reverse complement strand
CGTGTCTCGTTGATTGAAGGTGCAAAAAACAAATTCGGCAGCAATGGCATTGTGCAGTTTCTGAAAACATTGGCTAAAATGCTGGCGGTCAGCGTGGCTGTCGGGATTTACCTAAGCAAAAATAGTGACCAGATCATCGGATCGGTGCAAGGCGCGCCGGTTTCGGTGGTGGCTTTGATGGATAAAACCCTGATTGATCTGTTGATCATCACCACCGCCATTGCCGCTATTATTTCGATTGTCGATGTGATCTGGCAAAAATACCACCACCTGCAAAAACTGCGTATGTCCCACAAGGAAATGAAAGACGAAGCCAAGGAATCCGACGGCGACCCGCATATGAAATCAAAACGCCGCGCCAGGGCGCAGGAAATCGCTACCAACCAGATGCTGCACGATGTGCCCCGCGCCGATGTAATTGTGGTGAACCCGACCCATTACGCCGTGGCGCTGGAATGGTCGCGCAAAACTGGCTCCGCGCCGGTTTGCATTGCCAAAGGCGTGGATGATGTGGCGCGCCGCATCCGCGAGGTGGGCATGGATGCAGGTGTGCCCATTCACAGCGATCCCGCCACCGCGCGGGCCATCCATGCCACGGTGGAGGTGGGCCATGAAATCCACCCCGACCATTACCGCGCCATTGTTGCAGCCCTGCAATTTGCCGATGTCATGCGCCGCAAAGCAAAGGAGCGCGGCCAATGACCCCTGATCAAATCCGCATCTTGCGCGGCCTTGCCGAACAAAAGAAAACCCGCGACATGGCCGAGCTAACCGAAAAACAACGGGCAATTCAACAGGCCGATCAGGTGATTGCCTCGCTGGAGGATAAAGTCACCACCGCCAGTGAAAACATCAAAGCAACTGATCTTGCCACCACCGCCCGCTGGCTGGGCTGGGCCGGTCAGGAAAAAACCCGATTGCTGCAATCACGTCGTGAAATCGAAACCGCCGCCGAAACCGCCCGCAAAACCGCCGCCCATTCCGATGCCAAAACCCGCGTGATCGACAGCCTGCTTGCCAAAGCCGAAAAACACGAATTGCTGGAGGATCGCCGCCGCGCCGAGCGCATGGGACGGGAACCTGATAAATAGCCTCTTGAAATATCAGCCAAAGGCTCAATATATTCATTAACTCGAATATGGAGGCTTGAATGTCCAGTCAAAACCTGACCTGTCTGAATTGCGGCACGGTAAACCGTGTGCCGACCGATCGCACCGGCCATAAACCCAAATGCGGCACCTGTGGTAAACCCGTCAACACCCCCAAAGTGACCGAAATAGATTTCAAAATGCTGACCAAGGCCAGCAAACGCGACCAACTGCCGCTGATTGTTGATTTCTGGGCGCCGTGGTGCGGCCCGTGTCGCATGATGGCGCCCGAATTTGCCAAAGCCGCAACAGAGCTGGGCACATCTGTGCGTTTTGCCAAGATTAACACCGAGGATGAACCCGCCGCGTCGCAACGCCATAACATCCGCGGCATTCCCTCGATGATCATGTTCAAGAACGGTAAGGAAATCGCGCGGCAATCCGGCGCGATGCGCAGTGACCAGATCAAGGCCTGGGTCAATAGCAACTTGGCTTAGGTCGATTTTGGTGCGTAATCGGCAGGGTTTACCTGCGCAGGGCGACCCTCAATAGACAGGTTCGAAATGCTCGGGCCTGCCTGGCAAATCACCTGCCCCGCGCGAATTACGGCTAGCCGCGTGGCACGCAGGCGGATGGCCTCTATCGGGTCATTGGCTTGCAGTAAAACCATATTGGCCTTGCAGCCAACCGTCAGCCCGTAACCGTCCAACCCCATGATTTTAGCGGAATTTTTGGTTACCGCATCAAAACACCATGCCATATCTGCGCGGCTGGAAAGCTGCCCGACATGCAACCCCATATGGGCCACATCCAGCATGTCGGCCTTGCCCATGGAATACCACGGGTCCATCACGCAATCAGACCCGAAACCGATGGTCAGCCCCGCTGCTTTCAGCTCTGGCACCCGGGTCTGGCCACGGCGTTTGGGGTAAGTATCATGGCGGCCCTGCAACATAATATTGATCAACGGGTTGGGGATGACCCGCAATTCAGCCTCAACCATCAACGGGATCAGCTTGGAAACATAATAATTATCCATGGAATGCATCGAGGTCAGATGAGATCCAGCCACTCGCCCCTGCATGCCCAGCCGCGTGGTCTCGAACGCCAGCGTTTCCACGTGGCGCGACAGCGGATCATCGCTTTCGTCACAATGCATATCCACCATCAGGCCGCGATCCGCCGCGATTTCACACAAGGCTTTTACCGAATCAGCACCGTCTTGCATGGTGCGTTCAAAATGCGGAATGCCACCAACCACATCGACGCCCATATCCAGCGCCCTTGTCAGGTTTTGCATGGCGGTCGGGTCTCGGAAAATGCCGTCTTGCGGGAAGGCCACCAGTTGCAGGTCCAGATAAGGCGCGACCTGATTGCGGACCTCTAACAAAGCCTGAACGCCGGTCAGCGCATCGTCGCAAATATCCACATGGGAACGGATCGCACCAATGCCCATTGAAACCGCAAGATCACAATATCGCAAGGCCCGCGCGACAATTTCATCAATGCTTTGCACCGGTTTTAGTTCACCCCACAGGGCGATGCCTTCCAGCAATGTGCCCGATATATTCATGCGCGGATTGCCCAGCGAAAGGGTGGCGTCCATATGGAAATGCGGGTCAATAAACGGCGGCGAAACCAGCTGTCCGGCAGCATCGATTATTTCTTTGGCATCCGCATCAATACCGCGTTCCACCGCAACAATAACGCCTTTGTCACAGGCGATATCCATGCCGGTTTGCCCGTCGGGCAATGTGGTGTTTTTAAGTATCAGATCCATCAGCGTTGCCCCTTGAACCACGGTTTTAACAAGGCGCGCGGGTATTCGGCACGCCGCGCCACGATCACCAGCGCAAAAATTGATAACACATAAGGTGCCATTAAAAATATCTGGCCGGGCACTGCTGCCCCTACCTGGGTTTGCAAGCGCACCTGAAAGGCCTCGAAGGCCCCGAAAAGCAACGCCCCGATCAGGGCTTTGCCGGGCCGCCAGCTGGCGAATATTACCAGCGCAATGCAGATCCAGCCCCGCCCGTTAACCATACCGAAAAAGAACGAATCAAACGCCGACATGGTTAAAAATGCACCGCCCAGCGCCATTAAAGCCGAACCGGCAATAATCGCGCCAATGCGCAGCCCGTAAACCGACAGCCCCTGCGCATCAGCGGCATCGGGGTTATCGCCCACGGCGCGAATGGCCAGCCCCAGCGGGGTGCGATTAAGCACCCACCAGACCAGCGCCACCATAAACAGCGCCAGCCATGTCATGGCGGTTTGCTGAAACAAAACCGGCCCGATAAACGGCAGGTCGGACAATATCGGAATATCCAATGGCCTGAACGGTTCGATACGCGGCGGCGATGAAACCTGCGGCAATGCCGTGCGATAGGTAAAATAGCTGACCGAGGTGGCAAACATGGTTATCCCCAGCCCCGAAACATGCTGTGACAACCCAAGCGGCACGGTTAATATCGCATGGATCAGACCAAAAAAACCGCCCACGCCCGCCGCCACCAGCAACCCGCCCCATAAGCCAAACCCCAGCCAAACCGCCATCCAGCCGGCCATGGCACCAGCCACAAAAATGCCCTCGATGCCCAGATTAAGCACGCCGGCTTTTTCACAAAGCAAGGCGCCCAAAACCCCGAATATCAATGGTGTGGCAATGCGCAGGGTGGCATTCCAGAAGCTCTCGGAAAGCAGGATTTGCAAGACTTCCATCAGCTTTCCCCTTTGTTGGTGCGGATAATTCTGAACCGCGCGACAAAGCCGCCGACCAGCACACAGATCAATGACATCGCCACCACCAGATCAGCCAGATAACTGGAAACCCCCATGGCGCGGCTCATGGTGTCAGCCCCGACAAAAACCGAGGCAATGAATATGGCCGAAATCACCACGCCAATCGGCGACAGCCCCGCCAGCATCGCCACCACAATGCCCGTATAGCCATAACCGGGCGAAAGATCGGTGGTTAAATATCCGCGCAGGCCCGCAACCTCGGAAACGCCAGCCAGCCCGGCCACGGCACCTGAAACGATTGCCGCGCTCATCAAGGTGCGTTTAACCCCGATGCCCGCATGCAATGCTGCCGCCGCATTTTCGCCCACGGCGCGCAATTTGAACCCCCAGACCGATTTTGACAGCATGATCTGGGCAATGACCGCGGCTACCAGCGCAATGATCAGCCCCCAATGCAGCCGCATACGCGGGATTAGTTGCGGCAGAACTGCCGCATCAACGATGGGGCTGGATTGCGGCCAGCCCAAACTCATCGGGTCTTTTAGCGGGCCCTCCAGCATCATTTGCAAAAAGATCAGGATGATGAAATTCAGCAGCAATGTGGTTACGACCTCGTCTGCGCCAAAACGGGTTTTAAGGTAAGCGGGGCCGGCCATGCCCGCCGCGCCGGCCATAGCACCAGTGACCAGAATGAGCGGAATTAAAATAAACCCCGGCGCATCGATCAGGCCGGTGCCCACCGCCACCGCCGCCATTGCGCCCAGATATAATTGCCCTTCGGCACCAATATTCCACAGCTTGGCGCGAAAGGCCAAAGTGGCGGCAAGGCCGGTAAATATCAATGGCGTGGCGCGGGTCAGCATTTCGGTAAAAGCAAAGGTCGAGCCAAATATGCCTTTGAACATCTGGCCATATGCCTCGAATATATTGGCCCCTGCCGCTGCCAGCGGAATGGCGGCCAGCATCAGCGCCAACAAAGCCGATGCAACCGGAATGCCAAACGTCCACCAGCGGGACGGGGTTTCGCGGGGTTCGATCCTGATCATACCTGTTCTCCTGCCATCATCAGGCCAATGGTTTCGCGGTCATCTGTGTTGGCCTCGACCAAATGACCATCATGGATCACCATAATCCGGTCCGACAGGGCCAGAACCTCGTCCAGATCTTCGGATATCAGCAAAATGCCGGCGCCGCGAATGCGGGCTTCCAGCAGGCGCCGCGCTACTTCATTGGCAGCGCCCAGATCAAGCCCGCGGGTGGGCTGGTTGGCCAGAATAAGCCGTGGCGTGCATTCAAACACCCGCGCCAATATCAGTTTCTGGATATTGCCCCCCGAAAGCAGCCGCGCATCCGCATCTATGCCCGGGCCGCGCACGTCATAATCTTTGCAAAGCTGTTTGGCGTTTTCCTGAATGTATTTCTGTTGCAAAAACCCGCGTTTGCGGATGGCAGGGTCTTGTAACCGCTCAATAATCAGGTTTTCGGCAACGCTCATGGCGCCGATCACCCCGTCATGGTGGCGATCCTCGGGAATGCGGCCAATGCCGGCCTTTAACATCGCGGGCGGGGTAAACTTTAAGATCTGCTGGCCATCCACCTGCATTTCACCAGCGTCAGGGGAAATCAGCCCCGAAACCAGTTGCGCCAGCGCCGATTGTCCATTGCCCGAAACCCCTGCAATACCGACGACTTCGTGGGCGCGAACCACCAGATTGGCCGCCCGTAGGCTGGTGCGCATGTTTTTGCCCTTGACCGTGATGTTATCCAGTTCCAGCACCGGCGCGCCGGGGGTTTGGGTGTCGCGCGGGGTTGTGGGGGTATCGGCCCCGACCATCATGCGGGCAATCACCCGTTCATCCGCATCAGCCGTGGCAATTTCGCCGACTTTTTTGCCATGGCGCAGCACGACAATGCGGTGCGAAAAGGCCAGAACCTCGCGCAGTTTATGCGATATGAAAATCACCGATAAACCATCTTTGGTCATGGCACCGATATTTTCAAACAGGGTGTCGGCCTCTTGCGGGGTTAAAACAGCGGTGGGTTCGTCCAGCACCAGAATGCGGGCATCGTGAAACAGCGCCTTTAATATTTCCACCCGCTGGCGTTCGCCAACCGACAGATTGCCAACCTTTTCATCCAGCGGCGCGGCAAGGCCGGTGCGCTCAATAATTTCAGATACCTTTTTGCGCGCGGCTTTGCGATTGTGCCGCCACGAAAACAGGCTTTCGGAACCAAGCAGGATGTTGTCGAGCGCGGTCAGGTTTTCGGCCAAGGTGAAATGCTGATGCACCATGCCGATACCCGCGTTCAGCGCGGCTTGCGGATGGCCAAGGGTAAGCGGTTGCATCACGCCTTTTGCATCGGCAACCTCGATTGTGCCGCTATCGGGCACATAATGCCCGAAAAGCATGTTCATCAATGTGGTTTTGCCAGCCCCGTTTTCACCAAGCAGCGATAATACCTCGCCCCGGTGTAATTCAATGCTGACAGTGTCATTGGCGACAACCGTTCCAAAACGCTTGGACAGGTTATTCAGGGAAAGAACAAGAGAGTTCGACATATATAAAAGGGGCCGGCGTAAACCGGCCCGCTATTTCCTTAATTGTCCGAAACCGGAGCTTCGTCATTGATTTCAACTACATAGCTGCCATCCAGAATTGCTGCCTGTTTGGCTTTTACCAGTGCAACAATATCAGCGGGGATCAGCGTTTCGTCCATGGTTAATGAACCGCCGCCATATTCCATAAAGCTGTATTGGCCGTATTCATCCGCGACGTAAGTTCCTGCAGCAACCGCGCTGATGGCGGTGTCTACTGTTGCGCCCATATGCCAGATCGCCGATGCAAGGATGGTGCCCGGGTAATCAGCCGAGGTGTCAATCACGTTGCCAATCGCCTTAACGCCACGTTCAACAGCCGCATCCGACACGCCGAAACGCTCCGCATACATCACATCCGCGCCCGCATCCATCATCGCAAATGCGCTTTCTTTGGCTTTGGGGGGATCATACCAGCTGTCAATAAAGTTCACCAGAAATGTCACCTCGGGGTTGGTTTCGCGCGCGCCGTTCATAAAGGCATGCATCAGGCGGTTAACCTCGGGGATAGCATAACCCCCGACCAGACCAATCACGTTGCTCTCGCTGGCCGCACCGGCAATCATGCCCGAAAGATAAGCCGGTTCATGGATGTAATTGTCAAAGGTCGAGAAATTGGGTTCTTGCGGGGCAAAGCTGGACCCCATCAAAAACGCGGTTTCGGGATAATCTTCCGCCACTTTGCGCGCTGCACGTTCAAGGCCGAATACTTCGCCGACAATTAAATCAACGCCGCTTTCGGCATATTCGCGCATGACCCGTTCGTAATCGGTGTTGGAAACATTTTCGGAATAGACATATTCGATATCGCCGCGTTCTTGCGCCGCGTTCAGCGCGATATGGATACGGCTGATCCATTGTTGTTCGACCGGCAAGGTAAATATTCCGGCAACCTTGACCGCTTGCGCCATTGCCGAAGCAGAGCTAAGCGCAAGGCCAAGCATCGTTGCCCCCGCGATCACCGTTCTTCGGGAGATTAAATTAGGGAGTTTCATTGATAAAATTCCTCGCTGTTGATGTTAATTTACAGTAGCTCTTTGGCATACATTACACATCAGTCAGCCATAGTTTTACCATTTGGTCAAGGTTTTTCCCGTATTTTATCGGGGCTTACCCGAATACCGGCCTGTTTGCTTTGGCAAAAACCTATTTTGTCAGGCTTAAAAACAGCTGCGGCAATTTCTCCGGCAGGCGTTCTACCTGATCAACGATGGTGTAATTATTGGCGCCAAAAATCCGTTCGACATATTGATCTGCCTCAGGGTCGAGCGTCAGGCAATAGGACATCACCCCGTTTTGATGCAATTCCTGCACGGCTTTTTTGGCATCGGCGCGCAGGTATTGCGGGTCACGTTCATCAATATCGGCGGGTTCGCCATCGGTTACCACGATCAGCAATTTGTGTTTTTCACTGCGCTGCAAAAGATGGTTTCCCGCATGGCGCATGGCAGTGCCCATTCGCGTTGAAAGCCCGCCTTTCATGCCTGCCAAACGGGCCTTGGCATCAGCATCCAGCGCTTGGTCAAAATCCTTGAACCGGTAATATTGCACATCATGCCGCCCGTCCGAGGCAAAACCGTGGATCGAAAAAGGATCGCCAATGCCGTTGATTGCCGCGGCCACCAGCGCCGCTGCCTCTCGCGTTAGCTCAAGCACGGTTTTTTCGCTGTCGCGCATGGTTTCATTGGTGGATTCCGACAGATCCAGCAGTATTACCACCGAAAGATCGCGCCGGTTCAGCACGTTGCGCATGGTGATGCGGGTGTCGGGCTGCATGCCGATCCGTGCCATCACCGCCGCTTCGACCACCGCGTTCAGGTCCAGCTCGTCGCCGTCTTCCAGCCGGCGCTGGCGGGTGATGCCTTGCGGGCGCAGCCGGTCAATGATTTGCTTGATCCGGTGGCTGATACCTTTGTGGCGGGTTAGCAGATTGTCAATAATATCCGGGTCACCTTTGGCTTGGCGGCGCTCAAACAGGGTTGCCCAGCTGGGGCGATGCAATTGCACTTTGTAATCCCATTCGGGGTAATGAAACGGATCGGAAATGGGTTCCTTGCCCTCCATTTCATTATAGGAAACGCCCTCATCCTCGTATGGGAACAGTTCGGTGCCCATTACCCAGATTTCCTGCGCATCATCACCGGCGTTTTCGACCTCTACCTCGTTGACCATTTCCATCACGTTGACATAGCGGCGCACCTGTTGCTGGCTGGCGGCGGTATAGCTGTCGGGGCTGTCCCAATTAAAATCCTCCAGCGACCAGACAAACCGGTTATCATCGCGATATGGAATGCGCAGGCTTTCCAGAATGCGCAGGGATGGCATGGCGCGGCGATGGGAAAGCAGGGTAAACAGCTCTGTGCCCAGATCCCATGTGATTTTGCCATCCATATGTTCGGCCTCGATATGGTCATGGAACCGCGATACCAGATCATCAATTTCAACGTCATCGGTGGTTGTGGTCGGGTCCAGCAAGGCCAATGCGGTTTTTTCAAGCAAGGGCATGGTTTCGTGTTCATATTTTTCGGAGCTTGGCAACAGCATCAGCGATTTCCACAGGTTCCGCAGGCCCGGAAACTGGCGGATGGCGGCATATTCAACCCGTGCATCATCCATGAACCCGATGAAAAACCGTTGGGCCGGTGCCAGTGCCTCGGCGGCTTGTGCCATTTTGGTATAGGAAATATGGGCCGCCATATGCGCACACATGGCCCGATACAGATCAAGCCCCGCAACATCAGCAATATCATCCACCGCATCGGGCAGGTGCATGGCGCCCGCTTCGATAAAGGGGCGAAACCCCTGATGGTCAGCGGCGCTGGGGCGCAGAAAAAATGCACGGCCCCAAAAGGCGCGCAAATAATAATTCAACCGCCGCTGATTGGCGATAAACAGAGTGCCACGGCGTTCCTGTTTCAGCACCGCTTTGGAATCTTCGCTTTCCAGACCAAAATAGGCGGCTTGGCGGACAAAATCACGGTGGTAGACCTCGGACCCGAAATCAACCCAGCGGCGCAGGCCGGTTAAGGTCAGGCGGGTCAGCAGCTCGTCAATCACCTTGAACATGGGGCGCAACCCGCGCGGAGAGCGCGCCGCCAACCGGTGCAATAATTGCAAATATCCGCGCAGTAATTCGGGGTCTCCCAGCCGTCGCGCCACGGCTGGCAGGGTGGCCATCATGCGTTCCAGCACCGCACCCGAGGTCATGGAGGAAAGTTTCAATATCGCCCCGACACAATCGCGGATAACGTCTTCGCCGCATTCCTTGGCCACCAGCGGCATTTCCGCCAGATAGGTGATCAAAAGATCAGCGCCCTTGCCCAAATTAACCAGCCCACGCGCCCCGTCCAGATAATCTTTTAGCCCTTGGGCCGACATGGTGCGCGCCGCCTCATGGAATGTGGCGTCAAGCGTATCATTCAGGATTGGTGCCATTTGCACCAGCTCATCGCGATAATCATCAAGGGTAACGCTCATGCTATGTCCTTCACAATTGGCCAGCCATTCGGGTTGGGGTTTTGTGGTTTAGGCAAAAAACGTGGCAACTGCCGCGCCCAATGTGTCGCGCATATCAGGATCATCGGTGATTGGTTCCACAAGCGCCATCTGACAGGCGGCAACCGGCGCAATGCCTTTGACAATCAGCTGCGCTGCATAAATCAGCAACCGCGTTGACATGCCCTCGTCCAGCCCGTGACCTTTCAGATTACGCGAACTTTGCGCCACCTGCACCAGTCGTTCCGCGATGGCGGCATCAATGCCGGATTCATGGGCAATGATTTTGGCCTCCACGGCAGCTTCGGGATAATCAAAAGACATGGCCCCGAACCGTTGCTTGGTGGATTGTTTCAGGTCTTTCATCATCGACTGATACCCGGGATTATAGGAAATAACGATCTGGAAATCCGGGTGGGCCTCTACCATTTCGCCCTTTTTTTCCAAGGGCAATTGGCGGCGATGATCGGTCAGGGGGTGGATAACCACGGTGGTATCCTGGCGTGCCTCGACCACTTCGTCCAGATAGCAGATCGCGCCGATGCGCGCTGCCGTGGTTAGCGGCCCGTCTTGCCATTTGGTGCCGTTGGCATCCAGCAAAAACCGGCCCACCAGATCGGATGCGGTCATGTCCTCGTTGCAGGCTACGGTGATCAGGGGTTTTTGCAATTTCCACGCCATATGTTC
>Ga0256839_1006213_pt1 | contig 10608 bp, 8 predicted proteins | sample 354166metaG_FD_185968 | JGI IMG/M metagenome (GOLD analysis project Ga0256839, IMG submission 185968) | Hydrothermal vent microbial communities from Mid Atlantic Ridge, Atlantic Ocean - 354-166 | ecosystem: Environmental > Aquatic > Marine > Hydrothermal vents | place: Atlantic Ocean: Mid... | reverse complement strand
ACATCACAGTCGAAGCACTAAAAACTGAAGGGCACGACATGGCTATTTTCAAATCCAAAGCCGTAGGAGAACCACCACTAATGTATGGAATAGGCGCATATTTTGCCATAGCCAATGCCATCAAGGCCTTTAATCAAGATTATCAAATAAAATTTCACTCGCCCATGACTCCTGAAAAAGTGATGATGGGATTGTATGAGGTTTAAAGAAAAATATATATGTTAGATGGTAATTATGAATAACAATAGTACAGATATTTTTAATGAGCTTATTAATGAGTTAGTGTTTTTAACGGAGTTGCAAACTACAGCAGATACTCGGGTAATTAATCGTCTATTGGTACGTTCAATATTTTCTCTTCTTGATGCTTTTTCCTCTAGTCTTAAATTACTATCTTTAAATACCTATGAGTATGAAAAAACAATTTTTTCAGAAAAGGATCTTCGCTTCTTAAGGGAAGGTGAATATAAAATAGAAAACAATGTTGAAGTTTGGAAGCTGTATTTGCCAGGTATTAGAGAAAGTATTAAAAAATCCCTTAAATTATACGCTAAATCACGCAATACAAAATCTCCTTTACTTAAAAGTGCACCATTGCCAACTGAGTTTAAAGAAGCACTAAAGTTAAGAACTCATGTTACACATCCTAAATGTTTAGATGATTTGATTATTACCTCAAGTGAAATGCATTCTGTTTTTTTAGTATTGGAATGGCTGAAAAAATTATTTTTATGGGCAAGAGACCAAGAAATCAATAATATAAAAAATATTAGAACCAATATAGATACTATTACAAAAACATCAATTTTAAAAATTAAAAAGAGTTTTGATGATTCAGTAATGAAAAAATAAAAAAACTCCTTATGATATATCTCCTTGAAAACTGAAATCTAGTAATTAGATAACTGATTTTTTTCTAGATTGCTTTATAGTCATTGAGTCTTTCTAGATTAACTTGCTACATCTTGTAATGTAATGGTTAAGTTTTATAGGATGCATTTTTAGTACGGTTTATACTATTTTCCTTAAATCATGTAAAGAAATGTCTCAACTCAACATTATCACGCTACGAATCTTGTTCTCAGACAAGTTCATAGCTACTATACTTATCACTCAGTTATTTATTAAAGTAGTAAATAATTAATAGTACTGTCCTATTTCTCTTTAGTTTTACGATTCCTTAAGTAAGCACACAAATTTTAGGAATTTAAAATGAAAAAACTATTGATAATTATCGCTCTGTTATGGAGTCAAATAAATTCAGCCCAAACATCTGTTGGGGATTATTTCACTTATCAAGGTGAACTCATCGTAAATGGTCAAGCGGCTAATGGCAATTATGAGTTTGAAGCTCAATTTTATGATGCAGCCACTAATGGAAATAATATTGCCAATAACTTTAATATTGCAGCTACCGTGACAAATGGTATCTTTACTCTTCAGTTTGACATTGGTGGTGGTGCGTTTGATGGTGATGAAGTATGGCTAGAACTACTGGTCACACCACCAGGAGGTGGAACACAAGTAAGTTTATTGCCAAGACAGCTAATAACCAACTCTCCTTACTCAATACAGGCAAAATATGTTGGCAGCGATGGTGTTAGCACTATTTCAATAGAAAATGCGGCAGTTACAACAGCCAAAATAGCTAATGGTGCAGTAACCTCCGCTAAATTAGCAGGTGATTCGGTCACTTCCGCAAAAATAGCCAATGGCACGATTGCAACAGCCGATATAGCATCCCAAGCCGTAACACGTATACAAATCGCTGCCAATACCATTCAACGCTCTGAAGTTGATAGCACGCAAATTCAAGAGCGTGTGACAGGAGCCTGTGCCGCAGGCAGCAGCATCCGCGTGATAGCCCAGGATGGTACGGTGACTTGTGAAACCGATGATGTGGGTGCATCTTTTGCTGGTTGGGGATTGACGGGTAATGCAGGGACAAATTCACTTAATAATTTTATTGGAACAACTGATAATGAACCTTTAGTACTCAAAGTGAACAATAATGCATCCTTAGTTATATATCCCACACTAACTACAGGAGGTCAACAAGATACTAATATTGTCATGGGTGGTAACCTAAATTTTATTACTCATACCAATGAAAATGGTTCGATAATAGCAGGAGGTTTGGGAAATACTATTGAAACTACATCAACAGGCAATCATAATTTTGCAAATACTATTGTTGGGGGTGAAAGTCATAAGATTAACGGAGTAGATGTATTAAGCGCTATAATAGCAGGTGGTTATAATAATATTGTTTCGAGTGAATTTGCTTCAATTATTGGTGGATTTCAAAATAAAGCAACAAATAGCTATGCAGCAGTTGTAGGGGGAAGAGAAAATCAAGCAAGCGGATATAATAGTTTTGCCACTGGTTATGGATCAAAAGCAAATCACAGGGGCAGTTGGGTTTGGAATGATAGTTCTGATGTAGGTACTGCAAATAGTTTAGCAACCACTGCTGATAACCAGTTTTTAATCCGTGCAGTTGGTGGCGTTGGCATTGGCACCAATACACCGGCTTCACCATTACATATCAAAGGGCAAGGCACAACATTCGGGTCAGTTGTCGATGAAGTGGTTGCGACAATTGAACCCAAAACAAGTACTGATAATGTTTCATTAGCCATCAATAGATTGGCGAGTAACAGAGAATCCGCTTTATTATTTACAACCAATAAATCCCCAGATTTTGGTATTCGCAGTGTCAATGGTCAAGCGTTGGATTTTAATAGTTTTGACAATATTGGAGCGTCATCAGTTATGATGCGCATCAATGATAAAGCCATCGATAGAATTGATATAAATACCAATTTTGAACCCTTTTCAAATAATACTTATCGCTTAGGTAATACAAACTTTAGGTGGTCAACGGTTTTCACCACCAATGTCGATACCACCAATGCGGTTAATGTCACCTCAGACAGGCGTTTAAAAGACAATATCAAAGAAATGGATTACGGTTTGGCAGAAATTTTATCCATGAACCCTGTCACTTACAGCATGAAAAGCGATGCAGAAAAACACACACACATGGGCTTGATAGCACAAGAAGTGGAAACCATTATCCCTGAAATTGTTAGCCAAAAAGATGATGGTATGCACACCCGATCCTTGCGCTACAGTGAGTTAATTCCGGTACTAATCAAAGCCACGCAACAGCAACAAACCCTAATCGAGCAACAAGCACAACAAATTAAAGATCTTAAAAGTCTGGTGAATGATTTGTTATCAAATAATAAGACGAACAAGTAGAGGTAAACATGAAAAATTATATTCTAATCAGTGGTTTATTGTTACTTAATTTTGTTGCAATTTCTCAGGAAGAAGTAACAAAATCCACTGCACAACAACAAGGAACAAATACCTACACACTAAAAAAATTCACTTTATCATCAGGAGGAGGTGTGATGACAGATACAGGCAGTATTTACAAAGTAACAGGCGTGATTGGGCAAATTGATGCCGGTCACAACGCAACGGCTTCACCTTATGTTTTTAAAGGTGGATTTTTACAAGGGGCAAGCGCAACAAACACAGGTGACCCCATTTTTAAAAATGGTTTTGAATAGGAGTAAATAACATGAAAACTATTAAACTTTTAAGCGTATTGATTTTTTTTCCACTACTTGTGAATGCACAAGCAGTTAATACGGTATTTACCTACCAAGGAGAATTATTCGTCAATGGCAGTCCAGCCAATGGCACTTACGATATGTCTTTTGATGCTTATGGCGGAGCAACAGGTGGCACTTCATTGTTGTTTTTTGGTGCCGATATACACACAGGTGTTGTCGTAACTAATGGAATTTTCACCGTGCCAGATGTTGATTTTGGTAATTTAATATTTAGTGGTAGTGCTGATACCTGGCTTGAACTGGCAATAAAACCAACAAGTAGTGGCAGCTACAACACATTATCACCACGCCAAAAAATTACCACGGCTCCTTATGCAGTGAAAGCAGATTTTGCCAATAACGCAACCATTGCCAATGATTTATCTGTCACTGCCACTGCCAGTGAAGTTTTGGTTTTTGATGGAACAAATTGGAAGTCGGGTGGCAATAAAATTCGTGTCAGCAATGTAGGAGTTTCAATAGGAACAACTTCTGTACCACCACCAGATGGTTTGCGTGTAGGAGGTGCTTTACAAGTTGATGGAATTGGAAGTAATGTTGCTCTTGATGTAGACTCGGATGGAGCTGGAGTTCAGGATGATCCACTAAGGGTAAGAAAAAATGGGGCAATTAAATTTTATGTGGATTCAAATGGCGGTGCTTCTGTAGGTAGCTGGAACACGCCACCATCCGATGGCTTGCGTGTTAAAGGAGCTTCGCAATTCAATGGAATAATGACTCAAGATGCCTCAGCTACTGGTCTCCCTAAATTCTATGTCCGTGTAACCTGTGGTAACAGTGGCACAGGAAGTCTCACATCCGAAAACTTAACAAATACCGTAGGCAATGTTTCATCCTCTGCTAATGGAGTGGGAGGATGTATAATCAATTATCCAATAGATATATCGGGTCATTATTGGCAAGTGACTGCGGTATCAGCTGATGCTGCAATTGCGAGTTGTACTATTGGCTCTACAGTGCAAGTTTTGGTATGTCAAAGATCAAACCGACTCGGTGGCTTTGAAAATGGCGATATAATGATAATTCTTTATTAACCCTAATCTTGAATCATGATAAATAGTGACTGACCTAGAAAGAGTATTTTGTTGCGGAAAAACTGAATTTTGTCAAAATTCCTCTTTATTCTCGTCACATAGTCGTTTATCTCATAAATTTATATGGAATGAAGCTTCATGTAAACCCTCATGGGTGAGGGCAATTATCAGTATTTACCTTAGAATGATTAGGATTTCATGCAGAAGCCTTGCCAAAAACACAAGACTTAGATTGAAGTTGCTGTATTCTATCATGGGGTTTTAAAGGCAGTTATAAGCATTTAAGTGCTGATGAGGTAGCAAACTTAGTTTTGCAAGTGTCTCTGATATTTTATAGAAGTTGTTCCTGTTAAGAGCAATTTTCTAAATGAATGGATATGTTTCACGATAACTGCCTTATCTCCAAACAACACTGGAAATATTATACCTCGTTTAACTTATGGATTTATCAATACAGGCAACCCTATGAATTGGGTTATACGCTGGGATGACATGAGCTTGAAACAGGAGAAAAATGTGGTTTTTATGAACGAATTTGAATAAATTTAATATGTTTTGCAATGACAATATGGGATTGAAGTATTAAATATTAGGGAGTAAAGAAAAGTTGTAAAAGGTTGGAATGTTTGTATAATCATACTTAAATTAATACAAACTATTGTCAATGCCATCCATAGAAAATATTACTCAACATATCATAGCCTATTCAGAGGGTGATGTACAAGAGTTGGGTTTTATTGTTGATGCATTGTACCAAGAGCTGTGTAAGGTGGCACAATCACAGATAAACAAATTAGGAAAAAAGGACATATCCGCACAAGAGTTGGTTCATGAAGTGTACCTAAAATTTTCTAAGTCTTTGTCTATTAACGCCAATGGACGCAGGCATTTTTTAGCCATTGCAGCCAATGCCATGCGTTTTTTGATAATTGATCAATTAAGAAACGACAGTAGTCTTAAGCGGGGAGCAAATTTTTGTGTAACCACCTTAACCGATAGCAAATTACCCATTAATGACAACACTAAAGAAATATTTTATGTTCATGAAGGCATAGAAAAATTACGAGCTATAGATGAAAAACTCGCCATCACGGTAGAATGCAAATATTTTGCAGGCTATTCAGAGCAAGAAACTGCTGAGGCTTTGAATGTCAATGTCAGGTCGGTTAGGAGGTATTGGAAACGTTCAAAGAAGTGGCTTGCAATTGAATTTGCAGAACAATCAATCATTAGATAGATGCAGAAAAAATAATTGACAAAATTCCTTTATTCAATCATGATATAGGTATAGAGTAAGAAAAATAATGCACCTATGTCTAAAACCGAAATAAATGAGCTTCTTAAAAAAGCCTTGTTTTTAGAAACGCATGAACGCACGGCTTTTTTAGATCAAATAGAAGAGAGTGAACTCAAACAAAAAATCGCTCTGTTATTAAATGACGATACGGAATTAACTCAGTTTATATTAAAAACCTCTCACGGAGCTCAACCCTTATCCACTCTTCAGATTAAAGATTTAAAAGCAGGGGATAAGATTAATCAGTTTATTATCATCAAACTCATTGCCAAAGGTGGCATGGGTTCGGTTTACATGGCCTATGATGAAAAGCTCAAACGCAATGTAGCCATTAAAACCATTCGTTCGGAATACATCAAAAACAAAGCAACTCAAAATAGATTTAAGCAAGAAGCACAAATTTTATCACTAATCAATCACCCATCTATTTGCCAAATTTATGATTATATTGACTACGAAGATGGCGATATGTTGGTGCTTGAATTGGTTGATGGTAGCACATTAAACGATATTCATTTATCGGACCAAGAAAAACTAAACGTTTTTATTCAAATTGCCTCCGCACTTGAAGTGGCGCATAAAAAAAATATCATTCATCGTGATTTAAAGCCAGATAACATCATGTACACAGCCGATAAGGAAATCAAAATATTAGATTTCGGCATTGCAAAATCAACAGTGCTGGAAAATCCTGGTATTCATTCAGAAGAATCCAAATCAACAAGCAATGAAAAGCCCATAACAAAAATGGGCACTTTGATGGGAACCTTATTGTACATGAGTCCAGAACAAGCCCAAGGTAAGGAAGTCACCAAGGCTAGTGATATTTATTCTTTTGGAATAATAATGCAAGAAATTTTAACAGGTGCGACAGTTTATGATTTAACCGGTATCAAAGAGTTAAAAAAACAAGTGATACTAGCCGAAACAACTCACAGTGAATTGTTGCCAAAAAGCTATCAATCATTAATAGCCGCAATGACTCAACGAGACTCAGAAAATAGACCCAGAGCTACTGAAGTAGTTAAAGCGTTAAAAGACATTAAAGAAATCCCCAAACGTCGACTAAAGAAAATGGCCTTATTTGCTGTTATCTCTTTATCAGTTCTGGGGTTCAGTAAATATACCTATGACTTGAATTTACAAAAAAATGCAGCAGAAACCGCTAAAATTGTCGCAGAACAAGCCAAAGACAAAGCAGAGAATGCTAAAAATGAAGCCGAACAGGTAGCAGAGTTTTTAAGTAGCTTGTTTGATCAATCTAATCCCTACACAAACAATGGTAATCCTTTAACTGCTAGAGAAATGTTGGATGAAGGTGCGAGTCGCATTGATTCAGAACTTAATGAACAGCCTGGAGTGTTAATAAAATTAAAAATGGTTATTGGCAAAGTGTATTCTAAACTAGGCTTGTTTCCAAAAGCAAAATTACAGTTTGAAAGTGCTGAACAAATATACCATTCAAATAATTTACAAGATGTTGAATTGTTAATGGAGATACTGCGCTATCAAGCATTAATAGAGATGGAAACTAGCAATCTAAATAAGGCAGTGCAATTACAACAAAAAGGATTGGCTTTAGCAGAGAAAAATGGTTTGACTAGCACTGAATCTTACTTAGACATGAAATATAGCTTGGGTGTTACCCAATCAAAAAGAGGGGAATTTAAAATAGCAAAAGACACATACGATGAATTGTTATCCATTTATCAAGAGGATAAAGAAAGTAATAAATATAACATCATCCAACTCTATAACTCATTGGGTATGATAGATTGGCATTTAAAAAAATTAGAAAGTGCAGAAACTCTTGTTACCAAAGCCTTGATGATGTTTTCTGAGGATGATGTGAAAGGACTGGAGATTAAAATTACGGTATTGAATAATTTAATCAACATCTCAACTGGAGCAGGTAAGCATCAACAAGCCATTGAATATGGATTGCAGTCGTTACAGCTTAGAGAAAAAATTCTTCCCAAAAATCATCCTGACATAGCTCTTAATTATGACAATCTTGCCATTGCTTATTGCAAAGATAAACAGATAAAAAAATGCAAAGAATTAAATCAACAAGCCTTAGAAATATATGCTAAAAGTGTAGGAAAAAATCACATAGACTATGCACTTACTCTTGCCAATAGAGCAGCGATAATGAGCTTGGATGGAGATTACTCAGGCTCTGTAGCTGCATTGAGCGAAACAGTCAATACTTTAAAAAACCTGCATCAACAAGACCACTATGATACCGCTTATTATCTGACCAGTTTAGGTCAAGTCTATTACTATACCGATGATTTAAAAAATGCGATAAAATACCTTGAAGAATCAAAAAACATGTACCAACGATTAGGAAACCCTGTATTGTACGATGTACTAGATACCTTGAGCAAGTTGGCTCGTGCCTATGAAAAAGACCATAATACAGATGCTGCCATCAAGATTTATACCGAAAAACTACAGCTACTCTTAGAAGAGAATCAAGATAAAAAAGCCATAGCCGAAACCCAAAATAAATTAAAACAACTAAAGGGGGGGGGTAATATCACAACAGTAGAGTGATTTTTTACAATGTTTTATCCCATAAACAATGTTTGCCCAAAAAACCATTGGTTAAGGAACTTATTTAGAAACTTTATTCTTAATCGCAATCAGAATAGCCAATACAAAGAAAGCACCAGGCGGTAGGATGGCTATTAAAAAACCGTGGTAGTCTTCGAAAATTTGCCATTGTATGACCTTGCCAAATTCACCAAACAACAGGTGAGCCTGATTGAATAAACTGCCATTACCAAGGATTTCACGGATAGCTCCGATAACAACGAGAACCAATGCAAATCCTAATCCAGTAAAAAATCCGTCTTTTATGGCAAGCCAGATAGTGTTTTTGGAAGCAAAACTTTCGGCGCGTGCCATGATGATGCAGTTGGTGACAATAAGCGGAATGAAAATACCCAAAATCAAATACAATTCATGGAAATAAGCATTCATAAACATTTCTAATGCCGTTACCACACTAGCGATAATAAGCACAAACAGAGAAATGCGTATTTCTTTGCTAATAATTGGCTTGATGCCCGATACCAAAGCATTAGTTAACACAAGGGTAAAGACAGTGGCAATGGCAAGCCCAAGTGCGTTCACCACCGAATTGGAAACTGCCAATAAAGGGCATAATCCCAATAATTGCACCAGTGCTGCGTTATCATCAATTAGTCTTTTGCGTATAAATCCACTCATTTGATTGCGTCCTCTTTATGTGTGGTTATTAAAAACTCGTGTTGAAATTCTAAGGCATGCTTAATCGCTTCGACAACCGCACGTGGTGTTATGGTTGCACCAGTAATTTGGTCAAACTGCCCACCATCGCGTTTGACTTTCCAGTTTTTTAAGCCAACTTTTTTTAGTGATAGACTTGGAAATTGTTTAAGCCAATCGCTTTTGTTGGCTTGGATTAAATCACCAAGTCCTGGTGTTTCGTGTTGTTCTAAAATTTTGACAGCGGTTATTTCGCCGTTGTTTTTAATTCCTACCATTAAATCAATATCGCCAGAATAACCATTTCGCGCGGTGACTGGCACTGCAATAACGGTTGTTTTACCGTTTAATTTGCCAACATACAAAGCTTGTTCGTTACGGTGCCCAAGTTGTTCAGGGTGATTGATTAATAAGCTGTCTTGGGTTAAATCATTGTCGTGTAACTCATCAGGAATTAACTCTTTTAAGCTTTCTAATAACAACATTTTCTTTTGCTGAGCTATTTTGTCGTGTGTTGCTTTTTCACTAAAAACCAAGAGACCACTGGTGAAAAATGTCACTAAGGCTAAAATAAGAGGGATTTTAATAAAAGGACTCATTTATTTTCTTGCCCAAATGCTTTAGGAATAGTCAAACGGTCAATTAATGGTGCGGACATGTTCATAATTAACACTCCAAATGCTACGCCGTCTGGGAAGTTACCAAATTCTCGAATCAATAAAGTCATAATAGCCACTCCTGCACCAAAGATTAGTTGACCTTTGTGTGAGGAGCAACCTGAGGTAGGGTCGGTGGCAATAAAAAAGGCCCCAAGCATCAGCCCGCCAGAAAAGAGGTGTTGCAGTGGACCAATAAAATGATCTGCATCAAATAAATAGAAGGGCAATGAAAAAGCAATGGTTGTTAAGATAACCGCAGTTGGTACTCGCCAAGTAATGATTTTTTTATAGATGAGGAAAACTCCTCCAATAAAATACATATTGGCAACCCATTCCCAACCTAAGCCACCAAAATCGCCAAAGACAATACCCTTTGTGATTTCGCTCATCATTTTGTCTTGCGAAATGCCTGTTTTTATTAAATCCAAGGGTGTGGCTTGGGTTAAAGTGTCAAATTCAATTGCGGTAGGGAACTGCCCTAAAAATATGGCATGCAGATTTTCCACAAAACTCATGGCATAAGGGCTAATAGAATGCGGAGGTAACCAGATGCTCATGGCTTGTGGGAAGGAAATCAAAACCACAGCAAAGCCTAACATCGCTGGATTAAATATATTTTGTCCGAGTCCGCCAAATAAATGTTTTGCCACCACAATGGCAAAAAACATGCCAATAAAGCTTATCCACCACGGAGCAACGGGTGATATACATAA
>Ga0256839_1006212_pt1 | contig 10609 bp, 6 predicted proteins | sample 354166metaG_FD_185968 | JGI IMG/M metagenome (GOLD analysis project Ga0256839, IMG submission 185968) | Hydrothermal vent microbial communities from Mid Atlantic Ridge, Atlantic Ocean - 354-166 | ecosystem: Environmental > Aquatic > Marine > Hydrothermal vents | place: Atlantic Ocean: Mid... | reverse complement strand
CGAGAAGGGCTCGCTGGTTTCGACCTTCACTCCCAGCGCCCGGGCGATCTTGCGCAGGTCGCCGCCGGCGGTCTTCAGCAGCTCTTCCAGCTCCTTGCGCTTCTGCTGGACCAGCTCGGCGGCCTTTTCGTTGATGATGCGCTGGCGGATCTGGTCCTCGACCTCGCTCAGCTCGGCCTCACGCTCCGGGTAGACCTCGGTGACGACGGCGACGGCTAGTCGGTCCTCACCCAACTGGTAGACTTGGGTGACGCCGCCCTTGTCGAGGGAGCGGACCTCCTCGAGCATCTGGGCGTTGCCGGCGAGCTCAGGGATCGGGTCGGCGACGCTCACTTCGTCGGCCCGCAGCAGGGCGATGCCGAGCCGGGAAGCGATCTCCTCGGCCCCCAGGGGATTCTTCAGCAGTTCGAGCCGGGCCTGGTCGGCGAGCTGCTGCATCCGGTCGTAGACGAACTGTTTCTTCTTCTCGGCGGCCAGCTCTTCTTTGACCTCTTCGAAGGGCCGCAGGCGGGCCGGCTCCTTGGCCTCCACCTGGATGATGTGGAAGCCGTACTCGGTGGTGATGACGTCGCTGAGCTGGCCGGGCTGGAGCGAGAAGGCGGTGTTCTCGAAGTTCTCGACGGTCTGCCCGCGGGTGATCCAGCCGAGTTCGCCGCCCTGCACGGCGGTCCCTTTGTCGTCGGAGTTCTCCTCGGCCAGCTTGGCGAAGTCGGCTCCGTTCTTGAGCTGCTGGAGCAGTTCCTCGGCCTTGGCCTTCAGCTTCTCGATCTCCTCGGGCGACTTGTCCATGGTCTTGAGCAGGATGTGCCGCACCTTGACGCGCTCGGGTACGCGGAAGCGGTCCTGCTCGGCCCGGTAGGCCCGGAGCAGCTCCTCCTCGGGGATCTCGATGGACTTGCCGATCTCCTCTTCGGAAACCTGCAGGATCCGGACGTCGCGTTTCTCGGGGATGCGGAAGGTGGGCTTGTGCCGTTCGTAGTAGTCGCGGATCTCTTCCGGCGTGACCTCGACCTGATCGCGGTAGTCCGACGGCGAGATGGCGACGTACTCGATGCGGATCTTCTCGTTCTGCTTGCGGAACTCCTCTTCCACCTCTTCGTCGGTGACCACCTCGCCCTCCAGCGCCAGGTTCATGATCCGCATGAGCAGGATCTGCTTGCGGACGTTCGACTCGAACTCCGGAATGGAGAGGTTCATCTGCTGGAGGTACATCGCGTAGGCTTCTTTGCCGAGGAACTGGCCGTTGGGGAAGAGCTGGGGCATCATCGAGCGCACGGCCTGGGCGACGTCGGCGTCGGTGACCTCGAAGCCGAGCTTCTGGGCCTCGTAAGCCACGGCCCGGGAGGCGATCATGTTGTTGACGATGGTGGGCACGTAGGCGCTGGCCATCTCCCGAGGGAAGGTGTTGCTGCGGATGGCCTGCTGGATCTCGATCTGCACGTCGCGGATGGTGAGGACCTCGTCGCCGATTTCAGCCACGATGTTGCTGTCCGTGGAGTAGCTGGCGCCGACGAAGCCGGGGATCAGGGTGACCACCATCGACAGCGCCACCAGCATCAGCACCGCGCCGAGCAGATAGCGCACAGCTTTCGCGCGACTGCGGAAAAGATCGAACATAGAAAGATATCTCCTGCGATATGAACGAGGCGGACGGCCTTGCCTCTAGTATAGCCGACGGGCTCCGGACGCCGCCCGGTTTCAGAGGGCCGCCACGAGGCCGGCGAGCAGCGCGGTGCGGTCCGCGATGCGGTCCAGGAAGATGCTCTCGTGGGGGGCGTGGGCGCCCTCGCCGACGCCGCCGAGGCCGTCGAGGGTGGGGATGCCGAGAGCGCCGGTGAAGTTGCCGTCCGAGGCCCCGCCGGTCTCGGCTTCGCCGAGAGTCACGCCCATCTCCGCTGAGAGCCGCTGCGCCAGGGAGAACAGCCGGGCGACCTTGCGGGTGCGCTCCAGGGGCGGGCGGTTGACGCCGCCGGTGATCTCCAGGCGGCACCGCTTGTCCACCGGGCGCAGGCGCTCGATCTTGCGGGCGGCGCGGCGGCCGTCGGAGGCGCGGCGGAAGCGGAGGTCGAGCTCGGCCTCGGCATATGGGGCGACGACGTTGACGCGGGAGCCGCCGCGGAGGACGCCGGGATTGACGGTGAGGCCGCGATCCAGGTCGGTGAGGGCGGCGGCGCGGATGACTTGATGCGACAGCTCGACGATGGCGCTGGCGCCGGCTTCGAAGTCGATGCCGGAATGCGCCGCCCGGCCGTGAACGGCGATCCGGTAGTGGGCGACCCCCTTGCGGGCCGTCTTCAGGCGGCCTTCGGGGCCGAAGGCCGGCTCGAGCACGAGGACGGCTTCGCTCGCCAGGGCCTCCTTCTCGGTGAGCGGCCGCGAGGCGTGGCTGCCGGTCTCCTCGTCGGTGACGAGCAGCAGCGAGACGCGGCGCTTCACCGGCACGCCGAGCTCTCGCAGCGCCCGCATGGCCATGATGAAGAAGGCGATGCCGGACTTCATGTCGAAGACGCCCGGCCCCCAGAGGCGGCCGTCGCGCCGGCGGAAGGGCATCGTTTCGAGCGTTCCCAGGGGCCAGACGGTGTCGATGTGCCCGAGCCCGAGGACGCGGCCCCTCTTCGGGCGGCCGGGGAGCTGGAAGTCGCACCGGAGGTGCCCGCCGCGGAAGAAACGCACCCTGGCGATCGGGGAGACCTCGTCGGCCACCAGCTCTCCCATGCGCCGGAGGGCGGCCTCGTCGCCGCTGGGAGACTCGCATTGGACGAGGCGCCGGATCAATTCGACGGCCGCGGCCTGGTGGGACCGCGCCCAGGCAAGGAGTTCCTGCATCGCCTGTTATAATAGCGGGATCGCATGGCCGCACTGGACGCTCTGGAAATCCAAAAGATCCTGCCCCACCGCTACCCGTTCCTGCTGGTGGACCGCATCGAGGAGCTCGAAGACGACCGCATCGTCGGCATCAAGAACGTGACGATCAACGAACCGTTCTTCGTCGGGCACTTCCCGGACTTCCCGGTGATGCCCGGAGTGCTGATCGTCGAGGCCATGGCCCAGGTGGCCGGCGTGCTGGCGCTGAGCAAGACCGACGACCGCGACCGCGCCGTGCTGCTGGCCACCATCGAGAACGCCCGCTTCCGGAAGCCCGTCGTTCCCGGCGACCAGCTCCGCATCGAGATGAAGGTGGACAAGCTGAAGAGCTCGGTGGCGAAGATGAGCGGCAAGGCGACGGTGGACGGCGCGGTGGTCGCCGAGGTCACCGTGATGTGCAAGATGGGTCCGAAGACGGTTCCCGGAAGCTGACCCCCGGCGGATCGCATGCCGATTCACCCGACCGCCATCGTCGATCCGGAGGCGCGGATCGATCCCACCGCGGAGATCGGGCCGTACGTCATCGTAGGGCCGGAGGTGGAGATCGGCCCCCGGACGCGGCTGATGGCCCACGTCTATCTGGAGGGCCCCACCTGGATCGGCGAGGACAACATCTTCTTCCCGTACTCCACGGTGGGCGTGGCTTCGCAGGACTTGAAGTACAAGGGCGAGCGGGCCGAGACGCGGATCGGGAGGCGGAACCGGATCCGGGAGTTCGTCACCATCCACCGGGGCACCGAGGGCGGCGGGCTGGTGACTTCGATCGGCGACGACAACCTCCTGATGGCCTACACCCACGTGGCGCATGACGTGCGCATCGGCGACCACACCATCCTGGCCAACGGGGTGACCCTGGCCGGCCACGTCCTCGTCGGCGACTGGGCGGTGATCGGGGCCTTCAGCGGCGTCCACCAGTTTTGCCGGGTGGGCCGCCACGCCATGATCGGCGGCTACTCGGTGGTGACCCAGGACGTGCCGCCGTTTTCGCTGACCGTGAGCCCCCGGGAGATCAAGGTCTTCGGGGCGAACAAGACGGGCCTGGAGCGCCGGGACTTCCCCGCCGAGACCATCGACAAGCTCCAGAAGGCGTTCCGGCTGCTGACGCGCTCGAAGCTGAACACCTCGCAGGCGATCGAGCGGATCCGCGAGGAGATCCGGGACTGCCCGGAGGTGGACGAGCTGATCGAGTTCATCGAGTCTTCCGAGCGCGGCGTGATCAAGGGATGAAGTACGCCATCATCGCCGGCAACGGCCGGTTTCCGATCCTGGCGCTGGAGAGCGCGCGCAAGCTGGGCCACGAGGTGGTGGCCATCGGCATCAAAGAGGAGGCTTCCGAGGAGATCGAGCGCCTGGCGGCGCGGTGCCACTGGATCTCGCTGGGGGAGCTGGGGAAGCTGATCGAGATCCTGAAGGCCGAAGGCGTCACCGAAGTGATGATGGCCGGCCAGGTGAAGCACGCCAGGATCTTCTCGTCGATCCGGCCGGACTGGCGGCTGGTGAAGCTGCTGGCGTCGCTGCCGGCGAAGAACACCGACGCGCTGATCGGCGGCGTGGCGAAGATCCTCGAGGACGAAGGCATCCGGCTGGCCGATTCCACACGGCTGCTGAAGCCGCTGCTGGCCGATCTGGGGCCGATGACGCGCCGGAAGCCCTCCAGGGACGAGCAGGCCGACATCGCCTACGGGCGGCGGATCGCCAACGCGCTGGCGGGTTTCGACGTCGGCCAGAGCGTGGCGGTCTGCGAGCGGGCCTGCGTGGCGGTGGAGGCGATGGAGGGTACCGACGCCATGCTGCGCCGGGCCGCGGAGATCGCCAACGGACGGCCGCTGCGGCTGGTGAAGGTCTCGCGCCGGCGGCGGCACCTGCTCTTCGACGTGCCGGTGGCCGGCCCGCGGACGATCGAGGCAATGAAAGAGACCGGGACTACCGCTCTGGCCGTCGATGCCGGCCGGACGCTGCTGCTCGACCGTGACGAGATGCTGCGGGCGGCCGACGAAGCGGGCATCGCCGTCGCCGGCTACGAACCGGAGGATTGAGGCGGCCCCGGGCCGGGGCGGAAGGCTCAGGCCCCGTTCTGCCCCCGTTCCCGATCGTTGACGATCCGGCGGATCAGCCGCCAGAGCTCCTCGGCGCGCACCGGCTTGGAGATGTAGCCGTCCATTCCGGCGTCCCGGCAGCGCTCGGCGTCGCCCTTCATGGCATGGGCCGTCATGGCGATGATGGGCACGCGCCGGCCGGAGCGCCTCTCCCGCGCGCGGATCGCCAGAGTCGCTTCGATGCCGTCCATGTTCGGCATTTGGACGTCCATCAGCACCAGATCGAAACGCGTTTCGTCGAGTTTCCGGACGGCCTGCAACCCGTCGCTGACGGAGACGACTTTGTGGCCGTGCCTCTCGAGCATGCGGATGGCCACGGTCTGGTTCACCGGGTTGTCCTCGGCCAGCAAGATATGCAGGCCGCGTCCGTCCGGGCCTCCGGACTCGGCGCAGGGCCCGGCCGCCAGCTCTCCGGCGGCGCCCTCCTTTTCGGCAGCCAGGGGGAATCTGGCGGTGAAGAAGAAGGTCGAGCCCTTCCCCGGATGGCTGACGACCCAGATGCGCCCGCCCATGAGCTCGACCAGGCGTCTGGAGATCGCCAGTCCGAGGCCGGTGCCGCCGTAGCGGCGGGTGGTGGAGCCGTCGGCCTGGCGGAACTCCTCGAAGATCACTTGCCGATCCTCTTCGGAGATGCCGATGCCGGTGTCGCGCACGGCGAATTGCAGGATGGCCGCCTGGTCCGCGAGGCCGGCCTTGGTCACGCGCACCTCGACGGAGCCCTCGTTGGTGAATTTGATGCCGTTGCCGATGAGGTTGAGCAGCACCTGGCGGAGGCGCTCGGCGTCGCCCACCAGGCAGTCGGGCGCTTCCGGGTCGATGCAGACGCTGAGGGCCAGCCCCTTTTGCCGGGCGCTGAGCTCCATGACCTGCACCGCCGCGGTCACGCACCGGCGCAGAGAGAACGGGCGTTCCCGGAGTTCGAGGCGTCCGGCCTCGATCTTGGAGAAGTCGAGGATGTCATTGAGCAGCGCCAGCAGCGAGTCGGCCGAGGAACGGACCACTTCGAGGGACTCGCGCTGCTCGGGGCTGAGGTCGGTGGAAAGCACCAGCTCGGTCATGCCGACGATGCCGTTCATCGGCGTGCGGATCTCATGGCTCATGTTGGCCAGGAATTCGCTCTTGAGGCGGTTGGCCATCTCGGCGCGGTCCCGCTCCACCTGGAGTTCCCGCGTCCGTTCGGCGACGGCCGCTTCGAGCCGGCGGCGCTCCTGCTCCAGCCGGTGCATTCGGCGATGGAGCCACCGGCGGGTTCCCCCGACCAAGAGGAGCACCAGGAAGCCGTTGAACCACCAGGACCGCCACCAGGGGGTGAGAATCTGGAAAGAAAAAGAGGCGGGCTCGAGGCTCCAGACGCCCCTTGCGCTGCGGGCGGCCACTTCGAAGCGGTAGCGTCCCGGCGGGAGCTGCGGGTAGCGCACCTCGGTGAGCTGGGTCTCCACCCATTCCTCCTCGAGGCCGGCGAGCCGGTAGCGGAAGCGGACGTTGTGGCGGCTGCGGAAGGTGAGGGCGGCGAAACTGACAAGCAAGGAGCGGTCTTTGTAGGGGACTTCGAGGGAACCCTCCGGCGCCACCGTGCGGCTCCCCAACTGTACGTGCGTCAGCACGACGGGCGGCACGTAGGCGGGCGGAGGCGTGTTGCGGGGGCGGAAGTGGGCCAGTCCGGCGCTGGTGCCGATCCAGACGCCGCCGTCTTCGTCGGCGTAGAAGCTCCCTCCGTCGCAGTCGTCCCAGATGAGGCCGTCCTCGCGGCTGTAATGTCGCCATCTGCGCCCGTCATATACGTTCGCCCCGGCGTCGGTTCCCGCCCAGACTCGGCCGAGGGCGTCCACGCCGACCGAAACGACGTTGTTCGACGAGAGGCCGTCGCGGGCGGTGAAGTGTTCGAATTCCAGGCGGCCGCCGGTTTGCCGGAGCCGGCTGAGGCCCATGCTGTGACGGTAAGCGATCCAGAGATTCCCGTCCCGGTCTTCGGCGAGGTAGCCGACGGCGTCGTCGGCCAGCCCGTCGGCTGCCGTCCAGCGGGTCCATTCCCCGTCTTGGTAACGGAGCAGTCCGCGGGCGCTGGCCACCCACACACGGCCCCGGCGATCCTCGTGCAGCTCGAAGAAGTCGCAGGTCGGGGGCAGGCCCGGCGGATCCAGACGCTGGAAGCGGACCCGGCCCTCCACCGGCGTGCTGCGGAACAGGCCGCCGTAGGCGGAGACCCACAAGCGGTTGCGCCGGTCGATGAGGAGGAAGTTCAGGCGGCCGGCCCGCAATCCCGAGGCGGGGCCGAAACGGACGATCCGGCCGGACTCCGGATCGAGCCTGGCGAGTCCCCCCGGAGAGGCGCCCACCCACACGCGGCCCTGCCGGTCGATGGCCAGGCCCCGGACGCGGTTGCCGGCGAGTCCGTCCTTGCCGGTCCACAGCCGCCAGGAGCCCCCTCGCGCAGCCAGAGCGTTCAACCCGTAGTCGGTTCCCACCCAGAGGACGCCGTCAGGCCCCCGGCGGATGTCCCAAATGACGTTGTTGCTCAACCCCTCGGCGGTGGTCCAGGCCTCCCACTCCTGGTCGCCCACCCAGCGGGCGAGGCCGCCGCCGAGCATGGCGATCCAGATGGAGCCCTCACGGTCTTCCAGAGCATCGGCGATGCTGCTGGAGCGCAACCCCTGCGCCTCGCCGATCACTCTCCAGCCGGTTGCGGTCTCCCGGTAGAGTCCGCGGTCGGTGGGTACCAGAAGCCTGCCGGAGCGGTCGGTGGCGAGAGCGCCGAAGTCGCTCGACTGCTCGACGAAGCGGGACCGGTCGCGGAACCGGCGGGCGCCCGGCTGCCATACGATCAGACGGGTCGAACTGCGGGCCCAGATCCGTCCGCCGCGGCCGCTGAGCACAGCGTCCCAGCGGTCCTCGGGAACGCCTAAGGCCGGTCCCCAAAACTCGACTTTTCCCTGCCGGAGACGGCAGAGCCCCGAACCGCAGCCGTACCAGACTTCTCCGCCGGGAGCGGCATGCACGCCCCGGGCCGCCGGCGAGCCGGCCTCGGCCGGAGTAGGAACCGGGGAAAAGACGAAGCCGCCGCCGGAGCGGAACCCGACCCACAATCCCCGGTCGGTGGTGACGAACAGCCGGCCGTGGGTGTCGGCAGCCAGGCCGTTGCGGGAGACGCGGACCGGTTCCGGGGCCACCGGAACGGCTTCGAAGCCTCCATCGCGGTAGCGCGCCAGCTCCGAGCCGGCCACTACCCACAGGCCTTCGTCCGGGGGTTCGTAGATGGCCCGCACCCACGGGTCCGGCAAGCCCTCCTCGGCGCCGAAACGCACGAAGCGCGCCCCGTCGAAGCGGAACAGGCCGTGTTGGGTGCCCACCCAGAGAAAGCCGGTGCGGTCCTGAAACAGGCACTCGGCAACGAGGTTCTGCAGACCCTCTTCTTGTCCGTAATGGCGGAAGATATAGCGCTGGCCGGCCGCCTCCGTCGCCGCCGACAAAAGCAGAATCAGCGCCCACGCACTACGCCGCACTTCTTCGTCTCATTATCTTGTTCGACCGTTGCCGATGCGGCCTATAGAGTAGACTATAGCTTGAATCGTTCTCTGGAGAACCACAAAACCGTTGCCTCACGCGTGCCGGTGGCCGTGGTGGGCGCCGGCGCCTTCGGCAGGCATCACCTCCGCGTGCTGAGCGGTCTCGAGGGCGCTGAGCTCATCGGCGTCGCCGATATCGACGCCGAACGGGCGCGGCGGGCGGCGGCGGAATTCGGCTGCCAGGCGTTCACGAGCTGGGAGGAGCTGCCCGGGCGGGTGCGGGCCGCGGTGGTGGCGGCGCCGACGAGGGTCCACGCCGAGATCGGCTGCGGCTTGCTCGAGGAGGGCATCGACGTTCTGGTGGAGAAGCCCATCGCGGCGTCGCTCGAGGAGGCGAAACGGCTCCTCGAGACGGCCGGCGACAAGGGCCGCATCCTGCAGGTGGGGCACCTGGAGTCGTTCAATCCCGCCGTCGAGGCCCTCCGCCGGATGAAGACCCTGCCCCTTTTCTTCGAAGTCCACCGCCTGAGCGTCTTCACGCCCCGGAGCCTGGACATCGACGTCGTGCTCGACCTGATGATCCACGACCTGGACATCGTGCTCTCGCTGACCGGGCTGACGCCGTCGGAAGTGCGGGCCGCCGGCATCTCGATCCTGAGCCCGAAAGTCGATATCGCCAATGTACGGCTCGAGTTTCCATCCGGCTGCATCGCCAACCTCACCGCCAGCCGCGTCTCCACCGAGCGCGTCCGGAAGCTGCGCCTGTTCCAGCCGGGACAGTACGTCTCGATCGACTATCAGCGCCAGGACGGCATGGTGGTGGAGGTGGGGCGGGACGGCCAGTTCGGCTTCCGGCCGCTGGCGGTAGAGAAGGCGGAGCCGCTGCAGCGGGAACTCGAGGCGTTTCTCGAATGCGTGCGGACACGGCAGCGGCCGCAGGTCGGCGGCCCGGAGGCGCTGCGCGCGCTCGAGGTGGCCCTGGCGATACTTGATAAAATCAAAGAGCACGGCAGGATCGTTGCCCAGTCTCTTTCAGCGTATGCGTCGCCTGGGCCGCCGCCGGGCGGACCAGGGTGAAGCGGATCCGCGTCTTCCCCTGACGCTGGGTACTTTCCTGCCTGTACACGAAGTTCCACCCCGGGGCGGGCGCCCCCGCGAAATTCCCGAATATTGGCGCACGATTCCCCGGCGGCTGTGGCAATATCAGCCGCGCCCCCGCCGAATATTGCTGGGCCGGCCGGCGCAGGGAGTCGCCGGCCTGGAGCTGCTCACCGGGCCTGGAGCTTTCGCCAGCCGGAAAACGGGGCGCTCGCTCGCCGCGTCGGTGGCGCTGCACGTCGCGCTGGCGGCCTGGATCTCGACGGCGCCGATCGGTTTCGGGCTGCCGCCGTCCGAGCCCGAGCAATTGGCTCTGCGTCTCGGGCCTCCGGTGAAGCTGGTGGCGCCGCCGCCGGGGCTGGTGAGCGAGCTGACCGGCGGGGGCGCGCCGGCGGTCCGCGAGGTGACGCTGGAAAGCCTGCTGGCCGAGCCGGGAGAGGCGCCCGCGGCGCCGGAGCCCTCCGATGTGGCGCGGATCGTCGTTCCGCCGCCCCCCATTCCTCCGCCCGAGGTGGAAGCGCCCCTCGTCTCGATCCCCGAACCGCCTCCGCCCGTGCCGGCGGCCGAGGCTCCGCCGCCTCCGCCTGAGGAGACCACGCCGGAGGAGCCCGCCGCCGCTGAGGCTGGCGAGGAGTCCGACCGCCCGCTGCTTGCTTTCGAGAAACCCGGGGCCGTCAGTCTGCCGGTTCCCGTTCCCAAGCCGACGACCGGGCTTTCGCGGCCGGGCGAAGATGCCGGCGCGCTGATTCCCAAACCGCCCTCGTCCACGGTGGAGCGCGCCGTCGCCGAGATCAGCCGCGCCGGCGGCGGCCGCGGCATGGTGCTGGGCGACGTGGCGGCCCCCGGCGGCGTGCTCGAGGCCCGGGGGATGCCGCCCTCCAGGGGCGGCGCGGCGAGCAACATCCAGCTTCTGAGCGATCCCAAGGGCGTCGATTTCCGGCCCTACCTGATCCAGGTCCTGGCGGCGGTGCGCCGCAACTGGTACGCCGTGCTGCCCGCTTCGGCGAAGCTGGGCCGCAGGGGCAGGGTGGTTATCCAACTGGCGAT
>Ga0256839_1006211_pt1 | contig 10611 bp, 10 predicted proteins | sample 354166metaG_FD_185968 | JGI IMG/M metagenome (GOLD analysis project Ga0256839, IMG submission 185968) | Hydrothermal vent microbial communities from Mid Atlantic Ridge, Atlantic Ocean - 354-166 | ecosystem: Environmental > Aquatic > Marine > Hydrothermal vents | place: Atlantic Ocean: Mid... | reverse complement strand
TTTCTGAAAGGATTTCCTTTGCGCCCTCTGCGCCTTTGCGGCCTCTGCGTTTCATTCCATTCCCGGCATGAACCTGAAGAGCCTTTCTCTGTGCCTCCGTGTCTCTGTGGTGAGCTGAATAGTTACCCGATTTCTTTGATTCCGGGTTGCAATCTGGACCTGGTTCCTCACGCTGAAAGGAGATTGAAATGGATCAATCCAATCGATATGCAGACCTGAGTCTGAAAGAAGACGAACTGATTGCCGGCGGTGGCCACGTCCTGGTTGCCTACACCATGCAGCCCGCCGCGGGTTACGGCTATCTGGAAGTGGCCGCGCACATCGCCGCCGAGTCCTCCACCGGCACCAATGTCGAAGTCTCCACCACCGACGACTTCACCAAGGGCGTCGATGCCCTGGTCTACGAGATCGACGAAGCCAAGGGCATCATGAAGGTCGCTTACCCGATCGAGCTGTTCGACCGCAATGTCATCGACGGCCGCACCATGATCGTTTCCTTCCTGACCCTGTGCATCGGCAACAACCAGGGCATGGGCGACGTCGCCAACCTGCAGATGCAGGACTTCTACATGCCGCCGCGCATGCTGCAGCTGTTCGACGGCCCGGCCAAGGACATCTCCGACCTGTGGCGCATCCTCGGTCGCCCGATCAAGGACGGCGGTTACATCGCCGGCACCATCATCAAGCCCAAGCTGGGCCTGCGCCCCGAGCCCTTCGCCGAGGCCGCCTACCAGTTCTGGCTGGGTGGCGACTTCATCAAGAACGACGAGCCCCAGGGCAACCAGGTCTTCTGCCCCATGAAGAAGGTCATCCCGCTGGTGGCCGACGCCATGAAGCGCGCCCAGGACGAAACCGGCCAGGCCAAGCTGTTCTCCGCCAACATCACCGCTGACGACCATGCCGAAATGATCGCCCGTGGCGAGTATGTGCTGGAAACCTTCGGCCCCGACGCCGACAAGGTGGCTCTGCTGGTCGACGGTTACGTCGGCGGCCCCGGGATGGTCACCACCGCCCGTCGGTACTTCGCCGGCCAGTACCTGCACTACCATCGCGCCGGTCACGGCGCCGTGACCTCCCCCAGCTCCAAGCGCGGCTACACCGCCTTCGTGCTGGCCAAGATGTCCCGTCTGCAGGGCGCCTCCGGCATCCACGTGGGCACCATGGGCTTCGGCAAGATGGAAGGTGGCGCCGACGACCGCAATATCGCCTACATGATCGAGCGTGACAGCGCCGACGGCCCCTTCTACCACCAGGAGTGGTACGGCATGAAGCCCACCACGCCGATCATCTCCGGTGGCATGAACGCCCTGCGCCTGCCGGGCTTCTTCGAGAACCTGGGCCACGGCAACGTGATCAACACCGCCGGTGGTGGTTCCTACGGCCACATCGACAGCCCGGCCGCCGGCGCCATCTCCCTGCGCCAGGCCTACGAGTGCTGGAAGGAAGGCGCGGACCCCATCGAGTTCGCCAAGGAGCACAAGGAATTCGCGCGTGCCTTCGAGTCCTTCCCGGGCGACGCCGACCGCCTGTATCCCGGCTGGCGCGAAAAACTGGGCGTTCACAAGTAAGTCGAACGTTCGGCCGATCGAAGAAAAGCCCCTGTCTGCAGGGGCTTTTTTTTAGGAAGGCGAAGGAGAGAGCCTATGAAGCCTGCCTCAGGTACGAACTCATCAGCAGAGGCTATGCTGTTGCCAGTCAGCTGGCATTGCCGGTTATCTACAAAGACACCGTGGTAGATGCTGGCTATCGTCTTGAGCTGTTGGTGGAAGACCTGGTGAGCGTCGAATTGAAGTCCGTTGAGCAGATTTTGCCAATACATGAGGCACAACTGTTTGCCTATTTGAAGCTAAGCAACAAAAAGATTGGTTTGCTGATCAATTTCGACGTGATGCGGTTAAAGCACGTTGCCAATTAATCTCTGTGCACCTCCGTGTCCTCTGTGGTGAATAATATTTTCAAGGGTGATTAACATGACAAACATGGATACCGAACAATATAGAATTGAAAGCGAGCCCTTCTACGAACCGCAGGGCAACGAAGTCGACCTCTACACGGCGGCCTACGCCTCGCGCCTGCCGATGATGGTCAAGGGCCCGACCGGCTGCGGCAAGTCACGCTTCATCGAACACATGGCCTGGAAGCTGGGCAAGCCGCTGATCACCGTGGCCTGCAACGAGGACATGACCGCCTCCGACCTGGTGGGCCGCTATCTGCTGGACGCCAACGGCACCCGCTGGCTGGACGGCCCGCTGACCGTGGCCGCGCGCATCGGCGCCATCTGCTACCTCGACGAGATCGTCGAGGCGCGCCAGGACACCACGGTGGTGATCCACCCCCTCACCGACCACCGCCGCACCCTGCCGCTGGACAAGAAGGGCGAGCTGGTGGAGGCGCACCCCGACTTCCAGTTGGTGATCTCCTACAACCCCGGCTACCAGAGCCTGATGAAGGACCTCAAGCAGTCCACCAAGCAGCGCTTCGTGGCCCTGGACTTCGACTACGCCGGCGCCGAGCTGGAGGTCGAAATCCTGGTCAAGGAGACGGGCATCGACAAGGCCGTGGCCGAGAAGCTGGTGAAGGTGGGACACAACGCCCGCAACCTCAAGGGCCACGGCCTCGACGAAGGCATCTCCACCCGCCTGCTGGTATACGCCGCCAACCTCATCAAGGGTGGCATCGGCGCCCGCGACGCCTGCCGCATGGCGCTGGTGCGACCGATCACCGACGATGCCGATATCCGCAGCACGCTGGACCATGCCATCGACGCGGTTTTTGAGGACTAAGGGCCGAGGACCGGGCAACAGCCACCTTCTCGCCGGAGAAAACCATGAGCATGAGCGAACAACAGCTCGCCGACTATCGCGAACGCCTGACCTGCAGCTTCCCGCAACTGGACGACGTGTTTGCCGACTGCATGGCCGAGGCCGTGGCGCTGCTATCGCCCAAGGGCATCGACGACTACCTCGACGGCGCCTCCCTGGTGTGCATGATCGGCCGCGGCTTCGAGCCGGTACTCGTCTACCTGGAAAACATGCCGCAGGTGGCGAAACAGGTCGGCGAGGCGTCCCTGTCGCTGATTTCGCAGGCGGTGTGGAAGCTCTCTCGCACCCCCAACGGCCGCGCCATCCCCGACTTCCTGCAGACCATCGCCGAGGCCACCCGTCGCCTCGGCAGCCTGGAGCAGCTGCGGCGCTACATCGACCTGCTGTTCGACATGGCGGAGCGCACCACACGCTCCATCCACGGCCACCACAGCACCATCCCCAGCCCCGGCCTGCCCGACCTGCTGGAGCAGATCCCCTTCCTGCTCAGCCAGCTGTCGCTGGAAGGCCTGCGCAACTGGATCGACTACGGCATCCGCAACCACGGCGACCATCCCGAGCGCCAGCGCGACTACTTCCAGTTACAGTCCGCCGACAGCCGCGCGGTATTGCAGCGCGAGCGCCACGGCGTGCTGTTCATGGACCACGAGCGCAAGCTCGACCTCTACCTGTGGGCCATGTGGCTGCAACGCGGCGAGGAAAAGCCCTACCTGGTACCGTATTCCGAGGGCTTCGACGAACTGCGCAAGCCGCAGCCCTATTTTGACCACCTCGGCATCCGCGTGCCCGATGTCTACGACGACCTCAACGGCATCGGCGGCCTCGATCGCTACCGCGCCCTGCTGGCCCACGTCGCCGGCCACCAGCGCTGGAGCGGCACCGTCATCGCCGACAACTTCAGCCCCTTCCAGCGCATCGCCATCGAACTGTTCGAGGACTGCCGCATCGACACCCTGGTCCTGCGCCGCTATCCCGGCATGCGCCGCATCCTCCTCGCCCTGCACCCGGCGCCGCAGGAAGGCGCCTGCGACCCCGAATCGGAATCCTGCATCCGCCACCGCCTGGCCATGTTCTCGCGCGCCGTGCTCGATCCCGGCCACGGCTACCGCGACCCGGACATCCTCGAATTCACCGAACGCTTCCACGCCCTGCTCGCCGAGGGCGAAAGCAGCACCAAGGACATGGCCAGCCTCGCCGCCAGCTTCGTCGCCCGCACCCGGCGGCAGAGCGACCAGCTGCCCAACGTGCACTTCACCGACACCGTGGTGGACTACCGCGACGACAACCGTCACCTGTGGGTATTCATCGAGATGGGCGACGAAGAGGAGATGTTCGACCAGCGCGAGAAGGAGGCGCACGAGGACGAAAGCCCCGAGGAACAGGGCCTGCCGCCACGACACTACCACGAGTGGGACTACCACACCCAGACCTTCCGCCCCGACTGGGTGAGCCTCTACGAATCCCTGCACCCCGGCAGCAGCCCGGCGCTGATCGACCAACTGCTGGCGAAAAACGCCGTACTGGCCAAGCGCCTCAAGCAGATCCTCGACATGCTCAAGCCGCAGCAGTTCGTGCGCGTGCGCTACCAGGAAGACGGCAGCGAGCTGGATCTGGACGTGGCCATCCGCTCGCTGATCGACTTCAAGACCGGCCACACCCCGGACCCGCGCATCAACATGAGCCACCGCACCGATGGCCGCGACATCGCCGTATCGCTGCTCATCGACCTCTCCCAGTCGGTGGCCGAGGTCCCCCCCGGCTGCCAGCAGACGGTGCTGGAACTGAGCCAGGAGGCCGTCGCCCTGCTGGGCTGGGCGATCGACAAACTGGGCGACGAATTCGCCATCGCCGGCTTCTCCTCCAACACCCGCCACGAGGTGCGCTACCAGCACATCAAGGGCTTCACGGAATCCTGGGGCGACGAGGTAAAATCACGCCTCGGCGCCATGGAGGCCGGCTACTCCACCCGCATGGGCGCCGCCATGCGCCACGCCGGACACTATCTGGGCGCGCGCCGCGCGGAGAAGAAACTGCTACTGGTGCTCACCGACGGCGAGCCCGCCGACATCGACGTCAACGACGACCAGCTGCTGATACAGGACGCCCGCAAGGCCGTGCAGGAACTGGACCGCGAGGGCATCTTCACCCACTGCATCAACCTCGACCGCCGTGCCGACGACTACGTCGGCGACATCTTCGGCCAGCAGTACACCGTCATCGACAACGTCGAACGCCTGCCGGAGAAACTGCCGCAGCTGTTCATGTCGCTGACCAAATAACGCGCACCCAGGTCATGACCCCGGCGCAACGCCAACGCATCCGCGACCGCCACCGTGACGCCCTGCTTCACGAAGGCTATCGGGACAACGACTTCAGCCTGTTTTTGTACCCCTGAATCCGCAGGTTCAGGGCACACACGGTCTTCGGCCACCATCCCGCAAGCAAAGCCGCCCGGGTTACAATCACAGGCGCTCCCAGCCAAACAGCAGAGGCCACCATGACCGACACCATCATCGACCTGCTGCGCCACGGCGCCCCCGAGGGCGGCCGCGCCTATCGCGGCCACGGCATCGACGATCCACTGAGCGAGAAGGGCTGGGCGCAGATGTGGGCGGCCGTGGGTGACAAGAATGCCTGGCCGTGGACGCGCATCGTCAGTTCGCCGCTGGTCCGCTGCCGTGACTTTGCCGAGGCGTTGGGGGCGCGCGCCGCTCTGCCGGTGACGGTGGAAGCACGTTTCCGCGAGGTGGGCTTCGGCAGCTGGGAAGGCCGTACCCCGCAGCAGATCCAAAGCGAAGAGCCGGACAGGTATGCCGCCTTCTTTCGTGACCCGGTGGGCGCCCGTCCACCCGGCGCCGAACCGCTGGCGGACTTCGTTGCCCGCGTCGCCGCCGGCTTCGATGACTGCTTGCGGGATGGCGCGGGCGAGCATGTGCTGGTGGTGGCCCATGCCGGGGTGATCCGCGCGGTGATGGCGCATGTGCTGCGGGCCGACCTGGCCTGCGCCTATCGCGTGGCGGTGGACAATGCCTGCTTCACCCGCTGTCGCCTGGGCGAGCGCGGCCTGATGCTGGCGTTCCACAACCGTCCCGCGCTGTAGTAGGGCTGGCCTCGCCCACCGGGCGGAGCCCTGACGCCTCAGTCGTTGCAGAGGGCGTGGATGTGCCCGTCCAGTTCGGCGATGTCATTCTCGCCGGGCGCGCGCCCCCGCTCCCGCCACGCATTCAACAGCCGCTCGGCCTGGCGCGCCCGCCGGCCGATATCGGCGAAGCCAAAGGTCGGCGCCGATCCGGCGAGGGTGTGCAATCTGCGCGACAGGCTGTCGGCCCGTTCATGGCGCCATGGCCGCCGTTGCATCTCGGCCCATTGCCGGGCCACCTCGGCCAGCGTCTCCGGCAGCTGTTCGGCGTAGGCCTCACGCAGGGCCTGGAGGCGGGCCTGGACGTCGTCCCCGTCAGGCATGGTGCCGTCGCCAGATATCCTTGATCTGCTGGGCCAGGCTCATGGGATCGAAGGGCTTGGCGATGACCTCGATGGCGCCGCTGGCGCGCAGCTGCTGCACCTCATGGGGCAGCACCTTGGCGGTCATGAAGATGGCCGGGGTGTCCGCCATGCCCGGCAGCCGGCGCAGGGCGGCGAGGGTCGCCGGGCCGTCCATGCCCGGCATCATCACGTCGGACAGGATCAGCTGGGGGGCGAAGGCCTCGGCGGTCTGCAGGGCCTCCTCGCCGCTGCTGCAGATCGCCACGGTGAAACCGCCCACCGCCTCCAGGGCGACCTGGGCGACGGCCTGGATGTCGGCTTCGTCTTCAACGAAGAGTATGCGTTGCAGTTCAATGTTGCTCATTGGGTCTGTACCTTTTTCTTGTCTGGCGGGCGGCCGTGGGCCCCGTCCGTTACGCTATCCATAGCCGGTAATTCAAGATAAAACGTGGTGCCCGTCTCGGCCTCCGGGATGAAACCGATCTCACCGCCGTGCCGTTCCACGATGGCCTTGCTGATGTACAGGCCGAGGCCGGTGCCACCGGTCTGACGGGTATCGCTGGTGTCGCCCTGGCCGAATCTGCTGAACAGGCGAGGGCGCAGCTCTTCGGCGATGCCGGGGCCTTGGTCGCGGATGTCGATGCGCACGCGGCCCTCGCGGCGCGTGACGCCGATCTCCACCGTGCTGCCGCGGGGCGAGAACTTGCAGGCATTGGAGAGCAGGTTGCCCAGCACCTGCCGCAGCCGCTGCGGATCGCCATGCACCCGCACGTCATCGAGATGCCGGGTGAAGTGGCATTGCACGGCATGCTTCTCGGCAGTCGCGGCATTGTTGGCAATGGCCTCTTCGATGAGCGGCATCAGTGCCAGCGGCGCCAGCTGGAATTCCATCTGCCCCGAGCCGAGGCGCTCCGCGTCCAGCAGGTCATCGATGAGCTGCATCAGGCGTTCGCTGTTACTGTAGGCGAGCTGGACCAGGGCGGCGGAGCGCGCCGGCAGCTCGCCGGCGGCGCCGCCGGTGATCAGGCCGAGGGAGCCGCGAATGGTGGTCAGCGGGGTGCGCAGCTCGTGACTGACGGTGGCGATGAACTCGTCCTTGAGGCGCTCCACCTTCCGCCGCTCCGTGATGTCGCGCAGCAGGCCGCTGAACAGGCACTGGCCGTGGATCTTCATCTTGGTGACGGCCAGCTCGACGGGGAAGAGACTGCCGTCGCGGCGCCGCGCCTCGACCTCGCTGCGCCTGCCCAGCACACGGCGCGCGCCGGTCTCCCTGTGCCGGGCAAGATAGCCGTCGTGGGCACTGCGGTGGGGCTCGGGCATCAGCAGGCGGATGTTCCGGCCGATGATCTCCTCACGGGCGTACCCGAACATGGCCTCTGCCGCCGGGTTGAAATTCTGTATCCTGCCCCGGTCGTCGATGATGATCACGGCGTCCACCATGGTGTTGATCAGCGCCTGTTGCCGGATCTTGCTGGCCGCCAGCGCCTCCTCGGCGATTTCGCGGCGGCGCTGCTCGCGGTGCAGGGCCAGGCCCACCGCCAGCACCACGATGGCGCCGATCACCAGGGCGATGGCGCTGACGGTCTGGGCGCTGGAGAGGCCGGCGGCGCCGGCCTCCGGGGCCCATGGCGCAAAAGGCAGCAACGCGCTGCGGGGGTAGCCTATCTTCACGGGCATGCGCTCAATCCCGGGCCTGGCGGACGATCTTTTCCACCGCCCGGGTCAGGCTGGGGACCATCTGCGGGCCGCGCGGCACCAGCACGTCCGGCCCCAGTTTCGGGGCGAATCCCTGCCGCTGGCTGGAACTCACCAGAATGACCCTGATGTGGCGGTTGATGCCGTTGGCCGCGCGCAGGGCGTAGAGTACGCCGATGCCGTTCAGGGTACGTGTCTCTGCGCCCATGATGAGCAGATCGAAACGCTCGCGCAGCAGCCGGTTCAGCGCCACCATGCCGTCCTGCTCGACGGCGAGTTGCACCGGCTGGCCCTCCAGCGCACCCTGGTAGAGGGCCGTCATGGCGGGTGAATTCTCCACGATCAGGCCGCTCAGCCGATGGGCCGAGCCGTGGCGGCGGATGTCTTCCAGGGCCTGGTCGATCTCGGCATAGTTGCCGTGCCGTTCCCGCGCGATCTCGATGCAGCGGTGGATCAGGTCCAGATAGCGCAGATACAGGTCGATGCGCTCGGGCGCGGGGGTGGTGGTTTCCTGGGCCGCGGTGAGGCCGTCCTCCAGCTGGTGGCAAATGGTGCTGATGGCCGGGATGCCGTGGGTGCCGGCGCTGCCCTTGAGGCTGTGCACCTCACGGTAGAGACGCTGGAAATGCTCACCACCGGCGTCGTTGCCCAGGGACAGGATGCCATCCTCGATGATGTCGCATCGCTCCGGCAGCTCCTTGAGAAAATCCTCGCGCAGCTGCTGAAGAATCTGTTGCGCCTTGTCGAGGCTGGTGTTTTTATTCATGCTGCATGGCTTGCCGGCGGGGATGGATGAGGCATGAACTTATCGGTCCGGCCTCGCACCGGCTTTAATGGAACCAATGAAGAGGGGAGAACTCGATGCGCGGGACAATCGCGATGGTCGTGCTTGGCCTGCTGGCCCTGGCCGGCTGTCAGGGTGAGAACGGAGACGGCACCGCGCTGCGCGGCGGCCTGCCGGTGCCCGAGGGCGTAGCACGCAAGGCCGACCCGGCCCTGCTGGCCCAGGGGGAACAGGTCTACCGCCAGCACTGCGCAAACTGCCACGGCGCCGATGCCAGCGGCGCCCCCGACTGGCGCAAACGCGATGCCGATGGCTTCTTCCCGCCACCACCGCTGAACGGCTCCGGCCACGCCTGGCACCACTCCACCGAGGTGCTGGCAGGCCTGATCCGCGACGGCAGCCCCGACGGCAAGGGCCGCATGCCGGCCTGGCGGGGCAGGCTTTCGGAACAGGAAATCGGCGCGGTGATCGCCTGGTTCCAGTCGCTGTGGCCACAGCAGGTCTACGACGCCTGGTACGAAATGCAACAGCGCGGTCGCTGACCCTGGCCTGAATCCCCGGCTTCAGGCTTGAATAACGCGCCAACATGCACAATATCAGATCTTTCTAATAAAACCCCGAGGAGACAGACCATGAGCAACTACGGATTCGGCGTCACCGTACCCGGCAGCTTCGACGACGTGATCGAAAAGACCACCGAGGCCCTGAAGAGCGAAGGCTTCGGCGTCCTCACCACCATCGACGTCAAGGCCACGCTGAAAAAGAAGATCGACGTGGACCGCCGGCCCTACACCATCCTCGGCGCCTGCAACCCGGTGCTGGCCAACCGCGCCATCGAGGCCGAGCCCGACATCGGCCTGCTGCTGCCCTGCAACGTGCTGGTGCGCGAGGAAGACGATGGCAGCGTCAGCGTGCTGTTCATGGACCCCGACGCCGTGCTGGGCCTGGTGCAGGGCGAGGCCATCGAGTCCCTGGCCAGCGAGGTGCGCGGCAAGCTGCAAAAGGTCGCCGAAAAACTCCAGGCCTGACCATTTCCAGCCGCAAGACTTCCGCCACAGTGACACGGCGGCCACGGAGAACCCCCACATTGGCATCTCCGTGGCCGCCGTGTGTCCGTGGCGACATCTTGAAGATGCCTCCCGCCGCCGGCCCATGAGCACGGCCCGGGTCAGCATCCTCCTGCCCTTCCGCGACGCGCGCGGGACGCTGGCCGAATGCCTCGACTCCATCGCCACGCAGACCCTCGGCGACTACGAACTGCTGGCCATCGACGACGGCTCGCGGGACGACTCCGCCGCCCTCGTCGCCCGTCGCGCCCGCCGGGATGGTCGCATCCGCCTCGTCCGTCAGCCGCCGCTGGGGCTGGTGGCGGCCCTCAATCGCGGCCTGCGCGAGGCCCGCGCGCCGCTCATCGCGCGCATGGACGCCGACGACCGCATGCACCCCGAGCGCCTCGCCGCGCAAACGGCGGCCTTCGACGCCGATCCCGCCCTCGGCCTGCTGGCCACGCGGGTGCGCCTGTTTCCCGCGGCGCACATCCAGGCCGGCCTGCGCGAGTACATCCGCTGGCAGAACGCCTGCTGCGCACCCGCCGACATCACCGACGAGATCTACATCGAATCGCCCTTCGCCCACCCCTCGGTGATGTTCCGCCGCGCCGTGGTGCGCGACGCCGGCGGCTACCGCGCGGGCGATTTTCCCGAGGACTACGATCTGTGGCTGCGCCTCGCCCAGCGCGGCGTGAAGATGGCCAAACTGCCGCGGGTGCTGCTGGACTGGCGCGACAGCGCGGGCCGCCTCTCGCGCACCGACCCGCGCTGTTCACGC
>Ga0256839_1006210_pt1 | contig 10611 bp, 6 predicted proteins | sample 354166metaG_FD_185968 | JGI IMG/M metagenome (GOLD analysis project Ga0256839, IMG submission 185968) | Hydrothermal vent microbial communities from Mid Atlantic Ridge, Atlantic Ocean - 354-166 | ecosystem: Environmental > Aquatic > Marine > Hydrothermal vents | place: Atlantic Ocean: Mid... | reverse complement strand
CCGCCCTGCCCCATCCCGACGGACAGCAGCCGCCAGCCGTCATCCGCGAGGAGTACGATCGCACGGCCCGACGGGGTCGCCGCGTCGATCCCGAAGACCTCGAAAGGACGTTCGTCGAACCGATGGCGCAGGGTCCATGGGTCGAAGTCCGGGGGGGCATCCGCCGTCCCAGGGGCGACGACCACCTCGTAGCCCTTTTCTTCGAGGTCGCCGGCCGTTTCGTCCCAACGTCCCGCCCATACGAGGTCCCGCAGCCCGTCTCCGTCCACGTCGAACATGCCGACGGACGCCACCCAGTCCGCACCGATCCCCGGCCGATCGACCGTCCGCACGAGGGAAAGATCCGCTGCCGAGCGCACTTCGAGGCCCGCTAGGACATCCCGGACCAAAAGCACCGTCCTTCCATCGTCCGCAGCCCGCACGAAAGGGATCGGGTTGGCGGGGGCGAACGAACCCAAGTCGATGTCCTGCGCGACCTGCCACGAGGGGGCCGCACCACACGGCATGAGCGCGGGGATCGGGGTGCAGGTGTTGTCTTCGGTACAAAACTCGCCCTTTGCACAATCCTCGTCCAGCACACACATAGCCGACGGGTCACAGGCTGCGTCGAGCTTGATGAACTCGTCGCACGCGCCCGTCGTGTCCGTTTCGGTCCCCGTGCCCGTACCCACTGCATCGGTGGCGCCGGTCACGCCGGTCGCGCTGGTTCCTCCGCTCGTCCCCGTCTAGCCCGTGGAGGCGGCGCCGCCTCCGCTACAGGAGGCCACGGCACCAGAAAAGAGCACAGCGACGACACGCCGCATCCAGCGAAGCGGGAGGAGGTGTGGGCATCGCGTTTGCATGCGTGTTTGGTTCGAGATCGCAACCGTTTGTTCGGGGTGGAGAAGCTGCCCGCGAACCGAAACGACGCAAATTGCGCCACAGCGCGTCAGCCGCAGGCGTCCGTCTTGTCCGCGCAGCAGTCGCCCCAGAACGCGCAGGCGGCGTCGCACCAGCAGCTACCGTCCTCGGAGGGGCCGCCGCAGTGCCCCTGGCACGAGTCCGGCGCGGCCTGGCAGGGGCCGGGGTGCGCCACGGAGACGCCGGCGGCGTGGGCCAGGCAGGTGTTGGCGTAGGTTTGGCCGTCACAGCCGCACACCGGATCGTACTGCTGCGTGCATACCTCGGGCTGCGGCTGGCACGTGCCGCTTTGGTCCCCCGCCCCGCAGTGGCCCGGCACGTCGCAAAACTCGCCTGGATCGCACGGCAAGTTGGCGATCCCCCCGCACACGACCGGACCCTCGGGGAGACAGCCGCAGCCACAGGCGTCCGAGAAGGGCGCCCAGCCCGGCGCACAGGTAAACTTCACGGTCGCACAGAAGCCCGGGTCCTGCGAGACGTACTGGACGTCCGGATCCGCCGGATCCGGGCAGTCCCCCGCGCAGGCCCCGTGGGCGTCCTCGCAGGCCTGGGGCGTCGGATAGAGCGCCCCGCAGTCCGCGCCGGTGCAGGTGCAACCGCTGACCCCCACGCACGCGGCCCCATCCCAGCGGTAGCCGTGGAACAGTGCGCACGCCCCCACCCCGGCGGCGTCCTGTGGTTCACAGGAGACCGGCGCCTCGCAGAGGTTCGGCTCGCCCTCCACGCACACCTCCCCGTCCGGACACCCCGCGTCGTCCCAGCACTCGTCCACCCCGCACACGTCCACGGCGTCCTCGCAGCAGTCCCCGTAGTAGGTGCAGGCATCGTCACAGTAGCAGAGCCCGGTCGAGCTCATCCCGCCGCAGTCGGACGGCGCGCACGAGCCGCCCAGCGGCGTCGCCCGGTCGCGGACCACGCGATCACCGGGGGCCTCCGTCGCGCACGCGCCGAGGGCCAGAAGGAACGGGAGCCAGTGCAGTCGTCGATGCATGTCGGGGTCCTCCTTGGGAGGACTCGACTACAGCAGGCGTACATGTAGGTCAAGGTCGGATTTCTACCTACAACGTGCGCGACTCGGAGGGATCTCACGAAGAGCGTCACAGGGGCACGGCGCGCCCCATCGCGCGGGGCGCGCCGGGAGGCTCCGGCAGCTTCTCGACGTAGAGGCTCTGGGACGGGAAGGCGAAGGACAACCCGATGGCCTCGAACCTTCGCATGATGCCCAGCAGGAACGCCTCGCGGATCTCCAGGTGCTCCTTCCAGTCCGTGGTCCGGGTGAAGCAGTAGATGAAGTAGTCGAGGCTCGATGCGCCAAAGTCGTGAAACGTCACGAGAAAGAAGTCGTGATCGAAACGATCGTCGGAGCGGATCAGGTCTTCGATGGCCGCCTTGCCCTCGAGGATCTGGTCGGGGCTGGCGTCGTAGGTGACCCCGACCGTCATCTTGATGCGCCGTTTGCGCATTCTGGACCAGTTGTTGATCGGGGTCGTCGTAAGCTGGGCGTTCGGGATCGTGATGACGCTGTTCGGAAACGTGCGGATCTGGGTCACCCGCAGGCCGATCTCCTCCACGGTGCCCTCGGTGGAGCCGATCTCCACCCAGTCCCCCACCTGGAACGGGCGGTCCACGAAGATCACGATGGCCCCGAAGAGGTTCGCCACCGTGTCCTTCGCGGCCAGGGCGAAGGCCGCCCCGCCGATCCCCAGGCCGGCGACCATGCTGGTGACAGAGTAGCCCAGCTCCTGGAAGATCATGACCCCGCCGACGACGACCAGAAAGACCTTGCCGGTCTTGCGGACCAGGGGCACGAGCTGGTCGTCGAAGCGGGACTCCGTCTGCTCGGCCTTGACGGCCCAGATCGCCGACAGGTTGTCCACCAGGCGCACGCCGAACCACACGGCCAACGCCACGGACGCGGCCGTGAGGGTCCGGGTGACGAACTTGTCGAGGTTGAAGACGATCTCCGCGCCCGGCCCCCCTTCGGGCAGGTCGAAGGCGCTGACCGCGGCCCAGATCCCCAGCACGTAGACGCCCCAGGCGGCCGGGCGGTCGAGCGCGTCGAGCAGCGCCCAGCGCGCCGACAGGCGGCGCGAGCGGTCGCGCAGGGCGTGGAGCACCAGGCGGAGCACGAGCCCGGCGGCGATCGCCGCCACCAGCAGCACGAAGCTGGTCCCCGCGTCCCGCAGGGTGACCCCGAGGACGGGATGGTCCCAAAACGACGGGGCGTCCGGGGCGCCCACGAACGATGAGGCTCGATGGTCGGTCATGGCCTTCCTCCTCCATCGCGCCGGCGACGACCCGGCGCGGGGGCGGACCGTAGCAGACCCCCGCCGGGGGCGCGGACCGTGCCCCGCCGGGTACGGTGGCACGGCGCCGGCGCCCTGCGCCATCATGGGGGCCATGGAAGAAGACGCCGCCCGCTCCCTCCGCGTCCTGTTCGTGACGGCGCCGCCGGCCGACGCACCCACCCTGGGGCGGACGCTGGTGGAGGAACGCCTCGTGGCCTGCGCGAACGTGCTGCCCGGCGCGACCTCCTTCTACTGGTGGCAAGGCGCCCTGTGCCGCGACGAGGAGGCCGTGCTGTGGATGGAGACCACCGCCGGCCGGCTCGAGGCCGCGACGGCCCGCCTGCGCGAGATCCATCCCTACGAGGTGCCCAAGATCGTCGCCTTCACCCCCGCCGCGGTCCACGGCCCCTACGCCGCGTGGGTCCACGCGGAGACGAGCCCGCGCGACGCGACGTGACGCCCCGCGCCGCCTACCCGGCGCGACCGAACCCCTCGGGCAGTTCGATCCCGAGGTTCTTCACCAGGAACGCCCACAGGTCCGTCCATTCCTCGATCATCTTCGAGGTGGGCTTGCCCGCTCCGTGCCCCGCCTTCGTATCGATCCGGATGAGCACCGGCGCCGGCCCGCCCTGCGCGTGCTGCAGCGCCGCCGCGAACTTGTAACTGTGCGCCGGCACGACCCGATCGTCGTGGTCCGCCGTGTAAACGAGGGTGGCCGGGTAGTGGGTGCCGGGCCGCACGTTGTGGTACGGCGAGTAGGCGAGCAGGGCGCGAAAGTCCTCGGGATCGTCGGGGCTGCCGTAGTCGGAGGTCCAGGCCCACCCGATGGTGAACTTGTGGAAGCGCAACATGTCGAGCACCCCCACCCCCACCAGGGCGGCGCCGAACAGCTCCGGGTGCTGGGTGATCGAGGCCCCCGCCAGGAGGCCGCCGTTGGAGCGCCCGCCGATGGCAAGGCGCGCCGGCTTCGTCCAGCCGCGCTCGACCAGGGTCTTGGCCGCCCAGGCGAAGTCGTCGAACACGTTCTGTTTGCGGTGCTTCGTGCCCGCCTGGTGCCACGCCTCGCCGTACTCGCCCCCGCCGCGCAGATTCGCCACGGCGTAGACCCCGCCCATCTCCATCCACACCAGGTTCGGGACCGAAAACCCCGGGGTGATCGGGATGTTGAACCCGCCGTAGCCGTACAGGTACGTCGGTCGATCCCCGTTGGGGGTAACGTCCTTGCGGTGGGAGATGAACATGGGGATCTTCGTGCCGTCCTTGCTCTCGTAGAAGACTTGCTCGGTCACGAAGTCGTCCGGATCGAACGCCAGCTTCGGCTTGCGCCAGACGGTCCGCTCGCCCTTGGCGATGTCGTAGCGGTAGATCGTCGCCGGGGTCGTAAAGCTCGTAAACGCAAAGAACGTCTCCTTGTCCTTGCGCCGCCCGCCGAAACCGTGGACCGTCCCGAGCCCGGGCAAGTCCACGGTGCCGAGCGGGCGCCCGCGAAGGTCGTAGATCGCCACCTTGCTCTTGGCGTCTTCGAGGTATTGCGCGAAGAAACGGTCGCCCACCACGCTGACCGCCTCCAAGGTGGCGTCCTGCTCCGGGATCAGGGTCTTCCAGTACCGGGGCGCGGGGCGCCGCGTGTCCACCGCCACCAGCTTGCCGCGCGGCGCGTCCTTGTCCGTGCGAAACCAGAAGATGGGGCCGTCGTTGCCCACGAACACGTACTTGGCGTCGAAGTCGCGCAACAGTTCGACCATGCGGCCGCGGCCCAGGCCCTTCTTCGACGGGCGGATCGGGCGGTAGAAGATGCCGTTTTTCGGATCCGTCCCCACGCGCACGTGCACGACGAGGTAGCGCCCGTCCTCGGTCACTTCGCCGTCGAACCCCCACGTCTTGTGATCCTTGCGCTCGTAGACGAGCAAGTCCTCCGACTGCGGCGTCCCGAGGCGGTGAAAGTAGAGCTTCTGGTAGTAGTTGACCCCCGCGTACTTGTCCTCCCCGGCCTTCGGTTCGTCGTAGCGGCTGTAGAAGAACCCCGAGCCGTCCTTGGCCCAGGAGGCGCCGGAGAACTTGATCCACTTGAGGTGGTCGGGCAGGTCCTTGCCGGTGGTCACGTCGCGCACGAACCACGCCTGCCAGTCCGAGCCCGCACGGCTGACCCCATAGGCCAGGTAGCGCCCGTCCTCGCTGATCGCCGTGCCCGAAAGGGCGGTCGTCCCGTCTTCGGAAAGCCGGTTCGGGTCGAGCAGCACCCGCCCTTCGCCTTCGAGCCCGTCCGCGACGTACAGCACGCTTTGGTTTTGCAGGCCGTCGTTGCGCGCGTAGAAATAACGGTCCTTCCGGCGCGTCGGAAGCCCGTAGCGCTCGAAGTCCCACAGCGCGGTCAGACGCGCACGGATCCGATCGCGCGCCTCGATGCCGGCCAGGTACGAGAAGGTCAGCTCGTTTTGCGCCTCGATCCAGGCGCGGGTCTCCTCCCCGTCCAGGTCCTCGAGCCAGCGGTAGGGGTCGGCCACCTCGACGCCGTGGATCGTCTCCACCAGATCGAGGCGCCGGGTCTTCGGGTACGATAGCCCCTGCGCCGGCGGCGTCTCGGATGCGGCGTCGTCCGCGGGGGCCTCGGGTGGAGGCGTCGTGGCGCTCGGTGCGCTCTTACAACCGGACGGCGGCATGAGGATGGAGGGCAGGAGGGCGACGAACGGTCGGAGCCGGCGCATCGACGAGCATCCTTAGCGCCCGGCCCCCCCGGACTCAAGCGAGCGCACCTCGGCCTCGGATTCGAGGGCGACCAGGCCCGGGAACCGGGCGCGCAGGGCGTCTTCGAGCCGGTCGTTCGCCTCGGCCATCGCGTCCACCACGGCGCGACCGAGGGCCTCGGCGGCCGCGCGGCGCCCCGCCTCGCTCGCACAGTCGAGCCGGCGGCCCTCGGCCTCGATCCGCGCCAGGGCCCTTCGGCCCAGTTCGGCGCCGTCGTAGACCACGTCGGCGTAGATCCGGAACCGATCGCTGCCGAGGACCCGGCTGCGTGTGCTGCGGACCGACGCGACGGCCGGGTCCGCCTCGATGAGCACCACGACCTGCCGGCGGGTGGCCTCGTCGAGGGCCGGGCCGAGCAGCAGCTCGCGGTTGCGGACTCCCAAAAAGACCGCCACCCCCCCGAGCATCCCGCCGATGAGCAGGGCCCCGAGGGCGTCGTAGACCGGGTCGTTCGTCCAGACCGAAAGGCCCATGGCGGCGCCCGCCACCACGACGCCCAGACACGCCACGCTGTCTTCGAGCAGGACCGCCGCGACCGTCGGGTCGCGCGTCGTCCGCAGGTGCGCCCACAGGCGCTCCCCCGGCGCGAGGCGGGCCCGGATCGCGCGCAGGGCCAACAGCAGCACGCTCCCTTCGACCACGAAGGCCACGGACAACACCGCCACGCTCCACCACGAGAACACGATCCGAGGGGGATCCAGCAGGTCGTGGATCGCGTGGTAGACGGTGAATCCACAGCCCAGGACGAAGATCCCGATGGCCGAAAGCAGCGCGTAGAGGAAGCGCTCCCCACCATATCCGTAGTGGAACAGGGCGTCGGCCGGCCGCTCGCTCTTGCGGATCCCCAGGTACAACAGCGCCTGGTTGCCCGTGTCCGCCAGCGAGTGGATCGCCTCCGAGAACATGGCGCCCGAGCCGGTCACGAAGAACACGGCGAACTTCGCGAGCGTCAAGGTCGTGTTCCCCGCGACTGCCGCGAGGACGGCGATCTTCGACGAGGTGGCCATCGGGTACGCAGCGCCGCGGGCCTACGAGGCCCCGGCCTTGTTCACGACTCCGCGGAACATCTTGCGGGTGCGCTCGAGGCTGGCGGCGATCTCCTGCAGCGCCACGACGTCGTTGCCCCCCATCTCCTCCTTGGCCCGGTCCACCGCCGCCCGCGCCTTCGCGATGGCGTCGCGCCCGAAGCTCGTGCCGCTCATGACCTGCTCGACGCGCGGGAAGAGCTGCTCGATCTCCTCGACCAGGGCCTCGACCTTCTGGCGCTCGCGCTCGACGGCCTCGGAAGCCCGCGCCTCCACCATGTACGCCCGGCTCGACTCCATCATCTGCTGGATCTCCTCCTCGGTCAGCCCGCTGGTGGCCGTGACGGTGATGCTCTGCTCCTTGCCCGTCTCCAGGTCCTTCGCGGACACGGACACGATGCCGTCGGCCGAGATCGAAAACGTCACCTCGATCTCCACCTCCCCCTTCGGGGCCTTGCGCAGACCGCTGAGGATGAACTCTCCGAGCAGCTCGTTGTCCCTCGCCACGTCGCTTTCGCCCTGCAGGACGAGGATCTTCACGGTGGTTTGGTTGTCCCGCACCGTCGTGAAGGTGTGGGTGGCGCTCGTGGGCACCGTGGTGTTCTGCTCGATGATCCGGTGGAACCCGCCGCCCGCGATCATGATCCCCAGGCTGTGCGGCGTCACGTCGAGCAGCAGCACGTCGCGCGCGTCCTCCACCAGGGCCGCCCCCTGGATCGCCGCCCCCAGCGCCACCACCTCGTCCGGATGCACCCCCTGGCACGGATCGCGCCCGAAGAACTCGCTGACCCGCTTGCGCACCAGCGGCATGCGCGTCATGCCGCCGACCAGGATGATGTCGTCGAGGTCGTCCTTGTCCACGCCGGCCTGCTCGATGGTCCGCCGGCAGATCTCGATGGTGCGCTCGACGAGATCGGCCGTAAGCTCCTCCAGGGTGGCGCGCGTGAGGGTCTGCTGCAGGTGCAGGGAGTTGCCCGACACGTCCGTGAAGAAGAACGGCAGGTCCACCTGCGTCTCGTGCACCTCGGACAGCTCGCAGCGCGCCTTCTCGGCCGCGTCCTTGACGCGCTGCAGGGCCATGCGGTCGCTGCGGACGTCGGCGCCGGTCTGCTCCTGGAACCGTGAAAGAAGCCAGTCCATCACGCGCAGGTCGAAGTCCTCGCCGCCGAGGAAGGTGTCGCCGGCCGTGGCCACGACCTCGAACACCCCGTGGCCGATGTCCAGGATCGAGATGTCGAACGTGCCACCGCCCAGGTCGTAGACGGCCACCCTACGCTCGATGTCCCGCCCGAACCCATAGGCGAGCGCGGCCGCCGTGGGCTCGTTGATGATCCGGATGACGTCGAGGCCGGCGATGCGGCCGGCGTCCTTCGTCGCCTGGCGCTGGTTGTCGTTGAAGTACGCCGGCACGGTGATCACCGCCTTCTCGACGGGCGCCCCCACGTACTGCTCGGCCACCAGGCGCATCTCCTGCAGCACGAAGGAGCTGATCTCCGGGATGCTGTAGACCTCCCCGTGCAGCTCCACACGCGGGTCCCCACTGGGGCCCTCGACGATGGTGTAGGGCACGTTGGCGATCACCGTCTTCGTCGAGGGGGCGTCCATGCGGCGGCCGATGAGCCGCTTGACGGCGTAGATGGTGTTGCGCGCGTTCGTGACCGCTTGCCGCTTGGCGATGTGGCCCACCAGACGCTTGCCCGTCTCGGAGATCGCGACGATGGACGGGGTCGTGCGATACCCTCCCTTGTTCGGGATGACCGTCGGGACGCCATCTTCGACGATGGCGATGCAGGTGTTGGTGGTTCCGAGATCGATGCCGACGACGGGTGCGGTGGTCATGGGCGGTGTACCTGAAAGAATGCGTACGGCAGCTTACGCCTCTTTGAGGGCTTCCAAAAGGCTGCGGACCTTGGGATCGTCGCCGGCGAGGGCCTCGGCGCGACGGATCTGCTCGGCGGTGAGGTGGTGGCGCCCGCCCACCGCGAGGCCCCGGGCCGCCATGGCGCGGATCCGGGCCTCCGCGGCGGCCGACAGGCCGGCCGAGCCCCGACCGAGCACGTTCGACAGCTCGGCGAGCGCCTCCATCGCGTAGGCCTCGGCCATGGACGGGTCGAGGGCCGCGTGCGCCCATGCGGCCAATGCGAGATGTTCCGGCGAGTGGTCCAGCTCGGCCGCCGCCCGGAAGGCCTCGGCCGCCCCCGCGGTGTCCCCGAGCTCGAGCTTGCTCCATCCCCGCGCCACGAGGGTCTCGCACCGGACCTTGCGCACCCGGGCCCGGGCCCGCTCGTAGGCCCGGCGATAGGTCTCGTTGGCCGGGTCGATCTCGCTCGCCAGGCGATAGGCGATGGCCGCGTTCGAGAAATCTTCCGCGGCCTCCGCCTCGGTGCCCCGCGCGTAGTGGGCCTGGGCCTTGGCCCGCAGCTCCTGCCGCAGGCGACGCTGCTGCCGCCGGCGCCGCGCCTCGTCCCGGGCCTTTCGCGCCTGCCGGCGCCGCGCCTCCTCCTCGGCCCGGCGCCGGTCCTCGTCCGTGCAGGTGGCCGCGTCGGGCTCGGCCTCCGCGTCTTGCCGCCCCCCCGCGCGCTCCTCGAGGGCCCGCAGATACGCCGCCCGCCGCGCGGGATCGAGCAGCGCCTGGTAGGCGCGGCGCGACCGCTCGAACAGGTCGGCCAGCATGGGGCCGAACGGGCCGAGGTCCTTGCCGTAGTAGCGGTCGGGGTGAAAGTGCCGGGAGGCGCGAAGATAGGCCCGGCGGATGGTGCGTTCGTCGTTCGTGGGGGGGATCCCCAACAGGTCGAAGGCGGACAGCTTGTCGCCCCGCGCGACGAGCCCGAGCAGCAGGCGCTGCTCGTCCTCCGGGATCGGACTGTCGGGATCGAGCCTCGACGGATCGCACGCGGCCCGAATGGACGCCCAGACGTCCTCGTCCACCGGGGGCCGTCGCGCCCCCTCGGCCGGGGCCGGTCGCGCCCCCTCCGGCGCCCCCCTCCGGACGGGGCGTTCGGATCCACCGGCCCCCTGCGAGAACGAGGCCGCAAACTGTCCCAGCAGCGCCCGCTTGCGGGGATCCCCCTTGCCCCTGCGCGGGCCCGGCCGAACCGCCTCGTCACGAGGTCGCCCCGCGAGGCGGACGAGCCCCAGGGACAGGAGCTTGGCGAGCGCACGATGGACGTCCTCGTCGGCGAGCCCGACGCGGCTCGGGATCTCGGACACCGCGACCCGTTGCTCGATCCGCGACAGGACGAAGTACTCCTGGGGAGTCAGCGGTAGATCCGCCCGAACGGCCCCCGGAACCGGCTCGACGCGATCGTGTGCCGAAAACGCCACGCCCGCCAAGGATAGCCGAGCCCCACCCCGGTTGCGTACAATTGGGCGGACCATGCGCCCCCGCCGGCCGCCGCCCGCCCTTGCGAACGAACGCGCCGTTGCCCGGTGGCTGGCCGTGGCGGTGCTCCTGGCGGCGACGACGGGGTGCCGCCGGCCCACGCCGGGGTCGCCGGCCTCCCCGCCCCCCGCGGCCGGGCCCGCCACACCTCGCCCCCCCCTGCCCCGCGTCCACCCGCTCGCGCGCCCGCTCGTGGCGTACCTGTTCGGGCCACCCGGGCCCGAGCGCCTCGCCCCCGAACGGATCGGCGCGGACGCCGACGCCCTGTACG
>Ga0256839_1006209_pt1 | contig 10614 bp, 7 predicted proteins | sample 354166metaG_FD_185968 | JGI IMG/M metagenome (GOLD analysis project Ga0256839, IMG submission 185968) | Hydrothermal vent microbial communities from Mid Atlantic Ridge, Atlantic Ocean - 354-166 | ecosystem: Environmental > Aquatic > Marine > Hydrothermal vents | place: Atlantic Ocean: Mid... | reverse complement strand
GTTGATGGAGTAATCAGTATTACTGAACAATGCCAACTCGCCGGGCACAGGAATAATCCTGATTCCCTGCTGCACATTTCCTCACTGTTACTGTTTTTACTGGTCTGCGCCGGTTATTTTGCTGTGCCTCTGTGGGACAGTGACTTCTGGTGGCATATCGCCAGTGGTCGCGACATTCTGCAAAACGGCATTCCTGATACTGATCCTTTTGGTGTATTCCCGCCCACGGATGTTGTGCGTAACGACACCGTGCTCAAAGGCCAGTGGCTGGGGCAGGTGGTGCTCTTTGCGGTGTTTGATGCTGGTGGTGTGAATGCTGTGGTCACTTTCCGGGTGCTGGTGTTGCTGGCCTGTGTGAGTCTGTTGTGGTGGCGTTGTCGCTGGCTGGGGGTTGGGCCGCTGGCGCTGTGGCTGGTGTTGATCCTGGTGGGGTTGAATGCCGGAAACTTTGGTGGTGAACGCCCGCAATTATTGTCATTTTTATTTGCTGCGCTGTTTTTTGTGGCTATTGATATGGCGGAAAAAAACCGACGCTGGTTGTTTGCCCTGCCGGTGATTACGGTGTTGTGGGCGAACAGTCATGGTGGTGTATTGCTTGGCGTGGCCCTGCTAGGATTGTGGACATTGCTCAGGTTGTTGGATGTGAAGGCCGGGTGGCAGGAAAAGCGTCCATGGTTATTGGCGATGGGTGCAGTGGTGTTGGCTTCGTTGCTGACCCCTAACGGCCTGCAAACTTATTTATATTTACTGGATCTTGAAGGCAGTGTGTTGCAGGCGCGGACTTCGGAATATACCAGCGCATTCCAGCTTTATACCCTGGGTTATGTCTGGCAACAGGTTTGGGTGGTTGCTTTTTATGTTGTGGCGCTGGTGGCAGCGGTGTCGATGTTTCGGCGCAGGCAGTGGCAGTATTTGGCAAGCACGGTTTTTCTGGGGGCGATTAGTGCGTCATCGTTCCGGTACTTTGCCTTTTTTATTTTTTTGTCTGCTCCCTGGATTGCCTGGGGCGTGCAGGATGTATTGAAAAATTTGCCGGAGTTGAAGCAGAGTGCGGTACGCATTGGTCAGGGAGTGTTGCTGCTTTCATTGGTTGGGATGCTCATCGTGGGTTTGTGGCGTGGCACGGTTTTTCGCGGTGGTTTTTACCAGGAAATTTATCCGGTGGAAATTGCAGACTTTGTACAGGAAAATAATTTACGCGGGCGGACATTTAATAACATGGAGTGGGGCGGTTATTTGCTGTGGCGGTTGACACCGCAGGTGACCACGTACATTGATGGTCGTATGCTGGATGAAAACCGTTTTCCACCGTACACCAATATTTTATGGGCAACGCCACCGGGCATTCAGTGGTTTGAGCATGAAAATTTTCAACTGGTGATGATGCCGTATCATGGTCGTTATGATCCGCAGCGTTATAAATTGCTTGATTATTTGCGCGCGCGGCCAGAATGGATACTGGCTTATCGTGATGCTAAAGGCGTGGTGTTTGTGCGTGATGACAGAAGGAAACATAACTAAAAATGGAGGCCGAACTTTATCGTCAGATGCGTGACTTGGAAGATCGTCACTGGTGGTTCGTGGGGAGGCGTGCCATTGTCTCGTCGTTATTGCGCAGCAGCGATTTGCCCGAAGATGCGCACATACTTGACCTCGGTTGTGGCACTGGCGGCAATCTCGCTATGTTGTCGGAATTTGGGTCGGTGGTGGGGGCCGAGCTAAACGAGCACGCGGCACAATTGGCGTATGAACGGGGGCTTGCCCCCGTTGTGCGTGGCAAGTTGCCGGATGGACTGCCACTGGATGCCGGAGTGTTTCAGTGTGTGACCCTGCTGGATGTACTGGAACACATTGATGATGATCATGCCACACTGAACGCCGTCAACAGGCTTTTGGCACCCGCAGGACAGCTGTTAATCACCGTGCCGGCATTTCCTTTTTTATGGGGGGCGCATGATGTGGCGCATCATCATCAGCGGCGTTATCGCGCCAAAGGCATGAGACAGCTGCTGGAAACAACAGGCTACGAAATAACCACGTTAAGTTATTGCAATATCTGGTTGTTCCCCATTGTGGCTATAGTCCGCCTGTTGCGCCGCTGCCTTCCAGATGGAGAGGCCGGTGGAAATGCTGGTGCCGAATTAAGTTTGCCGCCTGTGCCGGTCAATACCTTGCTGGCCAGGGTGTTTGCCAGTGAACGACATTGGTTGCGTATGGGCCTGCCGTTTGGCGTGTCGCTGGTTGTGCTGGCGAAGAAACGGCATTGATGCTGATATTCACATGCTGAAGCCCATGTTACGTTTCGCGGTAAGCGGGGGACTGGCGACGGTTGTTCATGCGGGCGTGTTTGTCTCCCTGGTAGAATGGTTTGCATTGCGCCCGGTGCTGGCGGCGACCCCGGCTTTTGTATTTGCTCTGTTTGTTTCCTATGGTATGAACTATCACTGGACGTTTTCTGCATCGGCACCGCACCGAGTCATGTTGCCCCGGTTTGTCGTGGTGGCTCTGCTAGGGCTGGCGCTGAATCTGGGCATCACCTATGCGGTAGTCGATGTTGCGCACTACTGGTATGGTTATGCCTTGTTGCTAATTGTATTACTTGTGCCGCTGGTGACATTTTTACTCAGTAAATTCTGGGTGTTCAATAAACAGGATAATGGCTGATGGCCGATGAAATAAAAAACACCGACGCCGGTTACCGGCTGTCTGTTGTCGTACCCGTATTTAACGAAGAAGAAGTGTTGCCTGAATTTCACCGGCGTCTGGCTTGTGTGCTGGATAAGGTATCGGCACAAAGCGAGATCATTTATGTGAATGATGGCAGTGTTGATGGCAGCCTGCCGGAAATGCGTCGTTTAAAAACAGAAGACGAGCGTATTGCTATTGTTGATCTTAGCCGTAATTTTGGTAAAGAAATCGCCATGACAGCAGGGTTTGATCATGCGCATGGGGATGCCGTTGTGGTGATTGATGCTGACCTGCAAGACCCGCCTGAGCTGATTCCGGAAATGATTAAACACTGGCGAGGGGGCTATGATGTGGTGTACGCACAGCGAACTTCCCGTGCTGGAGAATCGGTCGTCAAAAAAACCACCGCCCATCTATTTTATCGTCTTATGCAAAAACTCAGCCGCGTAGATATTCCGCGTGATGCCGGTGACTTCCGTTTGTTGAGTCGCCGGGCCGTGGATGCTTTGGCGGGCCTGCGCGAACAGCATCGTTTCATGAAAGGTCTATTTGCCTGGATAGGTTACCCGCAAAAGGCTATTCCGTACCAGCGGGATTCTCGACACGACGGAAAAAGTAAATGGAATTATATCGGGCTGTGGAATTTTGCCATTGAAGGTATAACTTCATTTAGTACTGTGCCGTTAAAAGCGGCAACGTATCTTGGTGTGTTAACGGCATTCAGCGCTTTTTTGTTTGGCATGTTTATTGTGTTGCAAACACTGTTTTATGGTAATCCGGTGCCGGGTTATCCATCGTTACTGGTGGTGGTGTTATTTCTTGGTGGTATTCAGCTGATGGCGCTGGGAGTGATTGGTGAGTATCTTGGTCGCATGTTTGATGAAACCAAGGGCCGTCCGCTTTATCTGATTAATGCTTATGAAGAAGCACAGGGTAAAAATAATCACGACCCAGAGATTGTTCGGGAATTAACGTCGAATTAACAGTTTGGCCCGGTGTGACGGGTTTAGTATCAAGCTTGGTGTTGTTTGCGCAAAGATCGTAAAGTTTTTAAATAAACAACCCCGCAGCAGTAAGCTGACGGGGTATTAATATCATCACGTCACCCCGGCTGGAAACACGCCCTCTAAGCGGTCAATTGCGGGCTTTAGGTTAAATGCTCTTCTTTGCGTGCTCTGCGTCTTTGCGATCTTTGCGTTAAACAACTCAATGTGACAAACCGGGACGTTATTGCACACTCTGTGGATTTTGAGCCAAACGCCGGAAAAAAGCGGCACGCTCCAGTCGCCCCAGCTGCCGATAAACCAGGGCGAGGTTATGGCTGGCGATGCGGTTATTCGGGTCAGCGGTATAGGCTCGCTGATAAAATCGCAGTGCTTGTTGTTGCTGTTCTCTTGCGAGGGCGTTGTTGCCCAGGCCGACCCAGGCGGATGAGCGGTTTGGCACACGGCGCACAATGTCATGATAAAGCTGTTCACTGTTACTGATATTTCCATTTTGCCCATAAATACGGGCAGCATTTTCCTGGAGGTTGATTTTGTCAATTTCATGAGGGGCGAGTTCAGCAGCTTTTAAATAGAGATCGGCAGCTGCCTCGTTGTTTGGGGTGGCGTTGCGCGTATAAGCAGCCGCCAGACCGGCAACTGGTTTGAAAGAGTCGGGACTGGTTTTCATCGCTTGAGTGTAAAACACCGTATCATTTTCCCAGTCAGCTATTTCCGTGATGGAGGCGACGGAAAAGACAATTAAAAACGTGATGGCGATGGTTTTAACTACTATCTCAATGACGCGGCTGCGGTGTTGTGTCTGCTGTATGGCCCAGGCTATGAGCATGGCGAAACCCACTGACGGTAAATAAAGTACTCGCTGGGCGAATATCGGTTCGTCAAACAAGGCAATGGGCAGGGCGGGTAACAGCGTGATCACAACCCATGCGATGGCCAGCACATAAAGCCCCTGTTGTTGACGCAGGGCGCGTGGTAGATAAAGCAATGCACCCATCAAAAAGAGACCGCCGGTGACAAGAACAAGTATGCCTGCGGAGGGCGGAGAATAATAATATTCCAGTGGTGAGGGGAAGACGAGCAGCTGGATATAATGGGTGAAAAATGTCAGCAGTACCGGAAAATTCTGAAAATCAATGCGTGCCCATGCGCTGGATTGTTGAGCCGCTTCTCCACCCAGTGCGTTGCTGCGCAGTATAAAATAGATTAGTAAAAGTGCAGCATAGCCGAGGTAACGGGCGATGATGGGTTTTGAAAGCAATATATTGCGCCGAAATAATGCATCGTAAATAATTAGTATCAGTGGGAAAAATATCGCTGTTTCCTTGGACAGCAGCGCCAGCGCAAAGCACAGGGGGGCACCGATAGCAGAGATCCATTTTTGTCGCGAGGAAGCAGACTGATGCCAGCGACGGTGCAACAAAAAGCCGCTGAGTAAAAACAATGAAACCAGCGGATCGGTCATTCCTGCTATCCAGGCAACAGATTCTACGTGTACGGGATGTACGGCAAAAATGGCGGCGCTCATACCCGCGATCATGCGTTGAGCCGGTGACAGAAAGCCAAGAATTAAAAAGTACACCAGAATGGTGTTGATCCCGTGCAAAGCCAAGCTGAGTGCATGATAGCCGAGAGCGTTGTCTCCCCAGAGCTGATGGGAGAGGTTCAGAGTCAGTAAAAATACGGGACGATAAAGACTGTGCCCCCCGGCCCCTGTTTCCTCTGCCAGGTCGGTGTTGGCCCAGACACCACGGGTAAAATAATCTGGAATATATTTTGTGTCGGTTATTTTGCTGTTTTCCTTGATGACGGGCCAGTCATCCATGACAAAATCACCATCAAGGACGCTGGCGAAGACGATCATACAAAAAATAAACAGCCAAGCCGGTAATGAATTATTGATTAAAGTACGCAATGGGATAGTCGTCTTGTTGAAATGTGGTTATGTGTTCACACCATACCATTGTTAGTGAAATTATTTAAAGTCGTTTCATCGGAGATTTAAAATTTTACGCCTTTAGGCAGCATGGGCCACAACAAATTGGTTTTACTCCCTCTCCCCTTGAGGGGGGAGGGGTGGGGTGAGGGGTGAAAATTGCACCGAGGGTGGAATTCCCCGTAGCTTGTTGTGGGGCAGTCTATAGCTCACTATGTTGTTCTTTGATGTTGAGTGTAAAATGAAAGCTGGCACCTTCATCCACTTTTGCCCTGGCCCATATTGTTCCCTGATGTCGGCTGATAACACGATGCACTGTGGAAAGTCCGACACCGTTTCCAGGGAAATCATCGGCCCGGTGCAAGCGCTGAAAAGGCAAAAATATTTTATCGATATAGTGGATGTTAAACCCGGCACCATTATCGGAGATGGAAAAAATACGGGTACCATCTACGATAGAGGAATCAATGTTGATAGTGGCATCATCGCATTTTCCGGTGTATTTCCAAGCATTACCGATGAGGTTGGAGAGAGCAATGGTTAACAGGTTTTTGTCTCCCACTGCACGCATACTTTCTTCAATGGTGATGTTGACAGAACGATTGGGTTCATTGTCGCGCAGTGTTTGGACGATTTCTTTGGCAATATTGGTGAGATCCACTGGCTGAATTTTCATTTTATAGCGCGTGATACGTGACAAATTGAGCAGGTCGTCAATCAGGCTGGACATGCGTTGAGTGCCGTGAGTGATCCGTGTCAGGTAGTTTTTTCCCGTATCATCCAGCGTGTGTGCGTAATCTTCTAATAGTGCATTGCTGAAACCATTGATGCCGCGCAGTGGTGCGCGAAGGTCATGAGAAACTGAGTAACAAAAAGATTCCAGTTCATTATTGATTGTTTCCAGCTCACTAGTGCGTTTGGCAACTAATATTTCCAAATTATCCTGATGTTGTCGAAGTTCATCAGCTTCTTGCAGGTGAAGGGTGATGTCGTGGGCAATGCCTTCTATCTCTACAATTTTTCCATCAACGTCAAGTACCGGGGATTCGGAAACTTCCAGCATGCGTTCTTCCCCGTTTTTGTGGTAGACAGAGATAATAAATGGCAGACATTTTTCACCGGTCTGATGTTGGTTTTTCCGAAAAGCCAAATTATCATTATTAATGGGGTTGTCAGTTAGATAGGTACTGTAGTGAGAAAGAAAATCATTTTGCGTGTAGCCTAGTACGTCGGTAATGGATTCGCTGACATAAAAAAGGATGCCGTCGGTGTCGTGCGAGTAAAAAAAATATTTAGCGCTCAGGTTTTCCACCAAACGCCTGTAACGCGCATCACTCGCCTGAGTGGCGCGAGCAGCAGCATCGCGTTCCTGTTCACGCAATTGTAGTTTTTTGGTCATTTCATTGAAAGCCAGTGCAAGTCCTCCCACTTCATCTTTGGTGTTGATGATGACATCAACAGGATCGTCGCCGGGAGACAGGGACGAAACGGCATTCGTCAATTTCAACAGGTTGCGAGTGATAGTGATGGCTAAAAAAGTCAGTAGAAAAATACTGAGCACAATACCTGCTGCGGCTATGATGACGCCCTGTTTGCGAATAGAGGCAATGGTTTGTTCGATGGAAAGCGTGTTGAACTCGAGTTCAAGATAACCGATCACAGAGTTGGCAATGGTGATCGGTGCGCGCAAACGATAAGGGGTTTTCGGGGCATTGGATGCAATGTGTTGTTGCAGGGGCATGTTTTTTATTGCGCTATTGTTTTTGCTGGCAGAGCGCACTCCGCGTTTGATCAACAGGTTGTCATTGGTGTTGAAAATGGCGATATAACGCAGGTTGTGTTCATTGATGACCTGACCCAGGATTTCCCCCAGTGTTGCGATATCTTCTTGCAGGAAAGGTCCTGCAACGCTGGCGTTCAGTAATGGCAGTGTTTCTTGAATATGGGCTTCAGCCTGTTGGATCAAATGTTCACTGGCGAGCCTTGTATTGTTCCATACCAACAGAGAGAGTACGGCTATCTGCACAATAATGCTGGCTATAACGAGTTTGAAGCGGATGGAGTGTCGGCCATGTTTTGGTAAATTGATAGGGCTCATTCTTGTTTAATCTTTTTTTCCAGCAATGAGAGAATGGGTGCGAGTGACTGGAGCTTTTGTGGAGAGACGATGCTGATAGTTCCCCCGTTAAACTGTTTTTTCAGCAAGTTGATGGCTTTATCGCCAAGGGTGCCCGGTATGGGGTTGAGTAGTGCTTTTCGGAGTGTGCGAATGTCATCTTCTAAAAATGATGGGTTTGCAATATACATGACATGTGGAATTTTTTCGGTTGTCGCCAGTTTTCTGAGTTGACCGAACCTATTGCTGGCATTCAGCCGACGATACAGGCCACCAACGGCGATGGCTGCTGCGGCACGTCCCTCCGTTACATCCACCAATGCAGCATTATGCGAGGTTGTGGTTTTGATGTGGATGTTGTTACCAGGAATGATGCCGTATTGTTTGAGCGTTAATTCTGCCAATATGCTGACCGCCGCCAGCGGGTCGGGAGTGGCGAATATTTTGTCACGCAGGTCACTGATCGATTGGAAGGCGGCATTTTTTGCAACCACAATATCGCCAGTGAGGGCGTTGCTGTGCCCCGCAATTATCTGATACCCGTGTGTTTTCACGGCAAGCGCGGCAAAATGTGGTGCTGTCATCAGTAAATCGTAACGTCCTTCAGCGGTACGCTGGATAAAGGTTTGAAAGTCAGGGGCGGTTTTGATAATGACTTTTTTGTGCAGCGTTTTTTCAATAAAGTCAGCAAAGGGGCGCCAGGTTTTGATTAAAGCTGTGGTACTGAGGTAGGGTAATACCCCAAAATAAAGAGTGTCAGCATTGCTGGTTTTTTGATTGGAAGAGAAGGGTCGTGCCTGGTCTTGTTCGGCACGGGCGTTACTGGTAAAGAAGAAAAAAAGCGTGGAAAGGAGTAACAACACCTTGTATGCGGGGTGCCCGTTTGCAAATGCCATTAGCCGTGCTACCAGAGGCGAAGCGTCCGCTGGCGAGACAACAGATGATATTGTCACGGACCTGAACAGCATTTACTCGCCCCTTGCTTCATCCTACCGACGCATACTCTCAGGCTTTCGGGCAGGTTAGTCAAGCCCAAATTTTTGGGTGTATTTCAGCATTGGTCATTTTTGCGTAAAATAACATTTTGAAACTTTGGAGAATACAATTTATGTGGCGTTGGATAGTGGCAGGTTTTTTAATGTTATTGAGTGCTGCACAGGCAACAGCGGGCTTTGATGAGGCTGTGGCTGCGATTAATGACGGAAAATTTACAGAAGCTTATGAAGCGTTTTCCGTGCTGGCTGAAGAGGATGATGAGCGCGCTCAACAGGCACTGGCCTGGATGTATTATGACGGCCAGGGGCGGAAGCGGGATTTTGAAAAAGCCGCATATTGGTATCGCAAAGCCGCTGAGCAAAACAACATTACTGCGCAGATCAATCTGGCACAAATGTATGCTTATGGACAGGGGATAACACAGGATTTTGTTGAGGCTGCTCGCTGGTGGCAAAAACTTGCAGAGCAGGGAGATAATAAATCACAAGCAGCTCTTGCCGGGTTGTATTTTCAGGGCAAAGGTGTGGAGAAAAATATGGCCACTGCCATATCGTTGTGGCGCAAAGCAGCGGAGCAAGGCAATATCGAGGCGCAGCGAAACCTGGGGTTGATGTACGGCAAAGGGCAGGGCGTGGGGCAGAATGATGTGCAAGCCTATGCCTGGTTAAATGCTGCCGCGATGCAAGGCGATAAGGTGGCGGAAAAAAGTCGTGATTATGCCTCTCAGCAACTCACTAAGGCACAATTAAAAGAGGCTGAGTTATTGGCTGGGCAATATGTGGAAAAATATGTTGCAGCCTTTGAAGAGGAAAACAAAAAGCCACATTAAAAAAACTTGAGTTTCAATTGTCACCGATACTTTTTGAGAAGGGTTTCCCTTTTGAGGAGTATTTTACAGGGGGTGGTGCAAATGGATTGCGCACAGTAAAGGGGGTTTGCAGAGACAGACCGCTGTCACCCAGGGAGCGTTTAACGCGAAATATCATGGGTGCCCGTTTGCAAAGGTCGGGCCGGTGACGAATCAGGGTGATGGCGGGCCCATTTTCTACACGTAACTCAAAGTCTGTATCTGTGCTGCAACCGTAGCTTGTCAGCTCGAATACGACGCTGTTCTGGTGTATAGCGAAACTATGCAGCACAGGGATGCTTGATTCTGCCTTGGCTTGTATTGTCAGTAAAAACAAGAAGGCTGATAAAACAGGATAAAAAAAATGTTTCATATTTTTATGCGTCAGCCATGTACGGCTTGTTATTTGATAATATTGTCTGGCGGTGATAAAGGTTTTTTCGCAGAACAAGCATAACAATGAGTAGTAGTAAAAAAAATCCGCTGAGTTTTCCGCCTCCTTCTGCGTCACCAACGCTGCCTCCATCGCCAGGATTATTGACAAAAGGGGTGTTGATACTATCCAGCCAAACGGTGTCCTGAAATTGGCTGACGTTGCGGTTTTTTTCATAAACCCATGCTATCCGGTGTTCCCCTGCGTTTAGCGGAATAGTGCGCTGCCGCCAATTCTGATTGCCACTGATGCTATCGCTTAGTACGCCGTTGATATACAGTTTAAGAAGATCGGAGCCTTGTTCAGTGGAGGATTTCCAGCGGAAATCGAGGGTGTCCGGGCCAGTGAAATGGGCGAGTAATACGGTGTTTTGACTGTTGTTGATATTGCCGCTGCGCATGGCTGCGCCACCGGTGCTATCATCGATACTGGTGCTGAGCCAAGGGAATGTACTTTCGCTGTACCAAGGGCGTGCAGGGGTTTCGTCCAGGTCTGTTGCATTGATGGTGTCCAGCCCGATGCCGCTGATTGCCGTATTGAGTGTGGGATTACCCGTACCAAAATCAACACTGAGTGTTGCCAGGTGTGTGCCTG
>Ga0256839_1006208_pt1 | contig 10619 bp, 11 predicted proteins | sample 354166metaG_FD_185968 | JGI IMG/M metagenome (GOLD analysis project Ga0256839, IMG submission 185968) | Hydrothermal vent microbial communities from Mid Atlantic Ridge, Atlantic Ocean - 354-166 | ecosystem: Environmental > Aquatic > Marine > Hydrothermal vents | place: Atlantic Ocean: Mid... | reverse complement strand
CTCCTCGCAGAGGTCGTGGGTCTCCTGGACCGTCCGCTCCCCGGGCACCAGCAGATGAAAGTCGATGAAGCGCTTCCTTCCTGCGCGGCGGGTCCGCAGGCGATGATACGTCACCCGTCCATTTTCTGTGTAGCGCCGCAGCACCCGCTCGATGATCCGGAGCTCCTCCGGGGGCAAGGCGTGATCCATGAGCCCCCGGGTGGAGCGCTTCAAGAGCTCCACGCCGGAGACGACGATGTTGAGGGCCACGGCGGTCGCGATGAGGGGATCGATCCACCACCAGCCCGTGAGGAGCACGGCTCCCAAGCCCCCCACCACCCCCGCCGTGGTCCAGACGTCGGTGAGGAGGTGCTTGGCGTGGGCCTCTAGGGTGATGGACTCGTTCCGGCGGGCCATGCGCAGCAGGGCGTAGGCCACGCCCCCGTTGACGAGGGCGGCCAGGACGGCGATCCCCAGGCCCTCGGGAAGGTCGCTCAAGGGGACAGGGTTGCGAAAGCGCTCCCAGGCCTTGTAGGAGATCCCCGCCGCGGCCCCTAGGATGAGCACGCCCTCGACGCCGCTGCTGAAGTATTCCGCCTTCTCGTGGCCGTAGGCGTGGGTGGCGTCCGCGGGGCGGGAGGCGATCTCCAGGGCAATGAGGGCGATGATCGCTGCGGTGAGGTTGATGAGCGACTCCGCCGCGTCGGAGAGGAGAGCCACGGAGCCCGTAAGCCCGTAGGCGAACCCCTTCAAGGCTAGGGTGCCGAGCGCCGCCCCCAGAGCCAAGGCCATCGCCCGACGTCTCGTGATGCGCTTCATGGCTCTAGGGGTCTCCCAGCCACTCCTCGCGGGAGATCCCGGAATCCCGCAGGATGCGGCGCAGTAGGCCTACGCCGATCTCCCCTTGATGGGGGTTCGGCACGCGAATCGTCTGGTCCCCTCGGCGCATCAGTTGATGTCTGCCTCCGGGAAAGGGGCCTTCAAATCCGAGCTCCCGGAGCCTTTGGATAAAGCGCTCTCGTTTGACCGGGGTGAGACGTCTTCTCCCGCTCATGTAGCAATACGATTGAGGTCTATGTCTCCCACCGCCGGCAGGGGAAGATCGTGCTTGAGACGAAAGAGGATCCACTCTTCCAGCACTTCTTGGAGCTCTCGACGACACTCCTCCTCGGTGGGAGCGTTCGCCCATACCCCCTGGAACCCGGGAATGCTCCCGTAGAAGGTCCCGTCCCCCAAGCGTTCGAAGCGGGCTCGCTCCATCGCTGCACGAATGTAGCTAGTAAGCACCGGCGATCACCGACCCCATTGTAAGCAGCGACGCTGCGGAAACCCAAGTCCTGCTTGACGCGCTCCGTCGTAGGGCCTATAGTACGGGCGTGATCCCCCATGAGCACCGCAGAGTACCCTTTGCGTGAGTATCTGGAGAAGCTCGCTTCGGAAGCCCCCACCCCCGGCGGCGGGAGCGCCTCGGGGGTGGTGGGGAGCCTGGCCGCCGCGCTGGTGGCCATGGTCGGACGCCTCACCGCGGGCAAACTCGAGGACGAGGGCCTTCGAGGGCAGTTGCAACGCCTCGTCGCGGAGGCCGACGAACTCCGCTCCCAGCTCTTGGGGCTGGCGGACGAGGACGAGGCGGCCTTCGACCGGGTGATGGCCACCTACAAGCTCCCCAAGACCACGGACGAGGAGAAGGAGCGGCGCAAGGCCGCCGTCCAAGAGGCCCTGAAGGGAGCGACGGAGGTGCCCTGCCGCACGGCGGAGGCCTGCCTCCAGGTGCTCCACAAGGCCCGCGTCATGGCCGAGCACGGGACCCCCACGGCGATCAGCGACGTCGGCACCGCTGCGTATCTCGCGGAAGCGGCGCTCCACTCCGCGCTGCTCAACGTGGACATCAACCTCAAGTACCTCAAGGACGAGGCGTTCCGCAGTGAGCACGCCCGGAAGCGAGAAACCCTCGCCCAAGAGGCTCCTCGGCTCCGCGAGGAGATCCTTAAGCTCGTGAAGGAGCGCATGTAGCCTGAGATGGCGATCGAAGCCGAAGCCGGAGCCGAAGCCGAAACCCAGCTCCGCAGCGAGTTCCTCACGGTGGCCGTCGAGGCGGCCCGCGAGGCCGGAGCCTTCCTGCGGGAGCGCTTCGGAACGATCGAGCGCTACGACCTCAAGACGAGCCACCACGATCTCGTCACCGAGGCCGACCGCACGGCGGAGCGCCTCATCTTGGAGCGGATCGGGAAGGCGTACCCCGAGCACGGGGTCCTCTCCGAGGAGAGCCCGCCCCGGCGGACGGACGCGCCCTATCGTTGGGTGATCGACCCCCTGGACGGGACGACGAACTACGCCCACGGCATCCCCTTCTTCGGGGTCTCCCTCGCGCTGGAGGAGCGCGGGGAGGTGGTAGTGGGCGTCATCTACGACCCCCTCCGTGAGGAGCTGTACACGGCCATCCGGGGGGAGGGGGCCCGGCGGGACGGCCAGCCCCTCTCCGTCTCCCGCATCGACGATCTCAAGAAGAGCCTGTTGGCCACGGGATTCCCGCTGCGCTCCCGGCTCAAGGAGCGGAATTTGAAGATCCTACGGGCCTTTTTGCCGAAAGCCCAGAGCGTGCGCCGGTTCGGGTCGGCGGCCCTCTGTTTGGCCTATGTGGCCTGCGGGAAGCTCGAGGCGTATTGGGACCTGAGCCTGCACCGTTGGGACATGGCCGCCGGGTATCTGTTGGTCCGGGAGGCCGGTGGGGTCTGTACGGATCTCCGGGGGGGCGAGGTCGGCCCCGAGGGGCGAGAGTTGCTCGCCTCCAACGGGCGCGTCCACGGGCAGCTTCTGGACGTGATGAGGGGGATTCCCGAATGAGCCGGAACCGGGACGAGACGGTGAAAACGGTGCGCATCGCCGAGATCCCCTCCGTGCTGGGCGAGGAGGTGCAGCTCCAGGGCTGGCTCTATCAGAAGCGCTCCAGCGGGGGGATTCAGTTCCTGATCCTGCGCGACGGCAGCGGCATCCTCCAGGCCGTGGTCACCAAGAAGAACCCGGAAGCGTTCGAGGCCGCCGAGGAGCTCACCCAGGAGTCGGCCCTCAAAGTCCGGGGCGTCCCCAAGGAGGACCCCCGCGCGCCCACGGGGTACGAGCTCTCCATCACGAAGCTCGAGCTCGTCCATCGGGCGGAGGATTACCCCATCACGCCCAAGGAGCACGGACCCGGCTTTCTGCTAGATCACCGGCACCTGTGGATCCGCTCGCCGCGCCAGGCGGCCATTCTGAGAATCCGTCACGAGGTCCTGCAGGCGATCCGCGACTTCTTCCACGAGCGGGGGTTCGTGGCCACGGAGGCCCCCATCTTCACGCCCCTCTCGGTGGAGGGGACGACCACCCTCTTTGAGGTGGAGTACTTCGACGAGAAGGCGTACCTCTCGCAGAGCGGGCAGCTCTATCTCGAAGCGACGGCGATGGCGCTGGGGTGGGTCTACTGGATCGGCCCGGCGTTCCGCGCCGAGCGCTCCAAGACGAGGAAACACCTCATCGAGTTCTGGATGGCCGAGGCGGAGATGGCCTACTGGGACCACGAGCGCAACCTTCGGCTCCAAGAGGAGCTGGTGAAGTACGTCGTACAGAGGGTGCTGGAGCGCCGCTCCGAGGAGCTTGCGCTGCGGGAGAGGGACACCGCACCCCTCGAGAGGGCGGTGGAGGAGCCCTTCCCCCGGATCACGTACGCGGAGGCCCTTGAGATTTTGAAGCAGAAGGGCTTCGAGATCCCCTGGGGGGAGGACTTCGGGGCGCCCCACGAGGAGGCTTTGGGCGAACACTTTGGGCTCCCCGTCTTCATCGAGAAGTTCCCCGCGCGGATGAAGGCGTTCTACATGCAGCCCGACCCCGACGATCCGGACGTGGTGCTCGCCGCGGATCTGATCGCCCCCGAGGGGTATGGGGAGATCATCGGGGGGAGCGAGCGGATCCACGACGAGGCCCTCCTCGTGCAAAAGCTTCAGGAGTTCGGGCTGCCCCGGGAGCCCTACGAGTGGTACATCGACCTCCGGCGCTACGGCTCGGTTCCTCATGCAGGCTTCGGGCTGGGAATCGAGCGGACGGTGGCGTGGCTTGCGGGGGTGCAGCACGTGCGCGAGTGCATCCCCTTCCCGCGGATGCTCTACCGGCTGCGGCCCTAGCGCAACGGGATTACGGCCACGGGGTGATCCAGACGAGCACGCTCCAGAGCGCGTGGGAGATCATGACGGGCACGAGACTTCGCTCCATGAGGAAGATCCAGCCCCAGACCAGCCCTACGACAAACGCCGCCAGCGCCGCGGGAAGCCCCAGCCAGAGGGCGGCTAGGGCGTAGAAGCCGGCACCCAGGAAGAGGCCGCTCACCGGCCCGATCTGCCGTACGAGCACCCGCTGCAAAAAGCCCCTCCAGTATATCTCCTCTGCCGGAGCGACTCCCAGGAGCAAGGGAAGGACAGGCCACAAAGGCCGCGCTCCCGTCCCGTCGTCGTGAGACGTGGGGGGAAGAGCCCAAGTCAGAGGATCGGGCACATCGGGGAACAGCACTTGCAAAGCCGACCACCCCAGACGAGCGAGCCCGTACAGCAGGAGCGCCGAGAAGATCCCTAACCCGAGATGGCGTCGCTCGAAGGCAAAAAGCCGCCCACGATCCGATCCCATAAGGAGAAGGGAGACGAGCGCCAACAACCCCCAAACCAGGATCAGCCGGAGCCAGAACGCTCCTGCCTCTTCCCCCGCGGGATCGTTCCCGAAGCGGAAGACCCAACCCCAGAGGAGGAGCGCCAGGAGGAGGCTCCCTCCCGCTGCCGTCAGCGCTCGAATCTGCGTGGCGGATGGACTCCTTGTGGGCATCTTTTGTTCCCTCGCACGTGATCCCCAAGCCGGAACATCGGAATGATGGAACGGTACGCCATAGGCTTTTGGGAGTCAACTCGGGATTGCAGGGCCTCTCCCCCTCCGAGTACAATGTCTTCAATTCCTATGGCGAAAACGGGCAAGAATCGATCAAAAACGTCGCGGGCTTCGTCGAAGTCGAAGGCCCGGCAGGGAAAGCGCTGGATCCGCCGCCTCTTGTGGGGGGTGGGCGTGCTGGCGGTGGGCTACGGGGCCGTCCAGCTGCTGGGGATGCTCTACGGGGACGCACCGGGCTATGCCGTCCCCATCCAGGGACGCGGCCATACCCCGGAGTGCACGATCGGCGGGTACAACAGCCGCCCGCCCACCTCGGGCTGCCACTCCCCCGGTCAAGCGGCGTACGGGATCCACGAGGAGCCCGTTCCCCACGAGCTGCAGCTCCACAACTTAGAGCACGGGGCTGTGGTCGTTCAGTACCGCACCTCCGGCGCGCTCGGGGCCGATGAAGGGCTCATCTTCGACCTCACCGACCTCGTCGAGCGGCTGCGCAAGGAGGACGTAAAATACTGTCGGCTCATCCTGGCTCCGTACCCGTATAGCTTCCTCCTGTCCGAGGGCGTGCGCGAGCGGGCGGGGCTCTCCGCCGACGAGGTGGCGGAGAAGCGAATTGCGCTCACCGCTTGGGGCTGGATCGAGCTCTTAGACGAGTTCGACGAGGGGCGCATCCGGGCCTTCATCGACGCGCACATCAACCGGGGGCCGGAGAGGGCCAACGACTGCCCATGAGCACAAAACCCCTCCTCGCTGCCGGAGCTGCCTACCTTCAAGAGGACCTTCAAGAGGTCGAGCGGGTGCTCGCCCAACGGCTCGATTCCTCCGTCCCCGTGGTGTCGGACCTGGGGCGCTATCTGGTGGAGAGCGGCGGGAAGCGCTTCCGGCCCGCCTTGGTCTTGCTCTTCTATAAACTCCTGGGTGGGGAAGGAGCGTATCAAGACGCCGTGGAGCTGGCCGCCGTGGTGGAGATGATCCACCTCGCGACGCTGGCCCACGACGACGTGCTGGACGAGGCCCCCGAGCGGCGCGGACGGGCCTCTTTGTGGAAACTCTCCGGGAGCCAGATCGCCGTCTTAGAGGGCGACTTCATCTTCTCCCGGGCATTTCGGCTTCTGAACCCTCAGCCCTTCCCGATCCGCGAGCGGATCATCGAAGCCGTGGAGGAGGTTCTGGAGGGCGAGCTCCTCCAGGAGAGCCTTCGCGGACGGCTCCCCACGGAGGAGCAGTACGACCGGGTGATCGCGGGCAAGACGGGGGCGCTCATCCGGGCCGCCTGCGCCGTAGGAGCCCTCTGCGGCGACCCCGACCTGCCCGAGGAGCGCTTAAGTTCGATCGAGCGGGCCGGACTCCTCCTGGGAACGGCCTATCAAATGATAGACGATCTGCTGGACGTCTTCGGGGACGAGGCGCTGGGGAAGCCCCGCGGCATCGACCAACGGGGGGGATGGCTTACTTGGCCCTACATCCGCCTGGTGGAGCGCTCCGGCGATCCGCGGCTTTTGGAGCTTCTCCGAAGGCCCCTGGACGGAGAGCAGAGACGGGAGCTGCTCGTCCGGATGGAGCGCTTGGGGATCCGGGAGGAGTTCGCCGCCCGAGCGCGCCGCCGGATCGAGGAGGCCAAGGGGAGGCTGGGCTGGCTTGCAGACTCGCCGCTCAAGGCGGTATTGTTTCAGGGCTTCGACTTCGTCATCGAACGCGATCGCTAATCCGAGCACCGCATAAGGGGAGGTTGAGGTCAGTGGAAGTCCTCAAGGTCGCAGCGTCGTCGAATCCCAACTCCGTCGCCCGGGCGATCATCGGGGCCCTGCGCAAGGCCCCCCAGGTGGAGGCCCACGCCATCGGGGCCGGGGCGGTCAACCAGGCCGTCAAGGCCGTGGCCATCGCCCGACGCATCCTCGAACGCCAGGGGAAGGACCTCATCATGACCCCCGGCTTCATCGAGGTCGAGGTCGACGGCCAGGAGCGCACCGGCGTGCGCATCCTCGTCGAGCCCAAGCCCTCGGCCCCGTAATGAGCCCAACCAGGACAACCCAAAGAAGATGAACCCCATCGTCCGCGAGATCGCCGAGCGGGCCGCGGACCTCTTGCGCGTCCCCGTGGCCCGGGTGGAAGGCGTTCTCGCCCCGCCGCGCGAGGAGTCCTTGGGGGATTACACCATCCCCTGCTTCGCGTTTGCCAAAGAGCTTCGCCGCTCCCCCCAGGAGATCGCCGCCGAGCTCGCATCTGCTTTGGAGGAGCTGTCCTCGGTGGAGCGGGCCGAGGCCGCCGGGCCCTACGTCAACATCACCGTCGATCGTCCGCGACTCCTTGCGCACATCTTGGGGCAGGTCCTGCGAGAGGGCGAGGGCTACGGAAGCAGCGGGGAGGGTCGAGGCAAGACGATCGTCATCGATTATTCTTCGCCGAACATCGCCCGGCCCTTCACCATCGCCCACATGCGCACGACCGTGTTGGGGCACTCTCTGAAGAGGATCTACGAGCACCTGGGCTACCGGGTCGTGGGCGTCAACCACCTGGGGGACTGGGGGACGCAGTTCGGGGCTCTCATCGCCGCGTATAAGCGCTGGGGGGTGCGCGAGCGGGTCGAGCGAGAGAACGTCTACGAGCTCTTCCGGCTCTACGTGCGCTTCCACGAGGAGGCGAAGCAAGATCCCTCGCTGGAGGAGGAGGGACGCGCGTGGTTCAAGCGCCTGGAGGAGGGCGACCCCGAGGCCCGGGAGCTGTGGCAGTGGTTCGTGGACCTAAGCTGGCAGGTTTTCCAGCGCTACTACGAGATCCTGGGCATCGAGTTCGAGGAGGTCCGCGGCGAGAGCGCCTATCGGGACCGGACGGGCCCCCTCATCCAAGAGCTGCTGGAGAAGGGCATCGCCAAGGAGAGCCGAGGGGCCGTCATCGTCCCCCTGGAAGATTCCGAAGACGGAAAAGACGACAAAGAGGAACCCCCGCTGCTCCTGCGCAAGAGCGACGGGACCACCCTCTACGCCACGCGGGACCTGGCCGCGGCGATCTACCACTACGAGACGTATCGCTTCCACAAGAAGCTCTACGTGGTGGACGCGGGGCAGTCGCTCCACTTCAAGCAACTCTTCAAGGCCCTGGAGAAGATGGGCTACCCCTGGGCCAAGGATTTGGTGCACGTGGCCTTCGGGGTGGTGCTCTTCGAGGAGCAGCGGATGAGCACCCGCGCCGGGCGGGTCGTCTTCTTCGAGGACGTTCTAAACCAAGCCGTCGAGCGCATCCGGCAGATCATCGAGCAGGCCGAGAAGAAGACGGACCTCACCGAGGAGGAGAAGGAGCGGGTCGCGCAGGACGTGGGCGTGGGGGCCATCGTCTACGCGAACCTAAGCCGCTCCCGGCTGCAGAACATCCACTTCCGCTGGGACGAGGTGCTCAGCTTCGAGGGGAGAAGCGGCCCCTATCTACAGTACACCCACGCCCGGCTCGCGGGGGTTCTTCGCAAATACGGGAGAGAGATCCCCCAAGCGCCCGACTGCGCCGCGCTCTCGCAGCTCCAAGAGGTCGCGCTGGCCAAGAAGCTCGAACAGTTCCCCTCACGGGTCCAATCGGCGGCCCGGGAGTACGACCCGTTCTTGCTGTCCGACTATCTCTACGATCTCGCGCTGGCCACCAACAAGTTTTACGACTCCTGCCGGGTGCTGGGGGAGCCCTCCGAGGTCGAGGGCGCGCGGATCGCGCTCGTATACGCGGCCAAGACCGTGCTCAAGAAGGGACTGGAGCTCCTGGGCATGAAGGCCCCGGAGAAGATGTGATCGAGATGAAGTGGCTCGAGAGGCTCAAGCAGGGCTTAAAGAAGACGCACGACCGGCTCAAGGAGCAGATCACCTCGGTGCTGCAGGGCCGCAAGCTCGACGAGGAGCTCCTAGAAGAGTTAGAGGAGGTCCTCATCGGGGCCGACCTCGGGGTGGACACCACCCTAGAGATCTTGGACCGCCTGCGGGAGCGGGCCCGCAACGAACGAGCTCAAGCGGAAGACGCCGAGGTCGTCCTGGGGTGGCTCAAGGAGATCCTCATCGAGATCCTGGAGCCCGCGGAGGGATCGCTCGCGCTGCGGGCGGACGGCCAGCCCACCGTGATCCTCGTCCTGGGCGTAAACGGTTCGGGGAAGACGACGAGCATCGCCAAGATCGCGCAGCGCTTGAGGGAGCAGGGGCGCTCGGTGGTGCTGGCCGCCGGGGACACCTTCCGGGCCGCGGCCATCGAGCAGCTGGAGATCTGGGCCGAGCGCGTAGGCGCAAAGCTCATCAAACATCGGCCGGGCGCGGACCCTGGGGCCGTGGCCTACGACGCCGTGGATCACGCGCTCAAACACGACCAAGACGTCGTGCTCATCGACACGGCGGGGCGGTTGCACACGAAGTACAACCTCATGGAGGAGCTCAAAAAGATTAAGCGGGTGGTGGAGAAGCGCTTGGGCCGCGAGATCGATGAGCGCCTGTTGGTGCTGGATGCCACCGTCGGCCAGAACGCGCTCGCCCAGGCGAAGACGTTTCACGAGGCCGTGCCCCTCACGGGCCTGGTGATCACCAAGCTCGACGGGACGGCCAAGGGCGGCGTGGTCCTCCCCATTGCGAAGGAGCTTCAAATCCCGATTCAATTCATCGGGGTGGGGGAGACCGCCGAAGACTTAAGGGAGTTTAAGGCCCGCGAGTTCGTGGAGGCGCTGTTGGAGTAGCTACTACTTGGTGTGCTCCTGAAAGAGTTCTGCCAGTTTGACCCCTAGAGCATTTGCTAACTTCTCCAAGGTTTCCACGCGGGGTGAGGGGTCTTTCTCGTTCTCGATGCGACTGATCGTGATTCGGCTGATTCCGGCGCGCCGGGCCAACTCCTGCTGGGTCCATCCGAGTTGAGTGCGCAGCCGCTTGACCCTCTGAGCGAGCACGAGACGATCCCGGCTCTGCCGTTGTCGAACCCTCTCGGCGTAGTTCGGATCGCAGTAGAAGCGGGCAAAATCCCAAGGAATACCGAGGGGTTCGGCTTCCCCTCGAACACCGAGCAGTACGACATAGGGATTCGGCAGCTCCACTCGTTGTACATCGAGCTTCTCCGAGCGCTTTAGCTCTTGGAGGGGAACCTCTCCCTGCACGCCGTCGGCGAACCTCACGCCGAGAACGCGGCGGGCCTCATCCACCCAAACCTCCGTTATCATTTTGTGAGCATCTTTGAGTTTCACCACCTGACCCATCGGACTCACCTCTGAGCCTCATAGCGCTTCCACAGGTCGAGAAGGGCCTGTCGATGTTTGCGATAAGCCCTCAGAATGACACGACGCTTCCCGGGCGGCGGCTCATCCATGAACTCATCGGTAAGCAGGTTGATCCGCACGTCCTCTCCCTCTACCAGCACGTGTACGTGAGGCGGAGGGTGATCATTCGGCCAAACGCGGAGTTGAACACCACCCTCCCGGATTGCTGCGGCCACAGGAGGAGCGTATCATTTGCGATGCATGAGCGCAAGCCGATAATTCCTTCTCGGAGTGTGCCCCGTCAAGCTCCGGCTTGGAAAAGTTTCTCGAGGATCTCCCGTGCCAGCTCCCGCTTGGGCTTCTTCGGGAGGTCCTCGGTGCGACCGTCTGGGAAGATCAGGGTTACCCGGTTGGTGTCCACCTCGGGACCTGCTCCCTCCTGCGAGATGTCGTTGGCCACGATCGCGTCCAAGCCCTTCTTCTTGAGCTTCTCCCGGGCCTTGCGAAGGAGGTCGCCCGTCTCGGCGGCGAAGCCCAC
>Ga0256839_1006207_pt1 | contig 10619 bp, 7 predicted proteins | sample 354166metaG_FD_185968 | JGI IMG/M metagenome (GOLD analysis project Ga0256839, IMG submission 185968) | Hydrothermal vent microbial communities from Mid Atlantic Ridge, Atlantic Ocean - 354-166 | ecosystem: Environmental > Aquatic > Marine > Hydrothermal vents | place: Atlantic Ocean: Mid... | reverse complement strand
ATTGGGCACAATCGCCGCTTGCCGGTTATAGACCTGCTTCATCTGTCGATATTCATGCTCCACACCCTCTGCCCGAGCCGTTGCCAGATTAAGGCTGCCGATGGTGCGGATATTGGCCACGGCAGGCACCGCAAAATAGACAAACCCGAGATCCTGCTGGAGGTGGGTAAAGTAATTCAATGCCTCGACGCCGCCCAAAAGTTCCGTCACCGCATAAGCCATCGGGTGCTGACTTCTGGAAATTCTAGCCATAGGCCATTTCCTTGGCGTTATAAATGCAAATCACCTTAAAGGCCTCTTTTCAACGCGCCCGGTTTGGGCAATGATCTATATAATAATAATAGGGAGTCAGACGCCATGATGCAAAATTTTTCGTTAAGGGCCGGCACAATAATTGATCATGCCGCCCGCTATCACCCCGGGCGCGAGGTCATAGGCCGCTCTGTCGAAGGCCCGATTGTGCATAGCAACTGGCAAGAGGTGCGCCGCGATGCCAAAAGGCTGTCCGCTGCGCTTCAGGGGCTTGGTGTGCAAAAGGGGGATGTGATCGGGGTGATGGCATGGAATACCGTGCGCCATCTTGCGGTCTGGTATGGCATTCCCGGGGCGGGAGCGGTGAACCACACCCTAAATCCACGCCTGTTTGCCGAGCAGCTGGTTTATATTATCAATCACGCCGAAGACCGCTTCATCATGGTAGACCCCGATCTGTTGCCGATCTTTGAGGCCATCATAGACAAGCTGCCCAAGATCGAAAAAATCATCGTGCTGACCGATCGCGCCCATATGCCTGAAAGCCCGCTGGAGCTGCTCTGCTATGAAGAATTGCTGGAGGGTCAGCCCGATGATGCCCCATGGGTGGAGGGCGACGAAAACGACCCGTGCGGCATTTGTTATACCTCCGGCACCACCGGAAACCCCAAAGGTGTGGTTTATTCCCACCGCTCCAATGTGCTGCATGCCATGGCGGCGGCCGCGCCCGATATGGTGAATATTTCCTCCAATGACCGCATCATGCCCGTGGTGCCGCTCTTTCATGCCAATGGCTGGTCGATTGCCTATTCCGCCCCGATGGCGGGGGCCTCCATGGTGATGCCGGGGCGCGATATGACCGCCGCCGGCCTTTATGAAATGCTGGAAATGGGCGTCAGTTTCACCGCCGCTGTGCCTACGATCTGGCTGGGCATGCTGGAGCATCTCAAATCCGGCGATCTGAAGTTTTCCAGCCTGAAGCGGGTGCTGATCGGCGGGGCCAGCTGCCCGCGCGCGGTGATCGAAACCTTCCAGAACGATTACGGCGTTCAGGTGCTGCATGCCTGGGGCATGACCGAAATGTCGCCTCTCGGCACGATCTGCTCCTTCAAGCCCGAGGTGAATGCGCTATCGCCCGCCGACCGCCTGACCGTGCAGGAAACCGTGGGCCACCCGCCCTATACCGTGGATCTGGAAATCATGAACGACATGGGGGAATGCCTGCCATGGGACGGCATCACCCAGGGCCGCCTGATGGCGCGCGGCGCGGCGGTGGTGCAGCGCTATCTGAAGGGTGATGGCGATGCGGTGGATACCAGCGGCTGGTTTGATACCGGCGATGTGGCGATCATCGATGCCAATGGCTATGTGCGCATCACCGACCGCTCCAAAGACGTGATCAAATCCGGCGGCGAGTGGATTTCCTCGATCGAGCTTGAAAACTGCGCGATCGCCCATCCCGGCGTGGCCGAGGCGGCGGCGGTGGCCGTGCCGCATCCTAAATGGGGCGAGCGGCCGGTATTGGTCATTGTGCCAAGCGCCGGGCAAGACCCCGACAAGGGCGAAATCATGTCTTTGCTTGAAAACCGCTTTGCAAAATGGCAATTACCCGATGATATCTTTTCGGTGGAGGCCTTGCCCCATACCGCAACCGGAAAAATTTCCAAGCTGGAGCTGCGTCAACAGCTCGAGGATCAAGGCTATAAATTGCCGCAATAAAGGGGTTTTATGACCGCAATAGACAAGTATGTCCGGCTGGAAGCCATCGGCTGGTGGTTCGAGGCCGGACGGCAGGAAGGGCGCGAGGTGATCGTGTCTTTTGGCGATGAAAGCCTGCAAATCACCTCGCTGAAGGATGTGCCGCTGACCCATTGGTCCCTGCGCGCCACCCGGCGCGTGGGCACGCGCGGCGAAGCGGTGATCTATTCCGCCGATCCCGAGCAGCAGGAAATTCTGGAAATCGAGGATGCCGATATGGTGCGCGCCATCAGCGCTGTCACCTCGCTGCTCTCCGGCCCCGCCACGCCCCCGCCCAGGCGCCGCTGGCTGTGGCGCGGGCTGGGGGTGGCGATTATATTGGCGCTGCTCGGCCAATCCCCGCCCCTGATCTATTCCGTGGCCAATACCCTGACCCCGCCTTCGCGGCTGATCGGGGTTTCCACCCGGCTGCAAGAGCGCCTGCAACAGAAAACCGCTGGCGAATGCCAGGGCTGGCAAGGCCGGCGTGCCCTTGCGGCATTTTCCAGATCCCTGCTGCCGGATCCGCCCCCGGCGCTCATTGTGCTTGACGGGCTTGATCCGGCGGCATTGGCCTTGCCCGATGGCCGTATCCTGCTTTCCCGCGCGACGATTGAAGCCGCCACACCCGAAAGCCTCGCCGCCCTTGTTGCATTGGCATGGGGAGAAAGCCTGGAGCAAGCCCCGCAATCAAGGCTGATCAAGGCGCTCGGCCCGCTTGGCGCCCTGCGCTATATTGTTTCGGGGCGTTTTCCGGCCCTGCTGCCCGATATTTTGCCAGAGGGAGATCACGGCAGCAGCTATATCGCGGCCCGTGATTATCTTCTGGAAAGCGGAATCTCCCCGGCTCCGCTCCAGCTATTGGCCCAGGCCGAGGGCATAGGCCTGCCCCTGCCTCCGGCCACCCTGCCCGCCTTTGAATTCGAGTCGTTTGATCTATTGCAGAATATCTGTGCGGAATAGGCGCATGGGCAGCGCAGAATATATTCCGTATATCGGGAGTATTCACCAATAAGGAGTGCCTATAATGACCGCCCAACGACTCACCATGACCATCGCCGGTGCCTTTATCCTCGTCAGCCTCGCGCTTGGCCATATCAACGGCCAGTTTGACATAACCAAATTCGGCTGGACATGGATGCTGATCTTTGTCGGGGCCAACCTGTTTCAATCCGGCCTGACCAAATTTTGTCTGATGACCATCATTCTGAAAAAGCTCGGCGCGAAATAAGCGCTATCGGGCATAATATCCGCTCTACATTCCGGACAATATCACATCCGCCGCTTTTTCACCCACCATAATGCTGGGGGCATTCAGGTTGCCATTCGGGATGCGCGGAAAAATAGAGCTATCGGCCACGCGCAAACCCTGCACCCCGATCACCCTGCATACCGGATCGACCACCGCCAGCGGATCATCCGCCCTGCCAATGCGCGCCGTGCCGCAAGGGTGAAAGGCGCTCTCGGCATGCGCGCGGATAAAGCCATCCAGCTCGTCATCCGATTGCAGCGCCGCGCCGGGCTGGATCTCTTTGCCCGCAAAGGGCGCAAAAGCCGCTTGCCCGAAAATATTGCGTGTAAGGCGGATGCAATGCCTGAAATCCGCCCAATCCTGCGGATCAGACATATAGTTAAAGCGGATCTCGGGCGCGATTGCAGGGTCGGCGCTGGCCAGCGTCACCGCGCCCCTTGAGGGGGAGCGCATCGGGCCGACATGGGCTTGAAAGCCGTGGCCCTCGGCAGCGGCCTTGCCATCATAGCGCACGGCGATGGGGATGAAATGATACTGGATATCGGGATAATCCGCCTGCGGCGAACGCAGAAACGCCGCCGTTTCAAACTGGTTCGAGCTGCCAAGCCCGCGCTTGGCAAACAGCCATTTCGCCCCGATCATCGCCTTTGAAAACAGGTTCCAATGCTTGAAAAGCGTGATCGGCTGGAGGCAGGCCTGCTGGATATAAAGCTCCAGATGGTCTTGCAGGTTTTGCCCCACACCGGCGCGGTCCGCCACCAGCTCGATGCCATGCTCTGCCAGATGCGCGGCAGGGCCGATGCCCGAGAGCATCAGGATCTTGGGGGTGTTGATCGAGCTGGCGGAGATAATCACCTCGCGGTTGGCCCGCACCACCTGCACCTTGCCGCCGCGCTCAATCTCCACGCCCACTGCGCGGCCATCTTTGAAAACCACCTTGCGGGCAAAGCAGCGCAGGATTTCACAATTTTTCCGCTTCAGCGCGGGCTTGAGATAGGCATTGGCCGTGGACCAGCGCCGCCCCTTCCAGACCGTCATCTCCATCGGGCCAAAACCCTCCTGAAATTCGCCGTTATAATCCTCGGTATAAGGAAAGCCCGCCTGCTGCCCCGCCGCAAGGAAGGCCTTGTGCAAAGGGTTGCGCATCGGGCCACGGGTGACGTGCAGCGGGCCGGAATCGCCGCGCCACTCGCTCTGCCCGCCATGCCAATGCTCCATGCGCTTGAAATAGGGCAGCACGCCGGCGTAATCCCAGCCGGTGGCACCCAATGAGGCCCAATGGTTATAATCCTCGGCATTGCCACGCACAAAAACCATGCCGTTAATACTGGAGGAACCGCCGATAACCCTACCACGCGGGGTCACGAGCGATCGCCCGCCGAGATGCGGCTCGGGTCGGGTTTTGAAGCCCCAATCATAGCGTTTCATATTCATCGGGTAGGAAAGCGCGGCGGGCATCTGGATAAAGGGGCCGATATCACTCCCCCCCGCCTCCAGCACCAAAACCGAGTGCTTACCCGATTCCGAGAGCCGATAAGCCAGTGCCGCCCCCGCAGAGCCGGACCCGATGATGATAAAATCCGCCTGCATGTGCCGCTCCTGATGATTTAGGCAAATCGTAGGCCGTCCTGCCAAGAGCATCAAGCCACAGGTGCCATAATTTTGCACAGATAAAACCGCCAATCGGCCTGCAAAAAACGGCAAAAACAACACCGGGATAAAGCCCCCAAGGGCATGACCATGCCCCGGCAACCGTTTGCCGCCCCATCGGAGGCGTGAGCGCAGCGAACTTGCCGTGAGATATGAACAAGCCGCAGGCCAAGCGTGCGACCGCACGCCGGCAACCGTTTGCCGCCCCATCGGAGGCGTGAGCGTAAGCGAACTAGCCGTGAGAAATAAAAATTGGCGCGGTTGACGGGACTCGAACCCGCGGCCTCCGGCGTGACAGGCCGGCACTCTAACCAACTGAGCTACAACCGCGCAATCTTGTGTTTTGTAAATGGCGCGGTTGACGGGACTCGAACCCGCGGCCTCCGGCGTGACAGGCCGGCACTCTAACCAACTGAGCTACAACCGCACATTTACAAATTGCCAGAAGCAAGCTTCTGACCTAGCCGCGTTTTAGGGGCAGCGGGCGGGGGCGTCAAGCGCTTCCCGCGCGCTCGACAAAAAAACTTCTTGAAGCTCTAGCGACATGAGATTCCATAATGGCCCGAATCAAATTACAGATAGGCAGGAGCCGCAAATGGCCGAACAACTGACACTACAAGTAGAGGGCATGGATTGCCCGAGCTGCACCAGTAAAATCGAAGGCGCGGTCTGTGCCCTGCCCGGGGTGGAGAATGTATCCCTTAACTATACCAACCAGAAACTGAAGCTGGATATCGGCAAGGGTGGCAATGCCGCCAGCGTAAAAAAGGTGATCCAGAAGCTGGGCTATAAGGTGCGGGAGAATGCGGCTGCCGAGGCCCCCAAGCGCTGGTGGCAAACCGGCAAGGGGCGGCTGGTGATTGCATCGGGATTGATCCTTGCACTGGCCACGGTGCTTTCCTTTCTGATGCCGGATTATGCGGGCTATGTATTTGCCGCCGGCGCGCTTCTGGCGCTGGCGCCGCTGGCGCGCAAGGCCTTTGCCTCGGCGCGGCTGGGCCAGCCTTTTACCATTGAAATGCTGGTGACGATCGCCGTGATCGGCGCGATCGTGATTGACGAGGCCGCCGAGGCTTCGGTGGTGGTATTCCTGTTTTTGATCGGCGAATTGCTGGAAATGATGGCGGCGGCCAAGGCCCGCTCCTCGGTGCAGGCGCTGGCGGATCTGGTGCCCAAATCGGCCTATCTGGTGGTGGGTGACAAGGTCAGCGAGGTCGAGGCCTCCAGCCTGGATGTGGGCGATATTATCGAAGTGCGGCCCGGTGGCCGCGTGCCGGCGGATGGCATGCTGACCATGGGCGAAACCGCGATTGACGAAGCGGCGGTGACAGGCGAATCGATGCCGCGCCACAAGGGCGTTGGCGATTCGGTATTTGCCGGTTCGATCAATACCGATGGGTTGATCCGGATGGAGGTCACGCAGGCTGCCGAAAACAATATGATTTCGCGCATATTGCAGATGGTGGAAGATGCCGAGGCCTCCAAGGCCCCGACCGCCCGTTTTATTGATCGCTTTAGCAAATACTATACCCCCGGTGTGATAGTGGTGGCGGCGATGATCGCCTTTTTACCGCCGCTTGTGGTCGGGGCGGATCTTGGCACCTGGGTCTATAAAGGGCTGGCGATATTGCTGATCGGCTGCCCTTGTGCGCTGGTGCTTTCTACGCCGGCGGCGATTACCTCGGGCATTTCCACCGGCGCGCGGCAAGGGCTGCTCATGAAAGGCGGTGCCGTGCTGGAAGCGATCGGCAAGGTGCGCACCGTGGCTTTTGACAAAACCGGAACCCTGTCGGAAGGCACGCCGAAGGTGACCGATATCGTGACCTTCAAAGGCAGTGAAAACGCCATGCTGGCCTTGGCGGCGGCGGTGGAGGCCGGCTCCTCGCATCCGCTGGCCGAAGCCATTACCACGCGAGCCGAGGGGCTGAAGCTGGAGGCCGCCACGGATTCCGAAGCGCTGCGCGGGCGCGGGGTGCGGGCCATGGTGGGCAAGGTGGATGTGATCGTGGCCTCGCCGCGCTATGCTGCCGAGATCACGGCCCTTTCGCCCGATGAAAGCGCACAGATCGAAGCCCTGGAGACCGACGGAAAAACCGTGGCTGCTGTGCTGGCAGATGGCGTGGTGCTGGGCATCATCGCCATGCGCGACGAGCTGCGAGAGGATGCCGCCTCTTCGATCGCAACGCTGAAGCGCATGGGAATTTCCGCCATCATGCTAACGGGCGACAATGCCCGCACCGGCAAGGCCCTCGCCACGCAGCTCGGGATGCAGGTGCAAGCCGAGCTGATGCCCGAAGACAAGCTCCGGATCATCGAAGGACTGCGCGAAAAGGGCGGGGTGGCTATGGTGGGCGACGGCATTAACGACGCCCCGGCGCTGGCCCGCGCCGATGTCGGCATTGCCATGGGCGGCGGCACCGACGTGGCGCTGGAAACCGCCGATGCCGCGCTGCTGCACGAGCAGGTTTCAGACGTGCCGGCCCTGGTGGATCTTTCGCAGGAAACGATGAGAAATATCTACCAGAACATCACCATAGCGCTTGGACTGAAAGCCGTATTTCTGGTGACCACACTATTTGGCATCACCTCGCTCTGGATGGCTATTCTGGCCGATACCGGAGCCACCGTGCTGGTAACGCTCAACGCCCTGCGCCTGCTGGGTTATAAGCCACGGCGATAGCCCTGAAAAGCGGAAGCCCCGATTCCGGATTCCGCTTCGGCCCCTTGTCGGAAAAATGGTGGGTGATGAGAGACTCGAACTCCCGACATCTTCGGTGTAAACGAAGCGCTCTACCAACTGAGCTAATCACCCGACAAGGGGCGTTTTAGTCGCTCTTGTGCATCGCCGCAAGCCCCGATTTGCAAAACCTCGAAAGTAATTTCACTATTTCAGCCGCGATTTGCGCAGCTTGCCGGCCCGCTCCAATATCGGGTAGGCAACCGCAGTTATATGCGAATGAATCCGGCGCTGGTCCCGCAGCACATCCATATGCAGGCTCGAGGTTGCCACGCTCTCGATCCGCCCGTCTTTCAGCCGTTCGAGATGGCTTTGCACAAAGGCCCCCTGCAGCTTGTTGACCCGCGCTTTTTCCTTGACCAGCTGCTTGGCCAGCGACACATCACCGGAATTAAAGATATTGATCGCCAATGTGAGATTGGAAATCAGCTTGTCGTTCAGCTCCAGCAGGTCCGCCAGCCCTTGTTTGGAAAAGCTGATCTCCTTTTTGGAGCGCCGCACCAAAGCGCCGAGCAGGTTCTCGATAATATCGCCCATATGTTCCAGATTGGTGGTGAACATCAGAATTTCCACCACGCGCTCGCCTTCAGCCGTATCTACTTCCTGACGCGAAACCCGTGTTACATAGGATTTGATCTCGTCATAAAGGGTATCGACACGGTCATCCAGCTCGATCAACTCGTCCACATTGGAATAATCATCACTGCGCAAACATTCCGAAACCCCGCGCAGCATGGTATCCACCGTTTCGGCCATGCGCCCCACCTCGCGCGTGGCGCAGGCCAGCGCCAATACCGGCGTATTGATCGAATTTTCATCCAGAAAACGGGGCTGGTCATCGTCGGTGCTGCTGGAACTTGGCGGAATAATCCGCTCCCACAGCCTGGCCGCCAGCGGCACTACCGGCACAAAAACAATCGCCAGGGCAAAATTGAATAACGTATGGAAATTCACCACCAGCCTTGCCGGGTCGGTCGAAATCTGCCCGAGAAAATCGGGCATCAGGCCAAGAAAGGGCACAAACAGGATCGCCCCCGCAATTTTGAAGCCTGCATTGCCAAAGGTCACCCTGCGCGCCAGATCACCCTCGGAAAGCGTGGCGACAATCGGCGGAATAACCCCGCCGACATTGGCGCCGATCACCAGCAAAAACGCCAGATCAATGCTGATAACCCCGCCCACCGCAAAGCTCATCACCAATAGCACAATCGCAAGGCTGGAATGGGAAAGCCATGTCAGCAGCGCCGCGAGCAATATTGCAATCATCGGCTCGGAACTGATCGAGGCAAATACCTCCTGCAATATAACAGAATTTCGCAATGGCTCGGAGCTTTGCACAATAAGCGAGAGCGCCAGAAGCATCAGCCCCAGCCCGAATACCGCGCGGCCAAGCTGGCGGGTTTTGCTGCTGCGCTTCGGCCCGTGCAAAACCAACCCGACCATCACCAGAATATAGGGCATCAGGCTCAGATCGAACGAAAGGACCTGCGCCACCAGCGTAGTGCCGATATCGGCCCCGAGCATCACCGCCAGCGCGGCAGGCAGCGCGATCACCCCCCGCGCCGCAAAAGACGATATAATCAGCGCCGTGGCGGTGGAGGATTGCACAATCAGCGTCACGCCAATACCGCTCAGAAATGCCGATATCCGGTTGGACACCGCCCTCCCGATAAGCCGGTGCAGCTCCGAGCCAAAAGCGCGGGTGACACCGGTGCGAACCATATAAAGGCCCCAGAGCAGCAAACTGACCGAGCCGATCAGCCGCAAAAGGGATTCCGTAGCGCTCATTTTATGGTCTCCCGTTTTAGATCAATCCGCCAATCTTTCCAAAAACACCCCATGACAATCTTGCCGGCATCCTTGGCAAAACGAAACGTATAGTTAAGACAGTCGGCTTCAAGATCGGGCAAAATATCTCCTGTTTCCGGTATTTTATCGCGGGCAAAACCATGCGCTTCTTTAAGCCGGTTTGCCAGCAAAATCCGCTAACCGGCTATAAAATGTATATTAATTTTATTTCAATTATTCTCCCGGCTGGCGGCGAGCCGCTCTCTAATATGGCTTTATCCGGAAAAACAGCCTTTCCCCTATAAACAATTCCACCACGGCCTCCCTCTTGTCATTGGGCCGGCTTGCGACAAATCGCCTGCTTATCAGACACAAACTTGCCATTGCAGCCCATAAACCCCATATACTGCCAAATTATACGGGCGAGAAACATGTCTATCCGATCCAGAATTACAGTATTGCTATTGGCCCTGCTTACCGCCTGTGCCCAAAGCCTGCCCCAAAGCGGCACGCTGGCCGGTTCGGTCTATTCCAGGGCCGATCTGGATTGCCTTTCCGAAGCGCTCTATTTCGAGGCACGTGGCACCACCATTGAAGGCGAGCGCGCCGTGGGCGAAGTAATCCTGAATCGCGCCGCCGATCCGCGCTTTCCCGACAGTATTTGCGGCGTGATCGACCAGCGCTATCGCGGCAGTTGCCAATTCAGCTATCGCTGCGACAGCATCCCCAATGATGTATATAACGAGCCGTCCTCCCTCGCGCAGGCCCGTGCCATCTCCATGGAGTTACTCACAAACCGAGGGGAAGATATCACCAATGGCGCGTTGTTTTTCCATGCAGCCAGTATGCGGCCCGGCTGGTTTGCCACGCTTTCACCACGCGGGCGGTTTGGCGGAAATATCTTCTATCGCTAGGTAAAATATTTTGCTAAATCTGCCCCATGGCTAAATTATATTTCAACTACTCCACCATGAATGCCGGCAAAAGCACCATCCTTTTGCAGGCTTCCTATAATTATAACGAAGGCGGGATGCAGACCTATCTGATCACCGCCAGACTCGATGATCGCGCAGGGAAAGGCAAAATCGCCAGCCGCATCGGCATTGATGCCGATTCTGACTGGTTCAGCCCCGATAGTGACCTTTTCACCATGATTCAAGCGCGGCAAGCGCAAGGGGATGTGGCTTGTGTATTTATCGACGA
>Ga0256839_1006206_pt1 | contig 10619 bp, 10 predicted proteins | sample 354166metaG_FD_185968 | JGI IMG/M metagenome (GOLD analysis project Ga0256839, IMG submission 185968) | Hydrothermal vent microbial communities from Mid Atlantic Ridge, Atlantic Ocean - 354-166 | ecosystem: Environmental > Aquatic > Marine > Hydrothermal vents | place: Atlantic Ocean: Mid... | reverse complement strand
AGATGATATGTAAGGGTTTGTTTTCATAGTGAAATGAAAAATAGTAAGTCGCCCCCATAGGTTCAGTGGCTATTTTACGTTTTAGAATGAAAACAAGAGCTTGTGGAGCATCCCTGTTTCTAAGTGTCGATTTAGGTTATACGCCAAGGCGCTACAAAACAGTCATTAATGTGGAAAACAAACTAGACAATACCGATTTAAAAGTCTATAATGCGCGACTTCAAATTTGAACTTAAGTCGAATTAGTTTTTAAATATTTGACCCTATAAAAAACGGATATATCCCATGAAAATTTTATCTTCATTAAAATCAGCTAAAACACGCCACAAAGACTGCCAAATTGTTAAACGTCGCGGTAAAGTCTATGTTATTTGTAAAACCAACCCTAAGTTTAAAGCGCGTCAGCGTTAATTTAGACTGGTTGCAATAACCAAAAAGGCGCCCTGATCAGGCGCCTTTTTTTATGCTTATTTTTTTATAGAGACCTTTGCACGAAAGGATGCACAGATAAAAAAGGCTGAAATATGCCTGATTTTTGTTGAAAATCTTGCGAATACCTAGGTATTCCCTGCGATTTCCGCCTTAATCAGTCAAATTTCATCTCTTTTTTCTCGCGCGCCCCTCTCGTGCAAAGGTCTCTTATAAAACATCAAATCAACCGACCGACTCAATGGACGGTTCAATATAGCTACCCTCTACCTTTTGGATGGTTTCAATAATTAAATCTGTATCAACCTTACCAATAAAATAATCAGCCCCCATTCCAAGCACTTCTCGGCTATTATTTTCACTGGTCATAGAAGTATGAACAATAATAGGCAAGCCACTTGTTCTAGAATTTGCTTTAAGTGTTTTTATAACGGTATGCCCTGATGCAACAGGCATTTCAAGATCGGTAAACACCATTGAAATATCCTCTAATGACTCCAAGCCATCAATATAATCCAATAACTGCCGACCATCATCGAACCCTTTACACTTTAACTTCAATTGTGAGAAAACCATCGTCATATACTTTTGAATTGACTTGCTATCCTCTGCAAATAGAATCGTCTTCTGATACATTTCATCATTAAAGTGAACATCCGTATTTTCAACGGTTTTAGCCGAGGCAAAAATCTTTTCAGCCACGGCTGGCATCGCTTCAATGAGTAATTTTTCAATATCCAAAATAAAACAGAGCGTTTCACTATTTTCTAAATAGGTATGATTCACAATTTGATTGGAATTAACATCCACATTATAGTTTCCAGCGGGATGAATATCCGACCAATTTTTCTCTTCTACCCCGTGAATATGCGACACCCGCAAGCCAATAAAATTATTGCTAAAATCCGCCACAATAATAATTGATTTTTCCCGCTCCTCCTCAGTCATATCAAATGACATCCACTTAGGCAGATCAATCACAGGCAGATACACACCACGCAGTTCAATCATCCCTTCAACTAAAGGATTATGGTCAGGCATTGGTGCCACGTCGTAGGAACGCCCTTCTAGGACTTCACGTACCTTAAAAACATTCATGCCATAATAGGGAGGTTCATAATCTGGCTTTGGGAATTGAACTTGAAAGATCATCAAGCTCATTTGATTGTTCTTACTTAACTGTGCGGTTTTTTCAACTTGCTCTAAAGTAGTACTCATACCTGTCGCCCACCCTGACGATTAAACGCTATAAAATAGATTTAAGAAGCCTTTACAAAAACATGGCCTTCCATATAAAAAAACATTTTTTCATTCTAACCCAAAACCCCAATCTCTATTTAAAAAATTAAAAGAGAGAGGGGGGGAGAAAAATTAATCCAGCATTTTTGCAACGGGTTTAAAAGACTTTCGATAGCCCTCTATTAAGCCATTCTGCTGAATCGCAAGCAGATGCTTTGCGGTTGGGTACCCTTTATGTTGAGCAAATCCATACTCTGGATAGTGTTGATGCAGTTCAAACATCTGCTGGTCACGATAGACTTTTGCCAAAATAGAAGCCGCACTGATCTCCATCACTTTATCGTCCCCTTTAACCACCGGTTGACATGGTACGGGAACTTGAGGGCAACGATTTCCATCCACATACACCAAAGCGATTTTATATTGCTTTTCGATCAGTTCAGAAATGGCTCGCTGCATGGCAAGCATGGTCGCCTGCAAAATATTCAACATATCAATCTCTGCTGGCGTTGCCACGGAAATCGCGTACGCAACGGCCTGTTCTTTAATTTGCTCGGCGAGTGCAACCCGCTTCGCTTCAGAGAGCTTTTTGGAGTCTCTTAAAGGGAGCGTACACCCAATAGGTAAAATAACAGCGGCCGCAACCACATCTCCAATTAAAGGCCCTCTTCCAACTTCATCAACGCCAACCGTCTCACCTGTTAAGGAGAAAAATTCAGCGGGTTTACTGCCTAAAAACAGATCATTTTGCACGGGAGCTATCCTTTAGTCCTGCCCACTCCTCAATCGCATCCGCCGCTAATTCTGAGGCATTTTGTTGTAACGAAGCATACTGCTTTTCAAATGCCTTAATCTGTTTTTCTCTTAACTGAGTGTCCATAATGAGCCGCCCCATCTGTATCGCTATTTTATGTGGCGTTGCCTGATCTTGAATTAACTCCGCAACCAACGATTGATTCGCTAAAATATTCGGCAAACCAATCCACTGCGTGGTCGCCAACCGTTTCATCATCCAATAAGAGATGGGGTGAACTTTAATCGCCAATACCAATGGTTTTTTCATAAGCGCACACTCAAGCGTTGCGGTTCCCGAGGTGACCAGCGCCTGATCACACGCCTCAAGCACTTGACGAGACTGCCCGTCTACCAGGCGAATATTAAGCCCCTTACCAAAACGTTCAACCGCTTCTTGAATTCGTTTTTTTGCCTTTTCGTGCACACAAGGGATCAAAAATTGCATCTTAGGGTAAATATCGGCAAGTAATTTAGCACTTTGAACATAAATATCAGCCATTCGTTGAATTTCACTCATACGAGAACCAGGCAAAATCGCTGTTACGGCTGCAAGAGGGTCAATATTAAAAAGTGTGCGTGCTGAGAGGGTATTAGGGATTTCAGGAAACTGATTGGCTAAGGGATGACCAACAAATTTAACGGGAATATCATAACGATGATAGTAAGGCGGTTCAAATGGAAATAACACTAAGACGCCATCTACGGAGTCACGTATTTTTTCCAAGCGTTTTTCACGCCATGCCCAAACAGAGGGACCGACATAGTGCACGGAGGTAATGTTATTTTTTTTTAATTCGGCTTCAACTTTAAAGTTAAAGTCTGGGGCATCCACCCCAATAAAAACATCCGGTTTGATCTCTAAAAATCGAGCGATGACCGATTTACGAATTTTAAGCAGTGCAAATAGATGCTTTAGCACTTCAAAAAAACCCATGACCGAGAGCTTTTCCATTGGGTGCCAGCTTTGAAAGCCTAGCGCAATCATTTTAGGCCCCCCTATCCCAACAAAGGTCGCATTCGGGTAACGCACTTGAAGGCTTTGTATCAGTGCAGCACCCAAGGTGTCTCCCGACGCTTCACCGGCAATCATTCCAATGACAAGGGGTTTTTGGGGTGAAAAGAGCACTTTATCTGACAATACCACGTTCCGATTTTTTCAAAAACTCGATTAAGGACCCTAATGTATTAAAGCCATCATTGAGACTTTCCAACTCTTTAATCGCCTCTTCAAAACGATGCCCTGTTCGGTACAGTGTTCGATATGCTTTTTTAATCAAGCTGAGCTGATCACGAGTAAAGTTACGACGCTTTAACCCTTCAAAATTAATGCCTCTGGGACCCGCTAAGTTACCTGAGACAATCACAAAATTAGGAACATCTTGATTAATCACACTGCCCATGCCACAAAAACTGTGTTCACCAATGTGACAAAACTGATGTACTAATGTGTAGCCACCTAGAATTGCCCAATCATTAACCGTTACATGACCTGCTAAGGCGGTCGCATTCGCTAAAATACAGTGATTGCCAATCACACAATCGTGTGCAATGTGAACACCAGCCATGATCCAGTTATCGCTACCGACAATGGTTTTGCCTAAATCTTGCGCCGTTCCACGGTTAATGGTTACATTTTCCCGAAACGTATTGTTATCACCAATAATTAATAATGTTGGTTCATTGTTGTATTTTTTATCTTGTGGCGCAGCGCCAATTGAACCAAAGGGGAAAAAATGGTTATTTAGGCCAATCTCTGTTGGTCCTTGAATGACGACATGCGCCTCCAATATAGAGCCTGAACCGATGGTCACATCGGCGCCAATAACGCAAAAAGCCCCTATTTTTACATTAGGAGCAATATTCGCACTCGGGTCTATGACGGCCGTTGAGTGAATCAAAACGTTATACCTTTCTCTCTGCACAAAGAAGATCAGCAGATGCGATTAATTTACCATCTACCTTTGTGGTACAGGTAAACTTCCAAATCCCTCTTTTATTCCCTAACGTGATCACTTCAAAGTCCAATCGGTCTCCGGGAACAGCTGGCTTTCGAAAACGACAGTTATCAACGGCTGCTAAATAATACATCGTGCTGCCATCGGGTTTTACCCCTTGACTACGAAACGCTAAAATACCCGTACACTGTGCCATCCCCTCTAAAATCATCACGCCCGGCATAATTGGGTGATTCGGAAAGTGCCCTGTAAACTGGGGCTCATTAAAGGTGATATTTTTATACCCTTTTAACATGACGCCTGATTCAAACTCCGTCACTCTGTCTACCAATAAAAACGGGTAGCGGTGCGGTAAATAATCAAAAATTTCTGTTACTTCCATCATGTATCTTTTTCCAATGTTATTTATTCGTCTTTATCTTTAAAAACGAACGTTTCGACTTGCTTCTGCAAGGCTTTAATTTGCTTCGCCATCTTATCAAGCTGACGTGCTCTAATATTATTTTTTTGCCACTCTAAAACAGGAATTGCGGGAAATCCTGAATAAGCACCTGCATTTTTTATTGAATGCGTCACGCCTGCTTTCGCTAAAAAATGGCTATTATCAGCAATGGTAATGTGTCCCGCAAAACCAACTTGCCCCGCAACCGTACACCCTTTTCCTAAGGTGGTACTGCCTGCAAAGCCCGTTTGTCCGGCAATAGCGGATCCCTGTCCAATTTTAACATTATGAGCAATGTGTACCATATTGTCGATAATACAGTTGTCTTCAATAATCGTGTCTTCAATGGCTCCGCGATCAATGCAAACATTATTGCCAATGGAGACACTATCTCCAATGACAACACGTCCAATCTGAGGTATTTTAACCCACTTACCTTTATTGTTCGCCCAACCAAACCCATCACCACCAATAACGGCGCCTGCTTCAATAATGACATTGTCGCCAATCACACACTCATGTCGAATCACTACATTGGCTCCAATTCGACAGTTCTGTCCAATCGTAGCACTTTCTTCAATAACGGCGCCACAACCAATGACGGAACCTTTTCCAATGGTGACATGCGCTTGAATCACCGCTTGAGCCATTACGGTAACCTCATCGGCAAGACAAGCCGAGTCATCAATACTGGCATCTAGATGGCGTTGGTAACTGTTTTTAATTGGATTTAGCAACTGTGCAACCAGTGCATAGACATAATAAGGGTTGTTAACGACGAGCATAGGAACCTTGCAAGCATCTTGATAGATGGGGGCAAGAATCACGGCACCCGCTTCGGTTTTCTCTAGGGATGAAAGGTATTTTTTATCATTTAAAAATGATATTTGTTGCGCATTGGCACGATCCAATCCCGCAACTTGCTGAATGTCTGCCGTATCTGAACCAATCAATTTAACCTCAACACCTAACTGTTGAAGGTGGTTTACGATGTCACGTAATTGCACAAATCCAGCCTATCTCTTATTTATTAAATTCTGAACGTTTTTTATTGTTCACAGACTTTAAATGAGACAAAACATCACTAGTAACATCAATTCGACTATTGGTATACGCAATCCCCTCATATAAGATCAAATCAAATGCTTGTTGCTCACCAATCGCTTTAATCGCATCGTTCACAATGTTTTGTAAGCTGGCCAGCTCTTCATTACGACGTAAATTCAATAACTCTTGAACATCATTTCTTCGTCGCTGAATTTCACGCGTTAACATCGTAATTTCGCGCTCTTTGGTTACACGTTGTGAATCACTCATGACCGCTTTGTTTTTTTGATATTGAGACTGCTTTTGTTCTAACTTTCCTGCAAGTCCCTTTAATTCAATCTGCTGAGGTTCAAACTCTTTTTTTAATCGTGCATCCGCGGTTTTCGCCTGTGGCGCTTGCTCCAGTAAAAGTGCAACATTGACTACGCCCAATTTAACAGGCGTTTCTGCCCAAACATTCGTTGCCAATAGCATTACTGCAACCGCTAAATAGGTCTTAAGAATTTTTTGCATTCACTTTTTCCACTTTTTATAATTAAAAAACAACTTTTCAGAATTGTACCCTAAAAAAACGCCATTAGGACAGAAAGAGTACGATTATTCATCCTTTTGTCAGCTTTTTATTGCCTATAAAACAGCAAGTTCGCTACGATTAAAAGCCTGTTCCTAAGACAAATTGAAAGGACTGAAGCTCATCCGTTGCATCATAACCAACTGGCCACGCAAAACTAAAGGACAGCGGCCCAACCGGCGTAATCCAAGAAATGCCCACACCCATCGCAGACCGAAGCTCCCCCATCTCAACCGTATCTAAATCGGTAAAGATATTACCCGCATCAAAAAACAGGCTCATTCGCATATTACTCGAGTCTTCAATAAAAGGGATCGGTAAAACCATCGCTGCCGTGGTGGCTACTTTAACCGCGCCACCTTTCGGGCGGCTCGTACCATCATTCGCTTCAATATAGTTCTCGCCCAAAGAGTTGGGTTCAAATCCTCGAACCGACCCGATGCCTCCCGCATAAAAATTCCGATAAAAAGGAAGCATATCGATCTTTCCAAACGCGCCACCATAAGAAAAGTTCCCTTTTAGCTGCAAGGTTAAATTAGAGGTCAAAGGATAATACAAACCCTCATCGAGATACAATTTATAATACGGCTGGTCGGATGTCCCAGGAATAACCGTTTCCATAGAGAGGCGCGTTCGGTGCCCTTTTGAAGGGAAGTAGAAGGAGTTGGTTGAATTATGACTCCATGCCATACTAAATATTGCAGCAGAAGAGTTCTTACCGAATTCTGCCACATGCTCATTACATGCATTAAACTCTTCTGAACAGACCAGCTCTTGAGAGTCTAGCTTAAGGCCATAAGTCAGTCGATCATTTTCACTTAATGGGTAGCCTAATGAAGCCCTAAGACCAAAGTTATTGGTATTAAAATCGGCAATTTGCAATTGGTTGGCATCAATTTCACTTAAATAGAACCCCGCCCCTAAACTCACGCCATCTTCCGTAAAGTAAGGGTTAGTCAACCCAATATCTGCTGTTTTTCGTGAAGCACTGGTCGCGATATTAAAATCGAGTTTATTGCCACTACCAATAAAGTTTCGCTCCGAAATTCCGATATTAAAACTTACACCATCTAACTGTGAAAACCCAATACCTGCACTAAAAGCACCCGTTGATTGCTCTTCTACCTTGATAACTAAATCGACTTGATCGGCACTCACCCGTTTCGTTTCAATGTTTGCATGCTTAAAAAATCCCAGTCGAGTCAAGCGAGAGGTTGACTGACGAACTAATTTCAGTGAATAAGGAGCACTTTCCAGTTGGCGCATCTCACGTCGAACCACATAATCACGCGTACGCGTATTCCCTTCAATCACAATTCGTCGAATATACACCCTATTCTTCGGTTCAAAATGAAAGCGTAAGGCAATGGTTTTATTCTCATCATTTAAGTCCGTTTCAGGTCTAACTTCTGCAAAAGCATACCCCTCTTCACTCAAGCGATCACGAATGCTATTTACGGAAGAAATGACCTTTGAGCGAGAAAATACATCATCCACACTTAACCCCATCAACGCGTGCAGGGTTTTATTATCCAAAATCGTTTCACCAATAAACTGAATATCGGAAATACGATACTGCTCACCCTCATCAATATTAATCGTGGTAAATACTCGAGTTTTATCCGCAGATAAACTAATTTGAAACGAGGAGACCTTGAACTTAGCAAACCCTAAATCCATATAGTAAGACTTCAGGGTTTCAATATCCCCCTGCAATTGCATCTTTGAGTACGCATCGCCTACCGACATCTGTAACAAAGACTTTAAGCGCTGGTCAGAGTAAACCTGATTGCCAACCAGTGTAATACGACCAATGCTTGCCGGCTCACCTTCGACAATCTTCACTTTTAATGCAACACGATTACGTGGTAACACCTCACTACTGATGTCAATTTTTGCAGCATAATATCCTTGGTTTTGATAACGACGACTTAAATCGAGCACCACACGCTCTAGTTCAAGGTGGTTATAAATCCGGCCCTTTTTAAGCCCTAACGAGTCCAACGCATCATTTAGGGTATCGCTGTCTATCAGCTTATTTCCTTCAATCGTCACTTCAGAAATAGAGGGGCGTTCGACCACCTTAATCACTAACGTATTTGAGTCTTTTTTATACAAAGAAACGTCTTTAAAAAAACCTGTTTTATATAAGCTCTGGATACTTTTTTGCGATAAGTTTCGATCTAAAAACTCACCTTTAGAGACGGGAAGATAGGTACTAATGGTTGCAAAATCAATTCGATTCGCACCTTCTACCTCAATATTCTTTACCATAAAAGCATGTGCCAAACTCGGGAGTAATAACAGGCATGAAACGGCACTTGAAACGGCCATTTTTTTAAATTTTATTTGCTTCATATCAACCATTAGAAATTCTTAATACATCATTAAACAAGGCAACAAACGTCAACCCAATAATTAAAACGATACCGATCCGTTGACCAATCTCCATCACCTGAGCACTCACGGGCGACCCCTTCACCATTTCAACCACGTAATATACCAAATGACCACCATCTAATATAGGAATCGGCAATAAGTTTAGCAGTCCGATACTTAGGCTAATTAACCCTAACAACCCTAAAAAGGTGACCAGTCCAGACTGCATCGCTTGCCCAGAAAACTGAGCAATACTTAACGGACCGGATAGATGCTGCAAACTGACATCCCCAAAAAACATGCGTTGCAACATCACTAAGCTCATATTAAACAGATCGACACTACGCTGATAACCTTTCTGAACCGCTTCAACTAAACCATACTGAATGACAATGGTATAAGGTTTTAAGCGCTCAGGATCGACATAAACACCAACGCCCATCTGCCCCACTGTCTCCCCTGATGCGAGTGTTTTTTGCCCTAATACAACCGATGCTGTATAGAGTGCATCCTCTCGAAGATAGTGAACCTTCACCCTTTGATTTGGTTTCTCCTGAATCGCTTTCACCAAAGCTTTCCAATCAGGCGTAACAAGCTCATCAATGGCAACCACCTCATCCTGAGGACGTAACCCTGCCTGACTCGCTGGGCCATCCGCTAATACCGTTCCTAAAACGGGTGGTAAAAAGAGATTAAACGGCGCAAACCCTAATAATTGTAACCAGTTCTGCTCTGGCTTATTTAAATCCAAAGCTGACAGAGAGACGGTTTTTAAAACAAGCATCTCTCCCGATTCAATCTGTTCCACGGTAAAATCAACCGTATTTTTATGATGCACCTTGGCTTTTAATAGCGCTTGATGAACAGTTTGCCAACTATAAACCGGTACACCATCCACTTGTGTAATAGACCAAGTAGGCGCTACATCCTGATACTGAAAAAACGTTGTCGGAAGCGACTCGCCAATCGGCGAGTCTAAGGTGACCTCATTAAAGATCGGTTTTAAACCTGACACACCAACGAGGTACATCATCGAAAAAACAAGAACCGCAAATATCAGATTCACCAGGGGACCGGCGATAACTACTGCAAAACGCTTATAGACGCTTTGGTGATTAAATGCCCGCGCTAACTCTTCTTTAGCAACGGGACCTTCCGCTTCATCTAAAAACCGTACATATCCACCTAAAGGAATCATGCCAATTTTAAAACAGGTCTCCGCGCCCTGCTTTTCATAGATGCTTTTACCAAAGCCAATCGAAAAGACCTTAACCTTAATGTTAAACCAACGAGCAACCTGGTAATGCCCCCATTCATGAATGGTGACTACAACTCCCATCACCACAATAAACCCTAACACCGACCATAAAAAAGTCACTTAAGAGACTCTCACAAAATGCCACAATAGATACATCATAGGAACGGCAATTAATAAACTATCCGCTCGGTCTAACATTCCGCCATGTCCCGGAAAAATCGTACCACTGTCTTTTAAGCCAGACTGACGCTTTAAGACACTTTCAAATAGATCGCCTAATACCGAAAATAGTGCGACCATCGCTAAGGCCATCGCAAACCACCACAACGAAACATTTAATTCGACTTCCAACCAAAAGATACCCAGAATACTCATGACAAATGCGAGCGCAACCCCACCCCAAACGCCTTCCCAAGTTTTACCTGGACTCACATATTGAGCCAATTTTGTTTTTCCAAAGCGCTTACCGCTAAAATAAGCCCCCGTATCCACCGCCCAAATAAT
>Ga0256839_1006205_pt1 | contig 10621 bp, 10 predicted proteins | sample 354166metaG_FD_185968 | JGI IMG/M metagenome (GOLD analysis project Ga0256839, IMG submission 185968) | Hydrothermal vent microbial communities from Mid Atlantic Ridge, Atlantic Ocean - 354-166 | ecosystem: Environmental > Aquatic > Marine > Hydrothermal vents | place: Atlantic Ocean: Mid... | reverse complement strand
TGCGGTAATGGAAGTAGGCCTCCAGATCGGGCATCCAGCGGGCCAGGAAACGGCGGTCCTGACAGATGCTGTTGCCGCACATGGGCGATTCGCCCGGTGGCACCCAGCGCTTGAGAAACTTGAGGGTCAGGCGCTCGGCCTCGCGCTCGCGCACCTGACTGCGGCGCACCCGGTCGATCAGCCCGGAAGCGCCGTGGTGCTCCTGATTCCATTTGTCCATCGCCGCCAGCCGCTCCTCGGGCTGATGGATCGCCAGCACGGGACCGGTGGCCAGGACGTTGAGATCCTTGTCGGTGACCACGGTGGCGATTTCGAGAATGGCGTCACGGTCGGGATCGAGGCCGGTCATTTCCAGATCGATCCAAATGAGATTGAGGTTCTCCGGGCTGTTGGTCATGCAGGGGATTCCTTATGTCATGGGTTGTCACCGATTGTAGCAAAGGCTAAGCTGTGGATTCGTTTCAGCAGGATTGACACTGAGTCGCATGAACACCTTCACCTTCATTTTTTCGCTGGCCTTGGCTGCCTCCCTGGGAATCGAGTTCTGGCTGGCCCGGCGCCATGCCGCCCATGTGCAAGCCCATCGCGACCGGGTGCCGGAACCCTTCCAGGGCACCATCAGCCTGGAGGCTCATCAAAAGGCCGCCGACTACACCCTGGCCAAACTCAGGGTCCTGAAAATCGGCCGGCTGCTCGGCGCCGTCCTGTTGTTGCTGTTCACGCTGGGGGGCGGCATCGACGCCGTCGACCGTTTTCTCGACCGCTTCGAACTCGGCCCCATCGGCCACGGCGTGACGCTGATCCTGGCGGTCACGTTCCTGATGGCGCTGGCAGAACTGCCCCTGTCGGTCTATCAGACCTTCGTCGTCGAGGAAAAATTCGGCTTCAACCGCACCACCCCGGCACAGTTCGTCAAGGATCTGATCCTCCAGGCGATTCTGACCCTCGTCATCGGAGCGCCCCTGCTGGCCCTGATCCTCTGGGTCATGGACAGCGCCGGAACCTGGTGGTGGCTGATCGCCTGGGTCATCCTCATGGGTTTCTCCCTGTTCATGAGCTGGGCCTATCCGACCCTGATCGCCCCCCTGTTCAACAAATTCACCCCCCTGGAAGACCCCGGCCTGCGGGAACGCATCCAGCGCCTGCTGCAACGCTGCGGCTTCCACAGCAAGGGGATCTTCGTCATGGACGGCTCGCGCCGCAGCGCCCACGGCAACGCCTATTTCACCGGTCTGGGCAGCAACAAGCGCATCGTCTTCTTCGATACCCTGATGAACGCCCTGGAACCCGAGGAACTGGAGGCGGTCCTGGCCCATGAACTGGGCCATTACAAACGCAAACACGTCATCAAGATGCTGGCCACCAGCGCCGTGCTCAGCCTGACCGGCCTCGCCCTGCTGGGCTGGCTGGCGCAGCAGCCCTGGTTCTACCAGGGATTGGGGGTGTCGCGTCCGTCCAACGCCACCGCCCTGCTGCTGTTCATGCTGATCCTGCCGGTGTTCAGCACCTTTCTGCAGCCGCTGCTGGCCGCGATTCAGCGCAAGTACGAATTCGAGGCCGACGCCTTCGCCGCCGGCCTGACCCGTCCGGAGGCGCTGATCCGCTCGCTGGTCAAGCTCTATCGGGACAATGCCGCCACCCTGACTCCGGACCCCCTGTATGCGGCCTTCCATTACAGCCATCCCCCGGCGGCGATCCGCATCCAGCATTTGCAACGGCTGAAGGAAACCGCCGCCGCGTGAGCAAAACCACCCGCACCGGCCTGGTGGTCGCCACCTACGGCAAAAGCTGGGCCGTCGAAGACGAGAGCGGCGACCTCTTTCACTGCCACGCCCTGCGCCGTTGCCCCCAGCCCTGCGTGGGCGACCGGGTTCGCTGGCAACCGGCCGATTCCGGCCGTGGCCGCATCGTCGAAATCCTGCCCCGCAGAACCCTGTTGACCCGGCCCGGACGGGCCGGCCACCCGAGACCGGTGGCGGCCAATCTGGATCAGGTCCTGATCGTCATCGCCCCCGAACCCCCTTACGATCTGCTGCTGGTGGATCAGTATCTGGTGGTATGCGAAAACAACGATCTGCTTCCGATCCTCGTGGTCAACAAGATCGACCTGCTGGACGCCGACAAACGCCGCCGGCTGGAGGCGGATCTGACTCCCTACCGGCCGCTCTATCCCATCCTTCAGGTCAGCGCCAAAACCGGCGTCGGCATCACCGCCCTGAGAGACGTGCTGAAAAACCGGACTTCTCTGTTCGCCGGTCAGTCGGGGGTGGGAAAATCCTCTTTGCTGAAGACCCTGATTCCGGACCGCGACATCCGCATCGGCGAACTGTCGGCCACCACGCGCCGCGGACGCCATACCACCACTACCGCCATGTTGTTCCATCTCCCGGAAGGGGGGGCCATCATCGACACCCCCGGCGTGGCGATATTCGGCCTCGCCGGCATCGACGCGCGCAAACTGGCCTACGGCTACAAGGAGTTCCGTCCTTACATCGAGCGCTGCCGCTTCAACGACTGCCGCCACCTGGACGACCTGGGCTGTGCGGTGCGGGAAGCGGTGGAACGGGGGGAAATCGCTCCGGAACGCTACCGGCGCTACCGGAAACTGATGGAAAAGCTGCCGGAAATTTCTTAGAGCCGCAGAAATTCGTCCGGGGAAACCCCGGCCTGCTTCAGAATCGCCCGCAACGTTCCTTCCGGCATATCTCCGGGATGGTTGGGAACCGTCGTATACCGACGAGTGATGGGGTTGTACCAGATTTCATGACTTCCAGCAGCCTGGCGGTCAAATTGAAAACCCAAAGCCTTTAGACGCCGAACCACATCCCGATACCGGAATCCTGCCAGACGCCCCATCAGTCACCAACCACAAGGGGATATTCGAATCTCTCCTCAAGTGGTTCCAATTCGATTGCTTCCTGCCGTTCTTTGCGGGCTTCCAACAGTTTTCGAGCCACATCCCGGGCGATTTCCAAAGTTTCCGCAACCGTTCTACCCTGCGCCACAAGCCCGGGGATCTGCTCCGACGTTGCCAAATAAACGCCTTCGGGTAATTTCTCGACGCGCAAACGCACGATTCGCTCCATAAACCCACCTCTTTACTACAATGTTCGCCGCCCCTCGAACGCATGGGCCAGGGTGTTGGCGTCCAGATACTCCAGTTCGCCGCCCACCGGCACGCCGTGGGCGATGCGGCTGACGGTGACCCCGTGGCGCCGTGCCATCTCGCCGATGTAATGGGCGGTGGCCTCACCCTCGACGGTGGAATTGGTGGCCAGGATCACTTCCCTGATCTCCCCTTCCCCCAGACGCCGCTCCAGCAGATCCAGGCCCAGGTCTTCCGGACCGATACCGTCGAGCGGCGACAGATGGCCGTGGAGGACGAAAAAGAGCCCCTTGAACACCGTGGCCTGATCGATGGCCAGCACGTCGGCGGGCGTCTCCACCACGCACAACAGACTGCGGTCCCGGGCCGGATCGCTGCAGCGGGAGCAGACCCGGTTCTCCGTCAGGGTGCGGCAGGACTGACAGCGGCCGATCCGTTCCAGGGCCTCGGTCAGGCAGGCGGCCAGATGGCGGGCGCCGTCGCGGTCCTGTTGCAGCAAGTGGAACGCCATGCGCTGGGCGCTGCGCGGCCCCACCCCGGGCAGACAGCGCAGCGCCGCCATCAGGCGCTGCAGACAGTCACCTCGCTCCATCCTTCAGAAAGGCAGCTTCATGCCGCCGGGCAACTGGAAGCCGCCGGCCAGTTCGGCCATCTTTTCCTCCTTCATCCGGGAAACCTTGTGCACCGCGTCGTTGACCGCCGCTGCCACCAGATCCTCCAGGATTTCCTTGTCCTCTTCCCGGAACAGACTGTCGTCGATGGTCAGACGGAGCACTTCCCGCTTGCCGTTCATGACCACTTTCACCAGACCGCCGCCCGCCTCTCCCTGGACTTCGGCTCTTTCCAGCTCCTCCTGAGCCTGGCGGAATTTTTCCTGCATTTCCTGGGCCTGCTGCATCAGGGCACCAAGTGGGTTCTTCATCGCGCTTGCCTCGTTTCTGCCAAAGTTAACGGTCATCCAGCGGCCGGGTGCTCCCGGGCACGATTTCGGCGCCGAAGGTTTCTGTCAGCAACTTCACCGTCTCGTCGCCGGCGATGGCTCGCTCAGCTTCCGCTTGACGCTCCTGCCGGCGGCGCTGCCGCCGGGCCGCCAGGGTTTCCCCCTGGGCCTGGCCGATGCGGATCTCCAGCTTGACCGGCCCCTGCAACACCGTCCGGAGACCCTCGGCCAAGCGCGCCTTGAGCCCGTCACTGGCCAGATGCTCGAAAGCCGGGTCCAGCACCAGAACACAGCGCTGCCGGTCGATCCGTTCCGGGACGCAGTGATGGGCCAATTCCTGCACCATTCCCGGCAACCGCATCCGCCGCACCAGCTCCGCCCAGTCCGGGGAAGAATCTTCGGCCGCCGTCTCCACTTGGACGGTTTCGGCACGCGGAAGATCCTCCGATTCGGGCGCCGGATCATCGGATTCCACCGCCGCCTTCGGCACTGGCGCTTCCCGGGCGGGCGATACCGGGCGGAAGGCCAGCATGCGCAGCAACGTCATTTCGAAGCCGGTGCGCGGGTCCGGAGCCCAGGGAAGGTCCTTCTGTCCGATCAGGGCGATCTGGTAGTACAACTGCACGTCCTCCGGCGCCAGCTCCCGGGCCCGGGCCACGATCCAGTCGCGCTCCTCGTCCTGGGCGGCGGTTTCCGGCAACTGCTGGGCCAGGGCGATACGATGCAGCAACCCCAGCAACTCCCGGAGCACCGCCGCAAAGTCGGCCGCGTCGGCGGCCAGTCGCTCCACTTCGGCCAGCATCCTCCCGGCGTCCGCGGCCGCCAGCGCCTCCACCAGTCCCTTCACGGAACGCCGGGTGACGCCGCCGAGCATCTCCGCCACCTCCGCGCTCCGGACCCGCCCGCCACCGAAGACGATGGCCTGGTCGAGCAGACTCAGGGCGTCGCGCAGGCTGCCGTCGGCCGCTCGGGCCAGGAGCTGCAGGGCCTCCTGTTCGAAGGCGATACCCTCGGCGGTCAGGATCTCCTCCAGGCGGGCGGCGATCCGATCCGGCTGCAGCTTGGTGAGACTGAACTGCAGGCAACGCGACAACACGGTCACGGGAATCTTCTGGGGATCGGTGGTAGCCAGCAGGAACTTGACGTGGGGCGGTGGCTCCTCCAGAGTCTTGAGCAGGGCGTTGAAACTGTGGCTCGAGAGCATGTGGACTTCGTCGATCAGATAGATCTTGTAACGCCCTGCGGCGGGGGCGAACTGGGCGTTCTCGAGCAGTTCCCGGGTGTCCTCCACCCGGGTGCGGGAGGCGGCATCCACCTCGATCAGATCGGCGAAACGCCCCTCGTCCACCGCCCGACAGACGTCGCACCGGCCACAGGGCTCGCCTTCCTGCACCTGCCCGCAATTGAGCGCCTTGGCCAGAATACGGGCGATGGTGGTCTTGCCCACCCCCCGGGTGCCGGTGAACAGATAGGCGTGGTGAATGCGGTCGTGGATCAGGGCGTTGCGCAACGCCTTGACCACGTGGGACTGGCCGGTGATCTCGGAAAAGCGGCGCGGCCGCCACTTGCGGGCCAGGGCCTGATAGCTCATGGGCGTGCCTGTGGAATAAGGTGGCGGGCCGCGCCAGCCGCACCCCGGCACACGAATCGGCTGCTACCGTTGCTCCCTTCCGGGCCTGGCGGGGTTCACAGCCTATCGTTGCGAGGGGACCGACGCGGCCCACCATGGAACCGTCGAGCTGAAAGAATCAGCGCTAAATTCCGTATTATCCCCGTCCCGATGGGACAATGCAACCACGCCGCCCAGGGCAATCGCATGAATATTCCATGTTTCTGATAGGGTTGTTGAGTGATTCCCCTGAAACCATTGCCATGCATCCCCCCATCGGCATAGATTGATGATTTTGCGGAGTCAAAGCGATGCCGATGGAAGAACCGATCACGCTGGCCGATGTGTTTGTGTCGATTACCGATCCGCGTCAAAGCGCTAAAGTGCGCTATGACTTGGTGGAAGTTCTGACGGTGGCAGTATGTGCCGTTCTGAGTGGTGCCGATACCTTGGTGGAAATTGAGCTTTGGGCCAAGGAGAAGTTGGGCTGGTTGCGCCAGTATTTGCCGTTGGAGGCTGGCATTCCTTCCCATGATACTTTCGGGCGGATTTTGGCGCTGATCGATCCGGCAGCGTTTGCTTCTGCCTTTCAGCGCTGGACGGCAGCGGTGGTACCGGCTTTGGGGGGTCAGGTCGTTGCCATCGATGGCAAGAGCAGTCGGCGTAGCCGGTCTGTGGCGGGGAATCCCCTACACCTGGTCAGTGCCTTTGCGGCCCGTTATCGGCTGGTGATCGGCCAGCAGGCGGTGGCAGACAAATCCAATGAAAAAACCGCTATTCCGGAACTTTTGGCGACGTTGGCCCTAAAAGGCTGTGTGGTGACGATCGATGCCATGGGGACCGATCCCAACATTGCCAAAGCCATCCGTGAGCGGGAAGCCGACTACGTGCTGGCGGTCAAGGATAATCAGAAACGTCTGGCCGAATCGATTCGGGATTTCTTTCAAGATTTTCAACGCACCCCGGCAGCCACGCCGCACCAAGCCTTCGAAACGATCGAAAAAGACCACGGCCGCCTGGAAATCCGGCGTTGCTATGTCTTCGACCAACTGGCGTGCCTGGACCGACCCGAGCGTTGGCCGGACCTGGGCAGCTTTGCGGTCATCGAATCGCAGCGCACGATCCAGGGCAAAACCACCACCGAGCGTCGCTTCTACATCAGCAGTCTGCCCGCCAATGCCGAGCAACTGGCCCAGGCTGTCCGCCAGCATTGGACGGTGGAAAACAACCTCCACTGGTGTATGGATGTCGCCTTTGCCGATGACCAGATGCGCTTGCGCACGCATCATGCCGCCCATAATCTGGCGCTCCTCAAAAAACTGGTCCTCAACCTCTTCCGCCTTGATCCCACCAAACGCAAAGGCGGCATTCAGGCCAGACGTTTGATCGCCGCCACCAGCGATGCCTATCGGGCGCAACTTCTGGGATGGTCCTGAGCTTCATTCATGCAATTGCCCTGCCACGCCGCCGATGCGATCACCAGGCCGCCAGCTCGTCACGGATGCGCCGCGCCGCCTCGACGCAGGTTTCCAGGGGATGGACCCAGGCGACCCGCACGTACCCTTTGCCGGGGTTGACGCCGCCGCTCTCCCGGGCCAGGAACGAACCGGGCAACACGGTGACGTGGTGGCGGGCGTAAAGCCTGCGGGCGAATTCGGCGTCGTCCCCCGGCACCTTGAGCCAGAAGTAGAAACCGGCCGGCGGGACCGTAACCTCGCATACCTCGCCGAGAACCGCGGCGACCGCGGCGAAGCGCTCGCGATAAGCCCGCCGGTTGCGTTCCACATGGGCCTCGTCGCTCCAGGCGGCGATGCTGGCGTGCTGGACCGGCAACGGCATGGCGCAGCCGTGATAGGTGCGATAGCGAAAATAGCGCGCCAGCACGCCGGCGTCCCCGGCGACGAAACCGGAGCGCAGTCCCGGAGCGCTGGAGCGCTTGGACAGGCTGTGGAACACCACGCAGCGGGAAAAGTCCCCGTGGCCCATTCCCGCCGCCGCCTGGAGCAGCCCCGGTGGCGGCTCGCCGCCGTACAGTTCGCTGTAACACTCGTCGCCAGCGATGACGAAATCGTAGCGGTGGGCTTTGGCGATCAGGTCCTGCAATCGTTCCAGGCCGATCACCTGGCCGGTGGGATTGTACGGGGAACACAGATACAGCAGCTGGCAGCGGCGCCAGACCGATTCCGGCACCGCATCGAAGTCCGGCAGCCATCCCGTCGCGGCCGTGGCATTGAGATAGTACGGCTCCGCCCCCGCCAGCAGCGCCGCTCCCTCGTAGATCTGATAGAAGGGATTGGGCATCGCCACCAGGGGACGGCGGGACGGATCGACCACCGCCTGGGCGAAGGAAAACAGCGCCTCTCGGGTGCCGTTGACCGGAAGTACCTGGGTCTCGGGATCGACCCCGGGCAGCCGGAAACGCCGCTCCAGCCAGGCGGCGATGGTTTCCCGCAAGGCCGGCAGCCCCCGGGTGGTGGGATATTTGGCCAGGCCGTGAAGATGGCCGATGACCGCCTCGCTGACGAAATGGGGCGGCGGGTCCTGGGGTTCGCCGATGGACAGGGCGATGTGGGGCGTGTCCGCAGGCGGTTCGACACCGGCCTTGAGGCGGGCCAGCTTTTCGAAGGGATAAGGATGCAGCTCGGCGAGACGGGGATTCATTCATTCCTCCAGCAAACGGATCAGATCCGCCTTCAAGGCGTCCAGTGGCGTCGTGCTGCGGGCCAGCAGCCGGGCCCTTCCCCGGCGGTCGAAAACGACGATGATGTCGCTGTGGATCACCGTATAGCCGGCGGCGGTCTTCTCCCGGCGGTACCCGAGGAAATAACGCCGCGCCAGGGCGTCGAGCTGCGCCCGGGTGCCGGTCAGCCCCACGAACCAGGGGCCGAAGCGGCGGACGTAGTTCTCCAGAACCTCGCCGCGGTCGCGCTCGGGATCGAGGCTGACGAACAGCACCCGGACGTTCTCCCGGCTGCCTTCGATCTCCCCCAGCACCGTGGCCAGGCGGGCCAGCGTGGCGGGGCAGATACCCGGACAATGGGTGAAACCGGTGAACAGGAGAACGATTTTGCCCCGCCAATCGTCGCCGTGACGAACCCGCCCGGCCGTGTCGATCAAGGTGAAATCCAGCGGCGGCAATTTGCCGCTGACATCGGTGGTGCGCCAGGCGGGCACCCGGGTACAGGCGGCCACCGCCAATCCGAGCAGGAGCAGCCCCATTATCTTGACGAAACGCACTGTGCTAACCTTAAAGCCGGATCGGCAAAACGCTTATTATAACCGCGCAAAGGTGCCTGCTTGTTTCAGGTCACAGCGCCCCGGTGGTTGCGCCTCGATACCCGTTGGGACAAACTGGCACCATCCCGGCGGCAACTACAACCCGCCGCAAAAACCGGTCCTCGCCCGGGAGCGGTTGATGGCCGTAGAAAACTCCGACGACCCCAAACCTGAAGGGTATGCCAATGCGCTCACGACCCCGAATCGCCAAAATCCTGTCGCTCGTCTGCCTGCTGCTGTTCGCCGGCGGCTGCTCGAAGCCGCTCACCGATGCCGAATACCTGGCCAGGGCCGAGGCCGCCCAGGAAAAGGGCGACCGGCGCACCGCGGTCATCGAACTCAAGAACGCCCTGCGGCAAAACCCCCGCAACATCGAGGCCCGTCGCCTGCTCGGCATTCTCTACCTGGAAACCGGCGACGGCGCGGCGGCGGAGAAGGAACTGCGGCGCGCCGTCGAGCTGGGACTGGCCAAAGACGCTGTTCTGCTGCCCCTGGCCGAAGCCCTGCAACGCCAAGGCAAAAACCAGGAAATCCTCGACGAAATCGAAGCGTCCCCCCGACTCCCGCCCCGGGACCAGGCAACGCTGATCGCCTACCGCGGCGATGCCTGGCTGGCCCTGGGCAAGCCCGACAAGGCCAAGGCCGAATATCACCGTGCTCTGGAGATCGATCCCCAGTCCCCCAGAGCCAAGCTGGGGCTGGCCTATCTGGCCGCCGCCGATCGGGATCTGGACCGGGCCCTGGCGCTGGTTGACGAAGCCCTGAAGAGCGCTCCCGAGGAAGGGCGCCTGTGGCGCTACAAGGCCGAACTGCATCGCCGCCGGGGGGAATTGAAGTCGGCCGAGGCCGCCTACGGCAAGGCTATCGAATATCTCCCGGTCAAGGCGCTGGCGCGGGCCAACCGCGCCCTGGTGCGCATCGACCTGAAGGATTTCGAGGGCGCCGCCGAGGACATCGAAATCCTGAAACGGACCGCCCCCAAGTTCCATCTGACCCATTTCGCCGCCGGTTACCTCAAGCTGGCCCAGGGCGAATTCGACAAGGCCAAGGAACCGTTGGAAAAGGCTCTGGCCCTCAACGACCGCTATCCCTTCACCCATTTCTATCTCGGCGTCGTCGCCCTGCAGAAAGGGGAGCTGGAGCAGGCCGACGCCCATCTGACCCGCTTCAAGGCCATGCTGCCGGGGCTGGTCCAGGGTTACCAGGTCCTCGCCCTGGTCAAGTATCGGGAACGGGACTACCCGGCCGCCCGTGCGCTGCTGCGGCCGGTCCTGCTGAGCCGCCCCGACGATCCCTTCGCCCTTAACCTGATGGCCAACATCGAACTGGCCAGCGGCCATCCCAAGGAGGGACTGGAATATCTACAGAAACTGGCGCAACAGCACCCCGGCTCCCCCCAGGTCCAGACCCGCCTGGGGATGGCCTTGCTGGCGGCCGGCCTCCGCCAGGACGGCATCGCCGCCCTGGAGAAGGTGCACGCCGAACACCCGGATTTGAAGCAGGCCGATTTCCTCCTGGCCCGCCTCTACCTGCGCGACAAGCAGTTCGCCAAGGCCCGGGAGACCATCGACCGCTTGAAGCAAAAGATGCCCGACCACCCTCTGCCCTACAACCTGGAGGCCATGTGGCACATGGCCCAGGGTGACGAGGACGCCGCCCGGGAAGCCCTGGAACAAGCTTGGCGGCTCGA
>Ga0256839_1006204_pt1 | contig 10621 bp, 8 predicted proteins | sample 354166metaG_FD_185968 | JGI IMG/M metagenome (GOLD analysis project Ga0256839, IMG submission 185968) | Hydrothermal vent microbial communities from Mid Atlantic Ridge, Atlantic Ocean - 354-166 | ecosystem: Environmental > Aquatic > Marine > Hydrothermal vents | place: Atlantic Ocean: Mid... | reverse complement strand
TGAACTCCCTGAGTTCGTGAAGTATGCAGTAGAGGGCTTTGGAGAGCCTTAGCTCTCCACAGTGGGGGCAGTCAAGCTCTTCTTTTGAGAAGTAGCGTTTTCTGTTACCGTAGAGTTGGTGATGGAAGGTGTCAAGGTCCTGGGCAGAGGTTATGAAGTCTTCTCTTAGCATGACTGAACCTCCTTGGCTAAGGGAACTTTGTTCCCTTAGCCAATGTCAAACGGTTTGACATAGGCTGTGAGCCTGAAAGGCTCACGGGTAGATCTCCGCAACAGCAACCCAGTGAAAGTGAATGGAACTTTTGCTTAAGGTAGTATTGTTCCAGTAGATGTCAAAGCCTTTCTCTCCAATGTTCTCAAGTGTTGGAGTTACCTGATTGCCATCTACCCTCATAGTGTTGTAAGCACCTGTAACTGGATCGTAAATGCCTATCCATGGAACAGCTCTTTTTGGGACCTTAAAGTCAACATGAACTATGTGCAAACCTGTTCCAGAGACTGGAAGTGATTGGCGGTAAGAACCATCTTGGACGCTTGACCCAGCATAACTCCCATAATTGTAACTCTTCTCATAAAACCTCATACAGCGGAGTAGTTCCAAGGAGAAAGGAGGATTTACAATCTTGTCTGGGGAGGTAATTCCACTTATGAGCCTTACTTTTGCAAGTCTTAGGAAGTTGCCGACTGAAGATGCCCAGTTGAAGGCTGACGGGTGAACTCTATAGTTGCCTGTTATCCATGTATCAGGGGCAGAGGTTTTGTAGGCTCCTCCTCCCAAAGCTCCTATGCAAAGCCTCATACCCCAAGGGCTATGGAAAGGAGGTTGGACTGAAGGTAGCGAGTCAATGACCACGTTGAACTGCTGAAAACCAAGACTTGGGTGGTCATAGCGAAGGAGTTTGACATAGCTGTGAATGTTAGGAGGCTCATTTATCTGTAAGGCAAGAGAGAAGTCAAGAGGAGAGATGTTTGACTGAAGAAGGAAGCTTATGGTGATTGGTCCTCCGTCCTGTAGGAGGTCGATAATGTCATTAGGTTCTATGAACTGCTCGAACGGAGATATTATATCGGTCCCAGTCGGATTAACTGCAGCTACTACTTCTGTGTGGAGAGAATAGAACTGAGCAGTTGGGGTTACTACCTGCTGCAAAAAAGTGCCTGTGTTAACATCAAAGAACCATCTATCGGCTGTATAGTAGCCACTTGAGATTATGCCTCCAGCTACGGTGCTTATCTGTTTGACTGAAAAGTCCCCGTTTATGATCTTATTGAGGAAAGGAATGGAAGAGGCAGAAAGTAGGAGTTGGGAAAGAGTGCCATCGGAGAAAAGAACATAGCCTTCCTTTCGCGAGTTGAAAAAGAGCTTTGCGGAAAGCTCTTCTGGACTTGGCTTATAGCTCGGGTCATTTTCTTTAAACTGCGTATATTCCGAAGTTGGAGGAACTCCAAAAACTCTAAACATTTTACCTTACCTCCTAAAGTTCATGTCAAACCGTTTGACATGGGCTTTGTTAACAAAGCCCAGTCCAAAGATCATCTGGCTTTAAGGTACCTTTCAATGAGCTCAGCCTTCCTTTGAAAGTTCTCTTCAATTTTGAGCTCAAGTGCATGCCAGTTATCCTCAAGAACCTTCACATTTGCACTTCTCCTCACAGCCCTTCTATAGTCCATCAACCAGCCTCTTTCAAGTGCCTCCAGCCTTCTAAGTGCAAACTCAAGATTATACTCAGGATCAAACCTTAAGACTGACGGTCCAAGTGCATTCCAAATCATGTGAGCTGTTCCAACAGGCTCTCCATTAGGATAAGTCCCAAAGTAATTGAACCAGCTGATAATAGGATCAAACCAGCCTTCCTTTGCGTTAAGCTGGAAAAACGAAGACCAAGCAGAGCCTAACGGACTTAATGTCCTCATAGCTGTGTCAATGACACTTGGGGGATTAAGTCTCTCATAGCCTCCAATCTTCCTTCCTGTGGCAGGATCAACATGGGTAAGGAGACCAGCAGCAAATCTCAATATGGGGTTCTGGATTATTAAGGTTGTTAGGAAGACTGTGCCAGGTTCCTTACCAGGTATAGGTCCAACATGAGGAATGGAAAGAGGAATGTTCCAAGGTATCCAGCCAGCATACATATAACCTGAGGGGACTTCAACAGAGCTCCCATCAGGAAGCTCAAAAACCATAGTCGGAGTTCTGATGAAGTCAGCCATGAAAGCTGATGGACGAAAGTCCATGAAGTTGTACTTTATTATGTCCAGCATCTCAAACTGCGCACCTTCTCTCCAAAGGTCGCCATACAGTTCCCTGAAAGCAGCCCTTTGAATACCTTCAAAGGTCAGGGCTACCATTGCAAGGCGCTCTGGATTTCTGTAAAGTGCAGAAAAGACCTGAGGAAGAACCCTGAGCTGGAAGGAGATGAAGGGCATTATAGTGTCTCTGAGGGATCTGGCAACAACAGGCAAATCACCATAGTAACCAAAGGCATAGACTGCCTTTTTGGCAGCCTCCTCAACAGGAACTCCCTCAAGTCTTAGGCTTCTGTAGAAGCCTAACTTGAAGAGGGCATCTATGTTACCGAAGGAAAACCCCTTAACTCCATCTTGGATAACTCTTTGAGTGAACGCAAGGATCTTCCAGCCCAAGGCTTCAAGTTTACCTTGATCTGTTTGGAGGATCTTCCTAAGCTCATTAAATTCTCTCTCATAGGTCTCATAAGCTATGCCTGTCCTGAGAATATCAAATTTTTGAGCCTCCCTGAGGATAGCCTCATCAAATTTTGACTTTGAGGTCAAAGCCATGATGGCATGTGAGAGGATTTGGAGTGGATCCCTTCCATGGGCAAAGGAAATCAGAAGATTTCCAAAGAAGGCGTTCTGCCATGACTTTATTGAAAGACCAAGCCTCAGGTTCTTCCAACCTCTATTTAGCCAAGCTAAACCTCTACCTATGACTGGGAACTTGGGAGGAGTGTAGGTATCCATTGCAATGTAAGCATCAAGGACTTTCTTGAGATCTGGGCTCACGAACTTACCTGTCAGGGGACCCCACTTTTTCACTACAGGCGATGGAGAAGTGCCCTCTACAAGCTTTATGTAGCCAAGCTCTTTGCCCCTGGCTGGATCAGATGTGACCTTTCCAGTCAATTTTCCAAGTTCATTCATATACTTGAAGAAGTGGAGGCGTTTTAGGAGCCTGAGATCTTGAGACAACTGGACATAAAGGGAACCAGCAAGGTCAAGGACTACATCTTCTCTACCGATATCAATGGTCTCTGACCACCAGACAGGTTTACTGCCTTTCTTAAGTGGAGTCAAGAGCCACTTTCTGCCTTTGCTGTCAGTGAAAAGGTCTCCGACCTTTGGCTTCCTTCCAGTTTGCTTTTGAAACTCCTTAAGGAGTTCCTGTCCTCTTGTGGAGGACAGTCTTACGACTGTTCCCCTCCTCCTTGTCGTGGCTATAGTCGGAATGGGAGATCTGCCTTTGCCCTCAAGAGCCCTTTCGGCTACGAGCTGAATGAAGTCGCCCTCTGGCTTCTGCTTGAAGAATATGTGCTGGAAGAAGCGCTTTGAGCCTCCGAGAGAGGCAAGGTAGTGTGGAGCTGTTCCACCGAGGTCTGAAAGCTGATTAGCTATAGAGATGGAGACCTTCTGCCATTCCTTTATTGCAGAGGATATTTCCTCTATAGCAAGGTCGGAAAGACCTTGGGCTTTTAACTCCAGTTTGAGGACATCTGCTATGTCTGCCTCCTCAAAGGGATCAAAAAGAGCCTTTCCAAGGCTCTGGCTAATGGGAGAACCAACCTTTATGCCATGTTTCTGGAGGACTTTAGCTATACCATCAAGTTGAGATCTAAGCTCGGCAACTTGAACTGTGGCATGCCAAGGTCCTTCTTTCAGTGGGTCAACTGCCATAACCTCAAGACCCTCTGGACCAAGCCTCAGGGCTGGGATCTGCAGGCGCTCAAGGTTTATGGGACCAACCTTCCTTATGGGCTCTATTGTAAGGACGCCTGAGGCAACCTTTGGTCCAAGAGCCTCCCTGAGGACATTTCTTGAAGCATACCAGCCCCACATACCAAGAGGAGCAAGAGGTCTTGAGACGAGGTAAGCTGAAGCTGCAAGAGCTGAAACACCAACAGGCTTTAGAGCCATGCTGTCTCCGTCCTCTACCAAGTAAGGCTCAAGGACCCAACCTGTGGTAAAGCCAAAGGAGAGGGCTTTAGCTCCGAGTTTGACTTCGTTGGGGACTTTTGAGATGAGCTTTGCAGTGAGAGATGGAGAGACGATTGGTTCTGGGGATTTTGAAGCCTTTAGGGCTTTGGCTTGTAAGCCAAGCTTTGAAATTCTGAAGATATTTCCAAAGGAAAGGGCTATTTCAGAGAACCTCCTTACTGTGGTAGAGGCTTTCGGGTCACCTGTAATGCCGTAAGTTGCAAGACCTATGCCGTATGCAGCTGCGTAGGTCAGAGCTCCTCTTATAGCTCCGCCCACTGCTCCAGCTAAGGCTCCAAGAGGACCTCCAACAGCCCCAGCAAGACCGCCAACGACTGCGGAAGTGCCAGCGAACCAAGCAAGATCTCCAAGGCTAAAAGTTCTTACTTCCCTTTCAAGTTCCTCTCTAAGTCCCATGCTTATGTCCTCCAGTCCATGTCAAACGGTTTGACATTACCTTTTCCTCCTTCTCTTCCTTCCAGAAGTCCCTTTCGTGGACTTCTTTTTACGTTTAGCCCTTACATTCTTTACTTCAATCTGAGTTATGTCTGTTTTTACCTTTACTGACCCAGCCCTCTTCTTTGCCTCCTCTACAACTTTGCCAACAGGACCTCTGCCAGCAGCTCTCCTCCTCATAAACCTCTTAAATACAGCCCAAGCTCCACCACCTATCACACCAACAGCTCCAGCACCAAGGAGTGCTTCCCAGAGAGACATTCCTTCTTCAGTTTCGGTTGCCTCAACTGTGTTTGAGTAAAGGAGAGGTCCCATCTGCTTTCTGTAAGCCCTGTCAAAGTAAACTGCATAACCTGGACCCACATAATCATTAAGGTAGCGAATGAAGTAAAAATAGTTTCTCTTCGCGTCCTCGGTGGCTTCCTCAACGGATTGACCTGACTTCTCAAAAGCCTGACCATAATCAATTAGAGCTGTGGCTTCGGCGTACTGTATAAAGGCATCATCAACCTCAAGCTTTGCGTAAGCATCTGCATTGTCAAGCTGGGCAAGTCTTATGAGGTTCTGTTCACGCTCATACTCCTTGGCTATTATCTCTGGCGCAGAAGGTGTTACGAACTTTCCCTGCCTCAGGGCATTTGCCCCATTAAAGATAAATCTGCGTTTCTTCTCAACCAAGATCATTCTGTTCATTTTAAGAGCTCTCTCCCGAGCCTCAAGGTCCTTTAGTGCTGGGAGGTCAAGCTGTCCGAGTTCTGCAAGCTGTCTCTTTGTAGTCCTTACTTCCTCAAGCTCTTGATCAATAGCCTTTATCCTGTCATCATAGAGCATTGATGCAAGGTCATTTAGGTTCTGGGTCTCTATTCGCATGGTCCTTGCGAGAAGAGCCCTGTTCTTCAGAGCCGCCTCCTCTATCTGCGTCATTCTAAGTGCAATCTGAAGGTCAGCCGCCTGAGCTTGGCGAATTTGCATGTAAACTCCGAAAGCCTCCTCTGTGGAGACAGCCCCAGACTCAAGGAGGGCAGACAAAACAACGCCTGCAGGGTTATCAAGTGGAAAGCCTGTTTCTCTTAAGAGGCGTATAGTGGTCTTTGCAGTCTGCCTCTTTCTCCAGTCCCTTATGAGCTCAAGGGCAAGGGAGGGCTGTCCAAGTCCGAAGGCTGCAGCTGCTGCTTGAAGCTGTGGTTCCGCCATCTTCCTACCTCCTATCTTAGTCAAAAAGGAAACCAAGAGGTCTCTCAAGGAAGGACTTAAGTCTATCTGTAAAGGAGGGATCCTTTGGTCTTTCAGGTGGAGGGGTTTGGAGGAAGTTCTTCCAGAGTGCTTCGTATTCGGCTTCTGTCTGTTTTATAAGGTCCTCAAGGGTGACTTGTGGTTGTTGAGGTTCCGTTTGTGTCTGGATCTGAACAGTCTCTGGGAACCGAACTGCCTGGGCTGACGGAAGTTTGGCTTGTGGCTGTTGGGCTTTGGACCTTCTAACCTCTTTGGTCTCAACCTCTACCTTTTTAAGCTGTGGAGAGGGCTGCTTGGCGGTCTCTGGTATGGAGATGTTCTGAAGTTTCTCTTTATCCTCTTCAGCTGCCTTTATCATGCTCTCATAGAACTTGAAGAAAAGGTCCTTTTGGAACTGAAATTTCTCCCTTTGAAGCTCAAGTCTGCCTCTGGCTATATCTATCTCTTGTTGGGCAAGACCAAGCCTTGCTCTTTCAAGAGCAAGTCTTTCCCTTCCAAGGGTGAGGTTTGCAAGGATCTGAAGGGATTGAACTGCCGTCCTGAGAGCTTGCTCACGAGTCCTTGGTGAGCCTGCAGGACCAAGAGCTCCAATAGCCATCATGCCAAGAGCTAAAAACTGTAATGGGCTCATCTCTTCACCTCCAGTTTATGTCAAACCGTTTGACATGACCTTCATATCAAAGTTAACCCTGCCAAGAAAAGACCACCAGCGGAAAGAAGGGCATCAAAGAAGTTTGGACCTCTTTCCTCCAGTTGGACCTGCCTCATCTGAGCCTCTGCGGAAAGCATTGCAGCCTCAGCCTGTCTCATCTGTGCCTCCAACTGCAAAGCAATCAACCCAAGTCTCTCAAAGTCAACTGGAACTCCGGCCTCCACCTGTGCCTTAAGCCTGCTAATCTCAGCCAGACCCGCCTGTGCCAGCTGCTGTGCTTTCAAAGCCTGCTGACCTGCTACCTCCTGTAAACCAGTAAGAACCCTACTGAGGGCACCCTCTGTCAGACCTGCGACCTTAATAGCTCTGCCCGCAAGCTTCTGAGCCAACTGCCTTTGCATCTCAATATCAGCAAGCCTCAGGCTTTCAAGCTCTTTTATCCTTCCCTCCGCTTCCTTAAGCCTTGAAAGAGCCTCCCTTTTCGCCTTCTTTCCTCTCTCAATTATCTCCCTCCTAAGCTCCTCATACCTCCTCCTTTCTGCCTCCTTCTCAGCTTTCTTCCTTTCCTCCTCAGCTAACCTTTCCCTTCTCTTCCTCTCAAGCTCATACAACATAAGAACATCACTCGGATAAAGGAAAGGGTCAACATTCCCACTTCCACCCATGGCTCTATCAATTTCAAGGTATAGATCCTCAGGCAAGTATGGCTTATCAGTGCTCATGGTATCACCTCCCGTTAAAGAATGCCATTGCAAGCTCAATGAACTTACTTCCAAGTGAGTAAAGGAGACCACCTGTCAAAGCACCAAGTATGACATAAATAAGGGCTATCCTTTCAGTCATCTTTGAAACAAGCGTCTCAACAGTCCTCAGCCTCTTCTCAAGTTCGTCAAGCCTCTTGATAACAAGATCCTCAAAGTTCATTTAGCCAACCTCCAATCATAGTCAAATTTAAAGGTCTGCGATCCAACCTGCACTATTATGTAAGGGTCTCTGAATATGATCTGCGTCTCGCTTGGACTTCCAGTTGGAAAGTCCTCAACTGGACTTCTGTCCTCGTTAAGGGGGTTAAAGAGCTTGTTAGTTGAAGCTCCATAACCCACATCTGCAACTCCAAAGTACTCAATGCCAGCAAGCTCCATCAAGGTAAGGTAGTCCTTCATTCTCCCAAGGACCTCTTGTGGAGCAGACACCTTCCCAGAACTGCTATCAATCAGGACGGAGCTCCAATCAAATGACTGTATTGCTGCAGTCCGCACATTCCTTCCGTCCTCAATGACATACTTCTGTATGTTCTCAAGGTAGTCAACCAACTTTGTATAAGTGTAAGTGGGAGACCCACTGGTCCATGCTGTTATTATGGGGCTCTCACAGAGAACATAGTCAGTATATTTTGTTGAGCCAACCAATGGGTCTGCAAGTGGAGTTCCTTCTGTGTAGCCATACCATGGAGGCTGTCTTGGAGTAAAAACATGACTTGTAAACCAGGCATTAACGAACACAGGCTTACCTCTTTGGTGAGCACCCGAGACTGCCTGATTTTGGTAGTCTCTGTCTATGTTCCTTGTGGTTACTCCGTCGTTGAAGGTGTAATCAAAGCCAAACTCATCAAGGAAAAAGCCCTTGAGTAGATCAGAGTTACCTTGGTCGGAGAAGACCTGCATTATTTGATCCATTTCATTGAGGACACCAGTTATGGTCTGTGTTCCTCCTTTACTCATTGGAATGTAAGCCCAGACAGGTTTGTTTATAAGCCTCAATATTTCGTGCTGAGTTACCATATCAGGACCAGAGTAAATGCCTTGAATGACAAGTTCATCAAATCGGCTTAGAATATGAGCACCTTCACTCATCTGATTGGTTTGATTTACCATGTTAAGCAAGCCATAATGAATTGCAAGTGTTCCTTTCATTTTATTACCTCCCTATGACATTTTGGGCAGTTAATTGCCCGTAAAGGCGCCAACCAAGAAGGACATTGTTTATGTCCTTCTTTTCGTCCTCACTTATGAACAGACCTATTATGAAGCGCCTGCCCTCTGGGAATAAGGTCTTCTGGAAAGTGACTGCATCGTTTGTATCTTGGGTGTTGGTCTCCGAAAAGATGAGGGGCTGACCTTTGAACGGATAGGAGTAAGATGGTATAGGTCCTATGTGAAGACCACCAGTTCCACCTGCAGTGAAGGCATGGAGGGGAGGAGTGTTGTGCCAAGGCGTTCCAAGAGGCTCAACAGCATAAGCTGAAATCATCTGATCAAGAGCTGTTATTTGAAATCTGGCATTGTTCTCGTTGAGAACAAAAAAGTCACCTATGAGCTCTGCAGCCATAACCTTCATTCGCCTGAGATTGGGGATGTAGTCTGATATTATATAGACTGCAGTTTGGTAAGATGTTTGGAGTTGCTCAAGGGAAAAGCGATAGACCTTTTTGTCAGAAAGGAGCATTACACCATCGTTATACTCTATGATTTGAGGCTTATCTGGGACTTCATCAAGTCTCCAATAGACCCAGCTGCCAGTGAGTTCATGGTAAGCAAGCATTAATTCCGTGTTCTGTCCTGTTAGAAGCACTATTCCGAAGTCATCTATGTAAGTTATGCGCTCAGCATTAAAAACCTCGTTGACCACAGGTATTTCCAGAGCACCTCCCTGATGAACCCTGAAAAGCCTGCCCTTGAAAAGCAGATAAATTCCTTGGGAGGTCTTCTTCATGTAGTCTGCAGATGAGGGAAGTAACGGTGTTACAGTTGGTGTCAAACCGTTTGACATGGACTGGAAGTTGGAGACTGCAAGAGTGGAGGCAGATGTTGAAATGACTGCAAAGTTATCCATTCCCTCTATCTGCTTGACCTCACCTCCGACATTAACTTCGTTCCCAAAGTCAAAAGTGATCGGGTTACCGAAGGCAACTGTTGATCTGCCAGTTGGGAGCACAATAATAGAGCCAGCAACCCCACCTACAGGTGATGGGCTTCTGTCTTCCTTATAGCCAACTATGGGAGGAGGATTTATCTGGATTATTGGAGGACTATATGTGCCTGGATAAACTACAGCTGGGTTAAGGTTCTCAGGTTTATATGGGTCTGAAGTTACTTCATAACAGACTATAGCCTGCCCTGTAGTATCAATGTTCTCAACAGAAAGTATAACATCAAACTTAAAACCCAGAGATGGGTCTGTATCATCTCTTAACTTTATCTTCTCATAGAAGAAAAAGGTTACTGGAACAGCCCTTGTTACATCAAGTTGGTGGTAAGCAAGTGGTAGGGATCTGACCCAATTGACTGATGAATAGACAGTTCCAGTGCCCCTATCTCTTATCTTCAATCTAACAGCATACTTTGAAGTATCAGATTGTGAGTAATAAGCAAGTCTTACCGTTATGCTATATATAAACCAGTCAACTACCTTGCCTGTCATCAGGGAAGGATTGAGTGAAAGTTTCAAAATCTCAGCATCATTTGTTGTTCCTGCAACAGCGGAAGCAAAAAAGAAGAACCTCTCACCGCCCTGAGGAAATCCATCAAGGAGACAACCAAAAAAGACAGGATACAAAGGGACAAAAGAGCCGGAAGGCTCACTAAGATCAGGCTCAATATAAAAAGGTGGATACTTGTCAGTACACACCAAAAGCATTGTTGATGTAACCTGTCTCACAGTAGCCATAGTAACCAGATTAGTTCCTTGTATTGATCCATACAAGAAATAGCCATCATTTCTCACAAATAAATACTCCATATCTGCAGATCCTATACTATACAGTATAAATAGACCATCTCCAAAGGGAGTTGCATCAAGCACAGTAGCATACCAAGGTAATAAATCTCTCATAGGAGAAGGATCAACCTGTGGTCTCCATAAGTAAAGACCTCCGGAACTGGAGGCTGGAGTGCAGTTGACTGCGAATAGGAGCTCGTTTGGAGAGAGGTTCTTTAGGTACCTTTGTCTTAAACCAGAAGGGCAGCCAATAGTCAACTGTTCCACTATCTTGACCTCCCAAGCATTCTTGCTGTCTCGGTTGAAAGGAATTGGGCTACCTTCTCCTGATCCTTTACATACTCAGCAAGT